>OMJG01000482.1_pt1 | contig 29620 bp, 27 predicted proteins | sample 1646431 | NCBI WGS metagenome assembly OMJG01 (sample SAMN03771674, study PRJEB25209) | food metagenome | isolation source: Cotija cheese | place: Mexico:Jalisco,Michoacan | collected 2011-12-12
GGCGTGAGCGCTAGGGCGCCGTTCCACGATTCAAGGGCCGTGCCAACCTCGGCTGGGGTGGGTGCGGTCAGTATGTCAGGCATAGTAGGGGAAATCGGACCAATCGGGCGCGCGGCGCTCGAGGAAGGCGTCGCGGCCCTCTCTCGCTTCCTCCGTCATGTAAGCAAGCCTCGTTGATTCACCAGCGAACATCTGCATCCCGGCCATCCCATCGTCCAGCGCATTGAAGGAGAACTTCAACATGCGGATGGCCTGAGGAGACTTGGAGGCGATGATAGCTGCGTACTCCAACGCCTTCTTCTCTAGCTCGGCGTGGGGCACAGCCTCGTTCACAGCGCCCCACTCCTCGGCCTGTTCCGCCGAGTATTCGCGTGCTAGGAAAAAGATCTCGCGGGCGCGGCGGTCTCCTACTTGGCGGGCCAGCAGTTGCGAGCCGTACCCGGAGTCAAAAGACCCCACATTGGCGTCCACCTGCTTGAACCGGGCATGCTCCTTGGAGGCAATGGCCAGATCGCACACCACTTCGAGGGAGTGGCCGCCGCCCGTTGCCCAACCTGGGATGGCGGCGATGACGATTTTAGGCATGGATCGGATGAGCCGCTGCACCTCTAAGATGTGGAGGCGTCCGGCGCGTGCGGGATCGGGCTTCTGCCCATCGGAGTAGCGGTAGCCATCGCGTCCGCGCACCCGCTGATCGCCGCCCGAGCAGAACGCCCAGCCGCCGTCCTTCGGGGAGGGCCCGTTGCCGGTGAGGATTACTGCGGCAACATCCGAGGTGAGCCGGGCATGGTCTAGCGCGGTATAGAGCTCATCAACAGTTTCGGGGCGGAAGGCGTTGCGCACCTCGGGACGGTCGAAGGCAATCCTCACCACCGGGAGATCACCGTTCGGGCCGATGCCCCGGTGATAGGTAATGTCCGTGAAATCGAATTCCTCGACTGTCCGCCACACCGCAGCATCAAATAGATCAGATACGTGCCTACTCATGTGATGGGTCCTCTGGGTTCCGATCGGTGGTTTGGTCCGGTTGCGCCGGTTGGACCTGCGTCTGGTTTGGAGGCATTGGCGCCTGCTGTGCAGGTGGCTGAACAGGAACCTGGCTCTGAATTGGGCCCTGTGCCGGAGCCTGAGCCTGCGTCTGAACCGGCGCCTGAGGTGCCGGGTATCCGGGTCCGCCCGGGTAGCCCGGGTATGCCTGCCCAACAGGATATGCCGGAGCGGGGGGATAGATAGGGGCAGGATGTCCAGATGGCCGCGATACTGTGGCGATTAGCTCGATCAGGACACCCATGGCGGTGAACCATAGGATGCTCAACCATGACAGTTGAACCGTGGCAGATATGGATTCGGAGTCGGGGCCAAACTTCGCTGATGCAGACATGGCCAACCTGTTCGCAACGATTGTCAGAGTCCCTGCCACGAGGAAAGAAACGGGGACGAAGCAGTGTCCGAGGAAGTTGCGTTCGAATCGTGGATCGCGGGTTCGCGCCCACCAAATTCCAGCAAGCCCCACGATGAGGACGATGAGGAGCACCATAGGAACCTGCACGTTCCAAGGGGCATCGGTGAAGAGTATCCCGCTGTCCGTTTCGCTCATTCCTTGGCCTTCCGAAATGATCGCCGAACCGGATCCACCCAGCGCCCCAATAACGCCCACAATTCCTACGTTGACGAAGTACGGGAATACCGCGAACAAGATGGAGGCTGGCACATCCTCGAGCTTGAACAGTGCATAGGCGGTTAGGTAAATGCCGGAAACCAGAGTAATAGCCAGAAGGGTTCCCAGCGTCACTCTGATGGCTTGAACGGCCGTTGGTCCAAGCGTTGGGATGGACGAGAGATGGTAGGTGTCTCGCTTCGCGGGCGCACTGGCGAGGCGTCCGATCGCCGCTGCAGCAAATCCAATGACGAAGCCTCCAGCGAGGGCCATGGCGGCATTCGAGGAGACCACTAGCGAGAGATCGAGCGTGATATCAAAGTTCTCTGTGTCCCCCGGGATTTCGGATCCCAACGATTCAGTAAGAGAAAAGTCTTTCAGGGACACATCGATAATGTTAGGGAGCGCCAGAAGTAGGCCCGCCACTGCCGTCACGGCTCCCGTAACAAGCGCTGGCAGCCACACCATCGGCTGTGAGTTCCGGATCTTTCGCCCTTCGCGCCGATGTGCCCACGCAATCACTAACGCGATGATCACTGTGAGCATCAGAGGCATCGCCCACAAGGTGGCTTCAACCGAAACCTGCTCCTCGGGAATCCCGCCGAACGGATAATTCATGCCCATTGTCATCGTCATCGCGATGGGAGTGGCAAGCGCAGTCACCAACATGAGGAAGGCCGATTCCCAGACCGTTGGCACGTTGGCCTGCAGGTTGTCCAACAACATCGCTCCAATTTCGTCAACCTCATCTGGCAGGCCCTCTTGGCCAGCTAGATCCGTGAGGCTTGGGAGGAGCGCGAGGCTGACAACCGTGAGCAAATAGGTCACCACTAATGCGATGATCGGGGCGAGGATCGTGGTGAGCCACGTCCTGCCAGAAAATCGGGTATTTCGTGGAATTATCATTGGAACGCTCATGGGAAACTTCCTCTCATTTCTGAGTATCAGCCTAGGCCATGGGGCACAGAGTTAGGTAAGCGTGGTTGAATACAGCCATGAGTAGCCGAGCAACACTGAAGAAGATGCCCACGGAAGTGGCCGGAATGTTTGACGAGGTCGCGGCAAGATACGACATCATGAACGATCTGATGACGATGGGTCAGGTGCGCGTATGGCGTGAGGCCGTTACCGTGGCGATCGATGCTCGTCCAGGTATCAAGGTCTTGGATCTGGCAGCGGGCACTGGAACATCATCGGCCGCATACGCCGCCCGGGGCGCGGATGTGGTTGCGTGCGATTTCTCCAAGGGGATGATTAGCGAGGGTAGGAAGCGGTATCCAGAGCTCACGTTTGTTGAAGGCGATGCCATGGATTTGCCTTTTGAAGATGAGACTTTCGACGTGACAACTATTTCCTATGGGCTGCGAAATGTGAACGATCCAGATCTAGCCCTGAGGGAAATGCTCAGGGTCACCAAGCCCGGTGGCAAGTTGCTGGTGGCAGAGTTCTCCACGCCCACATGGGCGCCCTTCAGGTCTCTGTACAATTTTTATCTAGGTACCGCACTGCCGGCACTCAGCCAGCTCTTTTCCTCGGACCACGCGGCATACGATTACTTGATCGAATCGATCCAAGCCTGGCCGGATCAGGAACGCCTAGCGGAGAAGATCCAAGGGGCAGGCTGGAGGAACGTCGGTTATCGTAACCTCGCAGGGGGCATTGTAGCGCTGCATCGCGCCACCCGCGTGGGCTAGGCCACGCGCCTACCTATTACGAAAGGAAACACTGACGTAAATAGCCCCATTTTCGTTTCTCTTCCCTTCAGCCCGCCGCGTAAGATGGGAGCGGTGTGCCACGAGCACAGCAAGAGATAGATGGAGGCAAGATGACGGACGCGGCAGAAGTCGTCGTCGTCGGCGGAGGACCAGCCGGCGCGTCTGCAGCCTACTATCTTGCAATGGCCGGACACGACGTACTTGTGGTTGAAAAAGCCACGTTCCCCCGCGACAAAATCTGCGGAGACGGACTCACGCCGCGCGCCGTAGCCGAATTAATCCGGATGGGAGTGGACACCACCGGGTGGGCGCGCAATACGGGTCTGCGAACATACGGTGGCGGACACTGCGTAGAAGTGCCCTGGCCAGAGCTTGCCAGCATGCCAAATTACGGGCTAGCTGCACCACGCGAAACTTTTGACGATGTACTGATCGAGAAGGCCAAAGAGGCCGGTGCGCGCCTAGAAGAGGGCGTAACGGTGACGGGGCCCATTCGCCATGAACGTACTGGCCGCGTTATTGGAGTGACTGCCAAGGCGGGCCCCGGGCGCGAACCGCGCGAGTACCGCGCGCCCTTCATCATCGATGCCGGGGGAGTGTCTGCGCGTTTGGCCACAACTGTCGGCCGCCAGAAAGCTATGAACCGCCCCATGGGCGTTGCCTATCGGACCTATTTCCAGTCCCCACAAGCCGAGGATTCGATGATGGAATCCCACCTCGAACTATGGGAAGGCAAACCCGGCGCATCTGATCTCATGCCCGGATACGGTTGGATCTTCGCGGTGGGAGACGGCCTCGTCAACGTTGGCCTAGGATCACTTTCCTCCAACGCGCAGCCCTCGGGTCTGGATTACCGGGCCATGTTCGCCAATTGGATGGCGAATGTGCCGGCAGAATGGGGCTTCACCGAGGAGAATCAGGTGGGCAAGCTGCGCGGAGCCGCGCTTCCCATGGCGTTCAACCGCAAGCCGCACTACGCGGATGGTCTGCTTCTCGTGGGAGACGCGGGCGGAATGGTCTCGCCATTCAATGGAGAGGGCATCGCCTACGCACTCCAGTCAGGCAGGATGGCTGCTGACTCAATCGGTCAGGCATTGGCGCGGCCCACGGTAAGTTCGATGGATGCGGCGGTATCCGAATATCCGCGGATGATCCGCGATGAGCTGGGCGGCTACTACTCCCTCGGACGGATTTTTGCCGCGCTAATTGAACGCCCGGAGATCATGCACCTGTGCGTGAAATATGGGTTACCGAGGCCCACGCTCATGCGGTTCGTTATGAAACTCCTCTCCGATTGCTACGACAGGACCGGTGGGGATTGGATGGATCGAACAATCGCAGCTTTGGCGAAGGCGGTCCCTAAAGCATGATCTGTGACATTATTCAGTTAGTTTGTTGTAAGGGTAGAGAGCAGGTGGAGAACCGGTGAACGCATACGTTCCGTTGCTGGTGATGATCGTTGCCGCATTCTTCTTGGCCATTGCTGGCCTAGTGTTGAGCGCGATTCTGAGCCCAAATCGCTATAACCGGGTCAAGCTGGAGAACTACGAATGTGGTGTGGAGGCAACGCCTAGCGCCGGCCCCAGCAGCCGATTCCCCGTGAAGTACTATCTGACGGCCATGACCTTCATCATCTTCGATATCGAAGTTGTCTTCCTGTATCCGTGGGCAGTTTCGTTCGAGGAACTCGGGATGTTCGGCATGGTTGCCATGCTCACGTTTATTGTTTTGATCACCGTGCCCTTCGTATACGAGTGGCGCCGCGGTGGGCTTGAGTGGGACTGAGGAGGTAACACATGGCACATCAAGAAGATGGTTCTGGCATCATCATGACAACGATCGAGCAGGTTGCCAACTGGGGCGTCACGCGTTCCGAGTGGCCTGTGACGATGGGGCTTGCATGCTGTGCAATTGAGATGATGGCCTTCGGCACGCCACGATTCGACGCGTCCCGATTCGGCATGGAGGTATTCCGTGCCTCGCCGCGCCAGTCCGATCTGCTCATCGTGTCCGGACGCGTGAGCCAGAAGATGGCTCCCGTTGTGCGAGAGATGTATGACCAGATGGCCGATCCCAAGTGGGTCATTTCCATGGGTGTGTGCGCATCATCCGGTGGCATGTTCAATAATTACGCGATCATTCAGGGATGCGATCACATCGTTCCCGTGGATATCTATCTTCCCGGGTGTCCGCCGCGTCCGGAGATGCTTATTAACTCCGTTCTGGAGCTGCGCAAGCAGGTCATGAACGAGCACAAGATTACAAAGAAGCGCCGCTTGGCAGCAGCGCGGGCAGCGGAAGCCGCCGCGATGAATGCCGCGCCAACACACGAGATGAAGGGGCTGCTCGCGTGAGCGAAAACAATGAGGGCGCGCTGACGCCCGGTAGCCCCCAGCCATCAGTCCTCCGCGAGGTCAAGGGCATGTGGGGAGTCAGGGGATCCGGGGATACCTCCGGATTCGCTGGGCTCGAGCACACCGAAGTGATGGCTCGTCCCGCGAGCCGGCCCTACGGCGGCTGGTTTGACGAAGTTGTTGACGTCCTGATTGAGCTTTTCCAAGCTGACGGAATCGATCCCCACGAGGCGATCGAGAAAGTAGTGGTAGAAAACGGTCAGCTCGTCATCTTCATCGCTCGTCAGCACCTGCTGGCTGCAGCTAAGTATCTGCGTGACGATCAGGACCTTCGTTTTGAGATGTGCCTTGGCGTTTCCGCCGTGCACTACCCGAACGATAAGGGCCGCGAGCTTCACTCCTACTTCCCGTTCTTCTCCATTACCCACAATCGCATGGTTGCCCTCGAAGTGACATGTCCGGACGAAGATCCTCACACGCCGTCGATCGTTTCCGTTTACCCCGGAGACGATTGGCCCGAACGCGAGGCGTGGGATCTCATGGGAATCATTTATGACGATCATCCTGGGCTTACGCGTTCCGCGATGCCAGATGATTGGGTGGGCCACCCCCAGCGGAAGGATTACCCGCTAGGCGGCATCCCAGTGGAATACAAGGGAGCGGTTATTCCGCCACCGGATACTCGGAGGGAATACAACTAATGACCTCACAACAATTCCACGCCACGAGCGGCGCCACCGAAGCCGATCTTGACGGACTTCCCGGATTCGACGCCATTGGTGGCGATTGGTCGGATATCGCCTCGGAGGCCGCGCAGCTGGCTGAAGAGCGCATCGTCGTTAACATCGGCCCGGTCCACCCCTCAACGCACGGCGTCTTCCGCCTCCTGATGGAGCTGGACGGCGAATACGTTCGCGAGATTCGCGGCGCTACTGGGTTCCTCCACACGGGAATCGAAAAGAACATGGAGTACCGCACCTGGACTCAGGGCGTCAGCTTTGTGACTCGTATGGACTACACGGCCTGCTTCTTCCAAGAGGTGGGCTACTGCATGGGTATTGAAAAGCTCTTGGGCATCGAGGATCAGATTCCCGAGCGCGCGCAGCAGATTCGTGTGCTCATGATGGAGCTCTCCCGGGTTGCATCCCACTTGATCGCCTTCGGTTCCGCCCTTAACGAGCTGGGTGCCACCTCGATGATGACGGCCGGATTCCGTGGCCGTGAAGATCTCATGCGGATCATCGAGCGCATCTCTGGCCTGCGAATGAACAACGAATACATCCGCCCGGGCGGGGTTGCTGAGGATCTGACTCCCGGCACCACGGATTATGCACGTGAAGTGTTGCCGAACGTGCGCCAAGCGATGCTGGACATGTGGGACATCGTTGGTGAAAACCCCATCTTCAAGAAGCGCTTCCAAAACGTTGGCGTCCTGTCACTGCCGGCCCTCATGGCGCTTGGCCAGACGGGCCCGGGCCTCAAGGCCGCGGGCCTTCCGTGGGACCTGCGCAAGACGCAGCCATACTGCGGGTACGAGAACTACGAGTTCGACGTTCCTACAACGGATAAGTCCGATGCTTACAACCGCACGTGGATCCGTGTGCAGGAATGCCACCAATCCCTCCGCATTATCTACCAGGTGCTCGATCGCCTAGACGCGAGTGAAGGCCAACCGGTGATGGTGGAGGACAAGCGCATTGCGTGGCCTGCTCAGCTATCCATCGCCACGGACGGGCAAGGCACCTCTCACGAACACGTCCAAGAGATCATGACCCAGTCCATGGAGTCCCTGATCCACCACTTTAAGCTGGTGACCGAGGGATTCCGCGTGCCAGCGGGCCAGAGCTACACCTTGATCGAGCACGCCAAGGGCACGTGGGGATGTCACCTTGTGTCCGATGGTGGTACGCGCCCGTACCGCGCGCACGTCTCCGATCCGGGTTTCCGCAATCTTCAGGGGCTCTCGATGATGGCAGAGGGCGGGCTACTCGCTGATGCCATTGTTTGCCTTGCTTCAATCGATCCGGTTATGGGAGGTGTTGACCGCTAATGGAACAGAACTTTGACTCTGCCGTTGAAGAAAGGCTCCGCGCCGAATCTGCGCAGATCATTGCGCGTTATCCGCAGAGCCGATCGGCAATCATGCCGATCTTGCACCTCATTCAGGCTGAGGACGGCTTTGTTTCCCCGCGTGGAATCGTGTTGACCGCGGATATTCTGGGACTCACACGAGCCGAGGTTTCCGCCGTTGCAACGTTCTACAGCCAATATCGCCGCCACCCAAACGGCGAATACAACGTGGGCGTATGTACCAATGCACTTTGTGCGGTGATGGGCGGAGACGCGATCTGGGAGGACCTGAGCGATTACCTCGGGATCGGCTCTGATGAGACTACTGAGGATGGAAAGATCACCCTAGAGGCTCTCGAATGCAACGCCGGATGCGATTACGCGCCGGTGGTCATGGTGAACTGGGAATTCTTCGATAATCAAACTCCGGCAAGCGCACGCGAAATTGTGGACGATATCCGCGAGGGCAAGGATGTTCACCCAACACGCGGCGCAGCGAAGGTCCACACCTTCAAGGAAACCGAGCGCGTGCTCGCGGGCTTTGAAGACGGCCATGTAGATGAGGGGCCGGGTGCCGGCTCCGCATCTCTTGTTGGCTTGGCTATCGCTCACGGAAAGGGAGGGGAGCAGAAGTGACTACTCTCAAGCCTGTGATCTCAGAGATCTGGGATCAAGAGCGCTCGTGGAAACTAGAGACGTACAAGAAGAACCACGGTTATGAGGCTCTGGAGAAGGCCTGGAGCTACAACGAAGGCGAGCTAACTCAGCTGATGAAGGATGCTGGGCTTGCCGGACGCGGTGGCGCGGGGTTCCCCACGGGGCTCAAATGGTCTTTCCTCCCTGCACCTGACGGTGGCCCGCGCTACCTCGTGGTGAATGCGGACGAATCTGAGCCGGGCACATGCAAGGACATCCCGGCGCTCATGGCAAACCCCCACGATCTCATCGAGGGCATGGCGATTTGTCTTCTCGCAGTTGGCGGGCATCACGGCTTCGTCTATCTGCGCGGTGAGGTTGTTCATGTATATCGCCGCCTCATGGCCGCGGTGCGTGAGGCCAAGGAAGCCGGATTGATCGGTAAAGGCGTTGGCCCTAAAGGCAACTACGATCTGGATATCACGGTCCACGCCGGTGCGGGTGCCTACATCTGCGGCGAGGAGACGGCTCTTCTCGATTCCCTCGAAGGACTGCGCGGCCAGCCTCGTTTGAAGCCGCCGTTCCCGGCGGCCGAGGGCCTTTACGCCCGCCCCACCGTTATCAACAACGTGGAGACCATCTCCTCCGTTCCCGGCATTGTCCGCAACGGCAAGGAATGGTTCCAAGATATGGGAACCGAATCGGCCAACGGCCACGGCTTCTTCTCGCTGTCCGGACACGTCACCAAACCCGGCCAGTACGAGGCTCCGCTCGGTATCACGGGCCGTGAACTCCTCGAATACGCGGGTGGTATCCGCAGCGGGCATGAGCTCAAGTTCTGGGCGGTTGGTGGTTCCTCCGCTCCGCTGTTCACGCCGGAGCATCTGGATGTGCCACTAGATTACAACTCGGTGAAGCAGGCAGGTTCCATGCTGGCAACCCGCGCCCTCATGATGTTTGATGAGACGGTGTCCGTTGTTCGTGTGATCTCGCGCTGGACTGATTTCTACCAGCACGAATCGTGCGGTAAGTGCACACCGTGCCGGGAAGGCACGTTCTGGATGCGCCAGATCATGCACCGCCTCGAAGAAGGCAAGGGCCAGCCCGGCGATGTGGACCTGCTCTACGAAATTGCCGGAAACATTCAGGGGCGCTCATTCTGCGCACTCGGTGATGCCGCGGCAACCCCGATCAAATCGGGCATCGAGCTGTTCCGCGGTGAGTTCGAGGCAGGCTACACCACGCCAGCGCGCGAGCTATTCCCCCATGAGAAATCTACTTTGTTCAGTGAGGTGGGCGTTCGATGAGTGAACTCGTAACCCTCAAGATTGACGGCAAGGAGATCTCGGTTCCCAAGGGAACGATGATCATCAGGGCCGCGGAGCAAGCCGGGGTGCGGATTCCACGTTTCTGTGATCATCCGCTTCTCAAGCCTGCTGGCGCCTGCCGTCAGTGCCTAGTCGAGGTAGCGCGCCCAGGGCGCGATGGTAACCTCGCCAAGATGCCGAAGCCCGCGGCTTCGTGCGCGGAGGCTGTCAGCCCCGGCATGGAGGTTTACACCCAGCACACCTCCGAGGTGGCCCGCAAGGCTCAGCACGGGATCATGGAGTTCCTCCTGATCAACCATCCGATGGACTGCCCGGTGTGCGATAAGGGCGGCGAATGCCCCCTGCAGAATCAGGCGATGACCGATGGGCGGGCGACCTCCCGCTTCATCGACGTCAAGCGGACGTACCCGAAGCCTATTCAGGTTTCGTCCCAGATTCTGCTGGATCGCGACCGCTGCATCCTCTGCCAGCGTTGCACCCGTTTCCAGAGCCAGATCGCGGGCGACCGCTTCATCCAGCTTCAGGGCCGCGGTGGCGGTACGCCGGGATATTCCGTTCATTCACTAAACGGATCCCAGATCGGCAACTTTGATTCCAGCGTGCTCGGCTTCTCCGAGAGCGATGGAAACGTCCCGGGCTTCGTTAACGCGGAATACTCGGGTCCATACGGCACGCTCGGATTGGAAGGCGGATTCTCCGCCGGTCCCATCGCGGATTCCGAAGAGGATTCATCCGGGCGTCCATTCAGCTCCTACTTCTCCGGCAATATCATTCAGATTTGCCCCGTAGGTGCCCTGACAAGCGCCTCCTACCGGTTCCGTTCGCGTCCGTTCGATCTCGTGTCTGTGCCTTCAGTTGCCGAACACGATGCCTCGGGTTCAGCAATACGCATCGATTACCGGCGCGGGACGATCCTTCGCCGCCTTTCGGGTGAAGACGCCGAAGTCAACGAAGAGTGGATCACCGATAAGGACCGCTTCGCATTCCGTTGGCAGGACGGCTCGGACCGCCTGAAGAACCCGTTTGTTCGCGATACCCAGGGCAACTTGGTTCCTACCTCGTGGCCGGATGCTATTGATGTAGCTGCTCGCGGCTTGGCTAAGTCCAAGGCGGTTGGTGTCTTAACTGGCGGCCGGTTGGCGATGGAGGATGCCTACGCGTACTCCAAGTTTGCACGCGTTGTGCTTGGCACCAATGACATCGATTTCCGCACCCGTCCCGTTAGCGCCGAAGAGGAAGCCTTCATCGGCTCGACGGTAGCAGGATCCGGAATCGGCGTTACCTACAAGGACCTGGAAACCGCCGGTCATGTTCTGACGGTTGGCTTTGAGGCCGAAGAAGAATGCGGCACCGTATTCCTCCGGCTCCGTAAGGGATTCCTCGCTGGAACGGTTAACGTCTCGGTGATCTCCGCCTATGAAACCGGTGGCACCTCCAAGATGGGCGCTCGGTTTATCCCGGCGGCCCCAGGTACTGAGGCGACGATTCTTGACGGACTTTCCTCGGGTGACGCGACCTTTGACTCACTCGCAGAATCCGGCGTAATCCTTGTGGGGGAGCGTACGGCGGACACGCCGGGTGCCCTCTCCGCAGCGCTCCGGTTGGCGGAACGTACCGGTGCCCGTATCGCGTGGATTCCTCGCCGTGCGGGAGACCGTGGAGCCATTGAAGCCGGTGCTCTCGGATCTCTGCTTCCAGGCGGACGCCCGGTTGCCGAATCAGCAGCCCGTGTTGATGCTGCTGCAGTGTGGGGTGTCGATTCCCTGCCCGCCGAGTCTGGGCGCACAACTCAGGAAATCCTCGCAGCGGCTGCGGATGGCACGCTCGATGGCCTGCTCCTAGCCGGCGTTGACCTCGCGGATCTTCCGGAGGGCGCCGCCGATGCTGTGAAGGCTGCCGGATTTGTTGTACAGCTTGAGGTTCGTGGAACCACGATCTCTGAGCTGGCCGACGTGGTTCTGCCTGTTGCCCCGCCTTCGGAAAAGGGCGGATCCTTCGTGAACTGGGAAGGCAGGATCCGTCCGTTCGGTCAGGTCCTTACCTCGGTCCAGCGCCCCGATCGCACGGTTCTGAACGAACTGGCGCTCGAGATGGGCACGGATCTAGGGCTTGCCACGCTTGCCGATGTGGTGGGCGAAATCAGCGAGTTCCACAGTTGGGATGGCGCACGTGTGGCCGCCCCGAACGATGCCGCAGCGGCAGTTGCCGCGCCGGCTGCCGGGCAAGCGACGCTTGCTAGTTGGAACCTCATGTTGGGTGCCGGATCGCTGCAAGCGTTCGAACCCCATCTTGCCGGGACCGCACGTAAGCCTGTTGCAGTGCTCGATGCCGCAACGGCAAAGGCTGCGGGTATCGGCTCACAGTTGACACTCTCCGGACCATCCGGAGCGCTCACTCTCGATGCGGTGATTCGTCCGATGCCTGAGGGCGTTGTGTGGATCCCGCAGAATTCAGTGGGATGTCAGATCGCAACTCTGGGCGTTCGCGCCGGAGAGCAGGTCGCTTTGGAGGTAACAAAGTGAATCCTTCAATTCTGGCAGCCGAGCAGGTTGCTGATTTCTCGGAAGATACATGGTGGATCTGGGTCATCAAGGCCGTCTTCATCATCGTCTACTTGATCCTTTCGGTGCTGCTTGCCCTCTGGGTGGAGCGCCGCGGTTTGGGCCTCATGCAGAATCGCTTGGGTCCGAACCGGGTTGGGCCGCTCGGCCTCTTCCAAGCGATCTCGGATGCACTAAAGCTCATTATCAAAGAGGACTTCTGGCTGAAGGGCGCGGATAAGGTCATTTACTTTATCTCGCCTGTGATCGCCGCGGCGTGTGCCTTCATCCTGATGGCCGTGCTCCCCATGGGGCCGCAAGTGTCCATCTTTGGAATCAACACCCCGCTACAGCTCGCAGATTCGCCGGTGGCGCTCATCTTCTTGCTTGCAGTCGCGGCACTCGGAGAATATGGACTGGTATTCGGTGGTTGGTCTACCCGATCCACCCTGCCCCTGTTCGGCTCCGTCCGGTCGGCAACACAGATGATTTCTTACGAGCTCGCGCTCGGCCTCTCTCTCGTGACCGTGGTTCTTGCTTCAGGGACCATGTCAACGTCCGGGATTGTTGAAGCGCAGTCCGGCCTGTGGAACTGCATCACGCTGTTCCCAGCGTTCTGTGTGTACATCGTTTCAATGTTCGGTGAAACCAACCGCTTGCCCTTCGATTTGCCGGAGGCAGAGGGCGAACTGGTGGCAGGGCACACCACGGAGTACTCCTCCATGAAGTTCGCGTGGTACTACCTCTCCGAATACATCAACATGCTCAACGTGTCGATGATCGCCACAACAATGTTCCTCGGCGGCTGGCGCGCAGGCCCGATTGTCACGTGGATTTACTCGCTGTGGGGCGGGGATCCGAACACCGGCTGGATACCCATGCTGTGGTTCTTCGGCAAGACCTGGGTCTTCATGTTCATCATGATCTGGACCCGAGCAACGCTGCTGCGTATGCGCTATGACCACTTCATGAAGCTTGGCTGGAAGGTCCTTATTCCTGTTTCGCTCGGCTGGCTGGTATGTGTCACGCTGATTCGCGGAGTTACCTCGTTCACGGACATTTCGCAGCGCTCGCTATACATCGGAATTGGCGTCATCTTCCTCGTGCTTATCGGGATCATATGGATCTTCGGTGATAAGGATGATAAGGACGAACAGAGTTCGGAAGAACCCGGATTCGTCCGTCCCGAAGAAGAATTTGACGCGATGGCCGGAGGATTCCCGGTCCCGCCGCTTCCCGGCCAAACGCTTCCACCTTCGCCGCGGGCTTCGCGGCAACAGACCACGCAGGAGGGCGAACTTGTCTGAGAACGAATTCAAAGATCCGGACCCCGCGCTCTGGGCGCCGGCGGAGAAGGGCCCGGTTGGCCAGTTCTTCGCTCCCGTTGCTGGGTTCGGTGTAACCCTCTCCACGATGTTTCGGCCAACGTCCACAGAGCAGTACCCGGAGGAGAAGGTCCCAACGCAGGCGCGTTATCACGGACGCCATCACCTCAATCGCTACCCTGATGGCCTCGAACGGTGCATCGGCTGTGAGCTATGTGCGTGGGCTTGCCCGGCGGACGCGATCTACGTGGAAGCCGGAGCCAACACACCTGAGGAGCAGTACTCCCCAGGCGAGCGCTTCGGCAAGGTTTACCAAATCAACTACCTTCGCTGTATCTTCTGTGGATACTGCATTCAGGCTTGCCCAACGCGCGCTCTGACCATGACCAACGAGTTCGAGTTGGCTGGTCCCACGCGCGAGGGCCTGATCTACGAGAAGCAGGACCTGCTAGCCCCAATGGGAGAAAACATGCTAGCCGCTCCGCATCCCATGGTGCCCGGCACCTCGGATGCTGATTACTACCGCGGTTCCGTGACCGGGCCGGTTCCCGAACAAATCGAATGGGTTCGCGAGCATCGCCCCGATGATCCCACTCTCCAGCACAAGGGGGCATGATGGGTACGCTCGAGATCTCGACCGGAGAGACACTGCTCTTCTTCGCAATCGCGATCGTGATGATCGTTCTTGCCATCTTCGGCCTACTCATCACACGCCGCGCCGTCTACTCGGCAGGCAGCATGATCGCGATCATGGTGTGCCTTGCGTTCCTCTACACAATGCTTGAGGCGCCCTTCATGGGTGTTGTCCAAGTGGCCGTATACACGGGCGCGATCCTCATGATGTTCCTGTTCGTGCTCATGATGATCGGTGTGGATTCCTCCGACACCACGCACGAGACACTCAACTGGCAGCGTCCCGTTGCTGTTTTGGGGGGCCTCGGTTTCGTGGTGATCGCGATCGGTGCGATCCTTGGGGCCCACACGCCAGAGGCTGTGGGTATGAAGGAAGCGAATTCCCCGACTAATCCGGAATCGATCGCTCAATCGATCTTCGGGAATCACGTTCTGACACTCGAACTGGTGGGAACACTTCTCGTGGTCGCGGCCCTAGGCGCTATGGTCCTCACCCATCGGGAGAAGACTCATCCTGAGCTTACGCAGCCAGAGCTCGTGGACGCCAAGATGGAGGCCTACGCCGCCACCGGACGCCACATTGGCCAGAAGCCACCTACGGGCGTATACGCCGAATCTAACTCGGCCGCCAACCCGGCCCTCACCGCTGGTGGTGTGGAAGTTGAAGAGTCCGTCCCGCGCGTACTCCGCGTTCGTGGCCAGGCACGCCGTGTCAGCCAAATCTCGCCAGCCACTGCCGATCGCATTCGCCGCGGTGAACTCGATGGCCCACATCCTCAGGTGCCCGATTCCGGATTGCCCGGAATGCCGGGTGAGGCAGCGCCCGAGTACCCGTCGTCGGCCCCCCAAATCGACTCCGCCCCGGACAAGCCGGAGCTTGAAGAAGGTGAATCCGAGTGAACCTCATGTATTACGTGATTCTGGCACTAATCCTCTTCACTATCGGGGCAACGGCCGTGCTGACCCGCCGCAATGCGATCATCGCACTGCTAGGCGTGGAGCTGATGCTTAACTCGTGCAATCTTGTTTTCGTCACGTTCTCCCGGATGTGGGGCAACGTGGAAGGGCAAGTATTCGCCTTCTTCGTCATGGTGGTGGCCGCAGCAGAAGTTGTGGTTGGCCTAGCCATCGTCGTTTCCATTTTCCGAACTCACCGGTCCGCTTCGCTCGACGGCGCGAACCAGCTCAAACACTGACGGAAGCAGGTGTGAATTGACTCTGGGTCTTATTCCAGCCAGCGTTACTGCGGCGTCCGGTGCTATTGAGGCAACCGGCCCCGCCAACCTGATCTGGCTATGTGTTGCTATTCCGCTGCTCGGCGCCGGGATTCTTCTTCTCGCGGGGAAGGCGGCGAATGCGTGGGGCCACTGGCTCGGCATTGCTACCTCCACGGGCGCCTTCGTGGTGGCCGTAGCCGCGCTGTTCCAAGTTCTCGGCCAGCCGGCAAGCGAACGGGTGCTCGACACTGTTGTGTACCGTTGGGTTCCCGCCGGCGATTTCTCGATCGATATCGCCATGCGCGTGGATCCGCTCTCGCTCACGTTCCTCATGCTCGTGACTTTCGTGGGTACTCTCATCCATATCTACTCAGTTGGGTATATGAAGCACGATCCCGATCGGCGCCGCTTCTTCGCCTACCTCAACTTTTTCGTTGCCTCGATGTTGCTTCTGGTACTGGGCAACTCCTACCTTGTTCTATTCATCGGCTGGGAAGGCGTGGGACTGGCTTCCTACCTCCTCATCTCCTTCTGGAACCAGGTCCCCGAGAATGCCGCCGCCGGTAAGAAGGCATTCATTATGAACCGCGTGGGCGATATGGGCATGCTCATCGCGATGATGATCATGTTCTCCGCCTTCGGCACCGTCACTTTCGACGGAGTTAACGCGGGGCTTGATGGTGCCAACCAAGCAACTGTTACCGCGATCGGGATCTTCCTACTCGTGGCCGCTTGTGGTAAATCTGCGCAGTTCCCGCTGCAGGCCTGGCTGGGCGACGCGATGGCGGGCCCAACGCCCGTCTCCGCCCTGATCCACGCCGCCACCATGGTGACCGCCGGCGTGTACCTCATGGTCCGCTCGGGTGCCATCTACGCCGTGTCCGAATCCGCCCAACTGGCGGTTGCGATCATTGGCGTGATCACCCTCGTGTTCGGAGCCATCGTTGGTGCCGCTAAGGATGACATGAAGAAGGTCCTCGCGGCCTCCACAATGTCCCAGATCGGTTACATGATGCTGGCGGCCGGGCTTGGCCCGGTGGGCGCCGGATTCGCGATCTTCCACCTCGTAACGCACGGCTTCTTCAAGGCAAACATGTTCCTTGGTGCCGGCTCTGTGATGCACGCGATGGGCGACGAAGTGAATATGCGCGGCTTTGGAGGCCTGCGCAAGTACATGCCGATCACGTGGGCCACTTTCTTGTGTGGCTACCTCGCGATCATCGGCTTCCCGTTCCTTTCGGGCTTCTACTCGAAGGACAAGATCATTGAGACGGCATTCGTCGGGGATGGCTGGCAGCCGTGGGTGTTTGGAACCCTCACACTGCTTGTGGCCGGCCTGACCGCCTTCTACATGTCTCGTATGTTCTTCATGATTTTCCACGGCAAAGAACGGTTCAGCACCGAGGGATCGAACGCGAAGCATCCACATGAGGCTCCGGCCGCGATGTATGTTCCGCAGATCTTGCTGGCTATCGGCTCATTGATTCTGGGCTTCCTGCTCAACCACTTCAGCTTTGTGGATTGGCTGGCTCCGGCCATCGGCCACGGGGAGCACGGCGAACCTGTTCTACCCGTTGCAGTCATCACTGGCTTGACGCTGGCGCTTGTTGCCGTGGGCGTTGGAGTGGCATGGAAGATGTACCTTGCTAGCACGGTGCCGGTTGTGGCCCCCAATGGGAACTTCCTGACCGAAGCAGCCCGCGAGGATCTGTACCAAGACACTGTGAACGAGCGCATCTTCATGGATGGTGGGCGCGCGATCACCACCGGCGTTGCCGTGGTGGACGAATACGTTGTTGACGGGGCCGTTGAAGGCACCGCCAAGGCAACCACTGGGTTGGGCAAGATTGTTGCCCATCTGCAGAACGGTTACGTCCGGACCTATGCAAGCTACACGATGGTGGGCGCTGTTGTTGCGCTCCTCATCGCACTGGCTACGCGGATCTGACGGGGAAGGATAAAACTAGATGCTTTCCGTGAACGAGGCAGCCTTTCCCTGGCTGACCCTTCTCATTGTGTTGGCGGCCGTTGCCGCACTGGTGTTGTGGCTTGTGAAGCCGCTTCACAAGAGCGCGATGCCTTTCGGTCTTGCCGTGTCCGTGGTGATCTTCGCTCTATTCGCTGTGGCGCTTACCGGCTTCGATTTTGGCGCCGCCGGGCAAACCCAACTCGCTGAAACCTACTCGTGGATTCCCGCGATTGGCGTTTCGATCGCTTGGGGCGCGAACGGCATGGGCGTTGTCATGATTGGATTGGCTACGTTCTTGGTTCCGTTGGTTCTTCTGGCCTCTTGGAACGATTTTGAGGGCGACGACGACGGCAGTGGCTCCCGGGCCGCCGGTTTCGTTGCCTGGATCCTATTGCTCGAAGCAGTAATGATCGGTATCTTCGCCGCGCGCGACGTGTTCCTGTTCTACCTGCTCTTCGAAATCATGCTGATTCCGATGTTCTTCCTGATTGGCCGCTACGGTGGAGCCAACAGGCAGCGGGCGGCTATCAAGTTCCTGCTGTACTCGCTCGTTGGCGGGCTCATCATGCTGGTGGGCGTTGTGGCCGTGTACATTCAGGGCCCAGGCGGCCCGCAGGGCTTCCTATTGGAGAACCTCGCAGGGGCCGTGTCCGGTTCCGCGGGCATCCAAATGCTACTGTTCCTGTCCTTCTTCATCGCCTTCGCCATTAAGGCGCCGATGTTCCCCGTGCACACGTGGCTGCCGGACACTACCGAAGAGGCCCCTGCCGGGGTTTCCACCCTTCTGGTTGGTGTATTGGACAAGATCGGCACCTACGGCATGATCGCCTTCTGCCTGCCACTCTTCCCGAGTGCGGCGCAGGACGCGGCTCCTGTCATCATGGTGCTTGCCGTGATCTCCATCCTGTGGGGTGGATTCATGGCGATTGCCTCGCAGGATCTCATGCGCTTGATCGCCTACACCTCTGTGAGCCACTTCGGTTTTATGGTGCTGGGTATTTTCTCGGGTAACTCTGTGGCGATGACCGGTGCGATTCTCTACATGGTGGCGCACGGTGTTGCCACCGGTGCGCTATTCCTGACGGTCGGTTTCTTGGCCAAGCGCGGAGAGTCCCACAAGATCGCGGATTACGGCGGATGGCAGCGCGTGACGCCGCTCATCGCCGGCACTTTCTTGGTGGCGGGCCTTGCATCAATCGCTTTGCCCGGCCTGTCCGGATTCATCCCCGAGTACCTCATCCTAGTGGGCACCTACAAGGTGAATGCGGCTCTGGCGATTGTGGCAGTGTTCGGCGTGATTCTGGCGGCCCTCTACATCTTGTGGCCCTACCAGCGTATCTTTACCGGGCCCAAGCCAGAGATCTCGAAGCCTGATCTAAACGGGCGCGAGAAGACAGTGTCCGGCCTGCTCATTGCGGCGATGCTGTTCCTCGGATTCGCTCCGGCCCCCGTGCTTGACGCAGTACGGCCTGTGGCTGAGGATCATGCGGCGGTTCTTTCCGTAGAGGATGAACCAATTGCGTCCGGTTCATACGCGGACGATGCGGCCAACTTGGTCGCGGAAGGGAGCGCGAAGTGAATTCGCCAATGATCGATTGGGCAGCTCTTACGCCCACTCTCATCATTCTGGGTTCTGCGGTACTCGGTGTTGTTTTCGAAGCTTTCATTCCGCGTGCCGCGCGCCGGGGCGTGCAGGTTGTCCTCTCCATGGTTGCGGTGGCGGCGGCTCTGGTGAGCGTTGTGTGGCGCTGGACAGTGGTGAAGGCCGATGGGCCCACCTCCGTTGCTATGGCGCCGGACGGATCCACGCAGGTGGGCACGTTTGTGGAGGATGGGGCCGCGATAGCCTTCCAAGCGATCATCCTCATTTGCGCACTTGTTGCTCTCCTTGTGATTGCTGATCGCACACAGACAGGCGAAGGTTCCTTCGCTGCATCCGCCGCAACCCAGCCCGGATCTACCGATGAGCGTCAGGCCACCACTGCGAATCTTCAGCAGACCGAGGTATTCCCTCTGGTCCTATTCTCGCTTGGCGGCATGCTGGCCTTTACGTCGGCTTCCGATCTACTCACGTTGTTCGTGGCACTCGAAGTGCTATCACTACCCCTGTACGTTCTGACGGCAACTGCCCGCCGGCGCCGCGCGCTGTCCCAAGAGGCAGCTATGAAATACTTCGTGCTGGGCGCGTTCTCTTCGGGCTTCTTCCTCATGGGCGCAGCCTTCCTATACGGCTACTCGGGCTCCATCACCTTCACCGGCATCACCGCCAAGGTTATGACGGGTACCGGCATGGACATGCTGCTCATCACCGGCGTCACGCTGGTTCTGGTTGGCCTCCTCTTCAAGGTAGGTGCAGCTCCGTTCCACGCGTGGACCCCAGATACCTATCAGGGTGCTCCAACCCCGATCACTGGTTACATGGCCGCTGGAACGAAGATCGCGGCGTTCGCTGCAATGCTCCGTTTCCTCTACGTGATCGGCACGGGCGTCCAGTGGGAGCTCACCCCGGTTCTGTGGACAATCATCATTCTGACCATGTGCATCGGTACCGTCATGGGCCTTCTCCAGACGGACATCAAGCGCATGCTTGCCTTCTCCTCGATCGCACACGCAGGATTCATCCTGATCGGCGTTTCGAGCTTTAGCCAGATAGGTATCTCGGCCACGGCCTTCTACCTTCTGGCCTACGGAATCGCTAGCGTTGGTGCCTTCGGTATCGTCACGTTAGTCCGTGAAACCGATGCTGAAGGCAGCATCTTGGGTGAGGCCACGAATATTGAGAAGTGGCAGGGACTGGGCAAAACCAATCCTTTGCTCGCCACCTGCATGACGATTTTCTTGCTCTCGTTCGCCGGCATTCCGCTGACCTCGGGCTTCATCGGGAAGTTTGCGGCCTTCTCCGCTGGTGTAGCGGCCGGTGGTGGCGTCCTCGTAGTGTTGGCCGTACTTGCTTCGGCGGCCACGGCCTTCTTCTACTTCCGGTTGATCACCTACATGTTCTTCCGTGATCCGGTTGAGGGATCCGAGACTGTCGCCTCTGAGGGCTTCTCCATCGTGGCTATCGTCACCTGCGCGATCATCACGATCCTGCTCGGTATCTACCCCCAGCCGATCCTTGATTTCCTTGGTGAAGCTGCGGTGTTCATGCTGTGAGTATCTCCGACAACCTGGGTGCCCTCGGTGACCGGCTCAGCACCCGGATGGAACGCGTTGAGTCCATGCTTCATGACAAGGTCACGATGGGAGATCTGCAGATCGATCCCACCACGTCCCATCTTGCGAAAGCTGGCGGGAAGAGACTGCGCCCGGCTCTCGTTTTCCTGACGTCTGAGCTCGGGCCCGATCCCGAGGCACAGGCTGTGTACGATTCCGCGGTCGCGGTTGAGTTGACGCACCTTGCGTCCCTTTATCACGACGACGTCATGGACGAAGCACCCATGCGGCGCGGAGTCGAATCCGCACAGTTGGCCTTCGGCAATACGGTTGCGATTCTTGCGGGGGACATCCTGTTCTCGCGGGCCTCGACAATCGTTGCCGGCTTGGGGCCGCGCTCTGTGGAGCTACACGCGACCATGTTTGAGCGGCTATGCACCGGCCAGCTTCACGAAACCATCGGTTTGGCAGCTGGCGAGAACCCACGCGAGCACTATATCTCGGTGCTTGCAGATAAGACGGGTTCCCTTATCGCGGCATCGGCGCGATATGGCGTTCTCTCCTCAGGCGGCAGCGAAGAGCTGGCTGAGACGGTTGCCCAGTACGGCGAGTGCGTTGGCGTTGCATTCCAACTCGCGGACGATGTCATTGACATCATGTCCGAGGGCGATGCGACCGGTAAGACTCCCGGAACGGACCTCCGCGAAGGTGTGGACACCATGCCCACCCTGCTTCTCAAGGAGCAGGCGGAGGCGGGTACATTGGACGATCTGGGCCGCGAGATCCTCGATCTTCTGGCCAACTCCGATCTGGCTGTAGATGAGAACCTCGCAGAGGTTGTCAACATGCTCCGCCGCCATTCCGTCTTGGATCAGACCCAAGAACTGGCAAAGGAGTGGATGGATAAGGGGCTTCAATCCTTGAAGGACGTACCTGAAGGTCCAGTCCGGGATTCGCTCGTTCAGTATGCCGAGTACTCAATCAACCGTTCGGCATAGGGCTGCAAGCCCTTTCTGGTCAAGTTTCTAGAGAAGCGCGCTTCCTGCGGGAGGCGCGCTTTGCTATCCGGAGCCACCTGATCGCAGGACCGGGAGTCAAGGGATACGGCACCAACAGATCCGACAGGCTAGATGCGCCCACGATTCGCTCTGGGGGCATTGGCGTGCGTGGATTTCGTCGTCGTCATAAAGAAGTATGGAACCACTACCGGAGGCCGCCACGGTTACGGCTGTGTCAGCCTGTGGTGGATTCGTTGGAACGGAAAATGACCGCGCGCATACAATGGCGGTAGTCTGGAACCGCTTGTCTTACAAAGGAGACTGTTTCCGTGCCAAAGTTCCTCAACAAGATTCTTCGCGCTGGCGAAGGCCGAACACTTAAGAAGCTCGAGGGCCTAACCAAACAGGTTAATCTGCTCGAAGATACATTCGCCGAAATGAGCGACGAGGAGCTGAAGGAGCAGACTCAGATCTTCAAGGATCGCCTGGCGGACGGTGAAGATCTGGATGCTTTGTTACCGGAGGCTTTCGCCACTGTCCGCGAGGCCGCACAGCGCACCATCGGCCAGCGGCCCTATGACGTACAGATCATGGGCGGTGCGGCGCTCCACCTCGGCAACATCTCCGAGATGAAGACCGGTGAAGGCAAGACCTTGGTGGCAACGCTACCCTCCTATCTGAACGCGCTCACGGGCGAGGGTGTTCATGTGGTGACGGTCAACGATTACCTCGCGTCCTACCAGTCTGAACTGATGGGGCGTATTCATCGCTTCCTCGGGCTCACCACCGGCTGTATCCTTTCCGGGCAAACTCCCGAGCAGCGTCGCAAAGAGTATGCCGCGGATATTACATACGGCACGAACAACGAGTTCGGCTTCGACTACCTGCGCGATAACATGGCGTGGAAGACGGCCGATCTGGTTCAGCGCGGTCACAACTTCGTGATTGTGGACGAGGTGGACTCGATCCTCATCGACGAAGCCCGTACCCCGCTTATCATCTCCGGCCCAGCCGAAGGTGACGCCAATAAGTGGTACACGGAGTTCTCTCGCGTGGCGCGTCAAATGCGCCGGGACACCGATTATGAGGTGGATGAGAAGAAGCGCAACGTCGGCATCCTAGAGCCCGGCATCGATCGTGTGGAAGACCTGCTGGGTATCGATAACCTGTATGAATCGCTCAACACCCCACTGATCGGCTATCTCAACAACGCGATCAAAGCGAAGGAGCTCTTTGAGCGCGATAAGGACTATATCGTCAAGAATGGCGAGGTCCTGATCGTTGATGAGCATACTGGGCGCGTCCTAGCCGGCCGCCGCTACAACGAGGGCATGCATCAGGCGATCGAAGCGAAGGAGGGCGTGACGATCAAGGCGGAGAATCAGACTCTGGCCACGATCACGCTGCAGAACTACTTCCGCCTCTACAACAAGCTTTCGGGCATGACGGGTACGGCCGAAACCGAGGCCGAGGAATTCTCGAGCACATACGAGCTGGGCGTTGTCCCGATCCCCACGAACAAGCCGATGATCCGCGAGGATAACACCGATCTGGTGTACCCGACGCGCCGCGCCAAACTCACGGCTATCGTTGACGATATCAAGGAGCGCAACGAGGCGGGCCAGCCTGTTTTGATCGGCTCCACCAGCGTGGAAAAGTCCGAGGAACTCTCGACTCTTCTTCGCCGGGCGGGGATCGCACACGAGGTACTGAACGCCAAGCAGCACGAGCGCGAGGCCACCGTTATTGCCGAGGCGGGCCGCAAGGGAGCCGTCACGGTGGCCACCAATATGGCTGGCCGTGGTACGGACATCATGCTCGGTGGAAATCCCGAGCACCGTGCGGTTGCAGCCCTCAAGGCGAAGGGACTCGACCCCGAGGAGACGCCGGACGAATACGAGGCAGCGTGGGACGAGGCGCTCGAAAGTGCCAAGGCGGCGGTTGCCACTGAACACGACGAGGTCGTGGATCTGGGCGGCCTTTACGTGCTTGGCTCTGAGCGCCACGAATCCCGCCGTATCGATAACCAGCTGCGCGGCCGCTCCGGCCGTCAGGGCGATCCCGGCGAATCGCGCTTCTACCTCTCGCTCGAAGACGACCTGATGCGCTTGTTTGCCTCTGGTATGGCGGCGCGCGCCCTCGATCCCTCCCGCTACCCGGAGGATGTCCCGCTTGAGTTCAAGGTTGTCGGTAAATCGATCGAGCGCGCTCAGTCCGCGATCGAGTCCCGAAATGCTGAGATGCGTAAGAACGTGCTGAAGTACGACGATGTGATGAACGAACAGCGTACCGTTGTGTACGCAGAGCGCCGTCGCATCCTTGAGGGCGAGGACATCGATCCGATGGTACAAGGCTTCCTCGACTTCGTTGTTGAGGATCTGGTGGACGCCCACACCGTTGATGGCGATTCCTGGGATCTTGACGCAATGTGGACGGATCTGCGCGGCTTCTACCACCCCGGATTCGAGTCCAATGAGCTTGTGGACGAAGTGGGAGGAGTGAACAAGATAGAGCGCGAGACGCTGCTATCTGAGCTCACCACGGACATTCATACCAACTTCGAGGACCGCGAGGCTGAAGTGGGTGAGAAGACCATGCGCGAGCTAGAGCGGCAGGTTCTCCTCTCCGTTCTGGATCGCAAGTGGCGTGAGCACCTCTATGAGATGGATTATCTCAAGGAGGGCATCGGCCTGCGCGCCATGGCACAGTCCAACCCCTTGGTCGAGTACAAGTCCGAGGGCTATCGGATGTTCCAGGCCATGAACGATGGCATCAAGGAGGAGACAGTCCGCTACCTCTTTAACTTCGAGCTCCCAAGCGAGCGGAAGGCCCGTGAGGCCGCCGTTGCCACTGAAGAGGCCACCGTTGCCGAGCAGGCCGCCAACGCCGCCCGCATGGCAAGCGCGGGTTCCAAGGCCACCGCTGCTCCGGCTGCAGCCGGTCCCACTGCCCCTGCCAGCGAGGGCGACCGGGTGGATGCAGAGACCGTTCTTGGCATTACTCAGCCGAAGCGAACAGCTCCGGTCTCTTACTCCGCCGCCTCGAAGGACGGCAGTGGCTCCGTACAGGTTACGGGCGCTGGAGGCAACAAGAAGGGCACCTCAGGATCGGCCGCCTCTAAGGGCGGGGCGGCACCGCAGAACGCTGAACAGGGCGGTATGAACCGTGCCCAGCGCCGCGCGGCTGCCCGCAAGAAGAAGTAGCCGGCCAAGTCAGGGAGTAGAAGTTAGAGAATTGGGCCGATAGGTCAAGGGGGCTGGTACGTTGAGGCGCACTGGCCCCTAACCAATCTCGAGGGCCACGACGCGCCAGCGATCACGGATGAATTCTAGGCGAAGCGCGGCGCCACGGATTTGCTGACCGTCGTGGAGCACCACAGAGGCCTCGCAGACGCGCTGGCGTGGCTCGCACAGGTGCACGTGGCGTACCCGCGGGGCCGAGGCCCGTGGGGCGCGTCCGTGGATCCGCATCGCTAACCCGGCACGCCGCGAAAGTGCAGAGAATACCTGTGGACTCAGCCAGTTCCGTAGCTGGGAGCAGGGCCGGTGGCCCAGTAGCACTTCTATGGCATGCACGAGCACCTTTCCTACCACGCGCTTTTCAAGCTCGAATTCGGCAGGCAACGGCATCTCCGGATGGAAATCGGTACGTAGCCAGATTGGCACGGGTTCGTCCGCAGTGCTGATCGCTACCCGGTCCCAGGGCCGCTGGGGCGAAGTGACGGGCATCGGATCGTCCGGACGCGGGGCGGCCGGCGGTTCCTCAGGGAGAGGCATCAGGCGGGCTGGTGGCAGCCTTCTGACGTGGATCGGGCTGGCAGTAGGGGCAAGAACGCTCATGCTAGGTCCTGAGGAATCTGGAGAATCTGACCGGGGAAGATTAGATCGGGATTGGTGATAGAATCCCGGTTTTCGCCGAACCACCGCGCAGATTCTGCGGCGATTTCGCCCGGACTTGCGCCCGGTGGCAGGGAGTTCGTGGCGATAGTCCAGAGGGAGTCTCCGCCGCGAACGGTGTAGGTATGAGGATTAACGACGACGGGTTGCGCACTTCTGCCTTCCCTAGGTGGCGGTGCGCCCCAACCAAGATCGGATGACCCCGTATCGGCGCTCGCGGGTAGAGCCGTGGTGGTCATGACGGCGAGCGCCACGAGTGATCGCCGGACGGCGGGTGTGCCGAATGCTGTGGCAAATCGGACCAAGAGCGAAGAATGCCGCGGATGGACGAGAGCCGCGTAGGAGGCGGCAATCCAGAGGCTGCTGAAGGCTCCAAGAACGCCACAAGCCAACATGGTGAGGAGGGTGAGCTGCATGGTTGGAGAACTCGTTGTCTGGAGTTGGGCCACACTGTGAAGAGCCGCAGACCCACACGCGACGGCCAGAGCCAGGCTGGCTGTGCTGATGGCAAGTGCTTTCATTGACCTCAACTCCAAAATATAACGTTTAATAGCGTGTGATGTTGTTATAGATATTTTGAGCAAGGTTCCTCTGGGTATTCCGCCGGGTATACACGGCTTCCAACTTTCGTAGGAGAGTGGTGTCCTACTTTCGTCGGAGTGTCGTGGGGTTGGTCCAGTTACAGCGCTGGGGATAACTCATATCGTGGACGCCCGAGCGGCAATTTGTGGATAACCCAGATCGGGAGGCGCTTCTTGCTAGTCTCCGGACATGGAGTCACATCGTCGCCCACGCCCGGAGGGTATCTGGCAGGCTATGGCCGATCTGGAAAGCCGGATGGACGCCGAGGTGCGTCAGCAGGAGCTAATCGAGGCCCACGAGCTCCGGCAGGCCGAAGAGCAGTCTATTGCGATGGCCACGAGGCTACAGGCGAGCGAGAAGATACAGATACGCCTCAGTGGAGGTGCAGAGTATTTCGATATGTCAGTCAGCGAGGTCGCTTCAACATGGCTGGTAGGGCAGACCGCGCGCGGGAAGAGTCTCCTCCCATTGGAGAAAATTGAAGCTGTGCGCGGATTATCGGTCCGCTCCCAGCCCCTTCGAACCTCGATCTCTTCGTCTTTGAGTTTTCGGTCGAGGCTGAGGGGGATGGGCACCGAGTTCCAGCAGATCTCGGTAGAAACTGATGCTGCGACCTATCGCGGGAGGTTCGTTGCAGTAGGGGCGGATTGGGTGGATATTGAAACACGGGGAGAGCGCGTGAGCATCATGCTCCATCACGTTCGCCGCGTTGATGTTGCCCGTTAGATCTCGTGATCGGCGATCCTCTTCCGGGTGACGGCATAGCCCGCCTCAATATACTTCTCCAGCTCGTCCTCATCAATGCGCCACTGGCCGCGCCCGCCCACTTGAATTGCGGGAATCTCCCCATTGCGGATAAGCGTGCGGACCTGACCAGCCGAGACGGCCAAGTGCTCTGCCACGTCAGCGATTGTTAGAAACTTTCCCATACCTCCATGATCGCACGTTGACCGGGCTGATTCGAATTATCCACAAGCGTGTGGAGAGTTTCTGCACGAGTTTGCCGGTCATGTCAGAATCCCTGTGAGTGAGGGGAAGCGGTCATGGTGAAGACAGAACGGATCACGTTTACGCGCTGGAAGGATCCACGATTAGCGTTGGGTGTGCTGCTCATTGCTGTCCCGGCAATTGCTGGCTCCTTTCTGATGCAAGGTCCCGAAACGAAGGCAGTCTATCGGGCCAACTCGGCGATGGTGCCAGGGACTACGGTGGAAGGTGCAAACTTCGCAATTGTTGACGTACCGGTTGACCTCGCTGAAGGTTTCATTGGCCCGTCGGATGGAATGGATGATCGGCGGATTGGTCAGGTGATCGAGCAGGGCCAGCTGCTCTCCACTCAAATTCTGGAGGCAGATCCCGTCGAGGCCGGCTACACCCACCTTGTTGTGCCGCTCGTGGCCCCGGCCCCCGCGAGTCTGAGCCAAGGCAGCAGTGCGGAACTCTGGAGAATCAAGAGCGAGCAGACGGGCGGTGATGAGGCTAGCGCTGAACGGATCGCAAGCGATCTCGTGATCGTCTCAATCTCCAGCACAGATTCCATGCGCATCGATCAGTACGGAGCTGAGATTCAGGTGACGAACAGCGATGTGCCGGACGTTCTTGCCGTCTTGGGCTCCTCGGATGGCTTGGTTCTTGCCAAAGGCAGCGAGCAATGAGCGTCCTGCTGTGTGTACACGGACGCCTCGAGATTGAGATCATCGAGTACTTCTCTGCGATTGATCCTCCCATCGAAATCACGCGGCGCTGCGCAGATACCGTTGAGCTCCTCGCTAGTGCCGAAGCGGGCCTAGGTTCCGTTGCGGTTGTCTCTCAGATGGATCTCATGACGGCCTCCCAGCTGCATGCTGCGGGAATGCGGATCGTTGGAATTGCTGGGGAGGATGGGGTTGATGGGGAGCGTGGCTGTGATGGTATGGCCTCTCCATTCGCCTCAGATGTAGCTGCGTGCATCCGTAATCTCTCTTCCGCACCACCACCGGTGATGCCACCTGAATCTACCGTGCAAGCAGCTGGGGCTGGCCGCATCGTTGCTGTGTGGGGGAGTGGGGGAAGCCCCGGGAGATCAACGATTGCTCGAGATCTTTCTCAGACCTTGTCGCGATCTAGTTCCACTTTACTGATCGACGCCGATGTGTATCATCCCTCCCTCTCCCAGATGCTGGCGCTCAGCCAAGAGACTTCTGCCATTGTTGCGGCCTTCCGTGCACTCAACACCGGCGAACGCGGCCACCACCTCATCGAACGCTCCTGCGCTCAGATAGCGGACTTTTCCTTTCTCGCGGGCCTCAACTCGGGCGCTAGGTGGCGTGAGTTGTCCGAGTCCGTTGCCGAGGAACTATGGCCCATTGTGCGCACGCGGTGGGACTGGACCGTAGTAGATTGTGCTGCCCCTGCCGAGCGAGACGAATACTCCTATCAGGGCCAGCGCGATGGCCTCACTCTCTCCCTGTTGGAGAATGCCGATGACGTATTACTGGTTGGCAAGCCGGGCGCCGTAGGGATTCGCCGCCTCCTTGATCAGGTAGATGTTGCGCGGGAACTGGGCGTAGAAGCACGCATAGTGGTTAATGAGGCTGGGAGAGATCGCGCAGCTGTCACGGACCTTCTAAGATCAAACGGCATCACTGAGGTTCTCTGGGTGCGCGCGGACCCTGGGCATATGCGCATGGCTGTTGAATCCGGAAAGCTTCTGGCCGAGGCCGCACCCGGCTCAGCGGCACTCCGCGACATCGAGCATGTTGCCGCCAGCCTCGGAGCAGTCATGGAAGGAGCAGCGGGAAGAACCCGTCGTCGTTTCTCTAGGGTTCGGAGCGGACACGTCAGGTCGAGCAAAGGTAGACGTTCCACCAGTGAATCCCTCGCTCTGGTTCCCGATGGCGGTCCTATTGCGGTTCCCGAGGAAGCATCAGACACCCAGACCGTGCGCGGCCGGCACCGGCGAATCGGCTAGCATGAGGGCGTGAGGATCTTCATTCCAGCAACTAGTTCTGACCTTTCTGCCGAGGCAATCGCGCCGCGGATCGTCCATATGCTGACGCCCGAGCTTGAGCGTGTGATCGGGACCGAAGAGCCCGAGTACCTCGAGGCGATCGCGATGAACGCGGCGGCAGACGATTCGCTCCGCCTCCTCAGCCTCGATGAGTCCGCTGCTCCGTGCCGCGTGGTGATCGCTGCCGATGCCCCGGCCGCCGAGCTCTCGATGCCGTTGCAAGCTGCGGCGCCTTCGCAACACACACCATCCGAACATGGAGACGAGGACGAGGAGCTTCTTCCCACCGCACGCTCGTTGCGCGTGCCGCTAGATTGGGGCGCCGTGGAGTCCATCCATGCGGACGGCGAGGAGGCGCTCGCGGATATCACGCTGGCGCGTGGCGGAGATGACGACGCCTTCGAGCGCGTCGCCGAAGAAGACCTCATGTGGTACGACGTTGCCGAACGCGGCCTCTTGGCTCGCGAACTGGATCGCCGGTAGCTCGCGCACAGCGGGAAGGTTACGGATGCTTAGCAGGCCACGTGCACGCCTAGTGAGGCATGCGCACCGATAAGT
>OMJG01000483.1_pt1 | contig 29595 bp, 25 predicted proteins | sample 1646431 | NCBI WGS metagenome assembly OMJG01 (sample SAMN03771674, study PRJEB25209) | food metagenome | isolation source: Cotija cheese | place: Mexico:Jalisco,Michoacan | collected 2011-12-12
AGCGGTCGGACAGTTTGACAGAATCTTGGACCAAGGCACAAGTTGCCAGAGCGATCGGCAGGCATAATAGCAAGGTCCAGCGGTTCGATGGTGCCATACCACCGTTGAAAATCGCACCAAATACCGGGAATAACAACATGACAAAACTGATAATAAAAGTCGTTGATAATAATGGGAAACGTTTGAGCCTGCTAAAAATAAAGACGACTGCAAAAAAAGCGATGCTGGCATATCCAAGTGCGGACCAGAAGTAAAAGTCACGGTTGCCGCCGTTGATAAATTGTGAAGGCAAAGCCAAATAGTAATAGAGTGGATAGATCTTTAAACCATTTGCAAAATTACCGGCTGCCCGGGTCGAATTCATAACAGCAAAAATTTCCGGCACTAGCATAAACGACGATACCAAGATACTAGTGAGTGTCGCAAAGGCTAGTTTACCCAAAGTTTTTAGATAATTTAAATCATGTAAATAATAGAAGGACACTCTTAAAACTAAATAAATGATCGCACCTAAACCAAGTACAAAGGCAAAATAATAATTGCTGACCAACATCCAAATAAAAGCGCCTGTGAGCGGCCAGGGTGATCCTTTCTGCAAAATTTTCTCGATTCCTAAGACCAGGAACGGAAAAATAATAAAAGGTGTCGTGAAAAAAGGCTGAGCTTCGGCAGAATACAATAAAAAGGCATTAAATAAATAAACCAAAGCGCCTGTATTGATGACATTTTTGGTGAAGTCAAAATGAGACGCCAAAAAAACAAATGACAATCCCGCACAATATAGTCGCAATACGATCAGCCACTGATAAACAACAACGACCTTAGCCGCTGGAAACAACAGTGTTAAATATGCAAAAATATCACCGATCAAGTAGTAGGAGTAAACGGAAAAATTGTCACCGCCTAAGCCCATTTGATAAGACCATTGGGGTAAGGAAGAGATCTTACCGCTGAGCAGGTCTCCTAATCCTTGGCGGAAATTTTCCAGCAAGGGTAAATGCTGGTTAGCTCCATCTAACCGCCAGATCAACGAATGTCCTGTCAATAAGTATGTTCCAAACATACAGACTGCGACGATCAAAAAGACGATCGTATAATCACGATAGAGATGTTTGATTTGATGATGTTTGACCGAAAAATGCACAAAAAAACCTCCAATTCATTCTTTAATATTGTAACCTAAAAAAGGCCTGAGCAATATTGAATTGGAGATTTTTTAATTGTTTCTTCTAATTTTGACTGGCAAGCTGCACCAGCCAGAACTTTTTGCCTGATCAACTTGAACATCACGACAAGAAAAGCACTTGTCATAATGCTCAAGTCCATTAGTGCTCGAGTACTCCCGGCTTGCCTCCGCTCTGTTATCTTAGTCGAGCTACGCAAGCCAAAACTTTCCGCCCAATCAACTCCGACATCACGACAAGAAAGGCACTTGTCATAATGCCTGAGTCCCTTGGTGCTCGAGTTTTCCCGGCTTGTTCCGCTCTGTTTTATAGTCGAGCTACGCATGGCAGAAGTTTGCGCCTAACCGACTTTCACACTCCAATGCTGAAAAACGCATTATAGCGTGAAAGCCCGTTAGTGCTCAACTTCTGAACGCCATGCTCCGCTCTGTTTTAGTAGTCGAGCTCCGTGAACCAAAAGTCTGCGCCTATCCAACTTTAACAACAAGTCGTAAAAAACACGATTTATCGTCAAAGTCCGATAGTGCTCAACTTTTAACCGGTTCACTTCGCTCTGTTATTATTTATTGCCATTTTTAAAAATCAAAAACTTGCTGAAGAAGTAGTTGATCAAGACGACAACTACCTGGTCGAGTAACTTGGTTAAATTTTTATCAACTTTCAAGACTGAAACGCCTAAAAACATGATGGCAGCATCGATCACCAAGGAAACACCGCGGTAGAAAAAGAATTTGCCCATTTCACTCCAAAAGGCTTTCATTGTAGTGTACTTGGAACCAAAAACCCATACTTTGTTAGTGAAAAAGGCAAATAGCACCGAAAGCAGCCAGGCGATCACGTTTGCTAGCTGGTAGTACAAAGCAAATACTGTTCCAAATAAGTAGAAAGCGATAATGTTGATCAGTGTGGTTAAGACACCAAAGAAAAGATAGGCGATCACACCTTTATATTTAAGCCAAATTTTTTTAATGGTTGTCATTTATTTTGTTGTTCCTTATATGTGTTTACCAATTTTTGACTGAAGTCATCTAATGCTGCCAGGTCTTCATCAGAGTCTGGTGCTAGATTGATTTTAAGGTCTGGAGCGCCTTGGATCGCATGGGCTTTTTTCATGGCATTGCTGAAATCATCGACAGCAGTGCAGTAAAAACCCTCATAGAAGGTGTCGCCAGATCCAGCAACTCCATATACTTTACCACTGAGATCCGCTTCTTCTTTGAGGTCGTCATAGAAGTCTAGCCCCTCATCAGGCAAAGCTCCCTCGTCATAAGTGTAAGGGCAGATCACACAAATATCTGCCTCCTCGAAGTCTTCGATCTCTGCTTGAGAGATCTCGATTTGCTCGATCTCAAAACCTTGATCTTCTAAATTATCAGACACAATATCTGCGATATCTTCATTATTCCCTGTAATTGTGGCGAAAACAACTTTTGCCGTTGGCATGACTGATCCTTCTTTCAAAATTTATATCACCAGCTATTATAGCAGATTATGTGAGAAATTTATCCTTTAGTTTGGTAAAATTAAACATTAATTCTCAAATACGCTATAATGAAGGGGTACCCGAGTAGACACTGGAACGATCTTCTGTTTTGTAGTAGTGTGTTTGCTTAGGAATACTGAATAAATAGAACGAAATATTATTCAAATATCTGGAATTAATGGAGGTAACTTATAGATGATAACTTTGAAATCGGACCGCGAGATCAAAGAAATGGCTGAGTCTGGTGCAATTTTGGCCGGCATGCACGTTGGGATCCGTGATTTGATCAAACCAGGTATGTCAAGCTGGGATATCGAAGAGTTTGCACTGAAGTATTTTAAAGAGCACGATGCGATCCCTGAACAAATTGGTTTTGAAGGATACAAGTACGCAACTTGTATCAGTGTTAATGATGAGATCTGCCACGGTTTTCCACGTAAAGACCTGATCTTGAAAGATGGCGACTTGATCAAAGTGGATACTGTTGTCAACTATCATGGTGCAATGAGTGATTCTTGCTGGAGCTATGTGGTCGGTAAATCAACACCTGAGATCGACCGGTTAATGGATGTTACGAAAAAGGCTTTATACTTGGGAATTGACCAAGCTCAGGTCGGTAATCGGATCGGTGACATCGGTGCTGTGATCCAACATTACACTGAAGATGAAAACGGCTATGGCGATGTTCGTGAATTTATCGGCCACGGCATCGGACCTACAATGCATGAAAGCCCTAATGTACCGCACTACGGTGAAGCAGGTAAAGGCTTGCGCTTACGTCCTGGCATGACAATCACGATCGAACCAATGATCAACATGGGCGGCTGGCAAGCAGTTATGGATGACCCAAATGGCTGGACAGCACGGACACAAGATGGCAGCTTATCTTGTCAATTCGAACATACGTTGGCTATTACCAATGATGGGCCGAAGATTTTAACGTCCCAGGATCATGAGTTTGACTCAAAATATTTGCTTTAAAATTTTAAGTAAGTATAATTCAGGCTAGAGGTAAACATTTTTGTTATGAAAAGGGATACATTTACTAATAGCCTATTAATTGATATAATGTCAGCGGACTACCTAGTAAGTTAGTTGTACTAATAATGCTAGTAATATGTACTAATTATTATAGAGGAGCGATCAAATGAAAGTAAGAAAAGCTGTTATTCCAGCTGCTGGACTAGGAACGCGTTTTTTGCCGGCAACTAAAGCTTTAGCTAAGGAAATGTTACCGATCATTGATAAACCAACGATCCAATACATCGTTGAGGAAGCTAAAAAATCAGGTATCGAGGACATTTTAGTTGTCACAGGGAAGGGTAAACGTCCGATCGAAGATCACTTTGACTCGGTCCCTGAATTGGAACAAAATTTGAAAGATAAGGGCAAAACAGATCTTTTAAAGCTAGTTGAACAGACTACGGATATCAACCTTTACTTCATCAGACAATCTCATCCCCGTGGCTTAGGCGATGCTGTCTTGATGGCCAAAGATTTTGTGGGCGATGAACCCTTTGTTGTGATGTTAGGTGATGACATCATGGAAGACAAGGTACCATTGACTAAGCAATTAATGCAACGCTATGAAGATACGCATGCATCTACGTTAGCAGTAATGAAGGTCCCACATCAAGAAGTTAATAAATATGGTGTGATCGACCCAGCCGCACAGACAAAACCTGGCTTGTACGATGTTAAGCGTTTCGTTGAAAAACCGGATGTTGATAAGGCGCCATCTGACTTGGCAATTATTGGTCGTTACTTGTTAACGCCTGAGATCTTCCAAATGTTAGAGACACAAAAACCGGGCGCCGGTAACGAAGTTCAATTGACTGACGCGATCGATCGTTTGAACAAGATCCAACGCGTATTTGCTCATGAATTCAAAGGTGACCGTTTTGATGTCGGCTACAAGTTTGGCTACTTGAAGACTTCGATCGAATTTGGCTTACGTCATCCAGAAGTTAAGGATGAATTACGAGCATACATTAAAGATCTCAGCAAAAAAATTAAGTAAATTGATGCTGGTAAATAATCACGGGAGTTCTGATCAAGATCAGAGCTCTTTTTTTAGAGTTTTGATTGGTTTTTTAAAGAGTGAGATGGTACACTTCCAGTGTTTATATTTCTGACTCTACTATTTATTTTACTTTTAGTGTAAAATGAATGGTGTAATAATTATTGTGTATTTTATATGTACACATCTGTAAAAGTTATTTTTCAATACACATTTAATAATAGTAGGGGAGTAGTATTATGTAAAAACATAAGAAACACGTACACTCAAGACGCAAGAAAACACTGAAGAAAGTTGGCTGGACAGTCTTAGCTGTCGTGATCTTACTCGCTGTTGGCTCGTGGGCCTGGGGCAGTACGTTGGTTCAGAGTCGTGTTCAGGCTTCTTTTGGCAATAATGCGGCATATCAAAAAAAGGAGTACGATAAGCAACGTGCCCTTGCCAAGAAGAAATATGGTGACACAACGGAGAATACTGCTGCGGTTAAAGAAAAACCGACGGCAAAAGAAAGTTCCTCTGCAAGTAAAACAAACAGTTCTACTAAAAAAACGTCAAGTGATCAAAAATATATCTACATCACGGTCAAACAAGGCGAATATTTGTCAACGATCGCTAACAATTACAATACGACAGTCGACAAATTAGTCGAGTTAAATGATTTAGAAAGTCGTGATATTTCGGCTGGAGTCCAACTTAAGGTCCCAGCTAATGGTAATACTTCAACGGGGAATTCAGCAGACAGCTCAGTACAGTAAAAGTGATATAGGATGTGAACTAACTGAATGGATCTCGGAAAAAAATTTCAGCCGGTCAAGAAATTTGTGCGGCTAGTGATCAAACAATTTGGAGAAGTGAACATTGGCAATACTGCGATAGTGACGGCTTATTATTCACTGTTAGCAATATTTCCGATGCTGATTTTTATAACTAACCTGCTTCCAATGTTGGGTCTGAAGGCGGACACGATCCTGCCTTATTTGCAAACAGCTTTCCCATCAACGGTCTTTAGTACTATCAAACCGATCGTGATGGACTTTTTGAATAATAGTTCTGGTAGTTTGGCTTCAGTGACTGGGATACTAACAATCTGGTCAGCAAGTCGGGGAGTTAATGCCCTAAAAATGTCGATCAACCAAGTATATGGGGTCAAAGATTATGATAATGCAATTACCAGCCGCATCTTTTCATTCTTTATGATCTTGTTGTTTGCGATCATCGTGATCGTGGCTTTTGTTGTCAACAGTTTTGGTCAGATCGTCCTTGAATATTTAACACCGATTTTCCATTTATCGTTAGGGTGGTTAGATGCTTTTTCAAAATATAAATCATTAGCTACTCTGGTAATTATCTTTTTGGTAATGGTCTTCCTTTATGTGACTTTGACTAATGCCAAGACCCACTTGCGTTATGTGTGGCCTGGAGCGTTATTTGCCGCAGCAGGGTGGATGATCTTGACACAAGGTTTTTCGATCTATTTGAAATATTTTGCCAAATCAGTTCTGAGTTACGGGACGATCGGAACGTTTATCGTCTTGCTGTTCTGGTTGAATTTTTCCAGTTGGCTTATTTTACTGGGGGCTTTATTGAATTCAACTTTAGAGAGGTATCACTACGGTAAAATCGAGCCTAAAAAGACTGCTATTAAAAGATTGTATGATCGGGTGGATCCAATGAATAAAGACAATTCTAAAAAGAAAAAGTCTACTAAATAAAAAGTTTTAATTCAAAATACCTCATAGTTAGATCGAAGTGCAACAAACGATCTAGTTATGGGGTATTTTGAATTTATTGTCTGGTACTACTCTGTTTTTGAAACGCCACGCTCAATAACTTACTGGCAAAGTTTATTTGGAAAACGCAAATCAGTCTTTAGAACAGTTCAAGTAACTTCAGAAAAACTCCCAGTTTGGTTGAAAATCTGACTGGGAGTTTGCTAATGATTATTCTGAATTTTTATCTTCAAGATAGCGGGTGATCATATCACCTGAAAATCCCTTGCGATAGAGACCCTGACGAACTTTTTGTACTCGTTGCTTTTGTTCATAACGGTGGTTTTTACGCCAAAGTTTGTCGCCTTGTTCCTGTAGAGCAGCTGTTTCTTCTTGATCATCGGGTTGAAGGTCTAATTCGTCCATGATCAAGTTGATCACATCACTGGAAAAACCTTTTTGCATTAATTGCTGCCGGACCTTATTATTTTTAGTGCGGAATGATTCGCCGTGAAAGTGCTTAGCGCTTTTTTTAGCAACAGTCACTCCGTTTTCTACCTGCTGCTCTTCTGGAAATTCTGCCAGTGCTTCTTCAATATCAACTGCAGGGACTCCTTTTTGGCGGAGTTTGTTGGCAATCACGGTTGGCCCTTTATCTGCAGTTTTAGCCATGGTGCGAACATAACTTTGAGCATATTGCAGATCATCTATCAAGTCCATTTCTGCTAATTTGGCTAAAGTCGATTCAATATCTTGCTCTGCGATCTCATTTTGACGCAAATGGTCGCGGACTTCGCGTTTTGTTCGTAGCTGATGGGCTAGGTAATTCAAAGCTTTTTGGTAGGCTTTAGAAGTATTGTCAGCCTCTTTGATGTTTTCGATGTCTTCGTCAGTTAGCTCTTTACCCTTGCTTAACGCAAAGCGGATCAGAACATCTTCACCGATCGGAAAAGAATATTTACCATCTAGGTATACATTGTAGCGACCCTTACGTTTCTGTGTTTTGATCAGGGTGATCGTTTTTGTCAAAATAGTCCTCCCCTTAACTCTCAAAAATTAGTTATTATAGATATTATAATAGCAAAAGCAGCTATTTTCCACGGTTAGCATGTTATAATCGAAAGCGACAGACTGACAGAAAACTAATTTCACTGCCGGTATGAAGGGAAAAGTAATGAAAAATAATCAGTATACAGCACAACATAATAAAAAGCAGCACGGCTCCCAACGTGATAGTTTGCTGGAAAAGGTCATTTTAGTAACTATTAAACGACTTGGGATTAATGGTGAAGGCATCGGCTATTATAAGCGGAAGATTATTTTTATTCCGGGAGCCTTACCACATGAAGATGTGTTAGCACGTATCACGCTTGAAAAAAAGAAATATTTGGAAGGCGAATTGGTCCGTGTCAAAAAGAAGAGCAAAGACCGGGTCAAACCGATCGATCATTATAATGTTGGCGGCATTGAGCTGGAACATTTGGCTTATCCAGCTCAGCTTAAATTTAAACGAGATGTGATCAAGCAAGCTCTAAAAAAATACCGTTCTGCCGATTTTGCTAACTATCAGATCAAAGCAGCGATCGGCATGGAAGAGCCGTATCATTACCGTAATAAGCTGCAATTCCAGGTACGGGCGGGAGAACACGGCAAGATCAAGGCAGGTTTGTATCGTCCAGACAGTCATGAGCTAGTTGACTTGCCAACATTTTCCACCCAAACTGACCTTTCGCTGAAAACCGTGCGTTTGATTTGCAAGTTGTTAGCCAAGTGGAAGATCCAACCATACCATGAACGTCAAGATGCAGGGATCGTTAAAACGGTGGTCGTGCGTGAGTCTTTTGCCAACCATCAACTGCAAGTCGTACTTGTCAGTCGGACTAAAAAGATCCCCCAGATCAATAATCTGATCACTGATCTGGTCAAGCAAGAACCAGCTGTCGTTTCGGTCATGCAAAATATCAATCCGCAAAAAACATCTTTAGTGTGGGGAGCCAAAACTGTTCATCTTTATGGACAAGACCAGTTAGTTGAAAGAATTGGCAATGTTGAGTACCGTTTGTCGGCGCGCGCTTTTTTCCAGCTGAATACTCTTCAGACTGAAAAGTTATATGCAAAAGTGAAGGAAGCTCTTGATTTAGAGGCAGGGGAGCTGTTAGTTGACGCCTATTGCGGTGTCGGAACGATCGGCATTTTTCTGGCACAAGAAGCTCGTGGGGTCTACGGCATGGATGTCACACCTGAAGCAATCGTTGATGCACGGCAAAATGCGCAACTGGCTGGTCTGACTAACGCCCACTATGAGGTTGGAACGGCACAAGATTGGTTTGCAAAATGGACCAGTCAAGGGATCATCCCAGATGCTTTGGTTGTTGATCCGCCACGAACCGGTCTGGATGATAAGCTGATCGCTACTATCTTGAAATATCGACCGGCCAAATTTGTTTACGTTTCTTGTAATCCCTCAACTTTGGCTGCTGACTTGGTTTTGTTGACCAAGGCTTACACAGTAGAATACATTCAACCGCTGGATATGTTCCCGCAAACGGCACGCAGTGAAGCAGTGGTTAAACTTAAATTGAAAAAATAAAAAACTAAGCTGAAATGAACAAAAGTCTAGGAATATACTTTGTGCATTTCGGCTTGTTTTGCTATAATTAGAGTGATTTCGGTGTATTTACACCTGTGTTTATGGAAAGCAGGGAAGTTTATGCGACATTTCAGTGGACCCAAGGAAGGCGAGTTCATTACTTTAAAGAGTTATAAACACGATGGTAGTTTACACCGCACATGGCGTGATACGATGGTTTTGAAAACTAGTGAAAATGCTTTGATCGGATGCAATGACCATACTTTAGTCACAGAATCTGATGGGCGCAGATGGCTCACCCGGGAGCCGGCATTGGTTTATTTTCATGCTAATTACTGGTTTAATATTGTAACCATGATCCGTGATAATGGGATCTCCTATTATTGTAATTTGGCTTCACCGGCGGTTTTAGATAAAGAGGCATTGAAGTATATTGATTATGACTTGGATGTGAAGGTCTTTCCAAATGGGGAAAAGCGGCTCTTAGATGTCGATGAATATCAGGAGTTTGGTTCACGTTGGCATTATTCGGCGGAAACAGACAAGATCTTAAAACATAATGTGCGGACATTAGTGGATTGGATCGATCATAAAAAAGGACCGTTTTCACAAGAATATGTCGAGATCTGGTACAATCGCTACTTGGAATTATCTAAGCGGCAGTAAACCAAGACCGGTGTTTATAACAATAAAAAGTTCAACGATGGCAACTTAGGTTGTGTGTCGTTGAACTTTTTTGATCAAAGGATAGCTTTTGTCCTTTTAGTTTGCGGTGAAAATTATTTAATATTAGTAAACAGATTTGTTTAAAACCTTGTTAAATCGGACTTGATTTGTCATCAGATTGCTTGAAAAGTATAAATATGGTATTGTTACTCTCGTAAATAGTTCGTAATTATCGAAAAAATAAGATTGGGATGAAACGTTGATCATGAGTAAAAAAGTTGCTGTTTTAGGCGCCGGTTCTTGGGGTAGCGTTCTTGCAAATGTTTTAATCGAGAACCAAAACCAAGTTGAATTGTGGACCTATAAGGCTCCTCAAGCTGACGAAATTAATTCACAACATACCAATAATAAATACATCAAAGATTATCATTTTTCTGAGAAATTGCATGCAACAACAGATATGAATGAAGCTTTGAAGGATGCTGAAGTTGTGTTATTTGTTGTGCCGACTAAAGCTATTCGTGAGGTTGCAGTTCAAGTCTGTGATGTTTTGCGTTCAACCAATAATGCTCCCTTGATCGTTCATGCCAGCAAGGGCTTGGAATTAAAAACCTACAAGCGGATCTCTGAGATCATCGATGAAGAGATCCCATCAGGATATCGGCAGGGGATAGTTGCCTTGTCCGGACCTAGTCATGCTGAAGAAGTTGCGCACCATGACTTGACTCTGATCACTGCTGCTAGTGAAGACCTAGAATGTGCTAAGGAAGTTCAGTCTTTGTTTATGAACGAGTATTTGCGGATTTATACTAACCCAGACCTCTTAGGAGTTGAATTAGGAGCTGCATTTAAAAATATTATCGCGCTTGGTGCAGGTGCTTTGCATGGTCTTGGCTATGGCGATGATGCCAAAGCAGCCCTTATGACTCGTGGACTGGCTGAAATCAGTCGGATCGGAGTGGCCTTTGGGGCTGATCCGCTGACCTTTATCGGCCTTTCTGGTGTCGGAGATCTGATCGTTACTTGTACTAGTGTCCATTCCCGTAATTGGCGTGCTGGTGACCAGCTTGGTGCCGGTAAAAAACTGCAAGATGTGATTGCCGATATGGGAATGGTCATCGAAGGGATCAACACTACACAAGCAGCTTACGAGCTCGCACAGCAAAAACAGATCGACATGCCGATCACCACTGCAATTTATAATGTTTTATACCAAGGTGCGGACATTAAAGAAGAAGTGGGCGGACTGATGACCCGTGAAGGAAAGTCAGAAGAAAGTGCTTCAACTTTTAATTTTACTGAACAAAACTAAATCATGTCTCATTATAAATGGACCTCGGCTGGAGAATTAAATTGTCTTTCTCTTAGTTGAGGTCCTATTAATTGGTAGTGGACAATTATTTCATTCTCTTTAATTATTCCGCTAGTAATTGACAGTTACTGGCTATTTCTTTAATATTTAACATATCCGAGTTTAAAAATTTCAGGGAGATTATGATGGCTAAAATTGAATTAAAATATATAACAAAAGAAAGTCCTTTGTTGATCGACAAGAAAGAACGTAACAAAGGTGTTGTACAAACTGCCGAAAATGATAGTTTTTGGCAATTACGCGGTATCTCTTTAGACATAAATGATGGCGAAGCTGTTGGTTTAGTCGGGATGAATGGATCAGGTAAATCTGCTTTATTGCAGATCATTGCCGGTTTAACACAACAAACGACTGGCTTTATTACTTGTCCGAGCCGGATCAATCTTGCTTCTGCAACCCACGGCTTGGCTGATGACCAGACTGGGTTGGAAAACATTCGTACTAAGATCGCTGAAGCTGATATTGATAGTTTCAAAGGTGACCATTTGACCAACGGAGTGATCAATTTTTGTGAACTGGGTCAGTGGCTGTATCGGCCGGTTTCGGAATATTCTATTGGTATGCGGGCTCGCTTGAGCTTGGGGATCGCCTTATATATTCAACCAGAATTGGTTTTGATCGATGATTTGTTTTTCTTGTTGGATCAGGATTTCTTTCAAAAAACGGCGGCAAGGATCCAACGGTTAAAAGATCTCGGGGTTTCATTTTTCATTAGTGATTCACGCGGTTTGAACGTTGAGGCTTTCTGTGAAAGAACAGTTTGGCTGCAGTTTGGTGAACAACAAGACTTTGGCCCGTCACGTGACGTGATGCAACAGTATCAATACTTTATTGACTATTATTATGGTTTGAGCCTGCCGGAACAAAATGATTATTTGGCTAAAAAGCAACAAGAACAGGTCGACTTTGATATCAGTCATTTGTACGATGAGTTCAAGAGCGAACAATTTAAGCAGGGTTATACTCGTAAAGATGAACCGCGTATGCGCAAAGCCTTCTTTGTGGAACGCGGTGCTGATCCAGTTGGTAAAACAGCGAAGAAGGAAAAGACTGTTAATACTGAAAGTGAACCAGCTCCAGCTCAACCTAAAAAATCGGGTAAAATGGGTTGGATAGTGACTGCAGCGGTCATTTTGGTATTTGGCGGCGGTTGGTGGTTCGCTGAAAGTCAGCAGTTTAGCCTAAGCGGTAAGCAGGCAAGCGAGTCTTCTCAGGTCGAAAAAAGAGAAAAGGCAGACTCTAGTTCGCTAGCAGCAGCTAAAAAGAAAAGCAATACCAGTTCTGATATTGCGGCCTCGAGTGCGGCTAAAAAACAAGCTAGTGAAAAGAAAGCCAGCTCAGAAAAGGCCGCTTCAGAAAAGGCTGCTTCGGAGAAAAAAGCCAGTTCTGAAAAGAGCGCAAGTTCAGCTAGTTCTTCATCACAAGAAGAAACACAAACAGTTAATGTTGGCGATGGGGAAACGATCGGCGAATTGGCTCAGAAATATGCCACGACCGTTGCTAAGATACAAGAACTAAATAATATGGGCAGCGACATTAACTTAACTGCCGGCGATAGCGTCAAAGTTCCAAAATAATTTGTTTAAAGTGTTTGATATATAGTATAATTTATACCATGTAAACTTAATTATTGGAGTGGTGGAAAATTATGGATGCTGATCCTGGACAGCAGTGGGGTTTGTTGATTCTAGCCTTAGTGTTGATGGTACTAGGTTTTTGTTTTGCTATATATGAGCGGGCTTTGAAGACCACAACGAATCAGGCGCTTGAAAGTGCTAGTGAATCGTTGTCTGCTAAAAAGAAAGAAAAAGTCGCAGGTTTGATCAAAAGATTACCTCATGAATTTCAAATGGCGCAGGTTGCTCGTTTAACGACCTGTTTGCTTGCCTTGATATTTTTAGTAACGGCTGTCTTTTTAGCACTAGGCGAAAGTCTAACAAGTGTGCTCGTTAGTGGGATCGTACTAGGAGTAGTTGCCAGTGCCATAAACGAGCCGCTGTTCGTTAAGTTGCCACTAAAAGTTGTTGTTCATGATCCAGTTAAAGCAGCCTTAAAGGGTTACCGTATTTTGCATTGGGTCATTTCATTATTCATTCCACTTGTTTTTGCGATCAACTGGTTCTGCAAGTTGTTGGGCAGGGATAAGATCGTAGCGGTTGAACCTAGTCAGGTAATGTCTTGGCAAAATATCGTCGATTTGATCGAAGAGGGTCGCAGTAAAGGTGAGATCGATAACGACGAATATGAAATGATCGAGGGGATCTTGTCTTTACATGAGAAGATGGCCCGCGAAGTAATGGTGCCGCGAATTGATGCATTTATGATCGATATTACGAATGATAATGACCGAAGTATTGATGATATCCTACAGATGAATTATTCGCGTGTACCAGTCTACCATGAAGATAAGGATAATATTATCGGTGTTGTGCACATTAAAAACTTGGTGAAGGCTGCACGACAATTTGGTTTCGAACATACTACGATCCGGCAAGTGATGCGGGAACCTTTCTTTGTTCCAGAAACCATTATGATCGATCAACTGATTTATGAAATGAAGAAAAAGCAAAATCAAATGGCGATCTTGCTGGACGAATATGGAGGGGTGGTCGGACTTGTTACCTTGGAAGATTTGATTGAAGAGATCGTTGGGGAAATTGAAGACGAGTCTGATGAACCGGATCAAATGATGATCTCACTCACACCAGCTGATTTTCTGGTTCAAGGAAAAATGGCCTTAGATGATTTTAATGACGAATTTGGTCAAGATCTCCAAGTTCCAGATGTCGATACAATTGCCGGCTATGTGATCACGCAACTTGGCTATATTCCACAAGAATCCGATGTTGATTCAGTTACCCTGGATGACGGTTCAACGATCGTGGTTCATAAGATGGAAGATGATCGCTTGTTAGAATTAGAAATAGAATTATCGCATGAGGCGGTCGACTATCGAGTTGAACGTGAGAAATCGAAGAAGAAGGCTCAAGCTAAACTTGAACTAAATCGATGAAAGTAAATTTGATAAAATCTGGATAGTAACAACTGGACTGGTCTGTTAACAATTTTAAAACCGGTCCATTTTTTTAAAATATGAAATAAATAAAAATGAGGAATAGTGAGAAAAATGAATAAAAAAGAATTAGATAGTGAAGTTGCCAAACGGCGGACCTTTGCTATCATATCACACCCTGACGCTGGGAAAACGACGATCACTGAGCAATTGCTGCTTTTTGGTGGCGTTTTACGTTCTGCAGGAACGGTCAAGGCTAAAAAAAGTGGGAACTTCGCTAAATCAGACTGGATGGAAATCGAAAAGAAACGTGGGATCTCTGTTACCAGTTCAGTGATGCAGTTTGACTATGCTGGAAAAAGGATCAACATTTTGGATACACCTGGGCATGAGGACTTCTCTGAAGATACTTATCGAACTTTAATGGCGGTTGACTCTGCGGTGATGGTGATCGATGCTGCCAAGGGGATCGAACCTCAGACCAAAAAGCTGTTTCAGATCTGTAAAATGCGGGGGATCCCGATTTTCACCTTTATGAATAAACTTGATCGTGACAGTAGGGAACCGCTGGATCTCATCGCTGAATTGGAAGATGTTTTAGGTATTGATGCTTACGCAATGAACTGGCCAATTGGAATGGGTAAAGGTCTCAAGGGTTTATATGACATCTATAATAACCGGATCGAACTTTATCATTCAGAAGATAAGGGTCAGGACTTCTTACCACTGAATGAAGACGGGACCTTGGCAGTCGATGACAAGTTAGCTGAGGACAGCATTTACCAGCAGGTTTTGGATGATGTTGAGTTAGTTAAAGATGCCGGGAATGAATTTGACGCTGACAAGATAGCTAAAGGTGAACTTACACCAGTCTTCTTTGGTTCAGCTCTGACTAATTTTGGGGTCAAAACTTTCCTAGATGCTTATTTGCAGTTTGCTCCAGCCCCTGCTTCACATCAAACTATTGCAGAGACCGAAGTTCAACCCGATTCAGAAGATTTTTCTGGTTTTATTTTTAAGATCCAGGCTAATATGAATCCAAACCATCGGGACCGGATCGCATTTGTGCGCATCTGTTCCGGAGAGTTTGAGCGCGGCATGGATGTCAACTTAAAGCGTACTGACAAAAAGATGCGTTTATCTAACTCGACCCAATTTATGGCGGACACCAGAGAAAACGTTGAAAGTGCAGTGGCAGGGGACATTATTGGATTATATGATACCGGTAATTTTCAGATCGGTGATACTATTTACACGGGTAAAAATGCGGTAGAGTATCCCAAATTACCACAATTTACCCCAGAATTATTTATGCGAGTCACTGCTAAAAATGTGATGAAACAAAAATCATTTCATAAAGGTATTCAACAATTAGTTCAGGAAGGTGCAATTCAGCTGTATCAGAGTTATTCGACAGGTGATTACATTTTGGGTGCTGTAGGGCAGCTGCAGTTTGAAGTTTTTCAATTCCGGATGCTAAATGAATATCACTCAGAAGTTGTTTTGACTCCGTTAGGACATAAGATCGCCCGTTGGATCGATCCAGAACAATTAGACGAAAAGATGGCTAGTTCCAGAAATATGCTGGTTAAAGATCGAAACGAAAAGCCATTATTCTTATTTGAAAACGAGTTTGCTGAACGCTGGTTTGCTGATAAATATCCAGATGTTAAGCTGTTTTCATTACTATAAAAACAAAGTGGAAACAAGCGGGAAGAAGCGAGTATATCGGACTTTAATCCCATAGTACGTTTTTAGTACTGTGGGGTTGAAGTTGGATAGACGGAGCTTCTTGCTTGTTGGAACTTGACTATAAAAACAAAGTGGCATTTAATTTCAAAAAAGCTCGAGTCTTTCTTTTTCTTCAGGAAAACGAGAAGGACGCGAGCTTTTTAGGTTTTAAAATTTTAAATATTCGGCTAGTAACCAGCCGACATTAGCAACTTGGTACCACTGCATACCGTTGATGTTTTTTTGTGCGCTAAGTTTAACAGTCTGACCATCCATTAATTGTGCTGTTTTTTTACCGCAAGGAAGATCATATAAATTAACCTTTTTGCCTGGAATAAAATCGATCCTGGCTGATGCTTTAAGGGAAACAGCATAACTTTCAGGGACATTATTGGTTTGAGCCATCTGTGTTAAATATTTGTTTTTATCAACTAATTTGATATTTTCGTCAGCTTTTACCCAGGTATTTCCGCCTAAACAATACCAGATCTGGTTGTCAGTCGTTGTGACGGTTTTAAAAATTTGCCAAAAAGTATTTTTAGCTAAAGTCATCTTTAAAGTTCGACCGTGGGGTTCACTGACGCATTTAATGAAGTCAGTGGTTTTTAACAACCGTAACTCTTCGTCAACTTTTTCCCATAATTTCTGACGGTACAAATAAGTCACAAACTGTTGTCTTTCCAAGAAATGCCCAGTTACCGGTCCCCGAGCCTGCAATAAACGATAATTAGCGAAACTTGGAGCAACCAGGGAATAGGGGGCATGTAATTTTCCGCGGACAAATTCAGGTTTAGCCAGCATTGTTTGTTGATCTATATCTTTGGCCAATAGCCACACAACTGCTGCTTGATGCCTATGATAGTGGATTTTGATCACACCATATTTGTGAATGAAAGTAGATGTATAGCCTTCGATTTGACTGATATAATAATCGCTAAATCGTTTCAGCTTGAGATCAATTTCTTGTCCGCGATAGCCATGTAAAACTTGAGCCGCTGCCAAATAATTTTGTTTTTCATCTAGATACAAGACCAATAAAGCAGCAGGGATCGGACGTGCACTTGCACTAGTTGAAGTCAGTACACCTTGGTTAAAACTTTGTTTTTTTGAAACACTCATGATCTCAGAGTGGATCTCAGGTCGTATTGTGACTTTAGAGTCGTTATTTTCATGATAAATACGTGTCTGAGTATATTCTGTTGTGGAAGGTGTTTTTTCGTTTTTTTCAGCTGAAAATTCTTTTCTAAGTACTTTCAAACCGCGTTTGATAACGTTAAATGGTTCGAAACCTGACATACAATCCACCTCTTCCACCTAAATTTTATTTCTTACTTATTATTATAACGTAACAAGGGAGCTTTTTTAAATATGAATTTAGTAATGCTTGCACAACTTAGTTAAAAACATTAAAAAAGCAAAATATACTAGAGTCCGAACCCAGGTTCAAAACTGAAAGCGTATTTTGCTGGCTGAAATATTTTTTTAAATTGTTTGGACTCTTGTTTTAACTGAGGTCAGACTGGATCTCGATCACTTTATCCGCTCTGGAGATGGTAGCATCGGCCTTGGATTCACCTAAGAGGTTGTCTAAAACAAAATTGATCTCTTTTTCTGTGATGGAACGTAATTTATTAGAGATCACGATCTCGTTGGAACTTTCCTTTTTTTTGTGAACGACGATCGAATTCCCCAGCGTGTAAACTTTAATAAAGTGAGCAGGTGAATTTCTTAGTTCTTTGCTGATCTCATGTGCATAACTATTTGTAACGTCGACTAAATTCAACATTTTATGACCTCCCAGTGTTTTGTCCTTTGACTATATTATATATTAAAATTTACCAATCCAAAAATTTAAAGTACTCAAAAGAGGAGATTTTTTAACTCCCATAAAACATAAAGTTTGTGAAATAAGTCAATTATTAAAGGAAAGTGATAAATTACTATGTTTTAATCAAAAACAGCGAAAAAAAGCACAGGCGCTCAACATACTGAGCGCCTGTGCAAGCACTAATTACTATTCAGTTGTATGGGAACTGCTATCTTCAGCAGACTTTTCGACTGGCTCATCATTTTTAGTGATCTTGATCACGCCATCTTCAAGTCGAGCAGATAAGTTCTTATTGTTAGGATTGTCAAGATAATAATCAGCTATCTTATCTTCTAGTTGTTCTTGAATAACACGGTGTAATGGACGTGCACCCATCTTCGGGTCATAACCAAGGTCAACTAATTTATCAGCAACTGGACCAGTAACGTGAAGTTCGATCCCTTTAGCAGCCAACATTTCGTTAACATCATCTAACATTAAGGAAACAATGTGATGCAAATTCTCCTTGGATAAAGCATTAAATTCAACGATACCGTCAAAACGGTTCAAGAATTCAGGTTTGAAGTATTTGGATAAGCTGTTCAAAATTGAATGAGTCTCACCGGAAGCTTCAGCACCAAAACCTACGGAAGAAACAGAATCACCACTGCCGGCGTTAGAAGTCATGATGATGATCGTATCCTTAAAGGACACTGTCCGACCCTGAGAATCTGTTAAACGTCCATCATCTAAGATCTGTAAGAATGTGTGCAAAACATCCGGATGGGCCTTTTCAACTTCATCCAACAAAATCAAGCTGTATGGGTGACGCCGAACTTGTTCGGTTAATTGACCAGCTTCTTCATAGCCAACATATCCTGGCGGTGAACCAATCAGTTTCGAAACTGAGAATTTCTCCATATATTCACTCATATCAAAGCGGATCATTGCATCTTCGGTTCCGAATAACTCACGAGCTAATTGCTTAGCAGTTTCAGTTTTACCGACACCGGTTGGACCAACGAATAAGAAAGAACCAATCGGACGGCCGGATTTGTTAAAGCCGACCCGGTTACGCCGGATCGCCCGCGCAACCTTCGTCACAGCTTGGTCTTGCCCGATCACATGCTGTTCTAGTGAATTTGCTAAATTCTTCAGTTGTGTTTGCTCTTTTTCTTTTAATTCGCCAACTGGAATGTCTGTTTTTTCTTCGACGATCTTTTCCATATCTTTTTCAGTGATCTCAGGAGTCGACTCATCAGTCGTCGAGTTTTCCTTCATCTTATTGAACTTGGAAACTTGATCACGATAGTAAGCAGCTTTTTCATAGTCCTCAGCTTTCAAAGCGGCCTGCTTTTCTTCTTCAGCCTTGTTGATTTTTTCATCCATCACTGCTGGATCAACTGTATGAATCGTTAGGTTTTTCTTCGAGCCGGCTTCATCCAAGAGGTCAATTGCTTTATCAGGCAAGAAACGGTCTTGAATATAACGGTCTGATAGAGTAGCTGCAGCTTCCAAAGATTTTTCAGAAAACTTAACGTGATGATAATCTTCATATTTGCCACTGATCCCTTGCAAGATCTTGATCGTTTCTTCAACTGAAGGTTCATCGACTTGGATCGGTTGTAAACGACGAGCTAAGGCAGCATCTTTTTCAATCGTCCGATATTCATTTAATGTTGTAGCACCGACCAATTGCAGTTCGCCACGAGCCAGGGCTGGTTTCAAAACGTTACCCGCGTCCATACCGCCTTCGGCATTGCCAGCACCCACGATCTCATGAATTTCATCAATAAAGAGGATCGTATTCTTCTCTTTTTTCAATTCATCCATTAATTGTTTCATCCGCTCTTCGAACTGACCACGGATCCCCGTGCCCTGAACGAGTGAAACAACATCTAAGCGGACAACTTTTTTATTTTGCAATTTTTGCGGAACATCATTATCAACAATTTTTTGGGCCAAGCCTTCAACAACAGCTGTTTTACCAACACCAGCTTCACCGATCAAGACTGGATTATTTTTTGTTCGCCGGTTTAAGATCTCGATCACGCGCTCAATTTCTTTATCTCTACCGATCACTGGGTCGATCCTGCCATTTTGAGCCTCATTAGTAAGGTCCAGGCCATACTGACCGAGGATCGTATTGCTACCGTTATTGCGGCCATTACCGCCAGCAGCTTGAGTTGGCGGAACTTGTCCTTGTCTTTGTGCACCTTGTTGGTCACTAGACATTGCTCGGAATAAGTCGTCTAGGTTACCAAAACCAAATGGATCTTGCATCATGGAACTAGAACGACCGTTATTCCCAGCTTGATCTTTTAACTTCTGATAACAGTTTTGGCAAAGATCGATCGAAGTTTGCCGACCGTTGATACTAGTTGTCAAATGGATCGTTGCTGGGTTCTGATGACAATTTTGACATAACATATATTTTTTCACGACCTTTCGTAAGATCAGGTTTTGAAAGTCAAAAACATTTGACCTTCTTTGACCTTTATGGTTTTATTATACAAAGTTCTGAGAAAACTTCAAGCTATACGCTTAGAAAAATATTTGTTTTTCATGCTATAATTGCATTCGGAATTAAATAAGGAAAGAAGGGGCAGTTATGAGCAAAGATTATCAGCAGATGTTAGAGCAGATACGTTCGGGTGAATTAGAGGAATTCGAGATCAATACGGACGAATTTATGGACTTTCAAAAAGTTTTGATGGAGTATTCGCATCGCAAAAAAGTTGTGGGGAGTGCTAAACGCGGCGGTGGAGCTGTCTATCACTATGATCACACATCGGAGCATGAATAAGATTATTTTATCTGTAAGATGTAGTTTAATATGATGAAAATGAATTGTGCAAAAGATAGTTTTCAATTCAATTAATGAAAAACTATGAAAATACAATCGCATAGGGTAGCACCTTGTTTAAACATTAGCTACACGCAGAACCTTTGATTTTAGCGCTTTATCGCGTGAACTCATATGATTGGAAAGCAAAACAAACTTGTTTTATCACATGATACATGGTATTATTTTTTTAGCGAGTTTTACCATGAAGTAGCATTTTATGGACAGTTTTAAATGTAAACGTGTTCGGAAAATTTGTCTCACTTTTCATTGGTCAAGCTCAACAATTTTTTATACTCAAAGGAGAATGGTTTAAAATGGAAAAGAAAGACTTTCACGTAATTGCAGAAACAGGTATTCACGCTCGTCCTGCTACTTTGTTGGTACAGGCAGCAAGCAAATTCAATTCTGACATCACATTGGCATTCAACGACAAATCAGTTAATTTGAAGTCGATCATGGGTGTTATGTCTTTGGGCGTTGGCCAAGGTTCAGACGTAACTATTACTGCCGAAGGTGCAGATGAAGCAGATGCTATTGCAGCAGTTGCTGAGACAATGAAAAAGGAAGGACTTGCTGAATAATGACGAAAATGTTGAAAGGGATAGCAGCCAGTGATGGTATTGCCGCAGCTAAAGCTTACATGCTTGTGCAACCCGATTTATCATTTTCCGAGACAAAAATTGATGACCCAGAAGCTGAAATTGCTCGTTTAAACGACGCTGTTGCAGCTTCGAAAAAAGAGCTTGAGGTCATTAAAACTAAAGCTGCTGAAAATTTGGGTGATGAAGAAGCACAGGTTTTCGAGGCGCATTTGACCATTCTTTCTGATCCAGAAATGTTGGGTCAGATCAGTGATAAAATCAAGAATGATAAAGTTAACGCAGAAGCTGCAGTCAAGAGTGTGACTGACATGTTCATTCAAATGTTTGAAGGTATGACCGATAATGCCTACATGCAAGAACGTGCTGGTGATGTTCGTGATGTTACGAAACGTTTGATGAGTCATTTACTGGGTGTTACCTTACCGAGTCCTGCTTTGATCAATGAAGAAGTTGTCATTGTAGCTCATGATTTGACACCATCTGATACAGCTCAATTATACCGTAAGTATGTCAAAGGGTTTATCACTGATATTGGTGGACGGACATCACATTCTGCAATCATGTCACGGACACTGGAGATCCCAGCTATTGTTGGTTCCGGTTCCGCTACGGATGACATTAAAGCTGATCAAACAGTGATCATCGATGGTATTAATGGTGATGCTTTAGTTGACCCAAGTGATGCTGAATTAAAAGAATATCAGCAAAAAGCTGACGACTTTGCCGCACAAAAAGCAGAATGGGCTCAGTTGAAAAACGAACAGTCTGTTACTGCTGATGGTAAGCAAGTTACTCTTGGTGCCAATATTGGTACTCCAAAAGATGTTGAAGGTGCCACTGATAATGGTGCCGAAGCAGTTGGCTTATTCAGATCTGAATTCTTATACATGGATGCTTCCGAGTTGCCATCTGAGGATGACCAATTTGAAGCATACAAACAAGCAGTTGAAGGTATGAATGGCAAACAAGTAGTTGTGCGCACGATGGATATTGGCGGCGATAAGAAATTACCTTATTTGCCATTACCTGAAGAACAAAATCCGTTCTTGGGTTATCGTGCTATCCGGATCTCTTTGGATCGCCAAGATATTTTCCGGACACAGTTACGAGCTTTGTTACGTGCTTCTGCCTATGGCCGTTTAGCAGTCATGTTCCCAATGATCGCAACAGTCAAAGAATTCAAAGATGCTAAGGCTGTCTTTGAAGAAGAAAAGGCTAAGTTGGTTGCTGACGGTGTTAAGGTTTCTGATGATATCGAAGTTGGTATGATGATGGAGATCCCTGCAGCTGCAATGATTGCTGACAAGTTAGCTAAATACGCTGATTTCTTTAGTATCGGTACTAACGACTTGATTCAGTACTCAATGGCTGCAGACCGGGGCAACGAACACGTTTCATACTTGTATCAACCATATAATCCTTCATTGTTACGTTTGATCAAGAATATCATCGATGCTTCCCATAAGGAAGGCAAATGGACTGGCATGTGTGGTGAAATGGCCGGCGATCAAGTCGCTGTTCCATTGCTTGCAGGTTTAGGATTAGATGAGTATTCAATGAGTGCAACTTCAATTTTGAAGACTCGTAGCTTGTTGAAGAAACTTGACACAAACAAGATGAAAGAATTAGCTGATAAAGCTGTGACTGAATGTGAAACAACTGAAGAAGTTGTTGATTTAGTACACAAGTATACTGACTAATTACAAATAAATTAGAGGTTCGAATAACTCGCATTTTGTGGGCTTATTCGAGCTTTTTTTGTTGTAAACAGTTTGACAAGTAAGTGGAAGACTGTATAATCAGCTTTGTCGTTTTTAAAATAAATTGTTTAAGAAAAGATTGTGTTAACAGGCATTTAGTTGCTTATAGTTGTCGAAAACAATATAATGATACTTGACTATTATTCAGACTAAGGGGGATCACCGTGAATATAGGTATATTTACAGATACATATTATCCGCAAGTCAGCGGTGTTGCGACTTCGATCAAAACATTGCGTGAACAACTAGAGAGTTTGGGGAATAATGTGTACATTTTTACAACAACGGACCCTAAGGTCGATCAAAACGTTTTTGAAAGAAATGTTTTTCGATTTACGAGTCTTCCTTTCATTTCGTTTACGGATCGCAGGATCGCTGTCCGTGGTCTTTTTCAAGCGTATGAGATCGCCAAAGAGCTCAACTTGGATCTGGTTCACACACAGACAGAATTTTCAATGGGAATGATCGGCAAGTTTGTTGCTAAAAATTTGAAGATCCCATGCGTGCATACTTACCATACGATGTATGAGGATTATTTACATTATGTGATGAAAGGCAAAGTTTTACGGCCTTCGCATGTTAAACAGCTCAGTAAAACTTATTGCGAGCACATGGCGGGAATAGTCGCACCTAGTACCCGTGTCTTGGATACTTTGACCGGTTATGGTGTCAAAGAGCCGATTTCGGTTATTCCCACAGGAGTAGATGTCAGAAAATTTTCTGGGCCAAAAAATACGAAGTTACGGGAAAAATATGATATTTCTTCGAAGACGCCTTTAATGTTAACGTTGAGTCGAGTCGCCTATGAAAAGGATATTGATCGGTTGATTGATGCATTCCCTGAGATCCAAAAACAAGTCCCAGGAGTGAAATTGATGATTTGCGGTGATGGTCCAGCTAAGGACCAACTAAGTCAACAAGTTGCGCAGATGGGTTTGACTGACAAAATCATTTTTACTGGAGAGATCGATCACGATGATGTACCTGCTTATTATCATATGGCGGATCTCTTTGTTTCTACTTCTATTTCAGAATCACAGGGATTAACTTTTATCGAAGCCATTGCTGCCGGTTTAAAAGTTGTTGCTGCTAGTGGCCCATATACAGATGATTTGTTGGATAACTTAAATATTGGGACTATTTTTGAAACCCCAGTGCAATTTGTCCAAGAAGTGGTCAAATATTTGAATGAACCGGCCAAGTTTAATGATCAAAGGTTTCGCGAGGAAAAAATTGCCAGTATTTCGGCAGAAAATTTTGGCGAACAGATCATGCAGTTTTATCAGGATAGTTTTACTTTCTTTGCTGAGGCTCAAGCGAGTCGTTCAAGAGAAAGTATTTAAAGTTTTGTGTAGGAGCGATCAACATGTTAACAATCCGTATGTATTCGTCCGCGGCTAAAGTCGACGGACAAGGAGTGGGCAGCGCTTACTCTGAATTGATCGATTTATTGGAAAAACATTATCCGACCGAGATAAACTTGATCGTTAATCGTTTTGGCAGTGCTGACGTTAGTCATTATCACACGATCGACCCGCAGTTTTACTTATCGACATTTTCGCCGAAAAGTGGTCGGAAGGTAGGTTACGTTCACTTTTTGCCGGAAACGATGAAGGGCAGTCTGCAAATGCCCGCATTGGCTGCCAAGGTCTTTAATTCATATATGATTTCTTTTTATAAGAGGATGGACGCTTTGGTAGTGGTCAATCCGTCGTTTATTCCAAAATTAGTTGCATATGGGATCGCTAAGAATAAGATCACCTATATCCCTAATTTTGTATCTAAAAAAGAATTTTATCCGTTGAAGCAGGAGCAAAAAAATAAACTGCGTGCTAAACATGGCTTAGATCCTCATAAATTTACAGTGATCGGGGTCGGTCAGGTTCAGGCACGTAAGGGGCTTTTTGATTTTATTAAATTAGCGCAACAATTACCTGATGTGCAATTCGTCTGGGTTGGCGGCTTTTCTTTCGGGAAGATGACTGATGGATATAACGAACTCAAGAAGGTCGTCGATGATCCGCCAGCTAATTTATTTTTCCCGGGAATAGTAGCACGGCAGGAAATGAATGAGTACTATAATTTAGCCGATCTGTTCTTGTTGCCTTCTTACAATGAATTGTTCCCGATGAGTGTATTGGAAGCTTTTAGTTGTGAAGTGCCAGTATTGTTACGTGATCTGGAGCTGTATCATTCAATTTTAACTGGTTATTATGAACCGGCTGTTGATGTCGTCCAGATGAAAGCTAAAATTGAGCACTTTAAGGCTGATCGACAAGCTTTAGGTGAGTTGAAGGATAAAGCTGTTCGTGCTTCTGCTTATTACAATGAAGATCATATGGCTGAAGTTTGGCGTGAATATTATACAGGACAAGCAAAGTTGGGCCGCTGATGAATTGGAAAAATAAGTTGAGCTTATTAGTTGTCATACTAGTAGGTGTGGGAATTTTTATCTATTCGATGAAAGATGTACCGTTCCATATTATCAGACATGAGCTTGCTGATCTGAGATGGTACTGGTTGATCTTTGCAGTGCTGTGTATGCTGATCTCCTTATTGTTTGAGGGAGCGATCGTCTATGTGTTATTAAAGAAGCAGTATCCTGGCTTTCGCTTTCGAGATGCTTTTCGGGTACCATTGATCGAACAATTATTTAACGGTATCACCCCTTTTCAAAGCGGTGGCCAGCCTGCGCAGCTGTTCGCATTATTACAGTCTGGGATCGATGCGGGCCGTGCAGCTTCTAAAATGTTGATGAAATTCGTGGTTTATCAATCGATGATAGTCGTGTGCTTTTTGATTAGTTTGGTAGCACAATTTCATTACTTAGCAGCAAAATTGCATGCTTTATCTGCCCTTGTGATTTTTGGATTCTCAATTCATTTTTTTGTAATTGCTGGGCTGTTAATGATCATGTACTGGCATTCTTTTACGAAAAAGCTTGTTGGGGTTTGCCTAAAACCTGTGAAGTGGTGGGCGAAACCAGAGACTTATCAGCGTTACAATGCTTATTTCACCGAAAAAATCGATAATTTTTACCTTGAAAGTTTAAGCCTACGCGATGATCCACTTACATTGGTCAAGGTCAGTTTGTTAACTTTAGGACAGCTTTTATTTTACTATGTCATCCCATACTTTATTTTAATTTCTTTAAGGGTGACTAATATTGATCCGTTGACGGTCGTTGGTATGCACATTTTGATCGTAATGATTATTTCGTTGTTTCCATTACCGGGTGGATTAGGCGGCGCTGAGTTTAGCTTTTCTGTTATTTTTGCTACCTTTTTGACCCAAAATGGGAAAGTCGTCTTAGCAATGATACTTTGGCGTTTGATCACATATTATTTAGGAATGTTTTTGGGAATGGGCGGTTTGGCTGTGGAACCTTATAGGATCAAGCAGTGAGTTCTTCCAAGCTTCAGTTTTTAACTGGGGCTTTTTTTGAACGATTGGGTTTTGCTGCTTGTTAAGTACTAGTAAAAAAAGAGGCCAAATCGACCTAATTTAAGAATTTCAATTTTATTTTGTTTAAGAAAATGTTATTATCGTTTTTGTATGTAATAGATATATCAGATAGTTTTGTCTGGTACCTATTTAGCAGTTTTAAAGAGTGGAAAAGGGGTTTGTCATGGAAAATTCACAATTAGTTGCGATTATTTCGCGCTTGGATGCAATGATCAAGAGTGCCGATGATGAAGTAGTTTCAAGACGTTTTGAAAAAGAAGGGGAAGAACGTGGTGTAGTTACTTACGACCCGAAAGCAAACGCCTTTGAATTAGAAGAGATCAGTACCAAACAAAAATTTCAATTCGATAACATTGATCTAGCTGCAATAGAAATTTACGACTTGCTTGATTATTGATTATTAAGTTAAACTGAAGATATTGTATTTTCAGTTTTTCTTTTTTATTAATCCTTTATACTTGTCAGCAGGCAAGTTTTTAATTTGGAGGAATTTTGTAAAATGAATTCGTTTTTTAAAAAAACACGGCAAGTTTTAAGTAACAGAGCAGGTTTTTTCTGGCTAGTCCTTTTTTTATTCTGGCTTAAAACATACCTTGCTTATCAAAATAACTTTACTTTAGGTGTTAATAACACAATGCAGCAATTTTTGCTGTTATTAAATCCGCTTCCTGTTGGATTACTTTTGATAGGTATTGGTTTATATTTTGGCGGCAAAAAGTCTTATTGGATCGAGATCATTGTGAGTCTGATCCAATCCACTTGGCTATTCGCTAATACATTATATTATCGTGAGTTCTCAGATTTCTTATCATTTGGTATTATTAAATCTTCTAGCTCCGTTTCAAATAATCTGGGTTCTAGTATTTTAGAGATCATTCATCCGACTGACTTTTTGTTATTCTTGGATGTTGTGATCCTGATATTGATGATGTCGTTTAAGGTGATCCAGCCTGATCAGTCCCGTCCTAAGAGACGTTATGGTGCCATTACTTCAGTTATTGCCATTGTTTTATTTGGGATCAACTTGAGCTTGGCAGAAGGCGACCGTTCGCAATTATTGACCCGAACTTTTGATAATAACTATATTGTCAAGTACTTAGGCGTTGATTTTTTTGCCGGATATTCAGCTTATCAAACGCATCAGCAAACATCTACTAGAAAAAATGCCAATAGTAGTGATGTGGACAAGGTCTTGGATTTCGTCAACAAAAATCGTTCGCAGCCGAATGTGTCGTATTATGGCAAAGAAAAAGGCAAAAATGTCTTTATTTTCCATCTGGAAAGTTTCCAGCAATTCTTGATAAATTACAAATCTGATGGCGAAGAAGTGACACCGAATATCAACCGGTTCTATGCGGATCAACATACCATGTCTTTTGATAATTTCTTTAATCAGGTTGGTCAAGGTAAAACATCTGATGCGGAAACGATGTTAGAAACTTCTTTATATGGTTTGCCTTCTGGTTCTAGTATGACATCTTACGGTTCTTCTAATACCTACCAGGCTTTACCAGCGTTTTTAGATCAAAGAGGATATGCAACAGCTTCAATGCATGGCGATGTGGGTAGTTTTTGGAATCGTGATAATACCTATAAGTCATGGGGCTATCAGTACTTTTTTGACTCGGCTTATTTCGATGATAAAGATGATTATAATAATGGCTATGGGATGAAAGATAAGATTTTTCTGAAGCAGTCTGCTAAGTATCTCGAGCAGTTGCCGCAGCCGTTTTATGCTAAGATCATTACTGTTACTAACCATTACCCATATGATTTGGATAAGCAGAATCAATCGATCGCTAAGACCAAGACTGGTGACAAAACCGTTGATGGCTACGTTCAAACTGCTCATTATCTAGATCAAGCGTTTGGCGAATTCATTAATTATCTCAAGAAGTCAGGCTTGTATGATGATTCGATGATCGTTGCTTATGGTGATCACTATGGTATTTCCAATAATCATCCAAAAGCATTGGCAAAGCTTTTAGGTAAGAAGTCTGTCTCTAAATACGACTTAGCGATGTTAGAGAAAGTTCCGTTTATGATCCATTCTAATAATTTGCAAGGTGGGGTCAATCATACATACGGCGGTGAGATCGACGTGATGCCGACGTTAATGGACCTTTTGGGTATTAAAGATGATGATACTATTCAACTAGGTAATGATCTGCTGTCGACTAATAGAAATCAGACAGTTGCTTTCCGGAACGGGGACTTTGTTTCTCCTGATTTAAGTAAACTTGGCAGTAAGGTTTATGATAACCAGGGTAAGAAGATAGACACTAAGAAGCTGACTGCCCAGCAAAAGCAGATTTTAAAAGAGCAACAAGATCATACTGATAAGTCGCTGTCAATGTCTGACAAGATCACAACTGGGGATTTATTACGTTTCTACACGCCACAGGACTTTAACAAAGTGGATAAATCGCAGTATAAATATAAATATTCAGACGGGATCAAAGCATTGAAGAAGGCACGTCGTGAGAAGAAATCTAGTTTGATAGATCAAAATGGCGGAAAGTCCACTCAAGATCTGTATGAAACTGATGCTCCTGAATTAAAAGATGATGACAATAAATAAAATAGATTTTTTTTAACAGTCCCTTACTTATTTGGGGGCTGTTTTTTTGTTGCCGTTCGGCTGCACAAGAGACGTTTTTTTTATTGCAAGAAATTGGCGGAGGAAGATTATGTGTACTGGCTGATCCGTAGCAGTTATCTGAATTCATGGTTTTGAGAGTCTGTTAACGAATTGATCAAATAGTTTTTAGCCGCTTTATGCTGTCCTTGAGATGGCTAATAAGTCAGAGACAAACTTTTTGATGAACGATCTGGTTGGTCTGCTTTTAAATAATAGTCAACGAAATATTGATTATTTAATTTTTAGCAGTGGAGTGTTACGGATCATTTACAGTAAAAAAGAACATTTTTCCGCTTTTAAATACCTAGGACAGCAAAAGACAAACATTATTTTAGATTTCCGGTTTTTTGTTAGCATCAATAAATTTAAATTTAGAAATGCAAAAAAGTTATTGACGAAGTCTCGAAATGTTGCTAAGATAGTATTTGTCGCTAAGGCGCTGTGGCAGTTTGAATTTCTTTGAAATTTGTTGTTGACAGCGTCGCAATCGACATTGTATAATGTTTAAGTTGTCGATTTTACTTATTCTAGAGTATTATTGATATTTTAGTAATTAAGTAAGACACTTACAATTTTTTCATAATAAAGATTGAAATAAATGTTTGACAATTGTTTCAAACAATGATAAAATATACTTTGTTGTGAAATGACAAGTAGATCTTTGAAAACTGAACAAAGTTTCGACAAATCAAATGTGTGAGGTC
>OMJG01000485.1_pt1 | contig 29569 bp, 24 predicted proteins | sample 1646431 | NCBI WGS metagenome assembly OMJG01 (sample SAMN03771674, study PRJEB25209) | food metagenome | isolation source: Cotija cheese | place: Mexico:Jalisco,Michoacan | collected 2011-12-12
CAGCCTACCGTGATCCGCTCACCAGGCCTTCGGGACTTAAATGGATACCCCTTTAGGATTATTATCCAGCGAGACAAGTCCCGAGTTTCCGAACGAAATAGCGGCTTGCCACCACGTTATTCTGTTAGAGTAATGCGGACAATAGTCCCTAACTTTACCGGCCGTCCGAAAGGTGCTCACGTGTTAGACGCCCTCGACCTCGCCAGGTGGCAGTTCGGAATCACAACGGTTTACCACTTCTTGCAGGTCCCGTTGACAATCGGACTCGCCACCCTCGTGGCCATCATGCAAACGAAGACTCGTAAGACTGGTGACCCAAAGTGGCAGCGGGTCACTGACTTCTTTGGCAAGATCCTCATCATCAACTTTGCTCTCGGAGTTGCTACGGGCATCGTCCAAGAGTTCCAGTTCGGTATGAACTGGTCTGAATACTCGCGATTCGTGGGTGACATCTTTGGTGCACCGCTGGCCTTCGAAGCGCTCCTCGCGTTCTTCCTCGAATCCACCTTCTTGGGACTGTGGATATTTGGCAAGGGCCGGCTATCCCCGAAGGTACATAACCTCACCATCTGGCTCTTCGCTGCTGGCACCGCTATTTCTGCGTTCTTCATTCTTGCCGCAAACGCCTTTATGCAGTATCCCAAGGGTGCGTCAGTTAACCCCGATACCGGCCGTGCAGAGCTGGACGGAATGGGCGGATTCTTGAAGGTGCTCTTTAATGAGACTTCGCTCTTCCAGTTCGTCCACACGATGTCCGCAGCATTCCTTGTTGCCGGAACCGTTGTTGCGGCTATCTCTATCTGGTGGATGGCTCGCTCCATCCGGATCACGGGTGATGAGAAAGAGGCACGTGGATACTGGAAGCCTGTCGCCAAGATCGGCCTGACGTCCATGCTTATCTCCTCTATCGTCGTGATCGGCTCGGGCCACTTCATGGGCCAGCACATCGGTGATATCCAGCCAGCTAAGGCTGCAGCGATGATGGGAACCATGGAATCGGGCGAATCCCACAACCTCACACTGATCATGGATACTAGGGACACGGACGGCTTTCAGCTGGACGTTCCGATCCCCGGGCTCGAATCCTTCATGGCCACCAACCACTTTGCCGGTGAGGAATCATTCCTGCCGAGTCTCGATGATGTGAATGCAGAGCTTCAGGAAAAGTACGCGGACGTCTACGGCCCAGATCAAGATTATCGCCCGAACCTGACAGTGGCCTTCTACTCGTTCAGGATCATGATGGGGCTGGGCTTCCTCATGCTGGGAGTTTCCCTGCTCGGGTTCTGGCTCATTAGAGGGGATAAGATCAGCAGGTCCGAGGGCTGGGGTAAGTTCTGGCTGTGGATGATCCCCATGCCGTTCATCGCTTCTTCCTTCGGCTGGATTCTCCAGGAGATGGGACGCCAACCGTGGGTTGTTGTACCAGGTGAAAACAACGTCTTCCTTCTGACTGATTTTGGAGTCTCCAGCTCGGTGAGCGCAGCTTCGGTTCTCACCTCCATGCTCGTGTTCACACTGCTTTACACGGGACTGGGCGTGGTCTGGATCGCCCTGTTGCGGCGCTATACGCTAGAAGGCATCAATACCAAGAGCAAGGTTGTGGAATACGATTCCACAACTGAAGCACAACCGAACTTCGTTTACTGATCGGGGCAGCCTCATGGATCTTTCATTCATTCAACTTCTCTGGTTCATTCTCATCGGCGTTCTTTGGGTGGGATATATAGCGCTCGAGGGCTTCGGCTTTGGAGTAGGCATCCTGCTCAAGGGATTGGCGCGCAATGAAAAGGAGCGGCGCGCTTCTCTGAACGCCATCGGCCCGCACTGGGACGGCAACGAGGTATGGCTGATCACCGCTGGTGGCGCCACCTTCGCGGCCTTCCCCGAATGGTACGCAACGATGTTCTCGGGCATGTATCTCGCGCTCGTGGTGATACTTGTGTGCCTGATCTTCCGTATCTGCGCTCTCGAATGGCGCAAGATGATCAACTCCCCGCGCTGGCGCAATACTTGGGACTGGATCAACGCGACCGTGTGCTTTGTTGTCTCCATTCTGTGGGGCGTTGCATTCTCCAACTTTGTGCAGGGCATGAAGATCGAGGTTGGCCACTACGAAGACGGCGTCTTCCAGGCCGTCCCGGCCGATCAGGTCAATACATCACTTGATGCGGTGGACAAGCACTTCCTCACGGGCGGCTTCTTCTCACTGCTGACACCGTTCACCATTCTGGGTGGCGTCATGATGCTCGCGCTCTTCATCTCTCATGGAGCGCTGTTCATCTCGATTAAGACCGCCACCGGGGATTTCCACAACCGTGCGCAGGCGCTCGCCAAGAAGTCCATGGGGGTTGCCATCATTCTGGTTGTTGTGTGGGCCCTGTGGGCACAGCTCAGCTACACGAACAACGCAATCTCGTGGCTCCCGCTCGGGCTAACTGCGGTTGCCTTCGTGGCCGCTTGGATATTCATTCAGAACGGCAGCGAGGTCAAGGCCTTCGTTGCACACTTCGTGGGGCTGGCTCTGGCCGTCGTGTTCATCTGGTTCACGATCTTCCCGGACGCCATGAAGTCCTCTATCGATCCGGCCTACTCGCTCACGCTTGCTCAAGCCTCCGCCACTGCACCCACGCAAACGATCATGACCATCGCGGCCGTGGTCTTCGTGCCGATCATCCTCGGGTACACGATCTGGGCGTACAAGGTGTTCGCTCGGAGGATCAATGTTGACGACATTCCCGAGGAAGCATCGGGTATCGACTACAAGCAGATTCGCACATTCGATAACGTGTAGCTTGTGAAGCCACTAGATAAGCGCTTACTTGCCTACGCACGAGGAGCCCGATCTTATATCGGGCTCCTCGCCGTCACAGGCCTCGTTTCCGCCTGCCTTGTTATCGCTCAGTGTCTCCTGATCTCTGGAAGTATCTCCCCCGTTATTGACGGATCCAAGACATTTGCAGATGTGGCGGGATTGGTGGGCATTCTTGCCCTCGTGTTCGCCCTTCGCCTGCTCGTCACCTACCTACAGGAAGCCTACGGGCACCGCGCAGCGCTCCGCGTGATTGCGGACCTGAGGACGCAAGTGATTCGGCGCGCGGGCGATCAAGGTTCGCGCTGGCTCTCTCAGGGCCGAACCGCTTCCACCGTCACGTTAGCAACCGAGGCTCTAGACGATCTGGAACCGTACTTCGTCAAGTTCCTTCCGCAAATGATCTTGACCGCTACGGTCACGCCCCTCACCCTCGGTGTGATCCTCTGGCTCGATTGGATCAGCGCGATAGCCATCCTGATCTGCCTTCCCCTCATCCCGATCTTCATGATCTTGGTGGGACGGATGACTCAGTCCAACTCTCAGGCCCGCCTATCCTCAATGGAGCGCCTTAGCCAGCAGCTCCTCGATCTACTCGCCGGGCTCGCCACGCTCAAGGCACTCGGCCGCGAGCAGTCCCCACGCCGCCGAGTCAAGGATCTGGGCGAGGACTACGCTGATAAAACCATGCGCACCCTGTACGTCGCTTTCCTTTCGGGCGCGGTCTTGGAGTTCCTCGCAACTCTCTCCACCGCCCTCGTAGCAGTGGAGGTTGGCCTACGGCTGGTGTACGGCAACATAGGCCTTTTCGCCGGGCTCGCCATTATCATGCTCACGCCAGAGGTGTTTAAACCTCTGCGGGAGGTGGGTTCGCAGTTCCACGCTTCGGCGGACGGTGTAGCCGCCTGTCAATCCGCCTTTGAGATTCTGGATGAGCCGCCGTTGCTCGCGTGTGATTCGAGCACCTCTCCGAAGCTGGCCCCGGATCTGCGGCGCTCCGCCATCGACATCACCGAGATGTCGATGGCGGAGCGCCGCAGATCCGGGGCCACGATTGCTCCCGATTCTCTCAGCGCCCGCATCGAGCCGGGAACGATAACAGCCCTCAAGGGGCCGTCTGGCTCAGGAAAGTCCACTACCGCCTCCGTCATCCTCAAGCTGGTACAGCCTTCCGGCGGCAGCGTGACAATAGGCGGGATAGACCTTGCTGAAATCAACAAGGAGTCACTGTGGGAACAGGTCACGTGGGTTCCGCAGCAGCCAGTGATCGTACCCGGCACCATTCTTGAAAACCTCGAACTTAGTCAGGAACACTCGGAGGATTCCCCCGCGCTGCTCAATGCCTCCAAGCTCACCGGCTTTGACGATGTGGTGGCTTCACTGCCCGATGGTTGGAACACCCTGATCGGCCAAGGCGGCGTCGGCCTTTCTGTGGGCCAACGCCAGCGGCTCGCCCTCACCCGAGCGCTCGTCACGCCGCGCCCCTTCGTGATTCTGGACGAGCCTTCGGCTCACCTCGATGCGATGAGTGAGACGTTCGTATCCGCCGCTGTGCGTGCACTAGCCGCTGAAGGAACCACAGTATTGGTGATCGCACACCGAAACGCCATCCTCGAACTGGCGGACAACGTCATAGAGGTGCAAGCAAACACAGTGAGGTCCCAGTGATTACGACGATCCGCCGGGCTACCCGGCTCCTCGGCATCTCCAAGATGGGCTTCTTCCTGTCCGTGCTGGCAGGATCCGCGGGCCTCATGTGTTCGGTGGGGCTGGCTGCGATCTCCGCTTGGCTGATCGCTCGGGCATCCCAAATGCCCCCGGTGCTTGATCTAGCCGTCGCGGCCACCTCCGTGCGTGCACTCGGAGTAGGTAAGGCTGTGTTCCGCTACCTCAATCAGATCGCTGCCCATCGCGTGGCGCTGTACGGCATGGCCAACCTCCGCTCGAACGTCTACGATTCGCTCGCCGATTCACCCACCGATGTTGTCACTTCCATTCGTCGCGGCGATCTGCTCGCGCGCACCGGCCGAGACGTGGATTCTGTGGGGGATATTGTGGTGCGAGCGCTCCAACCCGCCGCAGTTGCCCTTGTGGTTTCGATCTTTTCCGTGGGAATCGTCGGTTGGCTCTCCCCTGCGATCGGCGTGGTTGTTGCCGGCGGCCTTCTCATCTCCGGGCTAGTTGGCCCCTATTTCGCCATGCGGGGCGCGCGCCTCGCCGAGAAAGCACAAATCAACGATCAGGCAGATCTCGCGGCCCAGTCGCTGGCCATGCTCGAGTCCGCCGAGGAATTACGGGTCTCGGGCCGCCTCGCTTCCATGGAAGCTGCCGCTGCCTCCACCGAAACCCGGATCTTCGCCAATCGGGATCGCGCCGCGAAGCCAGCCGCGCTGGCACCGGTGCTAGACCTGCTCGGCATGGGCATCACGACCGCTCTTGCCATTATCATCGGCACGCAGCAGGTGGCTGCCGGAACGCTCACACCCATCGAGCTGGCGGTGGTAGTCCTAACCCCGCTCTCCGCATTCGAGGCCACCCAGGCTCTGGCCAAGGCCGGCGTACAGCTGGTGGTTTCCTCCAGCGCGGCGGATCGAATCTTTTCGCTCCTCGACAAGGCGAATGCCCCGCAGGATGTCCCACCACGTCCCGCGGATACCGAGGATAGGGGCCTGGCCGCTCACGACCTCGTTATCGGTTGGCCGGGCGGCGCGGAGGTTGCCGGCCCGATCGATCTTGAGATTCAGCACGGGCAGTCCCTCGCAATTGTCGGACCATCAGGTATCGGCAAAACCACGCTGCTCTACACACTCGCAGGCATGTTGTACCCACACTCTGGCCACGTCCGTCTAGACGGGCGCGAGATCGCATACCTGCCCCGGCAAGAGGTATCCCGGTCGCTCACCCTCACCACGGAGGACGCCCACCTTTTCGAGAGCTCCGTGCTTGAGAACATCCGGATGGCCCGCGCGTCGGTAAGTGAGGCCGAAGCCCAAGAATTGCTGACGCGCGTGGGCCTCGGGGAATGGATCGCCCAACTCCCCCATGGAGTCCACACCTCCCTCGGATCGCAGGCAGCCACAGTCTCCGGCGGTGAGCGCCGGCGGCTCCTCCTCGCACGAGCGCTGGCCGCGCCCGGCGAATACCTACTGATCGACGAGCCCGGCGAACACCTCGATCCCGAAACCGCCGATTCGCTCATCCGGGATCTTTTACGCTCCGGACATCACCAAGACCCGGCGAAGGCGCGTACGGTGGTCCTTGTGACACACCGTCTGGCGCCTCTAGATGCAGCCGACCGAATCATCATGCTCTCCAAGGAATCTGCTACTGCGGGAACGCACGAGGAGCTGGCAGAGTTGGTTCCCGAGTATCGGTGGTCAATTCGTCAGGAAGGAAACGTCTATGGCTGACCTCGCCCGAGTGATTACCCGAGCCCTCGAACTCACCACGCGTCTAGATCAGCAATCCGCTCTCCAGACCTTCGTAGATTCAGCCATCGAGGTCACCAGCTGCAAGTTCGGCGCATTGGCCGTACTCGATTCGCGCGGCGAAACCCTCCAATTCGTCTTTTCCGGTATCGAGCCCTGGCTCGCGGACAAGATCGGCACGCCTCCCAAAGGGCACGGGCTATTGGGGGATATCCCGGATGATCGATACCTCATCGTCAACGATCTTAAAGGCGGCGATTACCCTCCGAACCATCCCCACCTTCACAACTTCCTCGGTGTTCCCATCCGGATTCAGGATCGCGTGTTTGGCAGGCTCTATTTGTCCGATAAAGACGGTGGGTTTACGGACGACGACGGCAACAACATGCTCCTCCTCGCCCAAGCGGCTGCAATTGCCGTGGAGAACTCCCGGTTGTACGCCGAATCCAACACGCGCGCGCAGTGGATCGCCGCATCCCGTGCCATCACCACCGCGCTGCTAGAAGGAACTGACGAGGAAGAAGCTCTCCAACTCATCGCCAAGCAGATGCGCAGGGTATCCAAGGCCGATGCCGCCCTTATCATCCTGCCGTCAGTAGGCGATACGTGGGCATGCGAGATTTGCGACGGCGAGTACGCTAAGAACTTGATCGGCGTGGAGTTTCCCCCAGCGGGGCGTGCCCAAACCGTCATCCGCGAAGGTACCGGCCTCATCGTGGACGCCATGACCCGTCAGAAGAACCTGCTGGTTCCCGAGATCACGCATTTCGGCGCCGCGCTGTATGCCCCCATGATGTCCAAGGGCACTCCCGAAGGTGTGATCGTCCTTCTTCGCGAGATCGGCAAGCCGGAGTTCGATCTTGCGGATCTGTCAATGGCAGAGAACGTAGCGCGTCAGGCTGCGCTGGCCCTAGAACTGGCGGGGGCACGCCTCACGCAGGCCAAGGCCGATCAACTAGAGGATCGCGCCCAGATCTCCCGCGATCTGCATGATTTTGCCATTCAACAGCTCTTTGCCTCAGGGATGGAGCTGTCCGCAGTGCGCAACGATCTGGCGGATCAGGGCGTGCCTACCTCGGTGCTTGACGGCCTCGATAAGTCGATCAATTCGATCGACGAGTCCGTGCATCAGATTCGGCAGATTATCTATTCTCTCCGTGACCCTCAGGCGACAATCCCCGTGGTGGAGCGCATCCACCGCGAGATCACCAATGCCGCCGGGTCCCTCGGCTATCACCCCACGCTAACCCTCATCAACCTAGGCGAGACCATCACATCCGGCCTCCATACGGAGGTTGATGACGAGCTGGGTTCGGACCTGGCCGATGATGTGGTCGCCGTAATTCGCGAGTGCCTATCCAACGTGGCGCGGCACGCCCATGCCACGGCGGCGGACGTAGATATCCGCATCGAGAATCACCGGATCGAAATCCGCATTACCGATAACGGGCAGGGTGTGAAAGCGGAACTCTCACGGCGCTCTGGTATCTCAAACCTGGCCGCACGCGCTAGGCGCCACCACGGTACTTTCTCCATTCGTCCGAATCAGGAGGGTCCGGGCACAAGGGTGGAGTGGACGGCCACAGTAGCCTAACTCCCCGAGATTCGACGCAACCCCGGGGTGAAGGGGTTAGTTGCGCCAGCCTGCGGCCCGCTGGCCCGCAACCCACGCCGCCACCTGCGTGCGGCGCTGCAAGCCCATCTTGGACAACAGAGAGGTGATGTGGTTCTTAACCGTCTTCTCGGCCACGCCCAGCTTCTCGCCGATCTCGCGGTTGGAGAGTCCGTCACCGATGAGATCGAGCACCTTGCGCTCGGACGGGGTGAGGTCTGCTGTGGGATCGTCGTGATCAGCCCTGCGGCGTGACACCGTGCGCTCATCAAGCAGGGTGCGCCCCGCCGCGACCGCCCGGATATTTTCCGTGATTTCAGCTCCCCGCACCGATTTGAGCAGGTATGCTTTCGCTCCGGCGGTGAGCGCCTCAGCTAGGGCGTCGTCGTCGTCAAAAGAAGTCAAAACAATACAACGGGTGGTTGGCGAAATATCGGCCAGTTGCTGAATAATATCGATTCCGGTACCGTCCGGGAGCCTCAAATCAACGAGTGCCACCTCGGGGTGAACCAGCTCTCCACGGCGTACGGCTTCGGACACGCTGCCGGCCTCTGCCACAACGGAAAGCCCCTCCGCCCTATCAACAACCTCGGCGATTCCCCGCCGCACAACTTCGTGATCGTCAATAATCATGACGCGGATATCGTCAGTTGCCACGTTCTACCTCTTTCAGAATAACTACCACACTGAATTGTGCCACACTCGGACGATCTAAGCCGGTATTTCTGGGCCTGAAGGCCCAACTTGATCGGCGCGAACTGGCGCGCCCTGCTCCGGGTACTGCTCGGGAATGTCCTGAACCAAGAGCCGATAGGAAGCCTCCGCGGCGGCATGCCGCGCATTCTTCTGGTTCGAACCTGTGCCGGTCCCCCACGTGCGCCCGCCCATCTGGGCCACTGCTGTGAAGACAAGCGCATGATCTGGGCCTTCGCTCGTCATGTCGAACAACATCGTGCCCTCCATGCCACGCGCATGGGCAACCTCCTCGAAGCTGGTTTGCCAATCGAGGTTGGGCCCTAGCATGCTGGCATCCTTGATCTTCTGATCAACCAGCCGCTCCACGACCTTCCGCGTGGGCTCCATGCCATGCTGGAGGTACGTTGCCGCGATCAGCGCTTCCATCGTGTCCGAAAGAATCGAATCCTTGTCCCGGCCACCGCTCTTGTCCTCACCCTTGCCCAGGCGTATGAACTGCCCTAACTCCAACTCTCGCGCAATGTCCGCGAGCCCCTTCTCCGAGGCCGCGTACCACTTGATCTGGGTCAGGTGGCCCTCGGGCAGGTCCGGGAAATCGCGGTAGGCGCGTTCGGCAACGATGAGGTTGAGCACCGAATCGCCCAGAAACTCTAGGCGCTCGTTGTGTGGTTCATCGTGTTCAAAGGCAAAGCTGCGGTGCGTGAGGGCGCGGCGCAGGAGCGGGCGGTTGATATCGATACCCCACCGGGCAATCAGGTCCCGATAGCTCACGCCTGATCCTGTTCGCTCTCATCGGCTCCCATCTGATCGGCTTCCATCTGTGCCTGAAGGGCCGCGAGGCCATCGAAGCGTGAATCGAAGTGATCGTGATGGTGATCTTCGGGCAGATCATCCCAGCGCTCCCCACATTCGGGGCAGAGCCCCGGGCAATCCGGACGGCACAACGGGCGGAACGGGAGGTTCGGGACGATGGAATCACGGAGCATGGCTTCCAGATCGAACGAATCGTCAACGATCTCTTGAGACTCCTCCACTTCCTCATCGCCTTCCTCCAAGAAAGCGGCCTTGCGCTCGGGATAGTAGACCAGTTCAGTGATCTGCTCGCGGTAGTCATCCGCAATATCGCGCAGACACCGGGCACATTGGCCCACCAAGTGCACATCCGCGGTTCCCTGCACCAGCACGCCCTCAGATACCGATTGCAGCAGCAGATCGATGTGCATCGGGGAACCTTCGGGAACCTTGAGCAGCTCTAGGCCAAACTCTGGAGGTGCGGGGATGTCATTGATCCACGGCTGAGACGAACCCTCCTGGCGTGGAAGGCTCGCAACCGAAACAGTTACTGCCATTCTTCTTCCTTCTCTGTAAGTTCTTCGTCTTCTTCCCTACCGCGGTCCGAAAGCACGTTGCGCCCAGCCATGATCTGGCCGACGAGCGAATCGATGCGCCCCTGAACAGTTTGGTTGAGGGAATCGAGCTCATTGCCGATCGAGGAGACCTGCTCTTGGAGTGCTAAGAGGGAATTATCCGAATAGGTATCGGCGCCGGCAGCAAGCTTATCCGCGTGAGACTTTGCATCGTCAACAATTCGCTGTGCGCGTGCCTTCGCGGCGATCGTGATGGCATCCTGGGAAACAAGGCGTGCGGCCTGCTCCCGCGCCTGCGCAATGGCCTCTTCTGCGTCCTTCTGCGCCTGCTCCAAAATATCGTCTGCGCGGCCCTGCGCCTGAGAGCGCATGCCCTCCGCGTCGGCTAGGAGACCATCCGCCACGCGGATCTGATCCGGCACCTGATCTCGGGCCGTTGCCAGAAGATCAAGGATTTCGGAACGATTCACCATGGCCGAAGCGGACATCGGGACCGCCCGGGCGTTCTCCACCAGTTCCGTCAGCTCATCGAGGATCGCGACGAGCGAGGCGCCCTCAGATTCCTTATTCATCGGTTCTCCTTCTTGTGGAGCGCCTCCGCCACGTGGGAAGGCACTAGATCATCAATTTTACCGCCGTGATGGGCCACGTCCTTAACCATCGAGGAGGCGATGTGTCCCATTGCGGGATTTCCCATGACAAACACGGTCTCAATACCCGTCAGATGCCTGTTCATCAGGGCCATGGCCTGCTCACCATCAAAATCTGCCGCGCCCCGCAAGCCCTTGACGATCGCCGAGGCGCCCACCTGCTGGCAGAACTCTGCAATCAGGCCGGAGTGGGCCTGCACCGAGACGTTCGGCCGATCCGCGAGGGCGCGCACGGCAAGCTCCACGCGTTCATTTTCGCTGAACAGACACGACTTCACGTGATTAACTGCCACCACAACGATGACCTCATCAAACATGGCCGCTGCACGATCGATTACGTCCAGATGACCCAACGTCAAAGGATCGTAAGATCCGGGACATACGGCGATACTCATGTCTCCAGCCTACTGGGAGGTATCGGTAACCCTGTTGTTTACTGATGGGTGTTGCGTCACCTGCCCCGTCCAGGCGCGGGTATCGCCCCACTTTTTCTCAGAGGTGAGTTCCATGCCGGCAGGCCAAGTGGGCTCCGGGGATCGCGAGGAACGCTCCACCACGATCGCCGCATCGTGAACCAGATGTGGGAGGAGACCCTCGAGCACCTCCGTGAGCTTGTTTTCCGGTAGATCGTAAGGCGGATCGAGGAAAGCGAGGTCGTAGGCTCGGTTGGCTGGGAGCTTCACCCACGTTTCCGCCTTTTGATTTGTGACAACAACGGGTAGGTCAACCGCATTCTGGCGGATCAGCGCGGCCGCCTTGGGCGCTGATTCCACGCATTCAACGTAGATGGCCCCGCGCGAGGCGGCCTCGATGCCGAGCGCGCCGGAGCCCGCGTAGAGGTCCAGCACTTCGCAGCCATCAATAAACCCGCGATGTTCCAGACTAGAGAACATGGCCTCGCGTACCCTCTCAGAGGTTGGACGAGTTCCTGACGCTGGCACCTTGAGGGTCCGTCCTTTCGCACGGCCCGCTACTACTCGAGTCATCGTTCTATCCCTTCTCTAAGTAGTCCGCACGCTCGAGGAGCGCCACTTCATCGGCCAGTGCTGGTGGAAGCGGCTCCAGAACAAGGTGGCGCGCGGCAGTTCGTGCCACTTCGATGATGTCCATATCTTTGAGGACCGAGAGGAATTGGAGATGGGAGACGCCGCCGGATTGGCTAGCCCCCAACACATCACCCTCGCTGCGAAGGCGGAGATCTTCTTCGGCCAGAGCGAAGCCATCCGTGGTGGAGGCGAATGCATCAAGGCGGGCTCTGGCAAGTGTGCCATCAGGCACGCCCGTGACAGCTAGGCAGAGCCCGGGAGCACTGCCCCGGCCAATTCGCCCGCGGAGCTGGTGAAGCTGGGATAGCCCGAACCGATCGGCATCCATGATGATCATGAGAGTCGCCTGACGAACATCAACGCCCACCTCGATCACGGTGGTGGACACTAGAACGGGAACTCGGCCAGTCGCAAACTCCTCCATCGCCTGGGCCTTCTCGTCTTGGCCCATTTGACCGTGAATCACGCCGATCCCAATGCCGGCTAGCGCAGAATCAGCGCGCAGGTTCGTGGCGGTCTCCGTGACGGAGGCCTGGCCTTCCTCCGGGTCAATGCGCGGGCACACCACGTAGGCACGCCCGCCGCCGTCCACTTCTTCTCTGGCACGCTGCCAAACTCGATTCATCCAGACGGGGTTAGCCGCGGGGACGATCGTTGTGGTTATCCCAGCACGCCCGGCAGGAAGCTCGCGTAACGTCGAAACGTCCAGGTCTCCAAACACACTCATCGCGATGGTGCGCGGGATCGGAGTTGCCGTCATGACAAGGGTATGAACGCCGGACGCCAAACGATCACGCTGATCCACGCCAAAGCGGTGTTGCTCGTCAATGACGGCAAGCCCAAGGAACGGGATCTGAACGTCTTCCGACAAGAGCGCGTGCGTGCCCACAATGAGCCCCGCCTGCCCCGAGGCGATCCGCGCCAAGGTACGGCGCCGGGTCGCGGCCGTGAGCGATCCCGTCAAGATCTCCAGACCCACGTCCATGACGTGCTGTGGGCCCAACAACGCTTCGATGGTGCGCAGATGCTGCCATGCGAGAACTTCGGTTGGCGCAAGCAGCGCCGCCTGACCGCCAGAGTCAATCACTTGGAGCATCGCACGTAGCGCCACTACGGTTTTTCCTGCGCCCACATCACCTTGAAGCAGGCGCTGCATTGGTACCTGGCGCGCTAAGTCCGCCGCGATCTCCCGGCCAACCGCACGCTGGCCGTCCGTGAGTGTGTAGGGAAGCTGGGCATCGAAGGCTTCCAAGAGCTTGCCGCCTTGATCCGCGTAGGGCTTGACCGCATGTTCCCGGGCCCGCCTACCCCGTTCGGCGAGGGCCGTCTGAAGCACCAGTGCTTCTTGGTGTTTCATCCGGAGCCTGGCGCGCTCCCACGGATCCACATCCTGAGGGTGATGGAGGATCTGGATCGCCTCGAAGAGCCCGGGCAGTCCGTTTGCTTCGCGGTAGGCGGCGGGCAGAGGATCCGGAAAATCTGCTTCGCTCAACGTGGGCAGAACGGTCTCTACCGCTTTCTCGATCTTCCAAGACGGCAGCTTTTCCGCGGCATGATAGATCGGGATTGGCCGGCCCATCTTCTCCGAATCTGGCTCATCGTATTCGGGATGCGAGAGCTGGAGTTGGCCGCGGTACGAGCCCACGGTGCCCGAGAACGTTGCAACGGTGCCCGGTGCCAGCCGCCGCTCGTGATATTGAAGGGGCCGAGGACTCTTCGCGAAGAATGTCAGAGACAGATCGTTTTCGCCGTCCGTAACCTCGATGGTGAGGATGAAACCGCGCCGCGAGTTCATCGGGCGGAGGTTCACGGAAAGCACGCGCGCAATCACTGTGACCGATTCGCCCTCAGTTACCTGCGAAATCGGCATCAGTTCACCGCGCTTGGCCAGCCGGAAAGGAAAGTGATAAACGAGATCACGAACGGTCTTGAGCCCGATCTTCGCCAGCGCATTCGCGCTTCGCTTGCCAAGTACCCGTTCGAGAGGCCGGGACATACCCGTCCAATCGTCACTTGCTACTGCACCTGCCACCGCGGCTCCCTTCCGCGCCAATCTTACAGGTGCGCTATACCACTGGGAACTCAGCTTGGAACTTCTCCGCCCGCGCGCATATACTAGTTCAGTTGCCATTCGTGAGAATGGCGTTTAGGAGACGCCGCTGGCGTCCCGTCAGCGATTGAAGGAGAAAACCGTGGCCTCTGTATGCGACGTCTGTGGCAAGCATCCCAGCTTCGGCAAGAGCGTCTCGCACTCCCACGTGCGTACCAGCCGCCGTTGGAACCCGAACATTCAGCGCGTTCGCGCCATCGTCAAGGGCGCTCCCAAGCGTTTGAATGTCTGCACCTCATGCCTCAAGGCAGGCAAGGTTCAGCGGGCAATCTGAGCGAGTATTGAGAAAAGGCCGTACCTGAGAGGGTGCGGCCTTTTTGTTGTCTGGCGCCATCTCACGATTGCGTCAGATCCCTGAGTGGTGATGAGTTGCTGACGTTGCCGTCGGTATTAATTACCACGACGGGACTTCCCTCGCAGCCGAGCCCAACGAAAAATAGAGTTCGCGTCAGATCCCTCGGTAGATGGCTAGCTCTGGAAATGGTCCCACCCGCCGCCGTACTCCACGGTGCGACCATCCACAGTGATGAACCCTCCGGCATGAGCCTCGCGTACCTCGCCAATGCGGCTGAAGCCCTCGGGCAGCGCCAGAGTATGGGGCCCCCAGGCGCGCTCAGCTGGCCGCTCAAGGGTGGCGAGGAATCCGTGGTCTTCGCCCCCGGTCAAAACCGCTTTCATCGCCCACTCCCATGGATCGGAGAGTCCCAGCCGGCGCGCAACCGGGATCAGCACCTCAACGTGCTGTTCAAGGTAGCTGGACCGGATATCGATCCAGACATTCGAGGCTTTTGCCATGCGCCGAGCATCCCGGATGAGGCCATCGGACACGTCCATCATGGCGCCGATTCGGTTCTCGCGGCAGGCATCGAGTGCTTGCGCCAACGGAGGCTTGGGGCGAAGGAAATCGTCGATGAGGCCAGTCTGGGTAGGCGGGAGGACGCCCGTTTCTCGCGTATAACCACGCTCGAGCAGCTTCAAGCCCGCACAGCCTCGCCCAAGAACTCCGCAGTGGATGAGGGCCTGACCAGGGCGGGCGGCGGAGCGCAGCCGAGGCTCGCGCCGCTCTAGATCCCCCATAACGGTGACGGACACAGTCAGCGTCTCGCTAGCCACGAGATCCCCACCGTCCACGCCACACCCGGTGCTGGCACAGGCCTCGGCCAGCCCTCGTGCGAAGCCCTCAAGCCAAGAAACGGGAAGATTGCCAGGTAGTCCCATAGAAACAACGACAGTGCGCGGCGTAGCACCCATAGCCGCCGCATCTGCGAGGTTTTGCATGGCTGCACGCCAGCCAACATCGGTCCCGCTGGACCAATCACGACGAAAGTGGTGTCCCTCCACGAGCATGTCCGTTGAGACAGCATAGCGCCCATCGGGGGCGGGAATCACAGCGCAATCATCCCCGGACGGCACAATCACACCTTCCGCGTGCGGGAGGTGTGGGGTGATGACGGACAGCAAATCGTCCTCGGTCAGATCCCTGACGTACATGGTTCCATCATGCCATCTGGCCTGCCCGAGGACGATTTGATCAATTGTCGCGTGGCTCTACTTGTGAGCCTCAATGAACTTGACTGCGGCGTTGACCCACTGGGAAACGACTTCGCGGCCGCCTTCGTTGATACCACCGTCTGGGGTGATCTCGGCCTGCATGCCGTTGATGTATGCCTCGGGCTGGCCCATCACCAGCGCACCAGTGAACAACAGGGAGGAACGAAGCTGGCGCTGGGCAACGGCCGTGCCGATACCGGAAGGCGAAACACCGATCGTCGCTACGGGCTTACCTGCAAGGGAGAGCTGGCCGTAAGGCCGCGAGGCCCACTCGAGGGCGTTGTGTAGAGAAGCGGAGAAGGTACGGTTGTGTTCGGGCGTCACGAAGATGATGCCATCGGCTCCCTCAATTTCAGCCTTCAGATCAAGGGCAATCTGCGGGTAGTTAGCATCGGAATCGCGATTGTAGAGTGGCAGATCCTTGATCGGGATCTCGAAAAGCTCCACGTCCTCTGGCGCCTCCTCAACCAGAACCTTGGATAGTCCACGGTTCAGGGACTGTTCGGACAGGCTTCCAATGATGTAACCGATCTTCATATCAAACCTTTCGATTGTTCTTACGAGATACAGGGTCACGATGCCCTCGCGGGCATCGGGCGACCTTATTCAAAGTCAAAGGGGCCAGAGTAATTCCCGGCCCCGTTACATACATTAGTTTAAGGTTCAATAGTTCCACACCAAAACGAATTCACGAAAAAGTGGGAATACAAACAATCATCGAAGGAGGGAATAGGGAGCCGATCGCGCCAAGAACTTCTTAGCGTAGGCCGACGGGCCGCTCGAGAGCGAGATCAATGAGTTCATCGATCAGCGCGGTATATGCCAGCCCGGTCTTCTCCCAGAGCACGGGGTACATCGAGAAAGCTGTAAAGCCAGGGATCGTGTTGTGTTCATTCACGAAGATCTGCCCGTCCTCCGTCAGGAAGAAGTCAACGCGGGTCATACCCTCACATTCGAAGGCATCGAATACCGCGATCGCCATTGCTCGCATGGCGTCGGCTACCCCTTCTGGAACGTTGGCGGGGATCTCCATGTGGAAGCCCTCTGTTTCCACATACTTCGTCTCGTAGTCATACCACTGAGTATCAAGCGCGATCTCGCCAAGCACTGAAGCGCGAGCAGGATCATCCCCGTGACCACCCAACACGGCACACTCGATTTCACGTCCGGCTACACCCTGCTCAATGAGAACCTTGGGATCTACTTTTTGGGCAGATTCAACCGCGGCTGGAAGGTCCTCGATGCGCTCCACCCGGCTGATACCAAGCGAGGAACCCGCGCGAGCGGGCTTCACAAAGACTGGCCACGTGAGAAGATCCTGAGCTTCCCTCAGGATGAGATCGCGCTCGTGACGCCAACGCTTGGACGTTGCCAACACATAGGGAACAACGGGAAGGTTCGCAGCCTCAAGCACAACCTTCATATAGTGCTTGTCCATGCCAGCGGCTGAAGCAAAGACGCCGTCTCCCACATAGGAAAGGCCAGCCATCTCAAACAGCCCCTGAATGGTACCGTCCTCCCCGAAAGGGCCATGTAGAAGGGGAAATGCCACGTCCACTGCGTATGCATCAACCCGCTCGGTCCCCACGCGGTATACCACGCAGCCATCTTCGCCGCTTCCAATCACCATACGGTCGGTAGACTCGGGTACTTCACCGTGCGGACCGGCCTGTTCTAATTCCTCCGGATTAACTGTCCCGGGAACCCACGTACCATCCTTGCGAATGCCGATTGGCAGAACCTCGTACTTGTTCGGGTCCATCGCCCGCATCACGGATGCCGCTGTTAGGCAGGAAACGGAGTGTTCCCCGGAAGTGCCGCCGTAGATGAGTGCGACTCTAACCCGTGTTGTCATTTTCTGCGCCTTCCCATGTAATACCCTGCTAATGCTACGCAGCCAAGTCCCGCTGCGCCAAAGGAGCGCAGGCGCGTGCCGCGATTCTTGGCTCGTGCCTGATTGCGGGCATCAATCTTGTTGTAGGGATCCCCGTTCTTCTCCCGGTCCCATCGCGGTTCGCGCGGCACCCCCGGCCGCAACTCCGTAAGTTCGCTGGTAATGGCAGCCATCAGGCATTCGGTGGCCTCGGACAGCAGGTCGCGAGTGACCACTCTCCCCCGGAAGTCACTCAGATCCACGGGCTGCCCGAACCGCACACGCACGCTCGTGCGGCTGCGCCCAATCGCCCGCCATTCAATCTTGCCATTCCACTTGTTGATGAGCTCCTCATTGCCCCAATGGGCAAAGGGAACCACTACGGCCTCCGGGTGCTCGAGAGCGAGGCGCACTGCACCCGTCTTGGCGCGCATCGGCCACTGCTCCGGGTCCCGGGTGAAGGTTGCCTCGGGAAACATGAGGACGCTACCGCCACTGCCAATCACATCCGAGAGCTCGCCCAGAGTGGAGAGCGAACTACCATCAGCGGGAGTGCTAAGAACGCCCGGGCGATACACCGGCACCTGCCCGAGTTGCCTAAGAGCCCATCCAAGCACCGGAATGGTGAAAAGATCCGCTTTGGCCGCAGTATGTGGGATAACCCCAGCCTCGTACAGGGCAACAGCGGCCACGGGCCCGTCCAAGTGCGACGTATGGTTTCCCACAGCAATGATGGGGCGCCCAGCCGGAAGATTCTCGGCGCCCTCCACTTGCATATCCTGAATCGCGTGCATGGCCCACCGCACCGGTGGCGCCAGTACCCGCATGAGCGGCGGCTGTTTAGCCCCCTCCGCCGCCATGATTAGGCGATTTTCTCCGCATTAGCTCCTAGGCACCGCAGCTTATGCATGAAGTGTTCGTACCCGCGATCGATGATGTCGATTCCGGAGATGATGGAAGTTCCCTCAGCAGCCAACGCGGCAATAAGGTAAGAGAATCCGCCACGAAGATCGGGTACCTCAACATCGGCCGCGTGGAGAGGCGATGGCCCCTGAATCACAGCCGAGTGGTAGAAGCTGCGCTGTCCGAAGCGGCATTGGAGCCCGCCCAAACACTCGCGGTAGGTTTGAATGTGGGCACCCATGTCCGTGAGCGCCTTTGTGAATCCAAATCGATTCTCATAGACGGTCTCGTGAACGATGGAGATTCCATCGGCCTGAGTCAGCGCAACCACCAGCGGCTGCTGCCAGTCCGTCATGAAACCGGGATGAACATCCGTCTGTAGAGGAATGGAACGAAGAGCACCACCGGGATGCCAGAAGCGGATGCCTTCATCGCGCACCTCAAACTGGCCGCCAACCTTGCGGAACACGTTAAGGAAGCTCATCATGTTCTGCTGCTCGGCCCCACGGATAATGATGTCTCCATGCGTGGCCAGTGCCGCCGAAGCCCACGAACCAGCCTCAATCCGGTCAGCGAGCGCGGTGTGCGTGTACCCCTGAAGCGAATCCACACCCTCGATCATGATGGTGCGATCGGTATCCACAGAGATGATTGCACCCATCTTCTGCAACACGGCAATAAGATCGTAAATCTCCGGCTCAACGGCCGCGTTCGAAAGCTCGGTAACACCCTCAGCCATCACGGCCGTCAACAGGGTCTGCTCGGTGGCACCAACGGAAGGATACGGGAGGTGAACGGGCTTAGCCTTAAGCCCGCGCGGAGCCACTAGGTGCATCCCGCCCTTTTCCTGAACCCGCCGGGCCCCGAAATCTTCGAGCACCTGCATGTGGAAATCTACGGGACGGTCCCCGATATGGCAGCCACCCAGATCGGGGATAAACGCCTCGCCTAGGTTGTGAAGAAGCGGGCCCGCGAAAAGGATCGGAATGCGGGAGGATCCGGCTAGGCGGTCCATCTCCACAGGATCATCCGGAAGTGAGATGCGCCCGGGCGTGATAGCCAGGCGGCCTTCTTCCTGATCGTAATCAACCTCTACGCCGTGTAAGCGCAACAGATCGGAAACAACGTCAATATCCCGGATCAGCGGTACGTTACGCAGGACGGAGGTATCGGATGAGAGCAACGCGGCAACCATCGCTTTTGATACGAAGTTTTTCGCGCCTCTCACGCTGATTTCACCGGTGAGTGGTGAACCGCCAACTACGCGCAGCTTTGCAGCCATAACCGTCCCTTCAGGCACTTCCCTAACCACACTAGACTATATGACTTCGGGAGTTGCTTGTATCGGTTAGGTCACCACAGCTCAGCTGAGCGCTGATTCCTCCCCCACCGGACGCGCCGAAACCACCGGCACGCTGGGCAAGTGCTTCTTTGGCAGAGTCTTCGGTTTGTAGGAAGGGCGAGTCTTCTCATAGGCCGTAATGTCCGCCTCATCCTGAAGGGTGAGGCCGATATCGTCCAGTCCCTCCATCAGCCGCCACTGCGTGTAATCATCAATTTCGAAGGAACACGTAAAGCCGCCGCAGGTGAGAGACTTGTTCGGCAAGTCGACGGAGATTTCGAGGCCGGGCTCGTTTTCGAGGAGCTTCCACAGTTGCTCTATATCTTCTTGGGCGACGACGCCGGCAACCAACCCTTGTTTGCCGGAATTACCACGGAAGATGTCCGCGAACCTCGGGGCAAAGACAGCCTTAAAGCCATAATCTTTCAAAGCCCATACCGCGTGCTCGCGGGAAGAGCCCGTACCGAAATCGGAGCCAGCCACGAGGACCGATCCCCGGGAGTACTCCTCCTGATTCAGGACGAAGTCAGGATCCTTGCGCAGGGAAGAAAAGAGAGCATCCTCGAATCCTGTGCGGGAGATCCTCTTAAGATAAACGGCTGGAATGATCTGATCGGTATCCACCTCGGACCGCCGGAGTGGAACGCCGATGCCGGTGTGTGTTGAGAACTTCTCCATGATGGTCCTTTCAGTCCAAATCTGCCGGTGTTGAGAGAGTGCCACGGATGGCGGTTGCTGCTGCAACAAGCGGAGAAACGAGGTGGGTACGCCCGCCGGGTCCCTGACGTCCCATGAAGTTACGGTTGGATGTGGAGGCCGCACGCTCACCCGGGGTGAGCTGATCGGGGTTCATGCCAAGACACATGGAGCATCCGGCGTTACGCCACTCAGCTCCGAAATTAAGGAAGACCTGGTCAAGCCCCTCGGCCTCGGCCTGAAGGCGCACACGGGCGGAGCCGGGAACCACCATGACGCGAACGCTATCCGCCTTCTTCTGGCCCTTGATTACGCCGGCCACGTTGCGCAGATCCTCAATACGTCCATTGGTGCACGATCCGATAAATACGGTATCCACGGCAATATCTCGCATTGGGGTGCCGGGCACTAGGCCCATGTATTCGAGTGCGCGCTCGGCGGCGTGGCGCTCTGTCTCGTCACCCATCTCGGCGGGCTCAGGCACGGTGTCGGAGATCTGAACTCCTTGGCCTGGGTTAGTCCCCCACGTGACAAACGGCTCCAAGTCAGAGGCGTCAAGATCCACAACCGTATCGAACGTAGCGTCATCATCGGAGGGCAACGTCTTCCAGTAGGCAACGGCTGCGTCCCAATCCTCGGGAGCGTTCGGACGGCCCTTGATGTACTCGAACGTGGTCTCATCCGGAGCCACCATGCCGGCGCGCGCGCCTGCCTCAATCGACATGTTGCAGATGGTCATGCGCGCTTCCATGGAGAGCGAGCGGATGGCCTCGCCACGGTATTCAATCACGTGGCCCTGGGCGCCGTTCGTTCCGATCTTTGCGATGATCGCCAGAATGATGTCCTTGGCCGTGGTGCCCGGCTTGAGCTTGCCGTTGACATTGATGGCCATGGTCTTGAACGGGTTAAGAGGGAGCGTCTGTGTGGCAAGCACGTGCTCCACCTCAGAGGTACCAATCCCCAACGCGAGCGCCCCAAAAGCGCCGTGCGTGGAGGTGTGTGAATCGCCACACACGATCGTCATGCCTGGCTGGGTAATGCCCAGCTGCGGGCCAACCACGTGAACGATGCCCTGATCAGCGTTACCTAGTGAATAGATCGGAACGCCAAATTCCTCACAGTTCTTGCGCAACTGATCAATCTGAGCGCGGGAGGTCTTATCCGCAATAGGCAGATCAATGTTGAGAGTAGGGGTGTTGTGATCCTCGGTGGCAAGAGTCTGATCTGGCCGTCGAACCGGACGGCCCGCTAGTCGAAGCCCCTCAAAAGCCTGAGGACTTGTCACTTCGTGGACCAATTGCAAATCGATGTAAAGCAGATCAGGGCGTCCATTATCCCCGTGCTTCACGATATGATCGCTCCAAACCTTCTCAGCCAAGGTGCGGCTCATGTGCTGACTCCTTCTCTCGTCTCACTAGATTCGCGCTAACTCACAGGTCTCCGCACTTGCATCTCACCTGTTGGGATGACAATATCAAGTCATGGACAATTCTACTGAGGAATCTGGCTCCGGGGTAGGCGTACTCGATAAGGCGGCATCCGTCTTAAGCGCGCTCGAATCCGGCCCCCAAACGTTGGCCCAACTTGTCACGGCAACCCACCTTGCCCGCCCCACCGCTCACCGCCTAGCTGTAGCTCTCGAATACCACCGTCTCGTAGCTCGGGATATGCAGGGCCGTTTTGTGCTCGGGCCACGCTTGGGCGAGCTTGCGTCCTCTGCGGGCGAAGACCGTCTGCTTGCCGCAGCCACCCCAGTTCTTATCGCGCTACGCGATCACACCGGCGAGTCCGCGCAACTCTTCCGCCGTCAAGGCGAGCAGCGCATCTGCGTTGCCGCCGCAGAGCGGACCATGGGCCTTCGCGATTCTATTCCCGTGGGGGCCACACTTTCCATGAAGGCTGGTTCGGCAGCGCAAGTCCTGCTCGCCTGGGAGGAACCCGATCGCCTCCACCGTGGCCTGCACGGCGCGAGCTTCACCGCCACTAATCTTTCCGCCGTGCGCCGGCGTGGCTGGGCACAGTCCGTGGGCGAACGCGAACCTGGCGTCGCCTCCATCTCCGCTCCGGTGCGCGGGCCATCCGGTCGCGTGATCGCCGCCGTGTCCATCTCTGGGCCGATCGAGCGCATGGGCCGCCAACCCGGGCGCCAACACGCTGCCGCCGTAGTGACATCCGCCAAGCGGCTCACCGATGTCCTGCAAACCACCGAAGGCCTCGCACCACATAGTATGTAGGCATGCTCCGAACTCTTCTTGTCACGAATGATTTTCCACCGCGACGCGGAGGGATCCAGACGTACCTAGAAGGGTTCATACAAGAGCTGGACCCGGATCAGCTTGTCGTTTACGCATCTAGCCCGCCGGATGGCGGCGCGGAGGAATACGATGCCCAGCATCCATGGCGAACCTACCGCTACCCCGGCACGATGATGCTGCCAATTCCGACTGTTCGGAAGGAAATGCAGCGCATCATCCGCGAGGAAAAGATCGAGGCTGTGTGGTTTGGCGCCTCAGCGCCACTAGGCATCATGGCGAACGCCGCGCGCGCCGCCGGAGCCCGCAAGGTCGTCTCCACCACTCATGGTCACGAGATCGGCTGGTCCATGTTCTCTGGCACCCGGCAGATCCTCAAGCGAATCTTCCACACCGCCGATACGGTCACGTACCTGACCAACGCGACCCTTCGCCGCCTCCAGCCGTGCATGGGCGATACACATCACGTGCGCCTGCCAGGCGGCATCAATCCCGAGGCCTTCGCGTTTTCCCAAGAATGGCGGGAACGGCTCCGCGCCCGGTACGGGATTGGCGACGAGCCAGTTGTTGTGTGCATCTCCCGCTTAGTCGAACGCAAGGGCCAAGACACGCTCATTGCCGCATGGCCGGCAATCACGGAGAGGTTCGGCGAGGCGAAGCTCGTCGTCGTCGGTAAAGGTCCTTACGAAGCCAAACTTCGGGAAATGGCCGGAAACAACGAATCCATTATCTTCACGGGCGAAGTGGCGTTCCCTGAACTTGCCGCGCACTACTCACTCGGGGACGTGTTCGCGATGCCGTGTCGAACCCGCGGGGGCGGGCTGGACATCGAGGGACTCGGCATCGTGTATCTGGAGGCTTACGCGGCGGGACTGCCAGTGGTGGCCGGGGATTCAGGTGGTGCCCCCGAGGCCGTGATTCCCGGGAAGACTGGGCTGGTTGCAGCCGGAAAATCGGTCGAGGCCACCGAGGCCGCGGTGTGCTACCTGCTGGAGGATGCCGAGCGGGCCAAGGCAATGGGCCAAGCGGGCAAGGCATGGGTGGATCAGGCCTGGCGCTGGGCAAATCTGGTTAAACCACTGCTAAAAGAACTCGAGGCCTAATACCAACTCCGGGACTGCGTCAATTCTTGGGAAACTACAGCGGGTTTGCGTCAGGTCTGGGTTTTGGAGCAGCAGTCACATCACTTGTCATAGAACGGGCCGTGCGGCGCGGCTCCGCCGTCACGCTCGTTACCCTCACCAAAGGGGTTCCACTTACTTGGGGCGTCCCCACTGCCGAAAGCGCCCACGCCGCCAAACGTAGCGCGAGGATCGGCCGGAGCAGAGCTGCGGGGCGGCTGGGGATCGCTGTTCCGTTGGCGCCGTGGCGCTGGACATTGCCGCACTTCTTTCTCTAGCCCGTTCCTTTCAGTGGACTACTGCGCGATCCCCGAATTCACGTCCGCTAGGCGCTCCTGACGCTCCAGCGCGGGAAAAACCCGCGTGGCAAGAAGAGGTGCGTATCCAGAGCTGTTTGGAACCGGCTCCGCCCACTTGAGCTCACGAATCTCTGAGTGCGGGGCGATGTTCTGCGTCAGCTCGCTCGGGTAGGTATAGATGGCGCCAGACACGTCATGTCCGGGTTCGTTCGCGGCCGAAGCCGTGTAATCACCCAAATACTCCAGCTGCGCCGGATCCAGTTGGATGCCAACTTCCTCCGCCGCCTCACGCACCACGGTTTCCCGCATGCTTTCCTCACCCTCTGGCTTGCCGCCGGGCAGCTGGAACAGGCTGGCGCCTTGCTTACGAACTGTCAGGACGTCGCCCTCGGAATTGCGCAATACGACTGCGCCTACACGAATAGCCATGGGGCCTCCCCTGTGCTCGGAACTAGCTTTGCTTAGTTCGGCATGTTACCCGCCAGCCACACCGAAATGGCGGGGCTGTGCCGATCCACACGTGCCGCGTACGCCACAGGTAAGCTCACGGTATGGCTCACTTTGCTCTGACCTCGTGTTCTAACCCCACGCTGCCGTGGGCCCAGGACAAGCTTCCGAAGCTGGTACAAGCACTTGAAGCTGCCGGCCACATACTCGACACGTCGGCCGTTGAGGCTCTAGCCCGCGAATCCGCGCAAACCCCCGATCGTTGGGACCCTCGCGAGCGCGCTCGCATCTTGGAGCGGGCTTTCGCTGCCCCCGACGTAGACGCCATCCTCGACATCTCCGGTGGCGACCTAGCCAACGAAATCCTCCCCCACCTCGATTTCGAGGCCATCACAGGCCACCCCAAACTCATGGCGGGCTACTCGGACATGAGCTGCGTGCTGGGTGCGCTCCCCTTCCCCACGCTGCTGTGGAACCCGCTCGTTGGGATCACCGAGGGTTTTGAAGAACTCGATCAAGCCCTAGCTCGCGATGTGGTTCGCCCCGAGCTGGTTCCCGTTGCTCCTTCCAAGCGCGGCGCGGCCGAGACTTCACACCTCACCGGCCTGCCCTGGGCTGGCGGCAACATCCGCTGCTTCCTCAAGCTGGCGGGGACCCCGTGGCGGCCCGACCTGACGGGCCGGGTGCTTCTACTCGAAGGGCAGGGGCCGTCACTCACGGCCGTCGCGGCACTGTTGGGTCATCACGAGGCGCTCGGCTCCTTCGAGCGCGCCGCCGGCGTTGTGGTGGGCCAGTTTACTAAGATCGATGAGGCGGGGCAGCGCGGCCAGTTGCTCGATCTTGTGCGCGAGTACGCGCGCGGACCCCTGGCCGAAGCTCCATCCGTTGGACACTCACTTACGAGCGGCGCGGTGACGTTGGGTTAGAACGACGACGACGTTCTTCTCGCGCCTTCCTTACAGTGCGCACTATGTGGCAGTCAAGTAGGTGTCCAGCATCGGCCAAGCGGGACTTGACCGTAGCGGCCCGCTATCGTTTCTTGAATGAGCAACAATCCGGCAGAGATTCTTGATCGTCTCGATAACCTGCCATTTACTCGCAAGCATCGCAAGATCATCTTCGCCTCGGGCCTAGGGTGGGCGTTCGACGCAATGGACGTTGGCCTCATTACCTACATTATTGCCGTGTTGACGAAGCAGTGGGGCCTCAGCGCAACGGAGCAATCCCTCATCGTCTCGGCCGGCTTCATTGGAATGGCCGTGGGTGCAACATTCGGCGGCGCTCTAGCCGATCGGGTGGGGCGGCGCACCGTGTTCACGGTGACTCTGGTGGTGTACGGTATCGCGACCGGCGCTTCGGCCTTTGTAGGCGGAGTCCTCCCTCTCATCATCCTCCGAATCCTCGTGGGACTGGGCCTAGGCGCAGAACTGCCCGTTGCCTCCACATTGGTGCAAGAGGTTTCGCCGCGGCGGATTCGAGGGTCGATCACCGTGTGGCTGGAAGCCTTCTGGGCGCTCGGCTGGACCGTGGCGGCCCTCATCGGATACTTCGTTGTGCCACTATCCGATAACGGCTGGCGCATCGCTTTCGCTATCGGGGCCCTCCCAGCCCTCTATGCCATTGTCCTGCGATGGCATCTACCGGAATCAGTAAGGTTCCTGCTGCACCGGGGCGAAAATGAGAAGGCGGCACGTGTCACCGACGAGCTGGCTGACGGCCACGACCCCATTATTCCCACCGATGACGAAGTGGCCGAGGCAGCCTCTCTCGAAAAGCCCACGTGGGGCAAGCTCTTCTCACCGGCCCTCCGCCAGCGGACGGTCGGTATATGGACCGTGTGGTTCATGGTCAATCTGGGCTACTACGGCTCCTCCATCTGGATCCCGTCTATCCTGCACGCCAACGGCCACGATCTGGTCAAGTCCTTCGGATTCACCCTGATTATCACGCTGGCCCAGCTCCCGGGCTACGCCACCTCGGCCTATCTCATTGAGCACTGGGGACGGCGAGCCACACTCACAACGTTCCTCGTGGGTTCCTCGATCGGTGCCATCGGATTCGGGATGGCGGATTCATCTGCCGCGATCATCGCGACCGGATGCGTTCTCTCCTTCTTTAACTTGGGCGCGTGGGGCGCTCTCTATGCGATCACACCGGAGATCTATCCCACCTTCATTCGCGCCACCGGAGCGGGTGCGGCAGCTACCTTTGCGCTCCCCGAGCGCCGGGGGCAGAGCTTGTCCTAGGGTCACGACACTCAGAGTCCGCATTTCGGGGTGGCCGATCGCAAGGGGGTAGGCCGCCACCCATCACAGGTAACTACCTACCCCCAGCGGCGTCTTAGAGAGGTCAGCTACGACGCTCGGTTCCTTCGGCCGTAGAGTGCTAGACCACCCGCTGCCAGCAGCAGAACCGCGAGGCCTGCGAACGCGAGCACGTTAGCTCCCGAATTGGCTAGGTCATCGCCAGGATTCGCTGCGCCAGCGGTTGCCCCGCCAGTCGCACCATCCCCCGGCTGGTCCGTACCGCCATTGCTTGGGCCAGTAGTTGGCTGATCTGTCGTGCCGTCCGTAGGCTCGCCGCTCGGTCCCGTAGTGGGCCCGTCAGTGGGTTCTCCGGTTGGCTCCTCCGTCGGATCCGTGGTTGGCGGATCCGTCGGGTCTGGCCCTGGCTCCGTCCCAGCGGCAGGCTCCACGAGCACCGCCACGGTACGCGCCGGGATCGTGAGCGTCCCGGTCTTCGAATCCCACGCCGTCTCCTTCACAACTTCATCGAAGCCGTTCGCTTGAACCGGCGAGAGTTCCAGATCGTGCCCGCTCAGGCCGTCCAGCTCCTCCGTGATCTCACCCGCCGAAGCATTGAACACCACGACCAGACGATCAACGTCCGGATCGATGTCCTGCTTGAACGTGACATCTAGATCCGCGTTGGCCTCGAGAGCCTTACCCATGACCCCGGGAGCCGCATCATCAATCTGCATCACGAGCAGCCCGGGCGTTGCCCCGGCTCCACCGTTCGTGAAGCTGACGCGCTCCTTGACCAACTCTCCACTGCCCAAGCTGAACAGAGGGCTCGAGCTGCGCACCTTGAGCAGATCAAGCGACATCTTGTTCGCCGCCTCAATATCCTCAGGCGCAGGCACCTTCGATGCGTTCTCTAGGAGTGGCGTCATGAGCGGCCACTTCTCGCCGTTCACGCCCTTCATCGGGAGGCCGTTCGCGTACCCGTTGGTCTGCATCGTCCAATCGATCGCGTTGAAGTGATCGCCGGAGTTGTATGAATCGCGGTCCAGAGACTTCGAGCGCAGCATGTCCGTTCCTGCGTGCCAGAACGAGGGTGATTGCCCCAGCGTTGCGGTGGCCAGACTCAGCGTGTTCATGCGGATCTGCGTATCCATCGTGGCGTCCGTGGGTAGCTTCCACACGAGGTTATCGAAGAGCGTCTCATTATCGTGGGCATCCACGTAATTCACGTTCTCTTGGGGGTCTAGCGTATAGGCGGCAGGCACCCCGTTGTAATCGATCTCCTCGGAGTTGACGAATTCGCCATCTCCCGCAGGAATCTGCACGCCCTTGACGTTGCCGGCAAGCCCGATGCGCACTAGATCAGTCTGGTGCAGGAGGCTGGCCAGCTGCTCATCCTCGGGCACAGTTTCCGCCGCCACCTCATTAGGATAGGTGTACAGCCCGGATCCGAAGCCCTGATAGGTCCTCTGATCCGAATCGAACGGGCCGCCCCCGCGCACGGCATCGCGAAGCCGATCATTGAACGCACCGATACCGGTACCGCCAATGTTTGCCTGGGTTGCCTGCTTGAACAGAGCATCGCCTTCAACCTCGCCGAAGTCCCAGCCCTCGCCGTAAAGATAGATCTCCTTACCGTTTACGCCGTCCTTCTCAAGAGTCAGGCCGTCCAGCATCTCCCGAATATCCACCATGTTCTGAAGGGTGTGATGCCCCATGAGATCGAACCGGAATCCGTCCACGCCGTACTGGGTGGCCCACAATTCCACGGAATCGACCATCATCTTGCCTGCCATCACGTTCTCTGTTGCGATGTTCTGGCAGCATGTGGACGTCTCAATCGCGCCCTTGGCATCCAGCCGGTGGTAGTAGCCCGGCACGATGCGATCCAGAACCGCCTCGTCATCCTGCCCGGACGCCGAGGTGTGGTTAAACACCTGATCGGTTACCACACGCAGCCCCATCCCGTGCAGGGCCGAAACCATATCGCGGTACTCGCGGGTTCGCGCCGCACCGTCCTGATGGCCATTGGTCGCGTACGAACCTTCCGGTGTTGACCAGTGGTAGGGATCGTAGCCCCAGTTGAAGCCATCCTCATCTTGTACGGCAGCCACGGCTACTTGTTGATTTTCCGACGACGGATCCCCGCCTCCGATTTCCGGTACCAGTTGGTTTTCGCGAGACTCCGGGATTGACGAGCTTGCGATGTCGAAGGTCGGGAGAAGGTGCACTGTGGTCATTCCCGCGTCCGAGAGCTCGGTCAGGTGCTTGACGCCGTCCGAGTTGCTCTGCGTGAAGGCCTTGTAAGTTCCACGAAGATCCTCAGGAACCGTCTCATCGGCAATGGAGAAGTCGCGCACGTGCAGCTCGTAGATGGTCTCTGCCGCCGGTGTGGCGGGAGCATCTGGGCTGTTGTTCCACTCCTCCGGGTACAGCTCCGGATCGGTGAGGTCTGCGATCACCGATTGCTTAGAATCGGTTGTGAGTGCCACCGAGTAGGGATCTGTCACCTGGTTAGTTACCACTTCGCCCTGGGACGGCACGAATACGTCAACGTTCCAGAGGTAGCCAGCGCCCTTCCACGAGGGCTCTCCCACTACCGTCCACACGCCATCTTCGTCCCGCTCCGCGGCGATCTCTTGATCCTCGAGCTGAAGCGTCACCTCGGTTGCCGTGGGTGCCCACACGCTGAGAGTTGGGGTATCTCCATCCCAAGTCAGCCCGAGATCGCGCTCCGCAGCGCCCGGATATAGGGCATCCACCACGCCGGCGATCTGTGCGCCCGTCTGAGCCACCGTCTCTCCGTCTTCAGTTGCCTCGATCTGGACCGAGCCCTTGAGGATCTCGCGAACCGTTTCGTCAAGATCTCCATCAGTACTCACACGCAGAGCGGTATAACCACTCTTGATTCGTGGGAATGACTCCTTCTGCTCGTCGGTCAGATCGTCCGGCGTGAGCGTCACGTCGTCGTCGTTCCCAACTAAAACAAACTCGCTACCACCCAAGGAGGTGGGCCAAGCGATCGTATCGGGGCCAATCCAGTACGCGCGGGATTCGCCCGTGCCTGCCAGCGGCGGATTGGAGACCTCGACGGAAACCTGCTTCGTGGCGGGATCGAAAA
>OMJG01000486.1_pt1 | contig 29514 bp, 26 predicted proteins | sample 1646431 | NCBI WGS metagenome assembly OMJG01 (sample SAMN03771674, study PRJEB25209) | food metagenome | isolation source: Cotija cheese | place: Mexico:Jalisco,Michoacan | collected 2011-12-12
TCAGGCTGTGAGTCTTCTTTTTGATCATTTGTTGCACTTCAATTGTAAATTCGTCGTGTTAATAAAAAATTAGCTATTAATTTGAGTGAAGCCGAAATCAAAGAGCTAGTCAATCGTATCCTGGTACAGCCGGATGAAGTTAAAAGATGTGGGAAAAATTATTATATCCGAAGTTGCGAAGCGCGGGTGGAATTGACGGTGAATGCTGGCAATTATCGCTTAATTACGGCTAGCAGGTATGGGGAAGTCAATGGTTCTAACCAATTTAAAAGTACTGAAAAGATGAATTGAGGTCAGTGATTTGGAAATTAAAGAAGTAGCACAGCGGTCAGCAGAAATTCGTGAGCAATACCATCAGTTAGAAATTAAGCAAGATGGGCATTCTTGGACAACTGAGCAGGATGCATTGGCCTTTCTGACGGATGCGGCGTTAGTAGGTCGGCAGGTAATGGCCCAGACCGGTAGTTGGCCGGATAATGCAAATCATCAATTGTTAACTGAAAAGATTGGTGAATCCGTGTGGTGGTTGAGTGTTCTGGCTACTGAAAATGGGATTGACTTCAATGACGCGGTGACACGATTTTTACAGCATAAAGCGGCGCAATTCAGACGTTAATTGATGTCAGTTGTTGATTGAGCGCAATTCCAGTGGTATTAAACATTTCAGAAATAATAAATTCACCCCCTATCAACTAGATTTTTACTAGTTTGATAGGGGGTGAATTTAGATGTTAATCTTATTGACGTTGCTTTAGTTACGACCTGTGATTAATTTTTGCGGATGAAATAGCTTATAAAAATGATGTTAATTCGAAGCTAGTTCAAATTAAGCGTAGCGTCAAATGTTTTAAAGTCATTATCATCGTCATAGTCATCAGTATCGTAACTAGCATCCCATTTTAGACGGACACTGGTAATGTTTTTGACACTGGATAGCTTTGGCAAAATGAAATACAGATTGCCATCAGAATCGGTACCGCTGTTTAAATCACCATCAAAATCATCACTGTCGGCATCAGCATCGACTTGTTGCCCATCGTTAGTGCTGAGTTTAGCTTGGGTTGGGTATGCTGAAATGTCGCGACCAGCATGGATGCTCATGTGAACTTTTACGATTCCGTTAAAGTCTTGTTTGTCGCTACCACTGCCGCTCGTATAAGTACCGTCTGTTTTGTAGACCGTAACTTTATCGATTTTAAAAGTGGATCCGGCCCAGCTGCTGTCAGTAAATGAGGCCGTATAAGCTTGTTGGTCGGCAATATCAATATCATCATCACCAATGGTAATACTGTCTGAATCTGAATCAGATTCAGAGTCAGATTCAGAGTCTTCGCTATCACTATCGCTGGCTTCTTCACTGTCACTATCGCTATAACTATCATCAGAGCTAGTTGTAGCTGACTTGGAAGTTGTCGTCAAAGCAGAATCAATGGCGTTTTCACGAGCTGTCACGTTAACAAGTGCAGCGTATGCCAATGTAAATAAGACTAGGAGGCACCAAGTCCACCATTTGTGCGTCCAGTGTTTTGGTTGGCTGGTCGAACGGTCAAAGCGTTCACCAGCAGCTTTAGAGCGTTGGCAAAGGAACACAATGATTAAAATCGGTCCGACAAGCGGGATCAGCGAGAACCATAAATAGTGCGCTGAGCGATTAGAATCATGGAGACGCCGGGCGCTAGCTGTGAATTGCATCACTGAGATCCAAGACATGAGTGCCGAGTAAACTAATAATAATACGGTTTGTAAAGCATTGACGTGGAATGGATCAAGAATAAATGCTGGGTAACTGTATACTTTAAAGCCAAATACAATCGTTAAAATTAGGGTAATTAACACTAAATCTAAGTAAAGCCACCAATACTGGGGTCGTGTGATTCGTTGTGACCAAGTAAAGGTCTGGCGCATGCCTAGTTTGAGCGCGGTCCACATATTGACATGTTCCGGCTGATTGGGTTCATTGTTCTGTTCTGGAGCACTGGTACTCTGAGCTTTAGCGGAAGTGGCTTTGCCTTGCGTAGCACCACAAAAAGGGCAAAAAGTCGCGTCAACGGGAATTTCTTTTCCGCAGTTAATACAATACTTTGTTTCGGACATCGGTGTTCCTCCTGGAGTACTTATACTAGGCGAAATGTTATGAATATAAGTAGAATTTTATTATATGGCCGAGTAAGTTGTTATGACAGCCGAAAATAAGCATAACATAACTAGTTAAAAATATTAACAAAATATTAATATTAAATTCACATTTTGTTCATTAATGTACATAGATAATTATTGTCTTGGCTTATTGAAAAATTCAAACTGAAATAAGACTTTATAAGCTGTTTTTCAACTTTGATGTAGCTAAATGATGAGGTGTCAGATGTCATTTTAAGACATCAATAGCTTATTTCTAGATAATTAGTATTATACAAATTGACTGTATTAAAGTGACCCGTTAGCGGTGCAATCTGTGATTGGACTATAATCGGAACACGATAAAACCCCAGCAAAGTAAAGTTTGCTGGGGCTTAACAATTAATTGATTTTATTGAGGGCCGCTTTCGGGATGTCTTTGTGATTAACTTTTTCCCAGTTGATCACTTGTTGGCGTTTGTCATTATAGCCGACTTTGAGATAGGCCCCCATCTTTAGTGAGCGTGGCAGAACGCTATCAAAAGAAAGATCTTTCTTAGCACCATTATCACTGTATCCAGGCTGTGAGTAGTGGTAGTAGACATAAGCCTTGCCGGAATCATCTTTTCCGGTTTTACGCGCACCTTTAGTTGTGATTTGAGTGTAGTAAGCTGTGGTTCCATAGTTTGAGTGGTACCAGTTAAAACCAAGGCCAACTGGAATCAATACGATAATTGTGATAATCAGTCCCCAGATACCCGCTTTTTTCATTAATAATCCCTCCAAGTGATTAGTTGAAATCTGATGCTAATCATAACGGTATGGGAAAACGGTGGCCAGCAGTTTATGCAATGCTAAACGAAAAACAAGCAATTAAATAAAAAATTAATGAAGGGTTCAATTGTGTCAATTATTCGGATGACCTGAATGTTGAAAAAATAAGGCTATATTGTAAGCGTTGTAATGTTTTTCGAAAAAACATTTGACTTTTGTTATGTAAAGGCTTACATTGTTACTTGTAAATATAAATAAATTAGACATGTAACTGGTAATGCAGGCAGGATCTAAAAAAGTAACGGGCTTGGTCCGAATAACTTTTTAGGTCCTGTTTTTTGTCGTTAGGAGTGATTAAAATGGATTTTAATGATAGTGCGCAAGCAATTATTTTAAATGTCGGTGGAGCCCCAAATATTAATTCTTTGATTCATTGTTCGACTAGGTTACGGTTTACCTTGAATGATTTTGCTAAGGTAGATTTGGAAAAATTGAAAACAATTGATGGTGTTCTGGGAGCTGTGATTGCTGGTGGTCAATGTCAGGTGATTATTGGTAATGACGTTGTTGAGATGTTTGATGCGGTTCAGATTTTATTGGGCAATAATACGCAACAAGGTGCTGCTACGGGACCTAAGCAATCATGGGGAAAAATTGTTCTTGATTTTATTATTGGGGTTTTTCAACCATTAGTACCAGCAATTGCCGGCGGTGGTATTTTAAAAGCGGTATTAATGTTGTTGGCCATGTTTGGCTGGATTAGTGATAAGAGTCAAACTTACCAAGTCCTAAACTTAGTTGGTGGGGCACCGTTATACTTATTGCCAATTTTAGTGGCAATCACAACAGCTCAAAAACTCAAAGTGAATCCGCTGGTGGCAGTGTCAACGGTCGGTGTGTTAATTTTACCAGACCTAGTAGCAATGTTAACCAAGGGAACGACTTTGTTTGGATTACATGTTACTAATGTTACCTATAGTTCACAAGTATTTCCCGCAATCTTATGTGTTTTGTTTTATGCATTAATGGAACGCTTCTTTACAAAGTATTCGCCTAAACCAATCCGAATCTTCTTTGTACCTATGATGTCAATGTTGATCACGGCACCAATTACGTTACTGTTTCTCGGACCATTAGGTTATGTTGTTGGTGAAGGTTTTGTTAGTGTTATTTTATTTTTAAATATGCACCTGGGTTGGGTAGCAACAGCATTGCTAGCCGGTGTGCTACCATTTATGGTTGCAACAGGAATGCACAAGCCAATGATTCCATATGTTGTGTCAACGTTTAGCACAGTGGGTAAAGAGTCGTTATATTTGCCTGCGTCATTGGCACACAATATTTCAGAAAGTGGGACTTGTTTTGCAATTGCACTTCGCACGAAGGATACCAAATTACGAGCAGTTGCACTTTCAGCGGGAATTTCAGCACTATTTGGTATTACTGAACCTGCGTTATACGGAGTTACCTTACAACACAAACGGGCACTAATCAGTGTTATTACGGGTGGTGTAATTGGAGGTGCCTACGTTGGAATTGCTGGTTTATCTGGTTTTACGATTGTTGGTCCCGGATTGGCAAGCCTACCAATGTTTGTAGACAAAAGTGATCCATCTAATTTAATTCATGCCTTGATTGGGTTTGGAATTTCATTCGTTGTTTCGTTTGTCGTTAGTCTGATTATCTGGAAAAATAACGAAGAAACTAGTTCTGCAAGCAATACTGACGAAAAAGCGACAGCAGTAGTTGCTGAGGACTTAATGTCACCAGTTGCTGGCAAGGTGTTACCATTATCTGATGTTCCTGATGATGTCTTTTCACAAGGATTAATTGGTCAAGGAATTGCCGTTGAACCAAGTGATGGAAAGTTAATTGCACCCACAGATGGTACCATTGAGATGGTTTATGAGACCAAACACGCATTAGGTATGCGTACGGATAATGGCGCAGAGCTGTTGTTCCATATTGGTTTGGACACTGTTCAATTAAATGGTAAGTATTTTGAATCCCTCGTGCAAGTTGGTCAACATGTCCAGGCTGGTGAGTTACTTGAAACTTTTGATATAGCTAAGATTAAAGCAGCGGGGTATAACCCTATTACGATGATGGTTGTGACTAACCAAGACAGTTATGCCGTTGCTGTGGACGAAAAAAATGAGACATTTGATAGTCGATCTGTTATGAATATTGCAAAGTTAGGAGTTTAGCTAATGGGATTACGAAAAGATTTTTTATGGGGCGGCGCGATAGCTGCTAATCAAGTAGAGGGTGCATGGGATACTGATGGTAAGGGGTTATCAGTTGCAGATGTTGCGACATATAAGCCTAATGTCGATGTTAAAGATTACCGCAAACAGGTTGGCGTTACGATGTCTGGCATTGAACAAGCTATTCAGGATACAGATACTAAGTATTACCCTAAACGACGTGGCATTGATTTTTATCACCGCTACCCAGAAGATTTGGAATTGTTTCATGAAATGGGATTTAAAACATTGCGTTTGTCAATTGCGTGGACACGAATATTTCCGACAGGTGAGGAATCTGAACCTAACCAAGCTGGTTTAGACTACTATAAGGCAATGTTTAATAAGATGCATAAGTTAGGGATTGAACCAATTGTGACACTATCACATTATGAAATGCCGCTAGCATTGGCAACTAAATATAATGGCTGGGAAGATCGCAAAGTCATTGATTTATTTGTCCGGTTCTGTAAAGCTTGTTTCGTGGCTTACAAGGATGATGTGAAGTATTGGCTGACTTTCAATGAGATTGATAGTGTTACGCGTCATCCGTTTACTTCAGCTGGCATTATTCCCGATCAGACTGATAATTTGTTGCAGGTAGAGTATCAAGCATTTCATCATCAATTCGTGGCGTCTGCTATGGTAACGAAGGCTTGTCACGAGATTATTCCTGGTAGTCAGGTAGGATGTATGTTGACAAAATTAACAGATTATCCAAATTCGTCGGATCCGCGGGATGTACTGGCATCATTCAATGAGAACACGATGAATTATTTCCCGGCAGATGTACAAGTGTTTGGTGAATATCCGGCCTTAGTATTGAATTACTTCAAGAAACAGAAAATCCACATTGATATGACTTCAGCGGACTTAGATATTTTGAAAAAAATACGGTTGATTTTGTAACCTTTAGTTATTACATGTCGTTGGTTTCATCGTATGATGAGAATAACTTGACCTTGACGACCGGTAATACGATTGTTGGCGGTAAGAATCCACATCTACCGGTTACGGAGTGGGGATGGACGGTTGATCCAGTTGGATTGAGGATTTCGTTATTACAGTTATATGATCGCTATCACAAGCCATTAACGATCGTTGAAAACGGAATGGGTGCTAAGGACGAGCTCACTGCGGACCATCAGATCCATGATGATTATCGTATTAAATATTTCCGCGCACATTTCAAAGAAATGATTAAGGCAGTGGACGCGGGTGTCGATTTGTTGGGATACACTAGCTGGGCACCAATTGATTTAGTAAGTGCTTCAACCTCACAGATGTCTAAGCGCTATGGCTTTATTTATGTGGATGAAGATGATTTAGGTAATGGCTCGCTCAAGCGCTACCGGAAAGACTCTTTTGCTTGGTATCAGAAAGTAATCAAGACAAATGGAATTGATCTAGATTAGTGAAGGTGTGGTGATTAAATGCTACGGATTAAGAAGGTGTTAAACTCTAGCGTTGTCTTGGTTACCGATGAACATAATCAGGAATTTATCTTGCTAGGTAAGGGGATTGGTTATGGAAAGAGGCCGGGTGCTGTGATTATGAAAGGCGATTTTAATCAGGTTTTCGTAGCATCATCAGACCCAAACGTAGAACAATTACTAGCAACGATTGCATCATCATCGCCCCAATTGATTGAAATTACGCAAACAATCGTTAGCGAGGCGACCGAGCAGTTGCGGAGCAAGTTAAGTGATACGTTATATGTTGCTTTGCTGGATCATTTGAAATTTGCCCTTGAACGTGCTGCGAAAGGGATCGTCATTACCAACCGAGTTTATTGGGAAATTAAAACATACTATACCCATGAATTTGAAATTGGTCAGTTAGCAGTTAGATTAGTTAACCGGGCATTTAAAACTGAATTTTCGGAGCAAGAGGCGGCAAATATTGCTGCACACATCATTAATGCAGAAAATGGAACCGATGAGCGGAAGGATGCATTAAAGGCTGGCCAATTGATTGGACGGATCATTAATATTATCAAGTATCAGGCCGGTGGAGTAGTTAATGAACATGATTTAAATTATCAGCGATGTGTGGTACATGTGAAATTTTTAGTTGAACGGGCTATTGCAGGAGAGTTGTTGAAGGATACAGATCCGGCAATGGTAGCCATAGTCAGAAGTCAAAATCCGCGTGCTTTTGCAATTGCTGGAAAGGTGGCTGCATACTTGAATATGAAGTTTCAGACACCCCTACCGGATGAAGAAGTGATGTTGATGGCGATGCAGATTCAACGTGTGTTACCATAACTGCACTATTATATACTTGACAGGTAATTACAAGTGAAAAGTATACGCCATTATGAGCTATTATCATGATGGCGTATATTTGTATAAAAACTAGTTTTTGGGCGGATTAGGAGTGGATGACGATTTTGCTTGTATTTCACGATATAGTGTCATCTTTCGATGCAGAAAATCCAAGTTGCCTTGTGTTTCTGCCATGATAATATTTAATCGTATTTCTTGTTCCTGCAGTAAAGTTAAACGTTCGGGAATCGTTTGATTACCGGCATAGCGTAATTGTGAATATCGTTGCATGTGCTGAATTGACATTCCAGTCTTTTTTAGACGTTTTAAGAAATTAACCCAGTCTATATCGGCAGCACAATATTGCCGACGATTGCCAGTAGTTCGCGTTGGGCGTAGCAGGCCGACTTCTTCGTAGTAGCGTAGCGTGTCGATTGTTAAGTCAGTTTTTCGTAAAAATTCACCAATTTGCATCATTGTAAAAGCCTCCTAAAATAAAGCTTGATGTCGGGTGCACCCGAGGTTGTAACCTAAGATTAATCAAATAAAGGAGCTGATCATGATGGAACGTAATCAACGATTAATTGATGGTAAAGCGATGTTACAACGAGTGGATGCTGAAGCGGCTGACAGTGTAATGGCGAGTCTGCATACAATTGCACCAGATGTGGCCAAGATGATTCTGGAATTTGCGTTTAATGATATTTATATGCGTTCCGGACTATCGTTGCAACAACGGGAGTTAATTACCATCACTAGCTTACTAACGCAGGGCGATACAGCTGACCAATTACGGGTGCATCTCAATGGTTGTCTCAATGTTGGACTTAGTCAAAAGGAAATTGTGGAAGCTTGTATCCATTGTATTCCATACGTGGGTTTTCCGAAGGTGCTGAACGCGTTAACGGTGGTTAAAGAAGTTTTTGCAGATAGTCAAAAGTAAATTCGTTGCTATTGAAAAAGCTGATATCGGAATTTTTAACGATTTATAATAATGACTGCTATAGTAACAAGTTATAAATTATTTTTGGTTGATAATTTATGACTTGTTTTTGTGTTGATGGCGCAAAATGTAATCATCAACATCTATTAATAGCGGTAACTAGATTGTGGCGACATGCTGTGGTGATTTGCAAACTGGATTGTTAGTATAGAAGTAAATGGGTATTAAATGGAGAATCTAATAATGGGACAGAAAAAATATATTAGTCAGCGTACACGTACAACGCATACTTATTCTTTTTATCGTCAGCGTCGAAATGATCCTAACTGGCGAGCTGATTACCTTGAGGCTCGGACACAACGACAACGTCATATTCTGGTTACTTTGATTATCATCTTAGCTCTCATGTTGTTCGGAGTGATTGGGTATGGAAAACGAGCAACGTCATTATTGGATAGATCGAGCCAGTCTTCCCAATCGACTGCAGTGGAAAATACTAGTAGACAAGATTCAAATACGAGCGCCACTAATCAAACGGTTACTAGTGAGCACAGATCAACTGAAGATACACAAAAAACGGTGGTAGTTAATAATTATCAAAGATATTCAATTTATTCAGGTGAATATGGAAGCGAAACACAAACCTACTCACTTGATTTTTCGTCTGGAAGGTTACTAACTACTGGGCCACAAAAGCAACAAATTTTTTATTTTGACAAAGTTATGGTCCATCCTGATAAGAGCCTAGTCATCAACATGCATGGAAATTATCATTATAATGCTTATGACGGCAAGGGTGAACATATTAAATTAGTTTATTTGAGTGTTTTATTTGCGCCCCATGAACGTAAAATTACAAAAAATTGGCAGACTGGGGAATCAATCGAAGATATGACTAATACGGTAGTTAATCGATTTTCAATAGCATTGTCAAATGATGGTGGTAAAGTATTCCAAATGGCACCAGCGTATGCCGCGTTTGCGACTAACCAAACTGCGGGTGATTCATTAGCATTAATTTATTCGGAAGCTAATTAACAGCAACTATCTTAAAATATTAGGATTGTTGTGACTATCGTCCGTAAGAATGGCAGCAAGTTGCGTCAAAATAAGTGCTGACAGTTTTTTATAACTAGATGTGATGATTGTTTTTGAAGAAGTTCGTTAGTAATAATTTCAATGTGCCAGGTTTAATATTTAAAGTAAAGTAGTTTATTTTGAAGTGCTATTATTTTATGAACTAAATAAGTTGTTATTATAATAATCTAATAAGTACTATTTTAGTTGTGCTTTGTTTGAAGTTTCGATTTAGAGCACCTACTGACTTAAATTGTGATAGTGGGAGTTATCTAGCTAATGTAAGGGGGCAATAACGTTGAGGACGGGTATTGTTTTACGAATTGTGTTTGGCTTGCTATTTACTGGTTTAGGTGGGCTTCAAATTATTGCTGTACGCCGATATTTTCGACAATTAAAACTACATGGAAATTCTGAAACGTCTCCCTTTTCAGCGCTGGCTTTGTGGAGTGGTTTTGTATTTGGGCTGATTTTTATTGTTGCTGGAATTGTTGCTGGATTTGGACTAATCAATTGATACTTTCTGAAATTAAAGATTAGCTTAGTAGTAAAACACCAAGAGTATACCGTATAGTTGCGGTGTACTCTTGGTGTTTTACATTGCTTCGTCAAAACTTAGAAAGCTCTTTGAATTTACGGTGGTATTATTTATCAATCTCCGGTGCTGCCCCAAGCTCGGCCTGAATCATCCAAATCTTCTTTTCAATCGCAGTTTTGAGACCAATGAAAATATCTTGGGTACTAAAATCTTTCTCAACATCAGATACTTCAATGCCGTGTTGATAAAGATTTTCCAAGTAACGATAGCCATCAACTAAATGTGCGAGGCGTTCCGGCGTTGTCTTGTCCCATTTGCCGGGCCAATCTTGAATCTTAGTGTTTTCAGTCATTTCTTTTAAAGTCGAGTAGGGGCTACCGTCGAGCGCAATCAGGCGCTCAGAAATAACGTCAAGTTGACTGTCGATTTCTGCCATAAATTCGTCCATTAATGGATGTAACTTTAAAAAGTTAGGCCCGCGCATGTACCAATGCGTTTGGTGGATAATCATCGACATTTGACTCAAATCAGCAACAAGTTGATTTAATACTTCTTTGGTTTTCGTATATTTCATAGTAATTGATCTCCTTTCAATACTTTTATTATAGCTTAGATACTGATTAATCTGAAACGTTATACATTGTAAACTTGCTAGCCGTAATTCAGAAAAGCGAAGTAGCGGATACTATTCTTTCGTCGGGTTGGTACTTTCCAGTAATTGTAATAAGCATAAACAAAACGGCCACTCCATTGAAGTGGTCGTTTAGTAATTTGTCAGTAATAATATCGTTTATTCGTGTTTCTTAAACTTAGCAGCTAGTCCCAACCAGCCTAGTCCTGCGAATAAGGTGGCAAGTAGGCCCCAGATCGTTGTATCGTGTTCAGACTGTTCGTTGGTTTGTGGTAGTTGACCAGCTGTCGTTGCGTTTGTCTGGGCTGGTGCTTTGGCATTCGGTTGCGCTGATGTGGTTGCTGGAACGATTGGCTCAGACGTTGTTGTTGCTGGAGCCGAAGCCGGCTTAGTATCAGGTAAACCAGCGATATCTGGTGATAACGGCGTTTTCGCTTGTGGTGCCAAACTAGAATTTGACGTTGAACCGAGAGTCGGTACCGGCACTGGGCTCGGCTGCGGTTTTGGTACTGGTGTTAGTCCGGGTTGTGGTATTGGCTCCGGTACTGGCTGTGGTTCTGGTTCCGGTTTAGGCGCGGGAGCCCCTGGAACACTGGGTTCGGGTGTGTAGGCGTAAATCACATGTTGTGCCGTTGCGCCAAAAGTCCCACTGATTGGCCCCGTGACCTTACTGAAAACGTAACCGGGAATCGCCAGCTGCTCAGTTTGATAGTTTTGACCAAAATCGCCATCTAGAATAACGTCAGCGTGGATTGGCCTACCGTCCGCATCTTGATAGCTAACGGTGACTGGGAGTACTGACTGTTTAGCGTAAACGTAGACGACATGTTGAGGTTCCTTAGTAAAGATCCCCGTAGTATCACCGGTAGTCTTTACCAAGTCGTAACCGGGAATCACTAAAGCTTCAGTCTGGTAAGCTGCCCCGATTTCACCAGTATGGGTGATGTCGGGTTTCAACGTCTGTCCAGCTTCATCTTGATAACTAGCCGTAACCGGTTGTGGGATTTGTTTAGTATAAACGTAGACGACATGTTGAGGTTCCTTAGTAAAGGTCCCCGTAGCATCACCGGTAGTCTTTACCAAGTCGTAACCGGGAATCACTAAAGCTTCAGTCTGATAAGCCGTCCCGATTTCACCAGTATGGGTGATGTCGGGCTTCAACGTCTGTCCAGCTTCATCTTGATAACTAGCCGTAACCGGTTGTGGAATCTGTTTAGTATAAACATAAATAACGTGCTGAGGTTCGCTCGTGAAAGTCCCCGTAGCGTTGGTTGGCGTTTTAACGAGATCATAACCATCAATTGTTAGGGGGGCAGTGGTGTAGGCATCACCTGTAAACCCGTTGCAGGTCGTGTCTGGTTTCAATGTCTGGCCTTGCTCATCTTGATAGCTAACGGTAACGGGGGCTCCAGCTGTCTTTTCGTAAACATAGGCAACCGTTTGAGGCTCTGCGCTGAAAGTTCCTTGTGGGGCACCCTGAGTATCAACATGGGTGTAGTTTGGAATATCAGCGGGCGTACTCTGATAATCTTCACCAACGAGGCCGGTCAATTCTTCCGGTTCGCGTAAGGCAACGCCGGTGCGGTCAAGATGTTGGACGGTGACTGGAGCTGCTTTAGCTGCTAGCACATATGGCTGAAAGACGTGAAACACGGGTGCGGTCCCGTCTAATCCTTGAGCGACCAAGTAGAAATTACGTTCGTTGGGCATGACATTGACGTTAATACCGCCAACTGAAAACTGACCATTTGCGTCACCCGTAAAGCCGGGGATTTGAGGGACTAATTGATTAAAAGTCAAACCACCTTGCCCATCAGGTACCACGTTGCTCAAGTCGCCATTGACGGCTTTACCCGCACCATTGAAGTAGAATCGATAGTAAAACTGACCGTCAGGGGTAAGTTGGATAGGCTTCAGAATGGCTGCTTGGGATTTAAATGTGGCTTGTTGACCATTAGGCAAGTAAAAATAATTTTTCAGTGTGGCGCTGGCCGTATTTTGATCGACGTAGACCAGTGGTTCCGAAATAGTTTGACCAACATAAGTCGTGGTTTTGAGATTTGGCAGGTCTTTAAAGATTGATAAATCAGCGATATGGTTGTAAGCAACATCTAGCTCTTCTAGGTTAGTTAGATGTGCAATTGGCGATAGGTCGCTGACCCGGTTATGTTGAATATTTAAAACGGTTAGTTTGGTCAGTCCTGCTAATGGTGAAATATCAGTAACATCACCGTTATAGTAACCGCCAAGTGCGTTGAGACCATTATTGAGCCAGATCGTTGTCAAGTTAGTGGCGTATTGTAAGCCTTCCAACGAGTAAGCAGTTTGACCATCGATGTAAGTATCGTTGCCATAGAATTTTGTTAATAATTGCATATCATCTTTGGTAATATCATTGACGGAATTAAACTGATGGTCGGGGAGTTTTAAAGCTTGTAATTCGCGTAAGACAGCTGTTTGCAGATGTTTGTTTGGCATCCAAGTATCAATTGATTCGCTGGGTGCTGTTGTTGGAATAATGGTACCAACACTAGTTGCCGGTGTTTCGGCTACGGTGCCGGCCGAAGCCGCTTCAGCGCTAGCTGCTGCTGCATATTCGGAATAGGTGCTGGCAGCGATACTGTTGACGGCACTAGTAATCTGAAAAGTAGTTGGTGTCCCGGTGCTAGCTGGTGCGGTTGCACTGGCACTACTTGTCGCAGCACTCTCGGCATTAGCGGCACTGGCAACTTCAGATACGGTGCTGGCGGCAATACTGTTGACCGCGCTAGTGATAAAATTAGTGGTTGCTGACATCGCTGAACTAGTGGCAGAATTGACGGCACTAGTCACTGGTACTGACGAACTAGGTGCCGTGTTGGTAGTTGCCGGGTGCGTTGTTCCGCTACCAGCACTAACCAGTTCTGTACTTATACTAGTGGTGTTAGCTGGTTGGTCGGCGCAGCACTGCTTGAGATTGCGGAATTACTGGCACCAGCGACGGACGTTGCACCGCTAGCGGGGGCCACACTGGTTGATATTGTGGCGTTAATTGGTGCCGTGGCAGTGGAACTAGTGGCCGCCGGGACCGTTGAACTAGTAGTTGATGTGCTGGCAGGACTGGCTAGCGTTGTTGACGGACTTGCCGTTGGACCATCGCTACTCTGACCTGTACTTGCAATAGTGGTAGGCAAGTCAGGGCTAATATTAGTTGGACCGTCACTAGTGTGAGTCGTAGCACTGGCTGTGCCAGCGTTACTGCCAGCAGCTACAGTTGCAGTGGTTGCGTTAGACGGTGCATTGCTGGCAGTTGTTGTAGTGACTGAAGTGGTGCTGTTGGCTGAGCTAGCCGTACTAGTAGGACGATTTGATTGGTCGACCGTAACCACACTAGTGTGGTTGTCGGAACTGGCACTTGTCGCTTGGGCATCGCTAGCAACTGAATTTGTGGTAGGCTGACTATTGGCCGATGTTGCTGAGACAACTTGCTGCTCAGAAAGTGGACTAGTGGTGGTCAATTGATTAGTGGTTGGCATCGTTAGTGTTGATGGTTCGGATGCGGCGAAAGCTTGCTGATTGGTTAAGATAACGCCGGCCAGAATCGTGGCGGCAATTCCAGTGATTAAGTGCCACTTTGGCGGATTATTAGTAATGATTTTCTGCTTATTCAAAATAATCATACTCCTTTTATGATTGATTCAGTAATAAACGCACTAAATTAGTTAAAGTGTAGCACCATTATTTGAACTGGTCTAGTTGGCTTTAACTGAAGTTTTTTTGCTAGTGTGGCCCAACTTGACTGGTGGCGTTTGAAAATTGACGCTGAAAGCAGCTGCCTGTAGGCGCTTTCAGGTGACCTTGATTGCGTCAGCATCGGTGGTCGTTAAGAAACATTAAGTTGTCATACTAAAATGATTGGTTTTTAAACATAGCGGGTGAGGCTGGCTAGTTGGTAAACTTGACTAAAAAGTGATGATTGTGACGGGCCTTGTTACAATAAGATTGAACAGTGAAGAGAAAACTAGATTGTAATTGGTTTGAGTGGCTGTGAAGAGGTGGGCCTGTTAGGTTAATAAAGCAAAACGACTTTTCTGATCAGTACTATCAGAAAAGTCGTTTTGCTTTGTCATTATATTTAGTTAGTGGTTAGCGTAGCTCGCCGCGTGTCGGCCAGAATTACGACCAGAATAAAAGGCGTAGCCGACGCAAGTCCCAGGCATGTTGGGGCCATAAGTATCACCAGTTAAGCCGGCCGCATCATTACCTGCTGCGTAAAGGCCTTGAATGGTGTTACCGGCCGTGTCTAACACCTCATTAGCGGTGGTGACTTTTAAGCCACCCATGGTACAAAAGGCGCCGACGTTCAGCTCAAAGCCATAATACGGTCCGGTCGCAACTTTGACGAGGTAGTCGGGATTCTTACCAAAGTCAGCATCTTGACCATTATCACAATATTGATTGTAAGTTTGAACGGATTTTGTGACTTGGTCAACGGGGAGGTGCATTTTGGCGGCTAATTCGTCAATCGTATCGGCTTTGAAAATGAAAGGTTTCTTAGCCGTGACGGCTGCGTCAATTTCAGACTGAAGCTTCGTCATTTTTTCGCCACGACGTACATAGACACCTAAGCCCATGAAATTACCATCTTGCGTCATTCTATCAATTACCCCTTGGTCAAGAATACTGAAAACCTGGTTTTGAGTATAGAGGGCGTTGCCGGCATAAGAAAAATTATAGACGACCGCTTCGTCGACAAACCGTTCACCGTGTTCATTGAGCCACAGTAGCGGTTGTTGACCTGCGGCAGTTTCCATTTGTGATGCCATGTATTTGAAGGAAGGCTCAGCGGGATCTTTTAAGTAGCCGCCAAATAACATTGCCATGCCAGTCCCATATTTTTGGGCACCAGCGTCCCAAGCTAGTTGTAAGCCATCACCGGTCCCTTTTCCAGAACTGACGGGAATTAGTCGGCGAGTGTCGTAGTGAGTTAGTGATGCCATCATTTCTGGATTGTTTAAATAACCACCAGTTGCTAAGATAACGGCACTGGTTGCAATTGCTTGTGTCTCCTTAGTGCCGGCGTCTTGAATCGTTACACCGGTAATTGTACCGTCATCGGCTTGATGAAGTGCCGTGACCGTGGTTGAGGTGAGCATCTCAACGCCAAGCGATTGTGCTTTAGGTTGCAGGGCATCGTGTAAAACGGCTTGGCCCATTCCTTTATAAATATGCCAAGTGGCTTCACCAGCACCCATTGCTTGCACGCCTTCGTATTCTACTCCCTGGTCCTTGAGCCATTGGACCGTATTGGCGCTGTCATCTAAATATTGTCGCCAAATTCGTGAATCAGCGCGATATTTGGAATAGTCAACCTCTTCTTTTAAGACGTCGGTCGCTGAGACGTGGATATTTTGAGCTTGCTGTAAGTATGAATCAACGGCAAATAAACCTTCAGTATAATTACTACTACCGCCAGTATGTCGGCTCTTTTCGAGTAGTAGAACGGTCGCACCGTGTTGGGCGGCTTCGAGCGCTGCCGCAGTTCCGGCCGCACCCGTACCGACAACGACAATATCATATGAAGTATGTTCTGTTAGCGTCATATCAATTCCTCCAGACTAATTTGTTATCTATTGAGCATTTGACGGTTGAATTCACCATTATTATAATGAAGTAACCGCTATCACACCCTCATCATAACGAGCGCTTGGTGGTTAGCAAACAGACAATTTGGTTCGGCAGGCGAACCAATCGTGCGGATGGAGTTGAAGAGATGGATCTTGATCGGTTACAGACGTTTTTAAAAGTGGTGCAGTATGGAAGCTTTCAACAGGTTGCGGCCCATGAGTATCGCTCACAGCGCACAGTGTCAAAACAAATGACACAATTAGAAAATGAATTACAAGTGACATTATTTGAACGTGGCCATAATAAAATTCAGTTGACCCCGCAAGGTCGGTTGTTTTGGGCTTCAGCTCAGGATATTGTGAATAATTATACGACGGCCTTGACCGAGTTACATCAATTTGCGACCCCAACGAATCAGGTTTTACGGGTGGGGTATTTCTCGGCCTTTGAGCAACAACTATTAATGAATGCGTTATACGCATTAAAAAAGAAATATTCGGCATTGCAACTCATCATCCGCCAAGGTAGTAATGAACATTTGACACAACAAGTGGCGGATGGTGCGTTGGATTTGGCTTTATCAATTAGTTATGGTCGCCCTGCGATTACGGCTGCAACTAAGTTAAAAGCCGTACCAATTTATCATAATCAGATGGTCATCGGGGTGAGTCGGTTAAATCCATTGAGTGAATTGGCAGAATTACCACCATCAGCGTTAACGACATTGCCAATCCTATACTATAGTCCGGAAAGTTCAACGTTCTTGTTGGAGAGCTTTTTAGCAAGTACACCGTTTATTCACAATTATAACCAGATTCGACGGGTTGCTAGTGCTGAACAGATGCACTTGTTGGTTGCGCTTAACCAAGCTTTCGCATTTTATCCGGCGGGATTAGTGTCTCCTGAAAGTGATACGCAGGTTGCTTATTTACCGATTGCGGATGGGGTGCAGCAAGGCTATGATATTGTGGCATTGTTTAATGAAACTAAGTCATCACTGTTATTACGGCAATTAATCCAAATGATGACATCTTGATTGGTTTAATGAATAGTGCGTTATCAAGCAGGAATGCGCTTGGTTGGGACTTGATGACCAACTACAGATGAATTTTGGCGCACGTTTCGACAATATTGACAGAAAAATTGTGCTCGGCTTCTTGAGTCTTTTCTCAAGAAGCCGAGCACAATTAGTTTTGTCCCAATCTTAGTATGTTTATGGCTGCCACTGGATCATTACCGATGATGGATATGATAACTGATTGTCAGCAAATTAAATTATTTTGTTAATTGTAGTTGTGCAGGTGAAAGAGCTTGTAAAAAATCATAAGGTGCATGCACGATGGCGCCGGTATGCTGAGTACAAGTATAACGTAGACAATACTAGCCACTGACATTTCAATTAGTTATAGGCGCGCAACAATAATAATTAGGCTAATCAATGTTAGTTGGTCAGTGAATAAGTATCGTAATATTCATTAATAATCGTTTTTTCAAGTGCCAACACTTCTGGTGTAGGTTGTGGAACTGGCGCAACGAACATGGCCTGTGATTGAAAGGTACTACTTTCTTTGAGGTAGTGTTCACCTTGTTCTAGTGTTAATTCACCTAATTGAACTTGTTGCAAGATGCCCCGAATATTTAGTTTGTTTTGGAACATTAAGTATTCTGTGGAGACAGTGTCGATGATTAGGTTAGCCGTTTGAGCTTGTTGATAGTATTGCTGGACGTCGGCAAAGTACTTAGTGATGGCTTGGTTGAGTCGACGCGCTAGTTGGGGATAGGTTTGCTGTAATTCTTGTTCGAATAAGGTTGTGGTCGATCCCATCAGTAGCCAGGCATTGAGCATTGTTGGCAGCAAATTATCAGCTTGTGCTTGGCTAGGTACGGGGTACTTTTGGGTGAAACGTAAGTGACGTTCCACAACGGCTGCAACGATTTCGTCTTTATTTTTAAAATAAATGTACAGTTTGGCACGACTGATATTAGCCATTTTGGCTAGGTCGACCATTGAAAAACGGGTAAAGCCTTGAATTAAAATAATGTGGTTGAATTTGATGATGAGTTCTTTTTTAGGATCCATTGTCGATACCTCCATAAAATAATTATAACAAATATTTGACTATTTAGACAGATTAAAGTATTATTTGTCTAAATAAAAATATTAGGAGATTAATAGCGATGAAAAAAGTAATTGTTACGGGCGGTACAGGATTTGTTGCAGGTTGGGTAATTGTTGAGTTCTTGGAAGCCGGTTATCAAGTGGCTACTAGTATTCGGTCGACTAGTAAAATTAGTCAGTTAACTGAGACTTTTGAAAAAGTAGTGACACCGCAAGAATTGGCTAATCTTAGCTTTTTTGAAGCGGACTTGACCCAGTCTGCTGGTTGGGTCGAAAACATGCGTGGCGCCCAAGGGGTTATTCACGTGGCTTCACCAATGGGCAACGGCACGCAAACCGTTGATGAACTTGTTAGCGTTGCTAAAAACGGTGCGTTAACCGTATTACGTGCCGCTAAAAAGGCTGGAGTGAAACGAATCGTGATGACAAGCTCGCAGGCCGCGTCGACACCCGAACATGGCAGCACGGCGGTATTAGATGAAAGTTTCTGGACAGATATTCACAATCCAGATTTAGACCCATATCGCATTTCAAAAGTTGAGTCTGAGCGGGCCGCATGGCAATATGCACGGGCTAATCAGTTGGCATTAACCACCTCTTGCCAGGAGCTATCTTTGGACCAATTTTGTCGTCACGGGCAGTTAGTTCGGATCGCATCTTAGGCCAATTATTGCATGGCCTACCAATGATTCCACATGTGCCACTTGAAATTTCAGATGTTCGCGATTTAGCTCATCTACACCGGCTAGCATTTGAAAGTGATGTGGCAATTGATCAGCGCTACTTAGCGGCCTCACAAACGATGTCGATGGCTGACGTTGCCCGTTGTTATCAAAATGAATTTCCTGAAAAAAAGATTAAGATTCGACTGTTGCCTAACTGGGGTACTAAAGTAGTGGCCCGATTTGTACCAAGTATGCGGTCATTAGTCCCCATGCTTAATCGGCAATCGCGACATACTACTAGAGCGGCTGAACATGATTTGGGCTGGACACAGCATCGGCCTGAAGAAACTGTGATTGATACAGCCCATTCCTTGATTGATTTCGGATTGGATCAATCGGTATAAGTAGGCTATGGAGTGTGCTAATTAATAAAGTACGCCGCGTTATTGCTGAGATAAAATTATTATCCTAGTGGCGGCTTTCAGGTATAATGAAAGCATTGTTCTTAATTTAACGAATTTATACAGGAAAGTGGGCCCAACATGTTTCAAGATATTCAGCCACACGTTTTAAAAAATCAAAATGATCAACAACGGTCTCCGCGTCCTGGCGACTATGTGCTTATTGGGCGTCAACAACAGGTCCTACTTATCAATGGGACCTTGCCTAAGTACGAAGCGGTCACCGCAGATTGGGCATTTGCTGCCGACCAGTATCAATACTTGCTGGCAGTAGACCAAGCAGCCTTTTTCTGGGTCGATGTTGAGGCCGAGGCTAAGGATCAGTATACGGTTGGCGCAACTCGCGATTTTCGTAATCTAACACCGGCCTGGTTAGCATTCAGTAGTGCGACGGCGGCCCATTTGGCTTGGTGGTACGATACGAAACGATTTTGTGGGCATTGTGGTCAGCCACTCCATCCGGGGGCGACTGAACGTTCACTTGTTTGTGCGGCATGTGGACAGACCATCTATCCAACGATTATGCCGGCAATTATTGTCGGGGTGACCAATGGTGATAAAATCTTGATGACCAAGTTTTTGTCTGGCTATAATCACTTTTCATTGATCTCGGGCTATACTGAAATTGGTGAGACCTTTGAAGATACCGTTCGGCGGGAAGTCTTCGAGGAGGTGGGTCTTGAGGTTCATAATATTCGGTATTTTGGTAGTCAACCGTGGGCACCATCGCATTCATTATTGGCAGGATACTTTGCGGATCTTAACGAGAACGTGGCTATTGAGCTCGAAACGGATGAACTAGCTAAGGCGCAATGGTTCCAGCGCGATCAGATTCCGCATAATGATACGAATACGAGCTTGACATGGACGATGATTGAAGCGTTTCGGCATCATCAGGAAAAATAGTTTTGGTTTTGGAATATGTCGAAAGTTGGAATCAAGCTTTAAATGATTGATTAAACTAGCGCGGCAAGAATGTGAGCTTTCATTCTTGCCGCGCTAGTTTGGTCTAATACTGAAGTTTAAAGCGTCGCTTGCTACGAGTGGCTGCTACCTGAGAGACGGATGATAATGGTGTTAATGATGAAAAAATCACTTGATGAAACTTGTTGATTAACAATTGAAGTTAATCAGATGCTGCACTAAATCTGTATCACCGTGAGCATTGCAAAGTGCGCTTGCTTTACAAGCTGCATTAAACTGAGAATAATCAATATTAGTTATTTTAATTAAAAAAGGGGGAATCAAGATGGCGTTACTTATTTCGACCGCAGTGTTGGTAGTCGCAGCGCTGGTCAGTATTGTGACCAATCGTCAGTTGTTACCACGACTCTCGGTTAATTACGTAAGTATGCTAATTGGTGCGTTGATTGCGGTCGTGCCATTTTTGAATGGATTAGTTGAACAATTTAATTCGGAAGTCTTTATTGGGCTGATTGTGGCCCCATTACTTTATTTTGAGGGCCAAAATACACGCCTTAACCTTGTTGGCCGCCATGTGCGCGAAATCATTAGTTTAACCGTTGGAATGGTCGTTTTGTGTGCAGTGGCAGCTGGAATTGGAACGCAGTTATTAGCTGGCGTGGGACTGCCGCTTGCATTCATTTTGGCAGCAATTAGTACGCCAACCGACGCCACTGCTACGGAATCGGTCACGATGGGAAGGATATTACCACGTCGTGAACAGACTAGCTTAAAGTTGGAGTCACTGTTCAATGATGCTTCTGGGATTATCTTGTTGAACATGGCAACGCTCTGGTACGTCAATGGGTATATTAATTATTCGCAGACATTGTGGGATTTCGTCTATGCTGCGGGTGGCGGAATCGTTTTTGGGGGTGTCATCAGTGGACTGATTGTCTATGTTCGGCAGAAAATGCTGCGTTCTCGACTTAATTTTATTAATAACACGTATAATAATGGGACGCCATTAAAAATAATTTATGTCATGCCCCCGTTTGTCCTCTACTTTGGTGCTGAGGCACTAGGCGTTTCTGGAATTATTGCGGTCGTTGTCGCTGGACTAGTTCATAATGCTGAGGGTGAGCGGAGTTCGTTAGCTAATCCACAACTGGCGAGTGATATTCATCAGCTGGTTGGCCTGATGAGCGATATTTTGAATAGCATTGTCTTCATCGTGCTGGGCATCATGCTATTACGGACCGCATTAGATCGCTCAGTTTCTTATAACGGCTCGTTAATTTGGATCGTCATTGGGATAGCGCTGTACTTAGCTAACTTATTTGCACGTTATGGCTATGTTCGGCTAGTACACCACTTGGCGAGACGGGAAGCCTGGATTTTTGCGCTGGGTGGAATTCATGGAGCTGTCACTTTTGCCTTGGCATTTACGGTCGCCGAAACGCAAGTCAAAACAGCGGACTTTAATTTGGTTTTGATGTCCGAAAGTTTATTGATTATTTTAAGTTTGTTAGTACCAACCATTATTTTTCGCTGGCTACTACCCAGTATTCCGACCGACCCGACTGCTACGGTACGGATAGCCGGTATTCGTCAACAGATGATTGACGCTGGGGTTAACCGAGTGCAACAAATGACGATACCACAAGAATTTAAGGACGCGGTAGCGTTTGACTTGCGGTCGCAAAATGGGCATACGAGTATGCGACAGTTCATTGCGGAGTGGCGCCGAATGGTTCAGCATCCAGAATATACGGCCAATCAAATGCGTGAACTAATGGTAATTTATCGGCAAGTCTTTCAAACCGAACGTGATTATTTGCAGCAACAATATGATGAGACCCATGCAATCAGTGAGGATCTTTTTAACCAACTCTATCACGAGATTACGATGGCAGAAATGGTGGTGTTGGGGTATGGTATCAAAGATTAGTTGGCCGGATGGTTGCTGAACTCGATTACAGGTAGGGTTATCCACAATACTTTAAAAGGGCCTAACGGTTGTCCACTGTGGATAACCGTTAGGCCCTTTGCTGTCAACTGAGTATCAATCGAAGTTGTCGTTGCCGCCAGTAACGGTGGTTTCGACGCTGTGATTAAAACTGTTTTGGTACCATGCGGCATGATTTAGACTAAAAACACTAGCACAATGGCGCACATTATTAGTCATGGTAGTGCCTAATTGCAGTAATAAAGTGGTCAAATGGGGCACTCATCACGGTATCCTGGCGATAAATAAAAGTGACGGGGAGCGTTGCAAATGGCGCTGGTAAGGTCACGGCATTTAACACCCCCGCATCAACATACGGTTGCACGACGCGCGTGGGTAAAATGCTCATGCCCAGACCAGCGCTGACACTCGCGATGATTGCATTTAAGTAGTCGAATTCCACGGGATAATGAAGGGTGATCTGTTGGGAATCAAGCCAACGTTCCAGTGTTTTGCGGTAAGCACACCCGACTGGAAAGACGAGGATGGGAGTGTGGTGAATGTCAGCCATTGATGAAGTAGCAGTAATGAGGCAAAGGGGTTCCTGCATTAATGGTATCGAAATTAGGGTGTCATCATTGACGGTGCCACCGATAATTGCACCATCAACTTGATAATTTAGGACTGCTTGCGTATTAGCTAGGGTCGTGCCAGTTTGAATCGTCAAGGTTACTTTAGGATAGTGTTGATGGTAGTGTGACAAGATTGGGGGAAGAAAGGTCGAAGCGGCGGTTTGAAGCGTTCCTAATCGTAGTTTACCCCGAACATCATTGGGATGCTGAATGTCAGTGATGGTTCTGTCGGTTAGCTGCACGATTTGGCTTGCTCGTTGCAGTAATTGCTGACCGGTGGCTGTTAAGACGATCCCCCGATTATTACGGTAAAATAGCCGAGTATTCAAGTCCTGTTCCAGTTGCTGGAGCTTAGTGGAAATATTAGACTGGGCATAGCCTAGTTGCTGAGCAGCAGCTGAAATGCTACCCGCTTGCGCAATGGTGATGAACATTTTAAGGGTATCCGTATTCACGGTAATGAGCTCCTTGCTATCTTGATTTGAGATGGCCAACTTCGTAATCTCGTAGTTTATTATATATCAAATTGGTCTTACAATGAATTTGTTAAATAAAAGAGACGAGGTACTTAAGATGAAATTTGCAACGGTTAAGGTTCAGGGACTAGAAATGTTTTATCGAGAAGCAGGATCACCAGATAAACCGGTATTCTTGTTGTTACATGGTTTTCCAACGGCCAGCCATCTTTTTCGCAATTTGATGCCAATGCTGGCTAAGGACTTTCACGTGATTGCACCTGATTTTATTGGTTTTGGTCAATCGGCTGCACCGGCGCATGACACGTTTGATTATACATTTGAGAATTTGACTAACTATGTTGAAGATTTCTTAACCGTTATGAATATTGATAAGTTTTATATGTATGTCTTTGATTATGGGGCACCGATTGGTTTTGACATTGCCGTGAAGTACCCCGAACGAATTTTGGGAATCGTGAGTCAGAATGGCAATATTTATCAAGAAGGCTTAGGTGCTAAGTGGGCGGACCGGGAAGCTTATTGGCAACACCCAACGCCGGCCTTACGGAAAAGTTATCAGGCCGCTTTCAAACCGGCAACGATTATTGGACAATATATGGGTGGCGAGCAATCGAATTCGATTTCACCAGATGGCTACAGCCTGGATATTTTTTACACGAGCTTACCAGATTATGCGGAGCGTCAGTCTGATTTAATCTTTGATTATCAAAATAATGTGAAAAACTATCCCGTATTTCAAAAGTATGTGCGTACTTATCAGCCGGAAATTATTGCGGCGTGGGGTAAGAATGATCTGAGCTTCGTCTATCCAGGTGCGCAAGCCTTTGCTAAGGATGATCCTAATGTGGATGTTCATTTATTAAATGGTGGCCACTTTGTTCTTGAGACTCATTGGCAGGAAATTGGCCAGTTGATCTTGGATAAGTGGGGGCATAAAGACTAGCGTTGGCTGTGACCTTCAAATTAAATATTTGTCTTAAATCAGTTGCCATTTCTTAGTGATGGCAACTTTCTTGCATTATAGGCTGTAGTGATATAGCAGTTTTAAAACTGAGATATAAGTGGCAATTTAATTGCTTGATTTGTCATAGTAATATTGAGCAATTAGTTGGCGAAAATAAACGGCCAGCAGTCTGCTAAACCTAATGTCCAATTTGGACGTGCTGAGCATTGATTATGCTAGTGAATTTTTTTGAAATAAATATTAAAAAATACTAACTGTTATAAAATAATAATGCTATAATTATATGGTGAACAGGGGAAATGGTAGTGGCTGTTATCTATTTTTGTGTGCGAACCTTAATGGCTAAAATACCAGGTTAGTGTTTTGTAAAACTGTGCATAAAAGGTTAATGATTAAGCAATCAAACCTTACTTGGAGGCGATTGTTATTAAGAGACGATGGGTAGCATGGTTAGTTGGTATGATAGGTGCCATTTGTGTCATTGTTACCCCAACAATGATTGCTAGGGCCAATGATACTAGTACAGCGCAAGTGACGTTTCAGCAAGCGACGACCTCATCTTCAACAACAAATACGCAAGCAACGATTAAGCATCATGACACCATAACAAGAGCGACTAAACAATCGGATATCAAGAAAAATTCAACCAGAACTAGCCGGGATTATCAGAAAAATGATCGTCAAACTAATCAAGGTTCATCTTGGCGAGGCTACTTACCACAAACAGATGAGCAGGCCTGCCGGTGGCTGTTAGTTATTATGGGACTATTACTATTAATTTTATTATTAATGGCGGTATACTATGGCAATAAATGTGAACGCTATCAGCATTCAGTATTACATGAATAAGTGGGCTGACAACCAATGTCCAAATAGGAGGTGATCGTGTGCGTTGGCGAATTTCGAAGTTAATGATTTTAAGCGTTGGTTTTATTTTAGGCGGAAGTGCGCCACTAAGTATGATCGTGCCTGCATTGGCAACCCAGGCTGCTACAACAACGCCAACGAGCGCTTCGTCCTCGTCGACTGACGACACTGCTGTGAGCAAGGTTGCAGCTACGAACGTGATGGCGGTGAGCGCTGATACGGCGAGCACGACTGATGACAGCAGTTCTAGTGGCAATATGACTAGCAGCGTATCAAGCAGTTCTAGTAGCAGTACGACTGACAATGGCTCGAGTAGTTCTAGCTCAATCAGTAGTACGGCAGCAAGCGATACGACGAGTATGACAGGTGAGCTACCGGCTTCGGGAACGATGGGAACGGTATCGTGGACCATTGATAGTGATGGCGTATTAACGCTAAGTGGCGGTAGCTTTCAATATTTACCAGCAAACGTGTCACCGTGGGCGGATTATGCGACAGCAATTACGAGTATCAAAATAACGGGCATAATTACGATTACAAAAGCGCCAAATTATACCCGTTTGTTTTCAAACTTAACAAACTTGACGACGATTACGGGCCTCAGTAATCTATCAATGGATGGGGTTACCAGTACCCAACAGATGTTCTACATGGATGCTAAGTTGACATCAGTTGATTTTGGTCAAACTGATTTTTCAACCGTCACTAATATGAGTGGGATGTTTGACGGCTGTACAGCCTTGACATCGATTGGTGATACCGATGATTGGCAGACGGGAAATGTCACTGATATGGCGCAGATGTTTACTAATTGTGTCGCTTTAACTGAAATAGGAACCCAAAGTTGGGATGTCAGTCAGGTTACTAATATGAGTAGCATGTTTGATGGCTGTACAGCCTTGACATCGATTGGTGATACCGATGATTGGCAGACGGGAAGTGTCACTGATATGAGTCGGATGTTTGCCAGCTGTACCGCTTTAACTAAAGTAGGAACGAAAAGTTGGGATGTCAGCCAGGTGACCAGCATGAATTCGATGTTTATTTCTTGTTCGAATCTTGCGACTGTGGATGTAAGTGCTTGGAAAACAAATAGCTTAGTTTCCGCGCGGTATTTATTTTATAGATGTGCTGCGCTAACGAGTTTGGATGTTAGTGGTTGGGATACTAGCAAAGTTACAGATATGGCATATTTATTCGGTGGCTGTTCAGGAGTAACTACGCTAGATGTTAGTAAGTGGTCCACTGGAAAAGTAACGAACTTAGCGGGGACTTTTCAAAGTTGTTCTAAGGTGACGACCTTAGATGTTAGTAATTGGACTGTTCAAGGAATTACTAGTTTAGCCAGCACCTTTCAGAATTGTTCTAAGGTGACAACACTGAATCTTAGTGGTTGGGATACGACCGACGTCACTACCCTAGCCAATACCTTTCAGAGTTGTTCAAGTCTCACTCAGCTCGACATAAGTGGCTGGAATATTGGTACGGTGGCTAGCTTAGCTTATACTTTCTCAGGTTGCAGCAAAGTAACCACATTGGATGTTGATAGTTGGGATACTAGTAGAGTAACGACCATGGATCATACATTTTATAATTGTGTTGCCTTGACGAGTGCCAATGTAAGTAATTGGCAAACTAGTAACGTAACAACAGTAGCTGATATGTTTGCTAATGATAAAGTGTTAACTAAATTGGATTTGTCAGGTTGGAATACCAAGCTTGTGACCAACATGCAGGAAGTATTTATGAATTGCACCGGGCTGACAACGTTAGATTTATCAAGTTGGGACACTAGTAAGGCAACCACGTACACGAATGTCTTTGTTGGTGATACTAAGCTTCAGCATCTGACACTAGGTAGCGACTTTACTTTCCATGGTGACAGTACGATGGCTTTGCAATCACCTAGTAGTATTGCTCCTTACACTGGTGAATGGCAAAAAGGTACCAGCGGCAAGACGTATAATTCGGCTGACTTGATGTCAAGTTACGACGGTAGCACAATGGCGGGAACTTATAACTGGGCGAAGGTTGGTGGTGCAGTGACTGTTAAGTATGTGGATGAAGACGGAACCGAAATTGCGGCTGAGCAAACGCTATCTGGAACAGCGGGTCAGGATTATACAACGACTTCTGAGGACATTACGGGTTATACACTTAGCGTGACACCGGATAATGCCACTGGGACGTACGGTGACGAGGCAATTACGGTAACCTACGTCTACGCTGGTAACTTATTCTTTAATTCGTCACCGGCAACGCTCGATTTTGGTAGTCATGCGTTATCAGGAACGACTGAGACGTATGCCCCAACCCTTGATAAGCTGTTGGAAGTTCAGAATAAGGGTAAGTTAAATTCGACATGGAATTTAACTGCTGAGCTTGGGAGCACGGGCTTTGTCGGTACTGAGACTGGTCGAACTTTAGGAGCTACGTTGTATTACCAGACTGGTGATAGTCAGATAATATTGTCGCCGGGAGTAGCTGCCCAAGTTTATTCACAAACAACGACTAATCATGAGGGCGTCGATATCTCTGGTAGTTGGTCAGATAATGCCGGGCTATTGCTAAAGGTTCCGAGTGGTGCGGCCACCATCGACGAATATCAAGGCACGATTTCGTGGAGTCTAAATAATACCGTGGCCAATAATTAATTAGTGATTCATAGTTAAAAACACAGCTTAGCTTGAAAGGAAGCGTATTGTAATGAAAAAATTCGTTTTTGGATTAATGATTTCTGCAGGACTTTTGGGAGCCACGACGGTTGTGGCTAATGCTGATACTTCGACAGGTGATGTAACGTTTACTGGGGGAACACTGTCAATGAGCGTTGATACCACTAATTTGGCTTTCGGTAGCAATGCAATTACCTCAAGTAATGCCACCTTAGATGCTACGGCTACCCCAACGGTTACGGTAAGCGACTTGCGTGGGACTAGTGCAGGTTGGACCTTGACGGTTGCTCAGGGGCAACAATTCAATACGGCCACCGATGGGACTGGATCAGCTTTGACGAATGCAGCTTTAACAGTTGCTGGTACTGAGAGTGATTCGGCAGTGACGAATGGCAGTACTACGTTAGCGCCGGGGACGACTGAGGCCGCAGGTGCAGCCGGGACCGTCGCTTCTGCTAAAAATGGTACTGGTAACGGAGATTCAACGGTGACATTTAGTGATTCTAAGTTGGCTGTTCCCGGAGCAACCACTAAGTTAGCTACGGGTTACACCACTGCGTTAACTTGGAACTTAAGTGACACACCAGGTAATTAATCCGGGTGAATAGTTAGCCGATGTTGGCTACGGCCAATGTCGATACATAATCTGAGAGAAAAGGCGTGGTTAGCGTGCAGAAACGATTGCAATGTATATTGGGAATATTATTGGCCGGTGTTGTTAGTTTATTAATGATGGGACAAGCAGCGGCCGCTGATCAGGGTGTCGGCTTTGAAATCACGCCAGTCCAATCTAGCAGTCAAGTCGATAAGAGTCTTTCCTATTTTGATTTGAAGTTAAAACCGCGACAAACACAAACAATTGCGGTCAAAATTCACAACACGGCTAGTACGCCCATTACGATCAATATAGGCATTGCTAAGGCCACGACAAATATTAATGGTGTTGTGGAATACAAGCACACGAATAATCGCAGTGCGAATTTGCCATATGATATCAGTAAATTGGTGACAACTGACGAATAACAAATCAAGTTAGCTAAGGGGCAAGTCAAGACAGTCAAGTTTCAAATTAAGATGCCGGCCAAAAGCTATCAAGGCATTTTAGCAGGTGGGATAACTTTCTTGAAAAAGGTCTCGGCAACTGATACCAAAAAGGCCGTGGCAGTCAATAACCAATACGCTTATACTGAAGCCGTAATTTTGCATGGTAGTAAGGATCTAACAACCAATCAGCTAACAATGAATAAGATTGCGGTCAAGCAGATTAATGGGCGCAATGTCATTAATTTTCCGTTGGTTAACCATACGGCGGCCTACCTAAATAAAGTACAGACTAACATTAAGATTTATCATCGGGGAGGCAGTAAAGTTGTCTACCATCAAAAGTTAGCAAACGGCCAGATGGCACCTAATTCAATCTATAAATTGCCATTACGGACGGGGGAAAAAGCGCTAGCGGCCGGTAAATACACAGCGGTCGTGAAAGTCACTTCCAAGAAGCAACACTGGCAGTTTAAGCAGCACTTTGTGATTACGAAGGGGCAGGCCGATACCTTGAATAAGACGGCGGTCTTGAAGCAAGGGCCTAACTGGTGGTTATATA
>OMJG01000487.1_pt1 | contig 29485 bp, 27 predicted proteins | sample 1646431 | NCBI WGS metagenome assembly OMJG01 (sample SAMN03771674, study PRJEB25209) | food metagenome | isolation source: Cotija cheese | place: Mexico:Jalisco,Michoacan | collected 2011-12-12
AAGGATGGTCCGACTCACCACTGACGGACAAGGGAATCGCAGATGCCAAGCGCGCTGGTCAACGACTGGCGCAAGTGACATTTGCGGCCGCCTATGCGAGTGACACCACCCGGGCACAGAATACAGCCAAACAGATTCTAGCTGCTAATGCGCAGCCCGTCACACTGACGACGGAGCCCGCCTTCCGGGAAGAAAACTTTGGCTACTTCGAAGGCTTAGACACTGGCCTCGTTTGGCATACCCTGGGAACGCCACTTGGACTAGATTCGTTTGATGCGATGATTGCGTCACTCACGATTGAGAAGACCAAGGATATGTTCCACGCGCAGGATCCCTTCGGCGATGCTGAGGACAATGCGCGTTTTTGGGACCGGGTTCAACCAGGCTTGAATCATGCTATTGCTGCAGCGGCCGATGGCGATCGTTTATTGATTGCCACCCACAGCACAACGATTCGTAGTATCGTTTCAAAATACTCGGACATTGATGTTTCCGTACCAGTCGATATGTGAGCAAATAAAAACAGTCATTGCCCAATCGGACGATGACTGTTTTTGGATTACTTCTTAATCAATGACGCCTCATGAGCTCGCTGCGTGTACATATCAATTTCATCATCAGCTGCTCGTACCCAGTGACGCGGTGAAATTTCAACCAAATGACGTTCCTTACCATCATTTTCGCCGCTACCATCATAGGCAATCTCTTGCCGGGCCCGTTCAAACTCAGGATCAGGAACCGGCACAGCCGATAATAAACTCTTCGTGTAATCATGTAACGGGTGGGCATAGATTTCATCAGAATCAGCGATCTCTAACATCCGTCCGTAATGCATGACCCCAATTCGATCGGAGATGTACTTCACCATCGACAAGTCATGGGCAATGAACAGGTACGTTAAGCCCTGTTCACGTTGGAGTTTCTTCATCAAGTTAACCACTTGGGCTTGAATTGACACATCCAACGCAGAAATTGGTTCATCAGCAATGACAAACTTAGGGTCCACGGCTAATGCCCGGGCAATCCCGATCCGTTGCCGCTGGCCACCAGAGAATTCGTGCGGATAACGGCTAGAATGGTCCTTGTTCAACCCCACGGTCTCCAATAGATCTTCGACCTTTTTCGTCCGCTCAGCATCGTCTTTCGCCAAGTGATTGATGTCAATCCCTTCAGCCACGATGTCTTTAACTTTCATCCGTGGATTCAGTGACGCGTAAGGGTCTTGGAAAATCATCTGCATATCCTGACGAAATTCACGTTGATCAGCTTTACTGGTAAAGCTATCCACGTTCTTACCGTCAAACAAGATTTCTCCAGAGGTGGGCTCATACAAGTGAATAATCGCCCGCCCAGTCGTTGTTTTCCCTGAACCGGATTCGCCAACTAAGCCAAAGGTTTCACCTTTATAGATGTCAAAGGAAATATCATCCACGGCCCGAACTTCATCAGCCTTACCCACATTGAAGTATTGTTTGAGGTGTTTAACCTCGAGGATTTTTTCGGCATTTTCGTAATCCATTATTGCTGTTCCTCCTCTTCTTCAACTGGACCGGCAGTCCGTTGTTTGGCTAACAGTTCCTGGTTCATTTCAGCATATTGTTGTTGTCGCGCCACAATTTGTGCTGGTGGCGTAACCTTAGGCGCATCCGGATGGAGCAACCACGTTGCCGCATAGTGCGTATCGGAAACCTTAAAGAACGGCGGCTCCTGTTGCGTATCAATCTTTAGTGCGTAAGCATTCCGGGCAGCAAAGGCATCCCCAGTTGGCGGATCTAACAAATCTGGTGGCGTACCGGGAATCGATGGTAATTCATCGCCACCGGTATCCAAGGTTGGCATTGAACTAAGCAAGCCCCACGTATAAGGGTGCTTGGGATTATAGAAGATTTCATCAACCGTGCCGTATTCCACGATTTTACCCGCGTACATCACGGCGACTCGATCAGCCATACCAGCCACCACACCTAAGTCATGGGTGATGAAGATAATTGACGTCGAAATCTTATCTTGCAATTCCTTCATCAAATTCAGGATTTGGGCTTGAATGGTCACGTCCAACGCCGTAGTTGGCTCATCAGCAATTAAAACGTCTGGATAATTAATCAGCGCAATCGCAATCACAATCCGTTGCCGCATCCCACCAGAAAATTGGTGCGGATAGTCGTTAATCCGATTTTCAGCATCGGTAATTCCGACTAACTTCATCATTTCCAAAGCTTGCGCCCAAGCCTTATCCTTCTTCATCCCCTTGTGTACCATGAGGGGTTCGGCGATTTGCCGACCGATCTTCATCGTGGGATCAAGGGAGGTCATTGGGTCTTGGAAGATTTCGGCGATGTCTTGGCCCCGAATGGCTTCCATCTCTTTATCGCTCTTCTTCAGAAGGTCCTCGCCCTTGTACATAATCGAACCACTGACAATATCGGCGTTACGGGCATTTAGGCCCATGATTGTCCGCGTCGTCACGGACTTACCGGAACCAGATTCCCCAACAATTGCCAAGGTTTCGCCTTTTCGCAAATCGAAGCTAACGTTTCTGATGGCCTTCACGTCACCAGCATAGGTTTTGAAGTTAACTTGGAGATTGCGTACTTCTAATACATTATTTTCATTTTCCATACTGTCAGGTCACCTACTCTTTCGTCCGCGGATCAAAGGCATCCCGCAAGCCATCACCCAAAAGGTTAAAGGCTAACATGATGATACATAGGACCAGTGCTGGCCACCACATCTGGTATGGCAAGAACTGGAAGTTCTTTTGCCCATCATTTAGCAATGTCCCCAAAGAAGCTTGTGGTGAAGAAATCCCGATCCCAATATAGGACAAGGTTGCTTCAAAGAAGATGGCGTTGGGAATTGTGAACATCGTATTGATGATAATGACACTGGATAAGTTAGGTAACAAATGCTTGAAGGCAATCTTCAACGGACTCTCACCCAGTGTTTTCGCAGCTAGAATAAATTCTTGCTCCTTTAATTCCAACGTCTGCGCTCGAACCAGCCGGGCCATATTGGTCCACGAGGTTAACGCAATCGCAATAATAATTGAGGTCATCCCAGGTTTCAGAATCAAAATCAACAGCACGATCACAACCAGGTTTGGAATTGACAGGATAATTTCGATGACCCGTTGCATGAAGGTATCAATACGGCCACCTTTCCACCCCGAGAACATCCCGTAAGTTACCCCGATCGTTAAATCAAATAGGGTGGCAACCAAGGCAATAATCAAGGAAATCCGTGTTCCGTAAAGAACCCGTGAGAATAAGTCCCGACCTAAATAGTCAGTTCCCATGATGTAGGCCTTACCAGAAGCCCCAGCTTGTTGATAAGCATCAATTCGTTGGCCCGCCTGAACCAGCGTCCCATTGAATCCGTTAATCCCCACACCGGGAATCTTTGACGGTAAGTTTGCATACGACGGGTGCACTGCATTCGGATCATGGGGTGACGCGAAGAGTGACCCAAAGGCCATGATGAAAATAATCGCCAAGATAATCAGGGACACCCAAGCCCCTTTGTTTTTCTTTAACCGCCGCCAAGCATCTTGGGTAAACGTCAAGGATGGCGCGGCAATCTTTTCACTGTCAAGCGATGCCCGGTCGTCAGCCGACATCGGCTTAAAGCTATCTTCAGGGAGTTTTACTGTATCTGCCATTTATTTACCTCCTAGTTAGCCTTTCCTGTGAGCCGAATCCGTGGATCAACAACACCGTATAAGATGTCAGTGAACAACAGAACCACACACAACATGAATGAGTACACGATGGTCAAGCCCATAATCGTTGGGTAATCATTGGTCAAGACGGACTTAACAAATTGTTCCCCAATACCAGGAATGGAGAAGATGTTTTCCACCACCATCGACCCAGTCATAATGTTCACGGCTAACGGACCCACAATCGTAATCAGCGGAATCAAACTGTTCCGCAGCGCATGGTGGTAAATAACCCCCGTACGACTTAATCCCTTGGCCTTAGCTAGCTCAATATAATCCGAACTCAGCACATCGACCATTTCAGTTCGCACAAATCGAGCGGACTCGGCTAATGGTGTTGCGGCCAGCGCTAAGGTTGGTAGCACCGTATAACTAAAACCACCCCATTCAGCAATTGGGAACCAGCCCAGCTTCAGTCCTAAGTAATACTGAAGTAACACCGCTAAAACGAAAGATGGGATTGAAATTCCCAGAATCGAAACAATCGTTGAGGTCGTATCAACCCAAGAGTTTTGTCGCATCGCACCAAAGGCACCGATGACAACCCCTACGAGCACGCCAAGGATGATGGCCTGCAGCCCAATCTGCAAGGATGGTGCAATACGACTTGAAATCAAGTAGGAAACGGGTTGATCACTAAATTGGAACGAGGTCCCAAAGTTTCCTTTAACCGCCCCAGCAATGTACAACAGATACTGTTGCCATACAGGTTTATCCAAACCATATTGCTGATAAATCAACGCAATTTGGCTCTTGGATAGCTTAGCTTGGTTGGTCAGTGGCGTCCCAGGTAATAACTTCATTAGGAAGAACGTCACGGTAATCACAATAAATAAAGTCAGGATCAGGTAGAAGATCCGCTTTGCTAGGTACTTTGCCATTTGTTTACCTCTCAATCAGTAGACTTATTCGTTACCGTTAAGTTACGAAACTTAACAAGAACTCCACGAAAACAACAAGATGATAAAAAGCCTGCAATAACATCGAAAAGTAAGGACCAACTCCCGTTAATCCTTACTCCCCGGTAAGACTTATTTAGTCGGTCACCCGACGAAAACACTTACTTATACGATAAGCTTACTTGGAAATGTAAGCTGAACTGAAGTCCCAGTTAGCGCCAGTTGGGAAGTAAGTCAATCCCTTGACGTTTGACTTAACCAGTTGGGCTTTCCCTTGTTGATAAATTGGGATAATTCCTTGGTCATTCAGGAGCGTCTTTTGTGCGTTAACCATGTCACTCCAACGAGCAGCTGTGTTGTTGGCATCCTTACCAGTTGCAGCTGCGACATACTTATCGTATGCCTTAGATGACCAACGACCATTGTTGTACGAATTACCAGAAGTGAACAGTGACAAGAAGGAAATTGGATCTGGGAAGTCAGCACCCCAAGCAGAGACGACAGCATCGAAGTCACCACTTTGAGAACGGGCTAACCGGGTCTTAAATGGCAAGTTACTGTTTGTCACCTTCAAGCCAGGCAACTTCGCCCACTGACTTTGAACGAATTCAGTAATGTTCTTACCAGCTGGCGTATCATCAGCCATTAAGGTTAATGAGTAGCTTGAACGGCCCGTTTCCTTCAAGGCTTCCTTCCATAGCTTCTTCGCCTTCGTTAAATCTTGGCTCGTTGCTGATGGAACCGCAGCATCTGTATTGAAGTCCTTACCCTTGTAAGAAGCTAAACCAGTTGAAACTAGACCCTTAGCAGTGGTTGAACCATCTTGTAAGACCTTGTTAACAAATTGGTTCCGGTTAACTGCCAATGATAAGGCTTGACGAGCCTTCTTGTTCTTCATCATTGAATCTTTCTTTTCGTTCAATTCAATGTAGAAGGTTGAAGCACTCTTCCGTTCAACATATTGCTTACTGTTCTTGTAGTTCTTAGGTTGTTGCCCACTCAAGTAAGTCGCATCCAACTTACCGCTCTGGTATTGACTCAAAGCCGTTTGCGGATCTTTCATCGTCTTGAAGTTAATCTTCTTTAGTTTAACATTCTTGGCGTTCCAGTAGCTAGAGTTTTTGCTCATGCTCCAATTATCAGACGTCCCGGTCCAGTACGTTAACTTAAATGGTCCATTATAGACGTTGTCTTGAGCATTAGTGGCATACTTCTTGCCGTACTTTTGAACCACTGACTTGTTTTGTGGGAAGAACATTGGACTAGCAGCCAATGAAGGGAAGTAACTAGTGGCCTTAGTTAAGGTGACGACCACCTTATAGTTGCCCTCTGCCTTAATCCCTAATGTCGAAACAGCCTTCTTCTTATTGATGATGGCGTTAGCGTTCTTCACTGGCGCATACATGTAAGCGTATTGTGAAGCAGTCTTGGGATTAACTGTCCGTTGCCAGGCATAAACGAAATCTTTAGCTGTAACTTGGTCTCCGTTACTCCACTTAGACTTCCGTAAATTGAAGGTGTAAGTTTTCCCATCCTTGGAAACCTTGTAGCTCTTGGCAACCCCAGGATACGTCTTACTGTTCTTGCCAATTCGTAAGAGACCTTCACCAGTGTTGTTAATGGTTTCCCCGGAAACGACATCGGTGGCGGTGGAAGCATCCATCGACGGTAATGCTGAACTTTCCATCCAGTTTAACGTCTGCTTGCTGGCGGTGCTAGAACTGCTGTTTGATCCACACGCTGCCAGTAGCACAGCGGCGAAAGTTGCAACTGTTCCCAGTTTAACTGCCGAATTGATTTTCATTATAATTCCAACCCCTCTTAGTTGTGTGTGAAATAAATTGACAACCTCAAATTTGATGTTTCCAATTGTATATTAGAAAACAATTAAAATCAATGGTAAAAGCTAATTTTATTTAAAAAAGTTTCAATAATCCTTATATATCAAGGAATTAAAATGAAAAATTAAAATTCGATGTCACATTTTTCTGAGGATAAACATGCTTTTTTTTTATACCATATACAGAAAAATGGCGAACATTCACCTTATCCACTCATTTTCTATTCAGACAGACATCGTCATTAATAAAAAGATCCGAGACACCTTGTCTCGAATCTTTTTATCAGCGCTTCGTTGAACGTGCCCACACGTTTGTTACTCATCAACGAGCACAATTTACTTAGCAATGTAAGCTTTACTGAAGTCCCAATTTGAACTAACCGGGAAGTAAACGACGCCCTTAACCTTAGATTTCATCAATTGAGGTTTGCCTGCTTGGTAGACTGGAATAATCCCTTGATCGTTTAATAGGATCTTCTGCGCATTGATTAGATTCTGCCACCGGGCCGCCGGTTTGTTCGCGTTAGTGGTGGTCGCGGCCTTAATTAACTGATCATACTGCTTATTGGACCACTTACCATTGTTGTATGAGTTATCTGATGTAAATAGCGATAGATCCGTAATTGGATCTGGGAAGTCCGCACCCCAGAGTGTCACAACTGCATCAAATTGACCTGCTGCGGATCGCGCTAATCGCGTCTTGTAAGGTAGATTTGAATTAGTCACCTTGAAATTGGGTAACTTGGACCACTGACTCTGAACATATTCAGTCGTACTCTTGCCTTCAGGAGTATCGTCGGCCATTAAGGTCAACGAGTAGCTGGAACGGCCCGTTTCCTTTAGGGCTTCTTTCCATAGCTTCTTCGCCTTAGCAATATTGTGCTCCGTTGCGCTAGCCGTGCTAGCTTCACTCGCAAAGTCCTTACCATTACGGATTGCCAGTCCACTTGTAACAATCCCATTAGCGACCTTAGAACCATTATCTAAAACTTTATTGACAAATTGCTTACGGTCAATAATCAATGATAAGGCCTGACGCGCCTTTTTATTACGTAACATTGAGTCCTTCTTTTGATTCAATTCAAGATAAGCCACTCGTGACCCGTTCCGAGCGTGGTAATCCTTACTGTTCTTGTAGTTCTTGGGTTGTTGTCCACTCAAGTAAATGGCATCTAGCTTGCCACTCTGGTACTGGCTCAACGCCGTCTGCGGATCCTTTACCGCACTAAACTTAACGTGCTTTAATTTGACAGACTTGGCATTCCAGTAATTTGGGTTCTTAGTTAGCGTCCAATTATCAGATGTTCCTGTCCAATAAGTGAGCTTGAACGCCCCGTTATAAACATTGTCCTTAGCATTTGTGGCATACTTCTTGCCGTACTTTTCAACAACAGATTTATTTTGTGGGAAGAAGGCTGTTTGGGCAACCAAAGTTGGAAAATAACTAACCGCGTGGGTTAACGTTACAACCACTTTGTACTTGCCAACTGCCTTGATGCCTAGCGTTGAAACCGGCTTTTTCCCTTTCATAATGGCATTGGCATTCTTGACATCAGCATACAGATAAGCGTACTGCGAGCCGGTCTTCGGATTCACTGTCCGTTGCCAACCATAGACAAAGTCTTTGGCCGTTACTTGATCCCCGTTACTCCACTTGGACTTCCGGAGATTAAACGTATAGGTCTTCCCATCCTTCGACTTACTGTAGCTTTTGGCTACCCCCGGATGGGTACTACTATTCTTTCCAAACTTCAACAAGCCCTCACCTGTGTTATTCAGGGTCTCGCCAGAAACAACATCCGTTGCCAACGAATTATCCATGGTTGGTAGCGACGACGTCTCCATCCACGTTAAGGTTTGATTCTGTGACTGCTTAGATGACGTGCCACACGCCGCTAACGAAATCGCCGTTAGCGCGGCCACCGTGCCTAACTTGATCATTGCTCTAACCTGCATACTCATTCCAACTCCTCAGTGGTTCTTGTGTATGCAGTCTACTATAAATTAAAATTAGATTAGAATCAATACCAAATTTTAATTTAAGGCATTTATTCTATCTGTTCCCCTGTTTAATACTGATTAAAGCTAGATTTGGGGCTTCCACCGCTAATCCTTACTGGAATCCCATTCGGCATGGTATACTCAACACATAGACATTTATAAGGAGGGTGATCTCTTGGAAGAAACCCCACGAACACCGGTCATCACAATTGGGTTAAATGCTGGTCAAGCGACATTTGATTACGCAATGGCTGAATTAAAGAACCTGGTGGAAGCAAATCACATGACCGTCGTTGAAGAGGTGCAGCAGGCCCTGTCACGGCCTCAACCCGGGACATACTTTGGTACCGGAAAAGTTGAAGAGCTGGCAACGATTGTCGCTGACGATGGCGTCGATACCGTTGTGGTTAACGATGAACTTACGCCTAGTCAGATCCGTAATTTGGAAAAGGTAACCAAAGCTCGGATCATCGACCGCACTGGCCTCATTTTGGAAATTTTTGCCAATCGAGCCCAGTCTCGCGAAGCCAAACTTCAAGTACAACTGGCAAAATTACAGTACCAGCTACCGCGGCTACACACCAGTGCTTCACAACGTCTGGATCAACAGACTGGGAGTGGCGGCGGTGGGGGCTTTACCAACCGTGGTGCTGGTGAATCACAGACTGAAATCAGTCGACGAACCCTGCAACGCGCCATCACCCACGTTAATCATGAGCTAAAAGAAATTAATCAAGCGGCAGCGACGCAACGGCAACAACGTGAGCGTAACCAACTGCCTTCCGTGGCTTTGGTTGGTTACACCAACGCCGGCAAATCAACGCTCATGAATGCATTAGTTCGTGAATTTGGTAAAAGTGACGAAAAACAAGTCTTCGTTAAAAATATGCTATTCGCAACGTTGGATACTAGCGTCCGGCAGCTAACGTTCCCCGATCAAAAGAAACTGCTCTTAAGTGATACGGTTGGGTTTGTCAGTCAATTACCCACACAATTGGTCAAAGCCTTCCGCTCAACACTGGCCGAAGCCGCCAATGCCGATCTTTTGGTTCAAGTTGTTGACTACGCCGATCCTAACAAGGAAGCTATGATGGCTACAACCGAACAAACCTTGCACGACATTGGGGTTACCGATGTGCCCATGGTCACGGTCTTCAATAAGGCTGATTTGACTGAAGCCACCTATCCCAGTCGAGCGGGTGACCAGTTAATCCTTTCGGCACAAGATCCCGCCTCAATTGCATTACTGGTTCAGACGCTCAAAGAAAAGGTCTTTCACAACTATGTCACAGCAGATTTCTTAATTCCCTTCGCTGATGGTGATGTGGTCGCCTACCTGAACGATCATGCTAACGTCTTATCAACGGGTTATGAAGCGACAGGAACCGCCCTAAAAGTGGAACTCCAAGATACTGACTTTAATCGATTTAAGCAGTATGTTGTCACCCATTAGCCCCAACGAAAAAGCACGTCAGAATTAACTTCTGACGTGCTTTTTATCTTAAACCAATTCAACTTAAGCTTGGCGTTTCTCTAAGTACCGAGCTAGTACTGATAACAAGTAACAAACGATAAAGTACATAACCGCAATGGCCACAAACATTGGAATAATGTAGTTGGTATTTTGCCCATAGATAATCTGGGAGCGGAAGAGCATTTCTGGCAGCAAGATAATCGTTGCCAATGACGTATCCTTAACCAGGGAAATAAATTGACTCACTAGCGCCGGAATCATCTTAACTAGCGCTTGTGGCAGAACAATGTACCACAGTGCTTGCCAATACGTTAACCCGTTAGCCCGGGCCCCTTCCATCTGGCCTGGATCAACCGCTTGAATCCCGGAACGCACAATTTCGGCTAACATCGTTGATTCAAAGATAGTCATGGCCAAGATTGCTGCCGGAATGACGTCGGGCTTCACCCCTAAATTAGGAAGTCCAAAGTACGTGAAGAACAGAATCAAAATCAATGGCAGGTTCCGAATCACATCAATGATAAACCCGACGATGGCTGATAAATACTTGATTTTGACATAACGAATGACCCCTAGAATCGAGCCAATAATAAAACTGCCAATAATTGAAACCACCGATACTAAAATGGTAATGCCTAGTCCACCGAACAGGTAGCGTAAGTTATCCGGAGAGTAAGCCGCGATAAAGTTTTGCAACATAATATGTCCCCTCCCCTTAAGCTAAGCGCTTTTCTAAGTAGCGCATGTAGTAACTGATCGGCATCGTGATCACCAGATAAAGCACCCCAACGGCTGAATATGCCGCGATAGTTTCCAAAGAACTTGAGGCAATGACATTCCCTTGGTACATCAGATCAAACCCACCCACAAAGGCTAAGGTTGATGAGTTTTTAACCAAGTTCACGAATTGATTTCCCAGTGGTGGAATCACGTAACGGAAAGCCTGCGGTAAAACAATGTAGCGCATAGCTTGCCAGAAAGAAAGTCCGTTAGCCCGGGCCCCTTCCATCTGTCCTGGATCAACTGATTGAATCCCAGCTCGCACCGTTTCAGCAATAAAGGCTGACGTGTACAGGGTCAAACCAATCGTCCCAGCTGTAAATCCATTCATTTTGATCACATACAGCGGGAAAACCACGTAAAAGAACATGGTGATAACCAGTAGCGGAATATTCCGGAAAATTTCAATATAAACTCGTGCAACACCACGGCCAAATTTGCTAGGTGATTCTTCCAGCAAGGCAAAGAATGTCCCAATAATCAAGCTAAAGATGAGTGCTAACAGGCTACATAACAACGTCTGACCTAAACCATAAAGGAGTGTGCCTCCATATGTTTGAAAGATATGAATCATTCTTTAGCCGCCTCCTCGTAGTCAAAGCCCTTCACGTTGTGGAACCACTTGTGAAGAAGTTTGTTGTATTCGCCGTTAGCCCGGACTTCCTTTAAAGCCTGATTGACGGCTGTCTCAAATTGTTGTTGGTTCTTATCCATAGCAATCCCATAAGGTTCAGAGACGAAGGTACCACCGGTGACTACATAGCCCGGGTTCTGTACTGACATCCCGTAAAGGATCCCATTATCAGTCGTCAACGCTTGCCCTTGACCGGACTTCAACGCAGTCATTGCTTGCGCATAGTCGGTTAACTGCAAGACCGTTGCATTTGGCGCAACCTTTTGAACATTTTCAACGGAATCCGATCCAACAACCCCTAGAACCGTTCCCTTTTGCTTGTTCAGATCTTTGACATTCTTAATGCTGCTGCCTTGCTTTACCAATAATGACTGGCCGGCATAGAAATAAGTATTCGAGAAATCAACTTGTTTGCGCCGTTCTGCTGTATTGGTCATGGTGGCAATAATCGCATCGATATTGCCGTTTTTAAGCATCGGCATCCGCGTCGAACTGGTTACTTGGATAAACTTGGCCTTGGCATTTTTCCCCAGCATCTGCTTGGTTAAGGCCTTAGCTAAATCCACTTCAAACCCCTTGATTTTACCGTCCTTGGTGTCTAGTAACCCGAATAATCGCGTATCCGCTTTAACACCCCAAGTGATGGTTTTCGACTTTTGATCCGTCTTCCAAACATTTCGTGAAGACAACGCCGTACTCCCACACCCACTAATAACGGCCGTTAAAGCAACCAATGACAGTAGGAGGCTCAAACTACGAATCCATTTTTTCATATGAGCTTTCCTCCCCTGATTAGTGTGTAATAATCTTGCTTAAGAATTGACGAGCCCGTTCATTACTTGGTTCACCGTCGAAGAACTTCTCTTTGGAATCATCTTCCAAGATCCGTCCATCCGCCATGAAGATTACTCGGTTGGCCACTTCGCGAGCGAAGCCCATTTCGTGAGTAACGACAAGCGACGTCATACTGGAGTCTTGCGCAATCGTCTTCATAACATTCAGCACATCATCAATCATTTCGGGATCAAGCGCACTGGTTGGCTCATCGAATAACAGACACTTAGGCTTCATTGCCAGTGAGCGGGCAATCGCAATCCGTTGCTGTTGGCCCCCAGAGAGTTGTGACGGCATTTTCGGTGCTTGATCAGCCAAGCCAACCCGATCTAACATTTCCATCGCAACTTTCTTATTCTCTTCTTCACCACGGTGCAAAACAATTCGTGGTGACAACATGATGTTTTCCAGAATTGTCTTGTTAGCGTATAAATTAAAGTGTTGGAACACCATCCCCACGTTCTTACGAATCCGGTTCATATCCGTCTTGGGGTTGGCGAGATCCTGACCATTGACAATCAATTGCCCATGCCGAATTTCTTCCAAACCATTAACTGTTCGGATTAACGTTGACTTCCCAGAACCAGAAGGGCCGATTAGAACAACCGTCTCCCCTGCCTCAATTGTTAAATTAATATTGTGTAGCGCGTGAAAATCACCGTAATACTTTTCCACGTTGTGAAATTCAATCATTGACATAAGTATTCCCTCCACTAGTTAAAGTTTACCGTTCGATCGGTGGACTAGCGCCCCATGCCAATCCCGTAAGATTGGTTTTTTAGTTTCTAAATTAAAGTTTAAACCAAAAAAATTACCCGGTCAAAGTAAACAGCTTTAAGATACAACTCACTACTGATGTTTTGAGGGGGTGAAAGTTAGACATACCACGGACTTGCCACCTTTCAAAAAAATTTATATTCAAGAAAACGTCTAACATCATAATGTTATAAATTCTAACATTTATTATTTTTGACGCTGTCCCAGCAAAAAAGGCTGAGAACTAAGTCTCAGCCTTTCTGTATTATTCAAGTGTTAAAATTCTGGATCGACAAATCACTGCTTGTCATTAATCGCAGAATACCTTAATGATGATATCGCGACGTCCGTGTCATCGGTTCATCGGTCGCTGATGACCCAGTGCTATCGGTCGAATAACGGGCCCGACGCCTGCCTTCACCAGTTGTCGACTTCCGATCGGCCGTGGCGCGATCTCGCTGATGCTTATACGCCAACTGAACGGCCACTTCAAAATCGTTAGCCTGTTCAATCATTGATGTCCGGCCTAACACCTTAAAGGGACCACCTACTAACGTCGCGTTAGCTAGGTACAATTCAAATTGATCACGCACATCGGCCACGTTCTGCAATCCCACCGTGCTGACCGTACCAACCCGCTGTTTATCAGCTTGATTGATTCCGGCATAAACCACCAATTGGTTACCTTCCGGCTGCATCTCAAAGTAAGGAATCAGTGTTCCCGGTCCTGACGCGTAAACCGGCTTGCCCGTTTTAGTCGTTTGCTCCATAATCTCACGATCACCCAAGCCAGAATAATCCAGCTTTAAGAGCCGAGCTTGTTGCAATTGCGTAGCCAAATTTTGAATATTTTGCACATCACTTGGCGTTGACGCTAATTTTCCTGGCAAGATTTTCTTTTCATCAAAGTAGCCATTAGCCGGGATATTCCGGCCATGAATAGTCTGCCGCCCGGTTGTCTCCTCTTCTTTAGGCTTAATGTGCAGCCATTTTTCAATTTTCGGAGAAATATCGAAGGGTGCCTTTTTTTCGGTGAAGTAATACATACCATTCAAGTACACAAAGTACAAGAGCAGTAAAGCCACCAGCAAGATTAGTAACCCCCAAAATGGATGACCATTTTGCAGATAACGAATGGCGATATAAAACAAATAGAGGTCACCCAAGGCCCCTAGAATCACATAAACCCGATTCTTAATCTTGGCATTCACATTGATATAACCTAAGTAATGGTTGACCATATCAAGAAAGCTTAGCATTACCGATCCCCCTTTCGTTATTATTGATCAGTCGTATTGGTGCCATTAGTCGTTGCACTATACGTATTGTGGCTGTACGTACCCGATCCAGTATCATCAGTCGTATCATTCGTTGTATTATCAGTCGTATCGTCCGTTGTATCATTCGTCGTCCCATTAGAAGACTCCTTCTCAGAAGTCGTATTAGCCGATGAGCTTTGTGTATCCGTCGTCGATGACTCACTACTACTGTCTTTTGAAGAGGAGTCACTACTATCTGAAGATTTCTTTGATGAATCTGAATCCTTTTTCTTGCTGTCATCGCTGGCTTTTTTCTTCGAATCATTAGATGACATGCCGCTGACCAGAGACGAGCTAGTAGAAGAAACGCGTGCGGCCCCTTCATTCGTCTTGGTCACCGTATTGGTTACCACATTCGTTGCCCCGAGTGCTAGTGCCATCGAGACAATGGCAAATGGTGTGATAAAGGGTGGTGTTCGATACGCCATACACAATTCCTCCTTACGATTTACCTACTTCTATTATTGTGCCACAAGAAGCTCAAGTTTTTTTCAAAAATACCTTAATTTTTAACTAAAGTGGTCTCTTTTACGCCTGCCGCCTGACAGGTTCCACAAATCCCATAAAGTTCAAAGCTGTGTCCCGTTATCTTGCAGTCTGGTAATTGAGCCGTAAAAAAGTCCATGGGACACATCTGTAATTCAATCACCTTGCCACAATTTTGGCAGATGAAATGATGGTGATGCTGGTGATGAAAGTCACACTGATACTTCACGCGAGTCCGTTCCTGTTCGGTATTCTGTTCAACGATTCCCACTTCTTCGAACTCTTTCAAGTTACGATAAACTGTATTGTGACTCATGCCGGGAAATTCCGTCCGCATATAAGCATCAACCGTGACCACATCCGTGTAATGTGCCTGATTCGTTAATAGGAACTCTAGTAAGGCGTGACGCTGCTTGGTTATTTTTAATTTATTCTGCCGTAAAATCGTCATTGCGGCGGTTAGCGATTCTGCCATTTTTGGGTGCCTCCTTGTTAGACCTAACCCTGTCGGTAACCCGTTCGGTTGAAACCCGAATTCCTTGTTAGTTTAGCATATTTATCGCGAAACTCAACTATCAACTGCTTGGTCTTGCTCAAGCGTCGTCATGAGCGCATCCAACTTGAGTTGTGTCTGTTGCCAATGATCATTGTTTAGTTGAACAGCCCGGCCCTTTAAGGCTAGAGGCATCTTTAAATCACGGCGATACTCTGGACTAGCCAACCGCTGAGCCATCATCGATTTGTCATCACCCCGTTGGCTTAATCGACCCGCTAACTGCTCTGAATCACTAACTGTTAGGAAAATAATCACGGCCTGATCGCCTAACTCTTGGGCGTAAGTGATCGCGCCTTTGGTATCCAAAACAATCGCAGCAAACGGCGCCCGTTCAAATCCCGCCGCAATTCCTTCGCGCGACGATCCGTAATGATAACCGGCATATACGACTGATTCCAAGTAGTGCTTTTGTTGGAAGCTTACCTCATCTTCAAAGTAATAATCGACACCATCAACTTCTCCCTGACGTGGTGGCCGGGTTGTATGGGTCACAATTTTTGTCACAGGGTAGTTTTTAACCAAGTAATCTTGGACGGTGGTTTTTCCCGTTCCCGTTGCGCCGGTAATCACCAGTACCTTATGCATGATGATAATCCTCCAAATAGGTATTCGCTTGATCCAGCAAGCCCTTTAAGTTGTCGTAACTCAGTGTGTCGCGGGCCGTTGCATAATTAAACCAGCCAAACGCACTGATTTCAACTGTTTGTCGCTCAATGACACTGTCCGCTGGCACTAACGCTGTATACAAGACCACATGCTTATGGTGACCATTAACCATGTCATAATCCAAATCTGCATGAAAATCTGGATTGATGGCTACATCTAATTGGGTTTCTTCCTTTATCTCACGTACGGCCGTTTTCAGATCACTTTCGTCTCCTTCGACATGGCCTTTAGGGAAACCCCAGAAATTACTGGTGGCACTTTTTAACAATAAATATTCAGGCTGCCCATCCACCAACCGGTACACGACAGCCCCACTTGCTCTTTCGGTAATCATGCGTCATTGCCTCCTCAGAATTGACTAAACTTCTTCCATTTTAAATCGAAATGGTCTGTAATGGGAGTCCTTTACCTGACTTTTGTTAAAACAGGTAGTAACTCTCATTGACTTTTAATTTAACTCTAGGGTACACTATCCGAGATATCACCATTTATTAAGGAGGGTTTTTATGGGACTTGCGCGCATCTTTCGCCGCGAAAATTTAGATAATTACTTAAAAAGTGACCAGCATTTTGCCAAGACCATGTCAGCAAAAGATTTGATGTCACTCGGGATTGGTGCCGTGATTGGTACTGGGATTTTCATTCTTCCGGGGACAATTGCTGCCCAGTATAGTGGTCCCGGGATCGTTTTATCCTTTCTCCTAGCCGCTGTGGTCTGTTCAACTGCTGCCATGTGTTACGCCGAGTTTGCTTCAGTTTTACCGGTGGCTGGATCGGCTTACTCTTACGGTAACCTCGTCTTTGGGGAAATCATCGGTTGGATTCTTGGTTGGGCACTGATTTTGGAATATGTGCTAGCTGTGGCAGCCGTGGCCAACGCTTTTGGCGCTTACTTTAAATCTTTTCTAGCTGGGTTTGGGGTCAACCTACCGACTGCCATCACAGGACCTTATGACCCTAGTCATGGCACCTACGGCAATATCATTGCCATTTTAGTCGTCTTCCTCATCAGCTGGCTACTGAATCGTGGTGTGCGCGAATCCATGCGGATTAACAACGCGATTGTCATTGTTAAAATTGCTATTATTATTTTATTTGTGGTGGTCGGCATTTTTTATGTTAAACCCGCTAATTGGCAACCATTTGCACCATTCGGTTCCAAGGGAATTCTTCGGGGGGCCTCGACCGTTTTCTTCGCGTATCTCGGTTTTGACGTCGTCTCAGCTTCAGCTGCCGAAGTCAAAAACCCCAAGCGAAACATGCCCATCGGGATTATTGGGACATTGATTGTCGCGACCGTCCTCTACATGATGGTGGCCATCGTCTTAACCGGTATGGTGCATTACACCAAGCTGAACGTTGCCGATCCCGTAGCCCTTGCCCTAACGCTGGTTCATCAAAACTGGACTTCCGGCATTATCTCATTGGGTGCGCTGGCCGGCATGTTTACCATGATGGTCACCATGATCTATAGTTCTTCACGGCTCATCTATTCCGTTGGTCGCGATGGCTTATTGCCTAAGTTCTTGGGGAAAATCGATCACCAAACCGGAACCCCTAAGCACAGCTTAGCCGTCATTACCGTGGTCATCGCTGTGTTAGGTGGCTTCGTTCCCTTAGCTCAATTGACGAATCTGGTTAATATTGGGACGTTGGTTGCTTTCCTCTTTGTTTCCTTTGGGATTATCCGGCTCCGACATCTCGATAACTTGCCGCATAATACGGGATTCCAAGTTCCCTTTTATCCCGTCTTACCCATTGTCTCTGGACTCTTATGTTTCTACATGATGCTCCAGCTTCCCGCGGAAACGTGGATTGCCTCTAGTATTTGGTTTGCATTAGGACTCATTATTTACTTTAGTTATGGTCTGCGCCACAGTCGTTTAAACGACCAGGCCTAGTCACTCGTTTCTAACTTAAAAGGTAGGCGAAGATTTATGCGCAATCAACAATTTGCAATTCGACCAACCACGCTGGATCAAGCGCGCGTGGAACTTCAACAGATTCACTTCTTAGATGACACCAATCTGTCATTTACGACGCCAAGCGACCTTCTACGGGATTTCTACGACCGGAGTTGGCCCGAGTACACCACCAGCAGCGTAGTTGCTCAACAGCTCAGTAACCTCATGGCAACGCCTGAAACTGATGGTCTAACCTATTTGACCACCCATGAGCAGGTCCCGGTTGATGTCTTCTATAATCTGGCCCTGCAACGACTCGGCTTTGCGGTAGATTTAGACTTTCAGCTCACCGATCCATTAGCAGCCATGACTAAGATTCAATTACCCGTGGCTGACCATGAAGGAACGACCTTTACTTTAAATGAATTAATGAATGCGTGGTACGTCTTACTCACCACGCACAACAAAACTGGTCAGACTTTCTTAGATCAATTGACCACACACGGTTATTTTGCACCACTCATTCATGATAACAGCGTGCCTAAGCCCCTCATCTTCAATGGTAAGGCCCAGGCCGTCTTTGATACGACCCAATTAATTCATGAAGTGGTTTACGTTGAAAGCCCGCAGGATACGGATCATGACGGCCACCGTGACTTGCTCAAAGCCGAAGTCATCCGACCTGCTGAAACGGCTAACGGACTCAAGGTTCCGGTCCTGTATACGGCTAGTCCTTACAATCAGGGGACTAACGACGAGGCAGGAGAAGCCCTGACACACAACGTCAACGTTCCGCTCACTGCCAAGCAGCCAGCGGCCACAACCTTAGCCGATGTCACGGCTGAGCCAGTGACCACCCCGCTGCCGGATGCACGGCCAGTGACAGCGACAACCCACACTGCGGCAGAAACGTTTGCTCGTGAGCAATCATACACCCTCAACGACTATTTCTTAGCCCGGGGATTTGCCGTCGTCTACGCGGCTGGTATTGGAACCAAAGACTCTGACGGGTTACGGACCACTGGCGATCCGGAAGAGACCACCTCAACAATTGCCATCATTGAATGGCTAGCAGGCAACCGCACTGCCTTTACTACCCGCAATGCAACTCAGGCCATTCCGGCTTGGTGGAGTAACCATCAAGTTGCCATGACCGGCCGGTCGTACCTTGGCACCTTAGCAACGGCAGCCGCAACAACTGGGGTAGCTGGTCTAAAAACCGTTATCAGTGAAGCGGCCATTTCCAACTGGTACGATTATTACCGTGATGGCGGTTTGGTCGTTGCCCCAGGTGGCTTCCCCGGTGAAGACGCCGATGTGTTGGCCGAAGAAACCTTTAGTCGGCAACTTCTAGCCGGTGATTATCACCGGATTCAAGAAAAATGGCAACATCAGTTAGCCGCCATCACTCAGAAGCAAGACCGAGTGACCGGAAATTACAACCGCTTCTGGGATGCCCGCAACTATCTCAAAAATGCCAAAAATATTAAAGCTGATCTGTTGCTCGTCCACGGGTTAAACGACTGGAATGTTAAACCACGAAATGTCAACAATCTTTGGCGGGCTGTGCGCGACTTGCCCGTGACTAAGAAACTTATCTTGCATCAAGGCCAGCACATTTATATCAATGCCTTTCGGTCGATTGACTACACGGATATCGTAAACCTATGGCTGACGCATGAACTGTTAGGCGTTGACAATCACGCTGAAACTTTATTGCCTAATGTCATCATCCAAGATAATGTGATGCCAGAAACCTGGCAAGCGTACCCTGATTGGGATGCCCCTAGCAATCCGGTTCGGCACTTTAACCTTCAAGCTGACGAGTTAGTCGCACCCAATGATCACATCCCTGCGGCGGCCACCAGCTTTAACGATCAATTACCAGTCGATCAATTTAACCATTACACGCACCACATTGACGAGTGGCAAGCCGATTTACTCGGCGATAAACATAACGCGATGTTTAAGCACCGGCTGCTGTTCAAATCGGCCGTTTTGACCGACGACTTGGTCTTAGACGGTCGGCCCACCATTGACTTGCAAGTCGCGGTTAACCAGCCACTGGGACTGCTCAGTTTTCAATTAGTCGACTATGGTGATACTAAACGATTAGGCGTCAGTCCAACACCTTTACGGATCCGATTGGATGAAGGTTATCGCTGGCGTGAAGACAATCTGCGCGAATTTACTGTGGCTGCAACCACGCCATGGAAAATGATTACCAAAGGTCACCGGAATCTGCAAAATCGAACCAACGCCTATCAAGTGGATGAACTCAAACCCAATACCTTCTATGATTTGAGTGTCACCTTACAGCCCACCCACTACCGGTTACTAGCCGGTCATCAATTGGGGCTCGTTATTTATGCGACCGACTTTGGGATGACCGTCCGTGGTAACCAGGATTTGCAGTACTCCATTCAGTTAGGTAAGTCGGCGCTTCACGTGCCCTTCATCACCGATTAGGCCACCACAGTTTGGAATTCACGCGAATAGTGATAGACTAATAATTAACTTCATTGACAGAAACGGAGGAATTTTTCATGAAACAAGGGACCACAATTATCACACTCGATAACGGCTACCATCTTTGGACCAATACCCAAGGCACTGGCGACATTCATTTACTCGCTTTACACGGTGGCCCTGGTGGCAACCATGAATACTGGGAAGACACGGCTAAGCAGTTGGCCGCCCAAGGATTGAACGTTCAAGTTCACATGTACGATCAATTAGGTTCTTGGTATTCTGATCAACCTGACTACAGTGACCCAGAAATTGCTAAGAAGTATCTCACGTATGATTACTACTTGGACGAAGTTGAAGAAGTTCGGCAAAAGCTGGGCATTGATGACTTCTATCTGATTGGTCAATCATGGGGTGGCGCACTGGTTCAAATGTACGCAGCTAAGTATGGTCAACACTTAAAGGGCGCCATTATTTCCTCCATGGTCGATAACATTGACGAATACGTGGAAAGTATTAACCACATTCGGGAAACGGCTTTAACGGCAGACCAAGTCGCTTACATGAAACAAATCGAGGCTGAAGGTAACTACGACGATGCCAAGTACCAGAGCTATGTTGACATCTTAAATGACGGTTACGTTGACCGGAAAAAGCCAGCCGCTATTTCTCACCTCATCAGTACGATGGCAACTGACGTCTATGGTGCCTTCCAAGGTGACAATGAATTTGTCATCAAGGGAAAGCTGGCTGAATGGAACTTCCGTGATCATTTGAAGGACATTCAAGTGCCAACCCTCCTGACATTTGGAGAACATGAAACCATGCCATTGGCAACTGGTCAGAAAATGGCAGAGCTTATCCCTCACTCTCGCTTTGTGACTACCCCTGAAGGTGGCCACCACCACATGATCGATAATGCCCCTGTGTATTACGATCACTTGGCAACGTTTATTCGCGACGTGGAAGCCAATAATTTTAACGATTAATCTAAAAAGCCAACCGACGCTGAAAGGCGATGGTTGGTTTTTTATTTTCGACACAATTTAAGGTTTAAACTTAACAATCCTTTTTTAGTTACTTATAGTAAAAAAATCGCCACAACTTTCGCTGTAGCGATCCATCTAAATTCTAATCGTGAATAACAACTTTCATCCCATAAGGGACGTGATTATAAACCCATTTGGCATCGGCAACTGACAGGCGCACGCATCCATGAGAAGCGGCAGTCTTCCCTAGTTCCTCAGCCTCTTTCTTGATGTAATTACCGTCAGCATCCGTTGGCACACTGTGGAACAAGTAAATCCCATGGTCTTTCCAAGAGACCCAATAACGGGCCCCTTCACCAGAACCTTGGTTATAGAAGAACTTGCCGCGTTCCGCTTGAATATGGTACGTTCCATGCGGCGTCTTGTTCTTACCAACCCCCGTTGAGCAATACATCGTGTATAGAATCTGTTGGCCATCCCGAATATAGACCCGTTGTTTGCTGGTATTAACATCCAGCCAAGCATCCGGATGTTGCTTCAAGTTCGGATAGGCTTTGTTTTCTGACGGCTGACGCCAGTTAATGGTCTTAGCCTTCGTGGTGGTTGTTTTTTTCTTGGTCGTGGGTTGTGCGGTCGACTGGGTCGCATCATCCGCCGAACTCTTTTGAATCACACGATTAATCCCCGCTGCCACAGCAACAATCAATACGACAATTACCAATAACCGTCTAAAACGTCTCATGCTCTTCCGTCCTTTATCGATTTTTTCATCTCTAGCGTTAACTCTAACGGATTTTTCTGAAAAAGGGAATGCTTTTTACCAAAACGTAATCTCAGTGACATCTAGTTGGTTGAGCCATTACGCAAACTCAACTTTTCCACGTTTAAAATCTTATCGACTAACCCGGTATAGAAGCTGGCCTCATGGCTAACAATGATGGCATTGCCAGGAAAGTCATTAATCGCCTGCTTTAAAGCCTGCTTCGTTTCGTCGTCCAAATGGTTAGTCGGTTCATCCATAATCAGGAAGTTGGCTGGCTCAAATTCCATTAAGGCCAATTTAACCTTGGTCTGTTCGCCCCCTGAGAGCTCACCAATGGGTTTCATCGCGTTAGCGGAATCCAAACCACATTTGGATAACTTCGTGCGAATCGCCTTTTGAGGTAACTTCTCGTATTTGGCTTGGATGATTTGTAGCGGTGTTTGCTGGTTATTATCCCACACTAAATCTTGGCTGAAGTAGCTAATCCGTGCGGACGGTGAGAAGTGCGCCTCGCCACCCTTAGCTTTGATAATCCCCAGAATTGACTTAATCAATGTCGACTTCCCGACACCATTAAATCCGGTCAACCCGACCTTTTGATCGGTCGTGACGGAGAAGGTTACCGGTTTAAGTAATGGTCGATCATATCCCACGGATAACTCGTCAACGACTAAAGCATTTTGCGAACCCGTTTCTTGATAAGGAAAATCAAAATGGGCTTGCACATTGGTCGAAGGTGGATTGACCCGGTCCAACCGATTAAGCATCTTTTCCCGCGATTTGGCCATTGTTGATTTTGAACCGGCCTTGTTCTTTCGAATAAAGCGTTCCGCCTTTTCGATCACAACCTGTTGCTTATCAAACTCCCGTTGCTGGGCCTTTTCACGTTCACCCCGTTGGCGCATGGCTTGCTTAAAGCTGCCCCGATACTTGGTAATTTGGCCGAAAGCCACGTTGATGATACAATTCGTCACATTCTGTAAAAAATCATAATCATGAGAAATGATGAGGGCTGCTCCGTCAAAATTATTCAGATAATCTTCCAACCACGCAATGTGGGCCACATCTAAGTAGTTAGTCGGTTCATCGAGTAAAATAACGTCAGGATTTTCCAATAATAACTTAGCCAAAATAATTTTCGACCGTTGGCCCCCAGACATCTTAGCGACGGCGTGATCCCGACCAATATCGTCCAGGCCCAACCCTGAGATCACCCGTTCAATCTCAGTTTCAACGTCATAGAAGTTCCGGGCGTCTAGTTCTTCTTGAATCCGGCCCGCGCGTTCTAAGAGCTTGTCGTTCATCGTTTCAGCGTATTCCGTATACATGGCCGTCATGCGGTCATTCATGGCATACAAATCAGCATAGGCCGTATGAAGAAAATCAATTAATGTCATTCCATCAGGAATATCGGCATACTGGTCCAAATAACCAATGTGCGTCTTTTTTTGCCATTTAACTGTCCCAGTTAGGGGGAGTTCCTGTTCCGTAATAATCTTAATTAAGGTTGACTTTCCAACCCCGTTTTGCCCGACGACACCCATGTGTTCGCCCTTTTCGAGGGTAAAACTGGCATTCTCGTAGAGTTTCTTATCAGCGAAGCTCATACTGAGATCGTCAACTTCTAATAGTGGCACGTGTATCCTTCCCTTCTTCTCTTACGCAGAAAAAAGCCCGACAGCGTCAGGCTCTAATCCTAAAACTTATATAGGTAGTAACTTACCACGAAATACGGGGGTTCGTCAACTTCATGGCCTAGGAGGCTACCTATCATCTGTGATATAATGGGTGAAATTTACTGCTTAAGGACTGACTGACTATGAACATTCGTAATATTGACCATTTAACCCTGACCGTGAGTGATATAGAACGGTCTATCCGCTGGTACCATGAAGTCTTTGACCTCCCCATCATTGAATTTGCCGATGGTCGTCAAGGCGTTAAGGTGGGTAAGCAAAAGCTTAACTTCCAACAAAGCGACACCCCGCATCTCCCCGTGGCTAATCATCCCACGATTGGCGCAGCCGACTTTGCCATTATTGCCACCGACCCTCTGGCTAATATCTTATCGCATTTAACCAACTATGCCGTTGAAATCGTGGACGGCCCGGTTACGAAACAGGGGGCCCTGGGACCCATGACCTCAGTCTACGTCCGTGATCCTGATGAAAACCTCATCGAAATCGGCAAATACGAGAAATAGGAGGCTTCGCCGTGAATCGTTTCAACCAAATCTTTGATTGGATTGCCCGTTGCTTCAGATGGGTGGGCTTCTTGTTGATTTATCTCGTGGACACCGTCATCTTATCGTTTGCAACGATGCAAGTTAAGCACCCCACCGTGGTGAACCGTTCTATTGGGATGATGCTGATTTATTCAGCCTTTGTCTTGGCTTTCATTACCTGGCGGTACCAAAAACAATTACAAAGTAACAATCCCCGCCACTTTGGTCGTACCAAATTAACGGGGACCCGGTTTGGCCAGCTGATGGCATTCTTCTTTCTCATGTATGGTATTCAAATGGTGTGGAGCCTTTTGATTAGCGCGCATATTTTGGGAACACCCGCTAACCAGACGGCCGTCAATAGCCAGATTGTTCAATTACCATTCTGGAATCTGGCCTATTCGATTCTTTTTGCACCGGTGATTGAGGAACTGATCTTTCGCGGCATTTTTCTGAATTACTTCTTTCGGCAAAATTCTCGCGTCATGAATGTCTTAGGCGTTCTGTTCTCTGGCATGATCTTCGGCTACATGCATGTTACCAGTCTGTCTACCACGTGGATCATGTATTCGTTACTCGGTTGTATCTTAGGTTGGGCTTATCTTCATTTCCGGGATATTCGATACAACACAACCTTACATTTTATGAATAACGCGTTGTCGTTATTAGCATATATCTGAAAAAAGTCGCTTAGAAAATCACATGCTGATTTTCTAAGCGACTTTTATATTTAATTAATCCTTTGATGTTAGGCGCCAGGTTCTCCCTAATCAGTTGCCGTAAATAACGTCAGCAAGTCCTCCGCACGTAGATTGGCTTTCTCCGCGCCGCGGACATCCAATTTAATCTGACCGTCTTGAACCATCACCAACCGGTTACCATAAGTTAATGCGTCACTCATCTTATGCGTAATCATCATGGTTGTTAGGTGATGACTCGTCACGATCTTTTGCGTCAAGTCCATCACTTTTTGACTGGTCTGCGGGTCTAAAGCGGCCGTGTGCTCATCCAACAACAATAATTCTGGCTGACTGAGGGTTGCCATCAGCAACGATAATGCCTGGCGTTGGCCCCCCGACAGATATTTAACTTGCGTCGTCAAGCGATCCTCTAAGCCCATTTCAAGTGGCCGCAAAAGTTCCTGATAGGCCGCCAGCTGGTCTGCCCGACGGTAACGCCGTAAGCTCATACTCCCCGTGTGCTCTTGTGCTAACGTGAGATTCTGGGCCACACTGAGCTCACCAGCCGTCCCCATCTTGGGATCTTGGAACACACGCGATAACCATTTAGCCCGGTAAGCCACTGACTTCTTGGTGACCCGATGGCCGGCTAATGTCATCTCACCCGCATCGACTGGCAAGGTACCAGCAATCGTATTCAACAGTGTCGACTTGCCCGCCCCGTTGTTACCAATGACAGCAACAAAGTCTCCGGGCGTAATCTCTAAGCTAACGTTTTTTAACACATGACGCTCATTTGCTGTCCCGGGAAAGAAGACCTTCTGGAGATGCTTGACGCTTAAGACTGCTGGTTGTTGCATGTTCATCGACTCCAATCTGTTTGAGATAACGGTTCAACTGTTGCCGGGTCCGGTACTTATTACGAAGAATCGGCAGGCAAATGACCACGACTAAGATTCCTGCAGATAAAATTTTGAGATCATCGACTGGGAATCCAAGTCCCATCGCTACGGTCAATAAATAACGATAAATCACAGCGCCCAACGCCATCGCGGTTAATCGTAACCACATCTGGCGACCGTGTAGGAAGATTTCACCCACTAAGACAGAGGCTAATCCAATAACGATCGTGCCAATTCCCATACCAATATCCGCGTAACCATTGCTTTGAGCAATCAGCGCTCCGGACAAGGCGATACACCCGTTGGAGACCATGTAACCAATAATCACCATTCGGTCAGTATGAATCCCATTGGCCGCACTCATCGCCGGATTATCACCAGTTGTCATCAACGATAATCCCAGTCGCGTCTTGAATAACCAGATGAGTAGCACAATGACTAATCCCGTCACCACTGCTCCAATAACAATCGTTTGCAGGTCTAATGACCAACTCGCCGGTAAAACATTCATCAATACTTTTTGATTTAATAGTGGCACGTTGGATTTTCCCATGATGTGCATGTTCACCGAATATAATCCGGTCATCGTCAGAATACCGGCGAGTAAGGAAGGCATATGAAGCTTCGTATCCAAGACCCCCGTCACCCAGCCAGCGATACACCCTGCCAAGAAACCCAACAGACTGGCAACAATAGCTGACTGCCCACTTAACATCGCGCTAACCGTTACTGCCGCCCCCAAGGGGAAGCTTCCTTCAGTGGTTAAATCAGGAATATCTAAAATTCTAAATGTGATAAAGACCCCGATGACAAGCGGTGTCCAGAGGAGACCTTGACCGATACTGGTGATTAACATAGAACCGAACCCCTTTCTTAAGGTTGCTTGATTTGATTTGTGGCTAATCCAATGGAGTTAGCATTAGCTTTATTGACGTACAGATGTAGCTTCTTAGAGGTTTCAACCGCCATAGATTGTGGCTTCTTGTGGTTAACTAAGACATCATAAGCCATCTTCCCGGTTTGCTTGCCCAAATCGTAGTAGTTAATCCCATAGGTTGCCGTCCCACCATCTTCGGCCATTTCAATTGACCCGGTAACAACGGGAAGCTTAGCGGTCTTAGCCTTTTGACCAATTGTCTTCATGGCACTAGCCATCAAATTATCCGTTGGCAGATACAGCCCTGAAACTTTCCCGGTTAATCCGGCCAATACACTCGTCACATCGTTGGTGCTCGTCGCACTGACCACCTTTAGCTTTAAGTTATGTTTCTTCGCATAGGCCTTAGCCAAGTTTACTTGCAAGACAGAATTTTCTTCAGATGAGTTGTACATAATTCCCAATGGTTTGTTGCCTTTGGACATGCTAGCCAACAGTTTTAATTGCAAGCCAACCGGCGTTAAATCACTCGTCCCACTGACATTCGTATTGGGCTGTTGATTAGACTTTACCAGTCCTGCTGATTTCAAATCAGTCACAGCAGTCACCAACGTTGGCGTCGTGGTCGTCTTCTTAGCCAATGCCTGCGCAGCTGGCGTGGCAATTCCAACCAACAGGTCATTCTTTTGCTGGACCAATTGTTGGCTCATGGTGTTCAAGTTAGCTTGATCGCCCTGCGCATTTAAGTAGTGATACGTGACCTTGGTTGATTTATCGTGGGCTTTCAATTGCTGATTCAGGCCAGCCTTGAATCCTTGCCGTGCCTCATCGAGTGAGCCATGTTGCACCACCTGTAAGATACCAACTGACAATGATTTACTGTTAGACGATGATGAATGACTGGAACAACCGGCTAAGACTAATCCTAAGAGTGCGATGCTACTGATTAATAGTTTTTTCATAATGAGACCCCTCAATTTTAATTTAATAAACAAAAACACCAGGTAGATTCAAAGTAGAATCTACCTGGTGTTTTTATCGGGCCCGATATTATTTCTCCAGATAGATTATACCCGTATCTATCTGGCGCTAAGTCATGTTGAAAAACTTTAGCTAATCAATAGATACAAACGCAGTTGTGCGGTGCGTTCGTATCCAGCGAGCTGAACACAAACGCTATCTAAAGAAAAAGCTAAAGGCAAATTGGCTATTTAAATGTTGGAGGTATGATGATTGCATAATGGCAAGTTCCCTTTCATTTATCAATTTACAAGTATTAGTAAACCATTTAAAAATGAGGCTGTCAACCCCAACTTTTAATTTACTTCTCATTTTCAACGGATATTAGACTCTGATAATCTTGGCTCCAGGCCAACCCCATGGCACCATCACCAACATGTACCCCAAAGCTCGGCCCAATTTCAGCGACATCAAATTTAACCGACGGAAATCGTTTCTGAGCAGTTGCTAACCACTGTGCTGTCGTTTCTGGCTGATCGGCATTCAGAATAGTCGCTTTTACTGGGACTGCTTCGGCCAATGCCGCCGCTAAATCATCCAAGAAGTCACTCATTGCACCCTTTAACCGCAACGCACTACCGGCAACCCGCATTTTCCCAGAGGATTCAAAAACCAGGATTGGCTTTCCGGGCAATAGTGGTGCATTACCCGGACCATGCCCATTCACTTCACCCGTTCGCAAAAGTGGTTTGATAGAATCCACGACAAAGGCACTATGGGTCGTATCCCGTAATCGTTTCAGTTGTTCAAGAATCTCTCTTGGGGGGGTCCCTTGCACAGCTAGCGTTGCCGCTAATCGCGCCTGGTCACCCATAGTTGTCAGAATTCCGCGAGAATCCCACGGCCACACGTGGAGACTGGTAATATTCTCAGCATAGGCCGCTAACGTATTCACAAATCCAGAAATACCTAGTGACGGTCCAATTACAATCACATCAGTAACCCCCGTAGCCGCTAGCTCATCACAGGTCTGGTGCACCATCTTCATTGAAATCTGTGGAGCGGTTGGTACCAACTTTTTAGACTTAGCCAGTCGCAATAACCGATAATAATCGGCCGTCGGCAAATCTTGATATTCATGATATTGCCGATTACCAAACATAATCGGTGCAGCCAATAGGGTTATTTTCTGTTGTTTAGCTTCGACAAACTCAATCCCAGCTGACGTATCCGTTAACACTGCAACTTTCATATCACAACCTCCTTCAAACTATTCTTCAATTAGATTCATTTTCAAACGGAATTGGGACAAAGCCACCCTCCCGCCGTGGGTTCTTACTGACCTTGGTGCGCGTTTTTAGCGCGCTTAGGATAAGACCGAGCTTTAAGACAAGTGGGTTGCTTTGCTTAAAACCCGGTCCGGTACAATTTACCGCGACCAAAGGGCGGGCTTAGCCTCACGGACAGGCTTAGTTACGCTCAAGTATACCAAAAAACTACAAAAGATGGTTGACGGTTTTTCAGCAATGCCGTACACTATATCTATTCGAAACGGAAAGGAAGGAAAGTGAAATGCAAATGTCTGCCTTTGAACTTAATGGACGTTGGCAAAGCCGGTAATCAAGTCGTCATCATGTAGATGCGACTTGAGCTCCCAGAGCGATTTTCGCATCTGCGCCGGCTAACTTTCTGATGGGCCTGCACGAGGACGTTCTGGTACGATGGAACATATCACAATTGCGATGGATGATAAT
>OMJG01000488.1_pt1 | contig 29441 bp, 31 predicted proteins | sample 1646431 | NCBI WGS metagenome assembly OMJG01 (sample SAMN03771674, study PRJEB25209) | food metagenome | isolation source: Cotija cheese | place: Mexico:Jalisco,Michoacan | collected 2011-12-12
CCGCGCTGATGGTACTGCACCCGGGAGGGTGTGGGAGAGTAAGTTACCGCCGACATAAAACATAAAATAATTGAATATAGAAGGAAGGCTAGGAAGAACATAATGTTCTTCCTAGCCTTCCTTCTTGTGCGTTTTGGCTCTTTTGGGTTGGTGGGAAAGCCCCCATATAGAGGACACTGGTTCTGTTAAAAGGTCAATGTGGTGTGGAACTCGCGGGGTTTGCCGCTGAGGGGGTCAATGAATTCCAGCTGCGCGGCGGTGAGGTGCATTGGGATATTCATGTCCTCGGCGTCAACAGGATAAATGATGGGATAGACAGGGTCTCCTAGAATAGGGACGCCTGCAGCCCACATGTGCAGTCTTAGCTGATGCGTCTTACCTGTCTTGGGGGCGAGGGTATAACGCGCGAGCTGTTGTTGCTTTCCGTGGATGTCATCCATGGCCTGTTGCTCATCCGACGTCAGCGGATTGACTGCCACCAGGCTGGTGATGGCGTTGATATCGCCTTGTTCAATCCTTCCTTGAATTTCACCGGGGGTCTTCTCCATGCGTGATTCCCAGAGCACTGGTGTGTGGAAGTCCTTGTAGTCGGCGATGGCGCTGTAGGTCTTTTGTACTTCGCGGCGGGCGAAGAGCGTTTGATAGGCGCCGCGGACTTCACGGTGCTTAGTAAACAACAAAAGTCCTGATGTCAGGCGGTCCAGTCGGTGCGCTGGCGCGAGGTCATCGATTCCGGTCGAGCGACGTAGCTTCACAGTTGCTGTTTCCACGATGTGGCGTGCACGCGGCATGGTTGCCATAAAAGGCGGCTTGTCAGCCACGAGAATGTCCGCATCCTCATAGACAATGGGAATGTCATAGGGGACGGGTGTCTCTGGTGCCGGAGTGCGGTAGAAGAAAACGTCCTGCTCCGCTGAGAGTTCAGTGGAGGGGTAGATCGGGGTGGCATCGAAAACCACTACCTCGCGTTTATTGAAACGCTCCTGCAAGGCCACCGCATCATCGTCAGGGTGACGGTGCCGTTGAGTTTGGATGACTTCCATGAGGAAATCGAACGCCCTAATGGGCGCAACCTCTGCCGGTACCCGCACTCGGGTGGGATTGAGTCCATCTTTAATGGGCAGGGGGCTGTAGCCCTTACGCTGATGCGATAGTCTATTTCCCATGGATTTTAATGCACTCCTTGAACCAGCAATTCAATTTTCTTCTGAGGGCATCGGCGCCCAGCTCGCGAAAGCAGGCGAATTCCTCTACATGCTGCTCTACCCATCCAACGCGGAGGGTGCAGTAATTGACAACGGCAGAGGTGCCGCTGAGGCGATCCAGGTAGCAACCAAATAGCCATTACCACTGCAGTTTACGTATTTTGCCCTCTAAATAGGGTATAACAACCTGTTCGAATGGTAATAAGCAGCTATACTTAACTGTAGGTAATGAAATCATTTCATCCCGTAGATTTTCACCTGACCAGTGCGGAATCGCCGTTTACTGGCTGAAACTGAGGAAGGGAACATCATGGCAAAAGAAGACATCGTTGTTGTAGCAGTAGACGGGTCGGAAGCCTCAAAGAACGCCGTCCTGTGGGCAGCGAATACCGCAACCAAGCGTGGAATCCCATTGCGGATTGCATCCAGCTACACCATGCCGCAGTTCCTCTACGCGGAGGGAATGGTTCCACCAAAAGAACTCTACGAAGACCTCCAGAATGAGACCGCAGGTCGCATTGAGGAAGCTCGCGTTATTGCACACGAGGCTTTCCCAGACCTGAAGATTGGTCACACCATCGCTGAGGGTTCCCCAATTGACATGCTGTTGGAGATGTCGCACGACGTCACCATGATTGTCATGGGCTCCCGCGGTATGGGTGGACTGTCCGGCATGGTCATGGGTTCTGTCTCCGCCAACGTTGTATCCCACGCGCACTGCCCAGTGGTTGTTGTTCGTGACAACAACGCGGTGACCGGGAACAACAAGTACGGCCCAGTCGTGGTTGGTGTGGACGGTTCTGAGGTCTCCCAGAAGGCAACCTCCTACGCATTCCGTGAAGCACAGGCTCGCGGTGCTGAGCTGGTGGCTATCCATACTTGGATGGACATGCAGGCGCAGACCTCATTGGCCGGTCTTGCGGCAGCGCAGGCTGAATGGTCTGAGATTGAGCGTGAACAGGGCGAGTTGCTCTCTGAGCGTCTGGAATCCTTTGAAAATGAGTACCCAGAGGTCAAGGTAACCCGCATCATTGCTCGTGACCGTCCAGTACGTGCACTGACTGATGCAGCGGCTGGTGCACAGCTGCTGGTTGTCGGCTCTCACGGCCGTGGTGGCTTCCGCGGCATGCTGCTTGGCTCGACCTCGCGTGCACTGCTGCAGTCCTCTCCTTGCCCGCTGATGGTGGTTCGCCCGGAGTCTTACATCGGTGATGAAGAGGCAGCCGAAGGCTAGAAGTATCAGATAGATTCAAGGCTCCAACCGCTGAGAAAGGTGGTTGGAGCCTTTAGAAGTTTTATTACAGTTTACAAACATTCTACCTCCCCACGTTTACCACCCGGAGTTTAAGTGGCACTATGGAACACAGAGCCTTTTGACTTCGAAACATGAAGGCATTAGGCCAGACCCGATTTATTAAGAACCACAGGATAGATTTGAGCTGAAACTGTAGTCTCACACAAAAATGATGTGGCTGTTTCAGCCCGCGAGGAGGAATAACTCATGGGTATTATCGGCTGGATTATCATTGGCGCAATCGCCGGCTTCTTGGCAGAAAAGATCATGAAGCGTGACCACGGTCTTCTAACAAACATAATCGTCGGTATCGTCGGCGGTATTCTCGGTGGCTGGCTGCTCTCGCTCGTAGGCCTGGGTAGCGGCGGCTGGATCTGGACGCTGTTCACCGCTGTCCTTGGCGCTTGTCTGCTTCTGTGGATTGTGGGCGCTATTCGCTCCAAGTCCGCGAACTAAGAAGAACTAGGAATAAGTAGAGTTAGACGCTTGTCCGGGTGAATAATTACCCACCCGGTTAGTAGCGAACAAACCGGTTTGTCTATATTGTGTAGATGAACCGGTTTAGTTGTGTCTGCAGCCAGGCTACCGAAGAAAGGATGTCACAGTGACCCAGAAGAAGTCGCGCCGTAATCGCCCGAGTCCACGTCATCGACTGTTGGCATCCGCGACGAATCTTTTTACCACTGAAGGCATTCGCGTTATTGGTATTGACCGTATTCTGCGCGAAGCTGACGTGGCGAAGGCGTCGCTGTATTCCCTGTTTGGCTCTAAAGACGCGTTGGTTATTGCTTATGTGGAAACTTTGGATGAGCAATACCGTGAAGCGTGGGCGCAGCGTACCGCTGAGGTTAGTGACCCGCAGGGCAAGATTTTGGCCTTCTTTGACATGGCTATTGATGAAGAGCCCGGCAAGGAATTCCGCGGCTCGCACTTCTTAAACGCTGCTGGTGAATATCCACGTCCGGAGTCGGATGCGGAGCGCGGGATTGTTGCGGCCTGTTTGGAGCATCGTCGGTGGATGCATGCCACCATGACGGAACTGCTCAATGAGATTAACGGCTACCCATCAGATAGCCAGGCGGATCAGCTGCTCATCTTCCTCGACGGCGGCATGTCTGGTGCCCGCTTAATGCGCGCGATTGGCCCGCTGCACACCGCGCGTGGCCTGGCAGTACAGATGTTGTCTGAACCGCCAGCAGACTACTCCATCTAGTCTTCGGTCCCCTCTGCCGAGTCTTCTTTAGGCTCTTGCTTCTTTTCCTCCGGCTTAGTGCCTGAGTTTCTTTTTGCCTGCAGCTCGGCCCTGCGCTTGGCGACACGGATCTTGGACGCCTCGCGGCGGATCTCCGCTTCCTGCTTCTTATCAGCCTTGGCGTTTGCCTGAAGCTCTTTCTTCTCACTGGAACTGAGCTTGCGGTAATCCTTGAAATCCGCGATGGACTTGCGGCGCATTTCGTGGACTTCTTCGCTCAGTGGATACTTCTTGGCCAGCACAATTTGGCAGATAATGGTCAACGTCAGGGTGTAGAGGTTGGTGCAGAACCAGTAGAAGATAACCGCCAGTGGGATTGGTCCGTGGAAGGCGATGTAGCTCAGCAGCAGCGGAATGAGCACGATGAACACCAGCGAGAAGATGAAGATACGGCGTGAGAGCTTGGTGTTGAAGTTCGTGGTCCAGAACATGCGCGTGGTGGAGATGCACATGTTGATGACGGTGAATGAGATGGCCAGAATCAGCCAAGGAAGAGCCTTCTCCCGCACGAGGGCAGGGTCCACGGCCAGGTCGGTGGCCCAGGATTCAGGCATGGAGATAAACGCCGGGATGGGCACGCCGTTGAGGGTGGTTTCACGGAAGGATTGGACTTCTTCGGCGGAGATGAAACCAATGCGGCCTTCAAATGTCGGCCGCGCCATGCGCAGTACTACTTGGTAGAGGCCGATGAAGACCGGGAGCATGATCAGCGGCGGGAGACAGCCCACGGCGGGGTTGAAGTTGTGCTCTTTGTGCAGGGCATCGACAGCATCTTTGTTGGCCTGGTAGTCCTCGGGGGTAGTAGCAGGTGGCATTGCTGCCTTGGCCGGCCGCAGCAGCGCGGCGATGCGCCCGCTGCGCACGGAGTACCACGTCAGTGGCGCAATGAGTGAGCGGACGGTGAGAACTAGCAGCACAATGGACATTAGCCACGCAGTTTGTTCTTCAAAGAAATTGTGCGTGAGCAGGTGCCACAGCTTCATAATTCCCGAAACTGGGTACACAAAGATATCGAACATTTCTGCCTTTCTGCGTGGGCTTCTAAGCACACTATAATTACTGGCATGAAGAAGTCCCGCATCAGCATTGCCCAAGTCTTGGGTGAGCTGTTTTTAACAGTTGGTGTTGTGCTGTTGCTTTTTGCGTTTTATGAAGCGTTTTGGACGAATGTGGAATCGGGGAAGCTGCAGGATCAGGCGCAGCAGGAGCTGGATGAGCAGTGGAAGAATCCACGGCAGAATCTGACGCCGGAGTTGGGTGAGGCTTTTGCCCGGATGTACATTCCGGCGTTTGGTCCGGATTTTGAGTTCGCGATTATTGAGGGCACGGATGAAAATGATCTGCTGCGCGGCCCGGGCCATTATGAGGACACGCAGATGCCAGGTGAGGTGGGCAATTTCGGGGTCGCCGGGCACCGGGTGGGCAAGGGCGCGCCTTTTAATGATTTGGGGGCGTTGGAAACCTGTGATGCCATCGTGGTGGAGACTGCCACGAATTGGGTAACCTACCGCGTGTTGCCGATTGATGGGCATCCGGCGGATTGTTTGAGCACGGAACAGCAGGCAAAACTGGCCGGGGAGTATTCCGGGGTGCAGGGTCGGCACATTACGGTCCCAGGTGATGTTGGGGTGCTCGCCGCAGTGCCTTCGCTTGCCGATGCCCCCGCGACCGAAGGAATCATCACCCTGACCACGTGCCACCCGCAGTTCTCGAATGCGGAGCGCATGATTGTGCACGCGATGGAGGTAGAAAACCTCCCGAAATCTAACAGCGATGGTTCCGGCCAGCGCCCGTCAGCACTGGAAGAAACGGCTTAGGAACAGGATATGTATAAAGCACTGTGGAATCTGTTGCCCGGGCCAACGCCGGTGAAGTTGCTGTTGGCGCTCGCGATTGCGGTGGGCGTGTTCTTCCTTCTCATGGAAGTTGTCTTCCCGCAGGTCTCGCTGCTGATGCCTTATAACGACGTCGCCGTATAGCCCCGGCGCCATACAACGCCGCAGGTGTGACCGCGTAGCGGAACACCTGCGACCTAGAGCCCGAGGTTGGCAATCACCTGATGCGCGAGCGTTTCAGCCTTCACAGATTGTTCTTGGTTGCTCCACACCACGACCGCGGTGGAGTCTTTGCCCACGGCATACACACTGCCCGCTCCGGTGGGGCTGTCTGTGACAGGTCCGCGTCCACCGGACCAGTCGCCGGCGTCGGTGGAGAATTCGGCGGGCGAGGTGGAATCGATAGGCGCTGCGAAATCCACGACCTGCATGGCCTCGTCGAAACTGCCCATGTTGCGCACCATCACTACCGCCTGAGGCTCATCCGGGTAGGAGTAGAACACACACGCTGGGGTGTCAAAGCTATGGTCAACGCCCTGATCTGTCATGCGCTGGCCATTGGTATCTGCCACGAACTGGGTATCCAGATAAGGGCATGCCTCATTTGTGCCTCGCTCCACATGGGGGACGGTATCCACGGGGACGGCGCTTGCGACTACGGATTCTGAAGCTGAGCCGTCGGCGGACGTGGACGTGGTGGAGACATCGGCAAGCTGCTCTTGCTCTGGCTGCGGCGTGCAAGCTGTGAGAATTCCCGCGGCAGCTACCAGGGATATTGCGCGGGGAAGTAGGCTCAAAGACATGAGCAATAGTCTAGATCAGCGCGAGCTAGAATCCTTAGAATCTTCCGAGGGTGCCGATGTCATGCGCAATGGCATCCACATCCTCACCGCGACTATTTTGGTGGTCGCGATTTTGATGTCGGTGCGCATGAGCCTCACCGCTGCGGCGTTTAACCTCGTGTTTCTGTCGGTGTTTGCCGCCCTGTATTTTGTGGGCAGTTTCTACATGGACCGCATGAGTTACGTGCTGAAACTGGTGTGGCTTACGGCGCTGACGGTGGTGTGGATTGTTGACATTCTGGTCGCGCCCGCCGGTATCTACCTGCTCTTTGTGTTGTTCTTTTTCTACCTGCGCGTGCTGGGAATGGTGTGGGGCGTTATCGCCGTTATCTTCGGCACAGCGGTCTCCGTGGGAATTCAGTTCCCACAGGGACTGACCTTTGGTGGCGTCATGGGTCCGGTGGTCTCCGCACTGGTGACGGTGGCGATTTTCTACGCTTTTGACCGTCTGCACGCCATCAATATGGAGCGCGCGGCGCTGATTCGGGAGCTGATGGAAACCCGCCAGCAGCTAGCAGAGACTGAACGTGCTGCGGGTGTTGCGGGGGAACGTCAGCGTATTGCCCATGAAATCCATGACACGCTCGCGCAAGGGCTGTCTTCTATTCAGATGCTGTTGCACGCGGCGAATCGGGACTTGGATGCCAATGGTGGTGCCGGCAATGTGGACAAGGCGCGGGAACGCATTGACTTGGCGCGGCACACAGCGGCGGATAATTTGCAGGAGGCGCGCGCGATGATTGCGGCGTTGCAACCTGTCGCGCTGTCACAGACCTCGCTGGTGGGCGCCCTGGAGCGCATGTCAGAAGGTTTCGCCGCCGCCGGCGAGCTAGATATTGAGGTGGAGTCTGACGGCACGGTGCATCAGCTGCCGATGAAACTTGAAGCCGTCTTGCTACGTATCGCCCAAGGGGCCGTGGGCAATGTGGCAAAGCACGCGAATGCCACACGAGCGCGAATCACCGTGACCTATGAAGACAAAGGTGTCCGCGTGGACGTAGTGGATAACGGCGATGGTTTCGATCTCGCGGCCGTGCAATCCCGCCCGGCGGGTTTGGGGCATATCGGCTTGGCGGCAATGAAGCGCCGTGCGGAAGAAGTCGGTGGGGAAGTAGTTATTGAATCGACCCCAGGACACGGAACCGCAGTCAGCGTTAGTGTACCCTTAACAACTAGTGCACATTAAACTTTTGGTGGACTACACGTAGCAAAAAGGAGTGATGAAGTGATTCGCGTCTTGCTAGCTGATGACCACGAAATCGTTCGTCTTGGACTTCGCGCGATTTTGGAAGAAGCCCAGGATATTGAGGTGGTCGGCGAGGTTGCCACAGCAGAAGCTGCTATTTCTACAGCCCAAGCAGGCGGAATTGACGTCATCTTGATGGACCTGCGCTTTGGTGCCGGTATTGAGGGAACTCGTGTCATGGGTGGCGCTGAAGCCACGAAACGGATCCGTCAGGCGATGGATAATCCGCCGAAAGTTCTTGTGGTGACCAACTATGACACCGACGCTGATATTCTCGGCGCCATCGAAGCTGGTGCTGTGGGCTACCTGCTCAAGGATGCCCCGCCGCTAGAGCTAACCAACGCGGTGCGTTCCGCAGCCGAAGGTGATTCCGCATTGTCCTCCATGGTCGCCGACCGTTTGATGACGCGCGTGCGCACCCCGCGCTCTTCCCTCACCCCGCGTGAGCTGGAAGTGCTGCAGCTGGTAGCGGGCGGTTCCTCCAACCGCGAAATCGGCCAGGAGCTCATGCTATCCGAGGCGACCGTAAAGTCACACCTGGTCCACATTTATGACAAGCTCGGCGTGCGTTCTCGCACCTCAGCCGTCGCGGCCGCCCGTGAACAGGGTGTTTTGTAGCGGTTAACGCTCCAAAACACGCATTGCGGCACACCCTGATAAAACGGCAAACACGCAAAGCACACCCTGATAAAACGGCAAACACGCAAAGCACACCCCGGTAGAACGAAAACCCCGGTAGAACGACAGGTGCGCGGATGTTGCTAAAAGAAATGACCTTGGAGAGTGATTCTCACAAGGTCATTTCTCGTTTTAGCTAGTTCTAGCTTCGCGGTCTCCCGCTAATTTGGGTCAATGGACCTTCGCTAAATCAGGCTTTGCCGGATTTAGCCTTTGGTGATGCGGTCCTGGATTTCCTGGGTGACCAGATCGATGTCGCGGTTGATGGAACCGTGGGCGCGGCGGCGCTGCTGCGGGGTCATCAGCTCGGCGTTGTCTACTGCGGCGTCGAGGTCATCGAGGCGTTCTTTGATGTCGCGCTTGAAACCGGCAGGCAGCGAAGAGTTCTCATCGACGGTGTTGCGGATGCCCTGGGTGCGAGCCTTGATGGATGCGCCGTGGCCCGCGAAGGACGCGAGCTGGTCGGTGGTGACACCGGCCTTCTTAGCGCGGCGCTCTTCCAGCTGCTGACGGCCGGTGACAATCGCGCGGTAGACCAAAGGCAGAAGCAATGGTGCTGCGGTGCGCGCGGCACCGGCGTAGCGCTTGACGTTGTCGGTGTTAAAGCGGCCGGCACGCAACTTCTCCAGCTCGTTCTTCGCCACCTTCAGCTCGTGCTTGCGGCGCTGCTTCAAGCCCTTCTCTTCTGACTTGATCAGCTGCTTCTCCTGCTTCGACAGCAGCTTCTGCTGACGCTTGCGTGCCTTATCGGCGGACTTGACCTCGGCTTTTGCTTTGGTTTTTGCAGCCTTGAACTCAGCCTTTGCGGCGCGGCGTGACTTGCGGAATTTCTTCAAAATGCTCATCGATTAGATCCGTTCATTTCTTTTGTTCATCAAGTGCAGTAAATACTGTATTCAACATTACCTTGATGACTGCGTTATGCTCATCAGAGTGGAAAATCAGGTGCGTGCGTCAGATCTTGTGGGCTGCCGGTATAGGCTCGTCCAGCGCCACACCCACCCCGAAGTGCCACGCACCGAAGCAGCTCAGGCGCGCGCTGACCGTTATGACGCCGCCCGCAGCGCGGTGTGGGAGAACTTTCCTCGTAAATCCGACTCGCGCAGGATACCTTTCCGCCGCATTGATCTGGGCCCTATCCCGGCGGAAGACCCGTGGCTGCGCTCTTTAGAAACCCTTGAAGCTCTTGCAACGGGCGCCACGCATATCACTGGCGCGGTGTTCGCGAATGAGAAATGGCTGGTGGGGGTGGATATGTTGGTGCGGGAGGGGGCGTCGGCAAGCAATGGCTCCTATACACCGGTGATGGTGTCCACCCACCGCGTGGCGCGCAAACATGACAAGGCAAAGACTCTCGGCGTGCCCACCCACCGCCTGGGGCTGAGCGAGCCGCTGGAGCTGGGCTATAAGCCGCGGCACCACGTGCTGGACGGCTACCACTTGGCGATGGCCGCCCGAGCGCTGGAAGAGCTCGGCCTGAATTCTGGCGGTGGCGTGCTAATTGGCCAGGATAGAAACCTCGCGTTTTATACCGATACCGCAACCTACCAGCCGGCTTTGGACGCGGCGCTGGATGCCGTGGAGCCGGAGAACCTGCCCACCCAGCCGCGGCGGGTGAAAGAGTGCGCGAGCTGCCGCTTTTGGCCTTTGTGCAAACCTGAGCTGGAAGCCATGGATGAAATCAGCCTGTTTCTGCCCGGTGACCGCGCGCGGCCTTATCGCGAACGCGGCATTGAAACAGTGCAAGGGCTCATCGATGCCTCCTTGGGCACCCCCTCGCAGTTGGCCGCCGCGTGGCGCGATGGAACAGTGCTGCTCGCGCACGGCGATATCACAGTGCCGCGCGCTGACGTGGAAATTGATGTGGACATGGAAGCCTACATGGACCAGGGCGCCTACCTGTGGGGCGCGTGGATGGACGGCACCTACTACGACTTTGTCACCTGGGAAATGCTGGGCTCCAAGGCGGAGGCGCGCAACTTTGCTGAGTTCTGGACCTGGCTGATGGCACAACGCGATAACGCCCATGCGGCGGGTAAGACTTTTGCTGCCTACTGCTATTCCGCGCACGGAGAAAATCACTGGATGCGCATGTCCGCGCAGCGTTTCCACGCGCACACCCCTGGGGTGCCGTCGGTGGAAGAAGTTGATGCGTTTATTAACTCCGGAGAATGGGTGGACATGTTCGCCCACGTCAAAGCCAACTTTGTGGGACCCTTCGGGCTGAGCTTGAAAACTGTTGCGCCACAAGCAGGCTTTCATTGGGAACAAGGCGATTTCGATGGTGAGGAGTCTGTCAACGCGCGCCGGGTTGCCATCGGCACGGATGCGGCGGCGCTGACAGCGCGGGAGATGCTGTTAACTTATAACGCCGATGACGTGCAGGCCACCTTGGCCGTGCGCGAGTGGATGAGTGATAACGCGCCGAATGCACCGCGGCTAAGCGCCTAGATGCCTAGGTATTTAGGCAGCTAGGCGCTTGGGAATTTAGGCGGCGACGGCAGCTGCTTCGGCGGCTTGGCGGGTGGTGGTCTTGTGCAGCCACAGCCCGATAACCAGCACGGCGACGGTGAAGCACGAGATGTAGCCGATGAACCCGGCCCAGTTGGTGGCCTCAAAGACCAGCCCGGAGATAGCACCGATGATGGAGGAGCCAGCGTAGTAGCAAAACAGGTACATGCTGGATGCTTCGGCGCGGTCTTTGTGGGCTGCTTGCCCAACCCAGCCGGATGCCGTGGAGTGCGCGGCGAAGAAGCCAGCGGTGAAGATAAACATGCCCGCGAGCAGTACCGGCAGGGGGCCAAGCGTCATGATGACACCGAGTGCGTAGAGCACAATAGAACCGATGAAGGTTCTGCCGTGACCGTAGCGGTTGATAATGGTACCAACACGCGCCGAGGACCAGGTGCCGGCGAGATACATCAAAAACACCAGGCCAGCCAGGGTGACCGGGAGGCCGAAGCGGTCGATGAGGCGGAACGTGATGAAGTTATACATGGACACGAACGCGCCCATGCCCAACAAAGCGAAGACAAACAGCAAGCCGGTCTGCGGATTTCGCCAGTGATTGACCATCGCGCGAATCTCGGATTTAAAGCGCAGCTGCTTAGGCTGGAAGTTGCGCTGCTTAGGCAGCAGAATAATAAACAGCACCGCGAAGAAGCTGGAGACCACCGCTGCACCCAGCAGCGCGCCGCGCCAGCCGGTAAATTCCAAAAGACCGGTAGGGATAAGACGCCCGGTCAACCCGCCGAGGGTGTTGCCGGCGATATACAAGCCCATCGCGCGCGGGAGCACATCTTCATCGAGCTCCTCGGACAGCCAGGCCATGGCCACGGCCGGTGCGCCAGCAAGCACCGCGCCTTGCAGTGCGCGAATAGCGATAATTGCCAGGACATTGTCACCCACCAGCGGCACCATGAACGCCAAGATAGTAGCCAACACAGCGGAGATAACCAGAAGTCGACCGCGGCCGAAACGTTCCGACAAGATAGACAGCGGCACCACGCACAAAGCCAACGCGCCGGTCGCGGCAGACACGGTCAACGCGGCCTCAGTCGGGGTGAATCCGAGCTCGTCCACGAAAGTCGGCAACATTGCCTGCGTGGAGTAAAGGCCGGAGAAGATAGCCAAGCCCACAAACAGCATGGCCACCATGGCGCGGGTATTTCTTTGCATGTACCCATAGTCCCCCACCGCGTTGTATGAGTAAAATGCATTTTAGTGCCTATTTTGATGAGCATCACGCATAAGGCGTCGAACAAGGAGAATCCCATGAATTTTCATGACATCGAAGGTTTCTTAGCCGTGGTGCGCGCCGTGGAGGAGGGCGCCAGTCTTTCTGAAGCCGCCGATGAGCTCTATGTTTCGCAGTCCGCGTTGACCAGGCGGCTGCAGGGGCTGGAGAAGGAGCTCGGCACCACGTTGTTTGAACGCCAGGGCCGCAGGTTGGTGCTCAACACCCGCGGCCGTGCGTTTTTGCCGCATGCGAAGAAGATGATTGAGGCGCGCACCCAAGGAATTGAGCATGTCACGCGCCTGATGGATCCGGAGCGCGGCCAGGTGCGCCTGGATTTCATGCATTCTTTGGGCACGTGGATGGTGCCGGATTTGCTGCGTGCTTACCGCCAGGAGCATCCGCATGTGCAGTTCGTGCTGCATCAGGGTGCGGCGCAGCATCTGGTGGACCGGGTGCGCGATGGCTTGAGCGATATCGGGCTGGTTGGTCCCAAGCCTTATGAATTGCAGGTGCCGGGGCATGTTGGGCTGAGTTGGCATCAGCTGGAGTTGCAGCGGCTGGCCATAGCGGTGCCGGAGGGGCATTGGGCATCGGATAGAACAAGCATTGCTATGCATGAGCTTGCCGATGAACCCTTTATCGGCATGCTGCCCGGCTACGGCACGCGCATGCTGTTGGATTCTTTGGCTGCCGAGGCCGGTTTCGTACCCCGCTTTGTCTTTGAGTCGATGGAGCTGACCACGGTATCTGGCCTGGTCACCGCTGGTTTGGGTTGTGCGCTTTTGCCGTTGGATGATCCGTATTTGAATGCCACGAATCTGATTCCTTTGGAGCCCGTGCGCTACCGTGAACTGGGCTTAGTGTGGCGCGATGGCGATGACGCCCCGCCGGTTATGCAGTTTCGAGAGTTTGTGAAAGCTAGCCAAGCTCCGGGATAAACAGGTCTTCAATGGCGCAATCGAATTGCGCGGCAAGCTGGAACGCCAGCGGCAGCGATGGGTCGTAGCGGCCTTTTTCAATACTGATGATGGTCTGGCGGGAGACGCCGAGGGCATCGGCAAGCTTTTGCTGCGAGAGACCGTGCTGCTCACGCAGGGTTTTCAAGTTATTGTCCATAGTCTTAGCGGGTCCGGCTTATGAATCGCGGCGCTTGTTAAGGAGGTAGCTGCCTGCAAACGCGGCCAGGATAAACACGTAGCTGGCAATCGCGAAGGCGCCCAGTGAGAGCTTCACATCTGTAAAGACACTGGCCACGCCCAGCGCGCCGATGGCGAACAAGATGATGTGGAAGGTGGTCTGCGCTGCATTGTCATACCAGGTGGACTCAATGGACTCCTCCGGGTTGGGGGTCGCGCCCACGATGGTGTCACGGTCCACCATGAATGCCCACGTTCCTGCCGATGCCACAGGGAACAAACACAGCGTGAAGACGCCGAGGTACAACGCCGTGGATTCTTCTGGCCGGACAATAGCCCAGAAAATCGATGCCGCCGCAAAAGCGACCGCCAAACCCGCCACGATGGAACCGGCAATGAGTGCCGCCGGTGAACCACCAAACTTTGAGCGCCCGAAACGAGAGCGCGGCTTCGGCTGCTCCACATTATTTGCTGCGCTGTGTGCTGCTGTGGTGTTCATGAGAATTACTCCTCGTGGAAGTGGTGTGCGTGTGAACTAACCTCAGCATATGTAAAGCACCCTTTACGTGTCAAGGGTGCTTTACAGGTTTGGTTGCGCAGATACGCGTTTGGTTTAGGTGTGCAGGATTCCTGCCAGCGCTAATAGCTCAGAATCTTCCAAAGTCAGCGAGCCCAAATGAACCGCCGCTGGTTGGAAGCGGCCCGGTACTGGCCACGGCAAAGAAATAGCGCAGGTGCCCACGATATTAAACAGCGATGTCCACGGCACCCACTTGGCTTGGGCTGCGAAGTTCTCTGCCGGCGGCAGGGATGAGAATGCCCCAATCTTTGGCGGATCGGATGCGATGGTGGGGTTGAGGATAACGTCCACGCCCCAGTGCTCAGCGAGCTTGCCTTTGAGCGCACGTGCATATGATTCAGACTCTGCGACCTGCTCCTGCGTGACAGCCAAGCCCTTCTCACGCAGCCACGCGGCGATGTAGTCATAGTGCTTTAGCTCCGCCAGGCGGTAGGAAAACAGATTGGTGAAGTGCCCGAAAGTATCCTCGGCTTCTGGCCAGCCGCCGACTTCGATGACGTCGTGGCCGGCATCGGAAAGCTGTTGCGCCGCCTCTGCCACTGCGGTGAGATACTCCTGCTGCACCTGCGTGTCTGCGATAATCGGGGTGGTTAGCACGCCGATGCGCAAGTTGCGCTCCAGCCGCGGCTCGATCTGGTGCAGCAATGCCTGGTCTGCGACCGATGTGGTGAGATAACCATGCACGGCGAGCGTGTCTGCGGACGGCTTATAACCCACAATCCCGCAGGCCGCCGCCGGAATGCGGATCGAACCGCCACCATCTGAACCGTGTGCCGCGCGCACGAGCCCACGGGCCACCATCGCCGCCGCGCCACCGGAAGAACCACCCGGCGTGTGGCCTGGCCAAATGGGATTGTCTACCGCCGGCAAGTTACGCGGCTCGGCATCTACGGTGAGCCCGAGCTCCGAAGACACCGACTTACCCGGAATTCGTGCGCCGCGTGCTTCATAAGCCGCGATAAATGGATCGGTCTCCGTCGCCATGCGCGTGCGCGCCTTAGAACCAAACGTGGTGGGCATGCCTTCTACGTCATAGAGATCTTTGGCCGGGATAATCCACCCCGAAAGATCGCCTTCCGCCACGGGTTCGCATTCTAAATCAATATGAGAAAAGCCGTGCTGCTCGGCAGTTAGGCCTTCCAGCGCATTTGCGAGGTCTGAGATTGATTCCGTCATGCGCCCCATCATAGAGCCAGCACAGGGCGAGCTGATCGGATCAGAGTGTGGCAGTTATGTCATTCAACTACTTTATGGGCAGGTGGGCGAGCTACTTGTACTTCTATGGCCCTAGGGCTTATGTCCAATTCTGTTCTTGTTATCGAGCCGTCTACTTCAATATCAACGACAACTGTGCTGATTAGGCCGCTGTTCTCAGTGAGGTGTACTTCGACGTAATCACTTGATTCTGGCGCCGTTAAATCCCCGCTGAGCTCGAAACTTCCTCCCTCAGCGAGCTGCGAACGTGCCACGAAGGCTATTGCCCGGTTGCTGGAAATGCGTCGAAAGCTCTTGGCCTCTTTTGCCCAAAGCAGCGGTGCAATTGGTGTGCTGGCCAGCCCTGCCTTTTCGAGCAGCAGGAAGGCTCCATCATCGGTTCCGACATATAAATCGTTCTTAACCAGGTAGGAGATGGGGTATTGCGCGCTCACTCCATCCGAGGCTTGCGTTCCCGTAATGATGGCGGAGCCATTCCGAATGCTAATTTCAGCTTTGAAGTGAGCAACGAGTGAACCCTGTGTACCGGCACTAGTTACCCGGGATATGACATCTAAGAAGTTGGTTTCAAAAGTATTAGCTAGGACCTGTCGCCAGTGCTGTTTCATAGCGCCCATCATAGAAGCCAAAACCCCTGCCGGCGCTCCCAAATGAGGAGTTGCCGGCAGGGGCGTGGTTGCTCTCGCGCACTAAAGTCTGCGCTAAGAACTAACAACTACTTGGATGCAGCTGCGAAACGCTCTGCTACGTCATCCCAGTTGAAGACGTTCCAGACTGCCTTAACGTAGTCAGCCTTAACGTTCTTGTACTGCAGGTAGAAAGCGTGCTCCCACATATCGAGCATAAGCAGTGGGGTGAAGTCTACGGAGACGTTGCCCTGCTGATCGGTCAGCTGCTGAATGATAAGGCGACCTGCGATGTGGTCATAACCCAGTACTGCCCAGCCGGAGCCCTGCAGGCCAAGTGCTGCAGCGGAGAAGTGAGCCTTGAACTTGTCGAAGGAACCGAAGTCGCGGTTGATAGCCTCTGCCAGCTCACCGGTTGGCTCGCCGCCACCGTTTGGAGAAAGGTTCTTCCAGAATACGGAGTGGTTGGTGTGGCCACCCAAGTTGAACGCGAGGTTCTTGGACAGTGCGCGAACCTTGTCTGGGTTTGCGTCGCCTTCGCGCCCTGCTTCGAGTGCTTCAAGAGCAGCGTTTGCGCCAGCTACGTAGGTTGCGTGGTGCTTGGAGTGGTGGAGCTCCATGATCTCAGCGGAGATGTGTGGCTCCAGTGCGTCGTATGCATAGTCGAGTTCTGGTAGTTCGTAAACAGCCATGAGTGTGTTCCTTTCGTTGGGTACGCACCCCATGATAAGCCGATTCATTCTTTTGGCAACGGTAGTGTGATTGAATGCTGTTAACTAGCTGGTAGTGGAATTTTTTGGCGGTGGTGTAGGTTGAGTAAAAACAGAAAGGAGACGATTTCGATGTCGTTCTTATTTGCTCCGACTCCTCAACTTGTTTCTAAAGAAGACGCCTTGCCAGGCCGCTCAGAACCTATTTTGAACCCCCGTCCGCACGCGGTCTTGGGTACTCCAATTACCGGTCCGTGGAAGGAAGGCCAACGCTCACTATTGGTGGCGTTGGGTTGTTTCTGGGGCCATGAAAAAATGTACTGGGAAACTGAAGGTGTGGAATCCACCTCCGTGGGTTACGCCGGCGGCACCACCCCGAACCCAACCTATTTTGAGGTTTGCCGTGGCCAAACCAACCACGCTGAGGTCGTAGAAATTACCTACGATCCAGAAAAGATCAGCCTCAAAGAACTAGTGGTCATGGCGCTCGAAGCACATGACCCGACCCAAGGCTTTAGGCAGGGCAATGACGTGGGCACGCAATACCGCTCCGCGTTTTATCCACGCACCCAGGAAGAACTGGAGATCATCCAGAAACTGGTGGATAGCTATGACAAGAAGCTTGCTGAAAACGGCTTCGGCGCCATGACCACTGAAGTCAAGCTGCTTGGTGACACTGATTCTGGTGAGTACTACTTAGCGGAAGACGAGCACCAGCAGTACCTGTACAAGGTGCCTAACGGCTACTGCCCACACCACTCCACTGGCGTGAAGTGCGACTAGCTTAGCTTGGGTGGTCGCGTACCCACTTCTCCGCGCGCTGCGCCAGCCGCGGAGTCAGCGGCACGCGTGATTGGGAACCTAGGACCGAATCCCAGTACCAGAACGTTTCTTCATAGTAATTGTGCCCGTGGCCACCAGGAACGTTCAAAGAGTTAATTTGGTCGAGCCCTATTTGCCAGAAGCTAATGATCGGCGCCCAGCCCAACGCGTGGAACGTATCCGCGTACAAGGTGGAGGGCGTTGACTCATGCATCCAACCGGGGCGTTTATAAATCAGCGAGCTTGACCACCACACAATCGGATCAGATGCATGCTGAGCGATGAGAACCCGCGGGCGCTGCCATGAATTGGCGTAGCTGCGCCCGAAGGGATCGTGGCGGGTGTGCGCAGGTGCCGCAGCAAAACGCACGTGACGCCCACCGTCAATCACAGGTACGCGCTCCAAAGTCCCAGGATCTGGTGAAAGCTTGGACATAAACTTTGTCATGCTAGGTGGGCCGGTAAAGACCGCGCCATCGCATATGGCGAGGAGCTCTTCCAGAGAGTCGTAATTATCCAAATGCGCGAAAGCCCCCAAAGATTCACCGGCTAAGTACAGCTTGGGGCGGTTATCTTCCGGCATGGAATCCAAACGGTGCCTAATCGCGCGGGTCATCAGCTGCGCTGCTTCAAGCGGGGCCTGTTTATCCACGATGTAGGAAATTGCCGACGGCAGAATTGAATACTGCATGGTCACCGTCGCGCAGTTGCCCTTGGTGAGAAACTCCGGTGCCGCAGCAGACCACTCATTGATCCAGCCGGAACCAGCGGGCATCTGAATAATGATGGTGTCCCGATGGAAGGCACCGGTTCGATCCATCTCGCTCATGAGGCGTCGCGCCTGCCCACGCAAAGACCGCCCGGAGGTCAGCCCGGCGTAAATACGGATTGGTTCACGCGCGCGGGCAAATTCCATGATTTCGGCAATGTCATGCGCCCTTGGTCCGGATGACAAAAAGCGGCGGCCTTGTGCACCCACTGCGGTCCACGGCTCATAAGACCACGGACTGCCGGAGCGTTCCGGCTCCCAGGGCATCATGGAGTTGGGGAATACCGACTGGTTGAGGCGCTGTGCGCGCACTGATGCGGAACGAATGAATCGGCGCAGCACCACGCGGTCAGATAGTGCGAATGCAACATAAATCAACGCTGCGACCGCCAGCGGCCAGGCCACCAGCATGGGAACCGCGCGGCCAATCTGCCGCGACAGCCGGGAAACGGTGAATTGGACGGCTTCACCAATGAGCAAAAGCACGCCATATCCTAACGTGCCCGCGGCGACACCAATGGCGGCTTGCAGCGGACCACGGTCATAGGACTTGCTCACCAGGTTTGCTTGAATGCCCTGGTTGCGTACGGAATCAGCCATCGCCGCCAAGGTGATGGTGCCCATCACCCAGTGCGCGTTGCGCTTTAACCGCGGGGTGAGGTGGTCTTGTGGGCGTTTACCCGCAGCACGCAGTGCGTTCTTGAGACCAAACGCTGCGGAGGCCGCGAAAAAGTGGCCGACCGCCTGGCCGATGGACACGTTGAGTGCCGTCACCCACCACGGACGCGGGAGCAGAGATGGCCAGATGGCAGCCCAAGTGGCGACTTCAGCGCCCAAAACACCCGCAGCCATGCTGTGTGGCAACCGGTTGCGGCGCGCCATTCGGAGCGCCGGGGTGATATCGCTGAGCAATTCCAGGCCGATGATGGAAAGACGCAAGCTTTCCGATGCCAACTTGAGCGACTTCGATGCCGCCCCATAAGCCAACCGGCGCACCGGAGTGGGCAGAATCTTGGCGGGCGGAGCCGTGTCAGGGGCCGCAGGCTGTTTTGCAGTCGATTTCTTTGAAGCGAATTTCTTAAACAGTGAACGCGCAAGCTGGGCAATCTGTGGCGTGCGCGCGTTCTGATTCATGTCGCTAATTATCCCAGAACATGGTGCTTTCTGCATGTGAAGTTTCCAACGCTGGGCAGGCGAGCCAAATGCCGGATTTACAGGCATAATGAGAGTTATGAGCCCTCAAGTTGGAAACAAAGTTGTCCTCATCGGCGCGGGTGATGTTGGTGTCGCCTACGCATATGCATTGGTAAACCAGGGAACCGTTGACCATCTCGCCATCATCGATATTGATGAAAAGAAGCTTAAAGGAAACGTCATGGACCTAAACCATGGCGTGGTGTGGGCGCCTTCGCGCACCCGCGTTACCGAAGGCACGTATGAAGACTGCAAGGATGCAGCCATCGTGGTTATCTGCGCAGGCGCTGCACAAAAGCCAGGCGAGACTCGCTTGGACTTGGTGGATAAAAACGTCACCATTATGAACACCATCGTCGGCTCTGCCATGGAGGCAGGCTTCGATGGTCTTTTTGTTGTCGCCACCAACCCAGTTGACCTGCTGACTTATGCCGTGTGGAAAGCGTCCGGCCTGCCCACCTCACGGGTTATTGGCTCGGGCACAGTGTTGGACTCCGCGCGCTATCGCTACATGCTCGGTGAGATGGCTGATATCGCGCCAACCTCGGTGCACGCCTACATCATTGGTGAGCACGGCGATTCTGAGTTGCCGGTAGTGTCCTCGGCAAATATTGGCGGTGTTCCGCTCGCTCGCCAGGCGGAAAAGGAACCCGGGTTCAATGAGCGCATTGAAGAAATCTTTGAACAGACCCGCGACGCGGCCTATCACATCATCGATGCCAAAGGCTCCACGAGCTACGGCATCGGAATGGCACTCGCGCGCATCACCCGCGCGATTATTCAGAACCAAGACGTTGCTCTGCCAGTCTCGGCCTACATTGATGGCCACTACGGCTATAACGATATTTACTTTGGGACTCCAGCGATTATCAACCGCAATGGCGTCGCCCGAGTACTCGAGCTAGACCTCGACGATCATGAGAAAGAACGTCTTGATGCTTCGGTGAACACCTTGCTGGACATCAAGAACCAGATTTTCGCTTAAGCGCTAATCAGCGCTAACTACCAGGAGCAAAGACTTACTGCTGGTCCGTCGACTGGCCCGCTGGCTGAGCAACCGGCGTTTGCTCCTGGTAGGTCTGCGTATTTACGTTTTCTCTCTGCGTTTCGAGCTTCTTGTTGATGCTCCTTAGCGTTAGCGCCATCCACACCAAGATGATGGGGATAGCCACGGTGATGACCAGATTGAGAATGGAAAAGATAACGCTAGCAATCATTATTCTGCGCCTTTCGTAGTTGCGTTCGGCCACACTCAAAGTAGGGGCGCGCAGAGAGCCGCGTCAAGGACATCAATGTCTCGAACCTGAGCTATGGGCGTGATGCAATGCACGCGCGAGTCTTTCACCAGCAGTGACGAAATCTTGACCCGCGCAGATTGGCAGCTGCCGGCCAGTCGATTGCAATGAAATATTAGGGGAGACTGCTCGACATAGCCTCGTTGGCGGTTGCTAACGAAGAATGGTCTCACATAAAAATTCATTCCAAGGGCGCAAAGCCCAATCGCTTAGAAATCTGCAGCATGCGCCGACATTTATGTGACGGCGGTAATACTTCATCGAGCGGATCGCGGGATGGATTTTTCCTTTTCAAAAGTGCGAGTGGTACATTTGGCCGGAGTTATAGCCCGTGGGGCAAAAACTGCGAAGTCGGGTGACCCAGCCCGGCGAAATGTGTAAGGAAAGAAGCCATTATGGCAACCAAACAGAACACCGTCACCGTTGATCGAATAAGCGCCGAAAGTACCTTTGGCATCGACTGGGCTGAAGAAGTGCGGGAGTTGGCGCACCAGCGCAATGCGGTGATTCTTGCGCACAACTACCAGCTGCCCGAGATCCAGGACGTGGCCCACCATGTTGGAGACTCCTTGGGGCTTTCGCGCATCGCAGCAGCTACCGATGCAGATGAAGTGATCTTCTGCGGTGTGCATTTTATGGCTGAGACCGCCAAGATTCTCTCGCCCGACAAGCGGGTGTTTATTCCGGATGCCAACGCTGGATGCTCATTGGCGGACACGATTAACGCCGATCAACTGCGCGAGTGGAAGGCGGAGCACCCAGGCGCGATTGTGGTCAGTTACGTCAACACCACGGCTGAAGTAAAGGCATTAACCGACGTCTGCTGCACCTCCTCGAATGCGGCAGATGTGGTTCGTTCTATCGACCCGAACCGAGAGATTCTGTTCTTGCCGGATCAGTTCCTCGGCGCGCACGTGCGCCGCGTGACTGGCCGCGACAATATCCATGTCTGGCTCGGCGAATGCCACGTTCATGCTGATATTTCACCGCGCGACTTGGTCGATACTGTGCGAGCCAATGAGGGCGCCGAACTTTTTGTTCACCCGGAATGTGGCTGCACCACCACTGCGCTGTGGATGGCTGAGTCCGGAGAGATTCCAGGAGAGACCACGCAAATTTTATCGACTGGTGGGATGCTCGAGGCCGCGAAGAAAACGACAAGTGAGCGCGTCCTTGTTGCCACGGAGATTGGCATGTTGCACCAGCTGCGCAAGGCCAATCCCGCCACGGAGTTCATGCCGGTCAATCCGCAGGCTGCATGCCCCTATATGCAGATGATCACGCCCGAAAAGTTGCTGGATTGCTTGCGCTATGGCCGCGATGAGGTATTCGTCGATGAGGAAATCGCGGCGGTAGCACGCAGCGCCGTCGAGCGCATGATTCCAATAGGTAATCCCGGCGGAGGCGAGTAGGCGCCCATGACAATGGAACTTGCAACCCCAAGTGATGCCTTTGTTGAAACCACCGACGTGCTCATCATCGGCTCGGGAGCTGCCGGTTTATCCGCAGCCCTTGGGATTGTGGAGACTAATCCCGACCGCTGCGTAACCATAATTACCCGGGCCAAGCCCGCTGATAGCTCGACCGCGTGGGCGCAGGGCGGTCTGGCGGCGGTTACTTCCCCAGAAGACTCATTCGCCTCGCACATTGAGGACACAATGGCCGCCGGGGCATTCCATGGCGCACGCGATCGGATCAGCGAGCTCGTCCACCAGGCCGGCGAGGCGATTAAGCGACTGGTTTCGCACGGTGCACGCTTTGACGATGACCTTCACCTCGAAGGTGGTCACCGTTTCCGCCGGATTGTTCACGCCGGCGATAGCTCAGGGTGGGAAGTCGAATCCACGCTGCTGCGCGCCGCTGCAGCACGGGGAATCCGCATTATCCCGCACACCCGTGCCGTTGATTTATTGACTACCGCGGATGGGACCGTTTGCGGTGCGCGCGTGCTTCACAATGGACAGGTTGGACGCTGGCTTGCCGATGAAGTCGTGCTAGCCGCCGGCGGCTCCGGCGCCCTGTGGACGCTGACATCCAATCCGGATGTGGCTACCGCCGATGGCTTGGCCATGGCGTTGCGCGCTGGTGCTGCGACTCGCGATATTGAATTTATGCAGTTTCATCCAACGGTCCTGGCTGTCCCGCGAAGCGGTGGAAAAGATGTTCTCATCTCCGAAGCCGTCCGCGGCGAGGGAGGGATTCTCATCGACGAACGCGGTGAGCGTTTCATGCGCAGCCGTCACCCGCAGGCAGACTTAGCTCCCCGTGACGTAGTGTCCGCCGAGATTATCGCGCGCATGCGTGCCACCGGTTCAGAGCACGTTTATCTTGATGCCCGCTCGATTGCTGACTTCCCACAGCGCTTCCCAACAATTCACGCCATGCTCATCGAACGCGGCGTGGACGCCACCGTCGATCTGATTCCAGTTAGACCCGGTGCTCACTATCACTGCGGTGGCATAGCCGCCGATCTTGATGGGAGAACAAGTCTGTCAGGTCTCAGCGCTATTGGTGAAGTTGCTGGCACCGGCGTCCAGGGGGCGAATCGGCTCGCCTCAAACTCTTTGACCGAGGCACTGGTGGCGGGGCATCGATGTGGTATCCGCCTGGCGGAATCGCGAAGGACTGCTTCTACCCACCACCCTGTCGCGCGCACTGCGGTCGCACCTGTCGGCGATGCTGCTGCCATCCGCTCAGTCATGGACGACTACGTCGGGGTAGTCCGCAACGATACTGACCTGACCACGGCTATCAACATCTTGACCTCACTTCCCAAAGCCAGTGCATTCAACGCTGCAACCCTGGATGCGACAAACATGGCCTGGGCAGGACTAGCCATCGCGCGTGCTGCACAGCAGCGAAGCGAATCATTGGGCTGTCACCGCCGCAGCGATGACGTAGCCGCAACCACCACGAACTACCACTATGCAGGAGCTTGATATGACGATTTCATCAGCCGACGGTCTTGATTGGGAAGAGGCCCGCTCTCATGTCAGTGCTGCTCTTGATGAGGACCTCGCGTGGGGCCCAGACGCGACCACCATCGCTACCATTGGAGCCGACGCCACAGGTACGGCGGCCATTGTTTCCCGGGAGCACGGCTGTCTTGCCGGTCTTCCGCTTGCTGTTTTGGCACTCCAAATCACGGCGGAACGGGACGGCGTGGAATTGGATATTGAAGTGCGGCTCAACGATGGCGCTACCGTTGCCCCAGGCCAGACTCTTTTGCGTGCGACCGGGCCGGTGCGCACTTTGTTGACTGCTGAGCGCATTGCCCTCAATTACGTGTCTCAGCTGTCCGGCGTGGCGACCGCTACCCATCAATGGGCGCAGATTCTGCAAGACACCGGCATCACCGTGCGCGATACCCGAAAGACCATTCCTGGTATGCGCGTGCTCCAGAAATATGCTGTGCGCTGTGGTGGGGGAGCAAACCATCGCATGGGACTCGGCGATACCGCGCTTATCAAAGACAACCACATTGCAGCCACAGGTTCGCTAGCCGCAGCATTTACCGCTGTGCGCAGCAAGTTCCCGGAGCTTCCCGTCGAGGTCGAGTGCGACACTCTTGAACAGGTCGCCGAGGCAGTAGAAATCGGCGCTGAGCTCATTCTCCTGGACAATATGGCACCCGACGTTGTCAAAGACGCTGTCGGAATCACTCGCCCTGCAGGTGTGCGCACCGAAGCCAGTGGAGGCATCACACTTTATAATGTCGCAGGCTATAGAGACACTGGCGTTGATTACATCGCCGTCGGGGCGCTGACCCACTCCAGCCGTGTCCTTGATCTTGGCTTCGATCTTGCCTAACCCGGTATCAGCAAAGAAGCCAGTGCCCAAAAGCGCGCAGTAGTATTAGGAGAAACTATGTGGATAAATATCGAACAGATCGATCTCAGCCGATTAGCGGCTGCGCTTTCAGCATCCCTAAATAAATGGATCGCCCCCGAAAACAGCATCAATCATGCTGGGGTGAACGAAAAGCCGACCGTTACTCCATTGTTCATAATACAAGTACCGTCACACCTCGAGATTGCTCTCGCGTTTAGCGTCGAATCCCATAACCAGGTTGCGGTCGCAGGATATGCCGCAGGCTATCCTCGCTACCGGTGGTCGCCAGATATTTATGAAACTATTGCCGATTCAATTTCTTTTGACACACTAGCCGGGGACTATCCGATCTTTAAAGTAGATTTCTCCACTCTTGGCAGAATCACATGGATGAGTGAAGGAGAATACTCGGAAATGAGGGCAAATGCCGTCGATGAATTTCTCAACTACTACAACGACTTGAACACACAGAGCAGACAGAAGATTTGGCTAAACCGAGATTTTGTTTCATTAAACGTGGAGGCTCTGGGCCTGCGGTATGGAGAGTAACCATTCTCTTTAATACCGCAGGTCTTAAAAGGACCAGAGGTATTGCATGCTTTTGTCTTGGAACCCTTGAGGACTGCCGTTATGTTCGAAACGAAGCATTGTCCACACACTATCGATGCCACCTTGCACATGGCGGGCGTAGAGAACTGCTATGGAAAACTCTGTGTCGATGACAACCTCGTGCCAGAGTTGGTGGGCGTGCAATTCTTCTTCAGAGTATGAAATAACTCGGATGTAGCGCGAATCAGCAAGGGAAAATGCGTGCGGATACTGCACACTCTCGGCGCTAAAATTCGAGCTAGAGAAGGAACTGCCCCAAAAATATGGAAAATGTTCAAAATCAAGAAGGATCTGGGGTGAGGCTGATCCGGGAATATGCCTGGGTTCGGCAAGCAGCCCACCGTCACGCATCAGAGGGCCAAAGTTCAGAAGCTTTGACCCATTGTGGACAGTTGAAAATGCTGAATGGGCTGGGTGGGCGTCCACGTGGAAAACGTCGAAAGTTTGAAAAGCTCCTTGCTCATCCCAGGTGCCATCTGAATAAAAAATGCAGTCGAAAGTAGCTTCTGCTGACGTATTCTTTGTCATGAGCTTAGCGAGAATGCCAGAAGAGACTGGGTCGATGTCTTCTTTGATAGATGTGACACCCTGACATTTACAGAAGTCATCCCATAGAAAACTGTCAAACATTTGTGATTTGTCATCCTTATGTGTGGTCATCGACTGGATCTGGGAATTCGCAGAGGTCTGAGTAGTAGCGGTATTGGGGGCAATGGTACCTGCCTATTGCAAATCTGAGTCCGTTGAGCTCAGCATTGTAATTCCAATCTGGGATTTTTAGACTGATGCCGGTGACTTCTACGAAATATGTTCCCGGTCTAGTAGGAATATCGTAATTCACGACCTTCGACCTATTTGCGCCAGGATCTGAAACTGTATTGACCATCCGCTGCATCGTAGGATCAATTTGGAATTTCTTGTCTTCTTGAAGTCTGCTATCTACGGTAAACGTAAAGCCTGGAAGATCTAGGGAATTGACTTGCAGTGTAACTGCCCCGATTTGTCGTTGTGGGAGTGTGTTTGCGATGGTCCAAGCCAATTCTTTAGACCATTTCACTTTTAATGGCTTGGTCGGTGTTGGAGGTTCGGTCTGCCCGAAACAGAGGTGAACCGACTTGCTTACCTTGTAAGCTCCACTTCTGAGGGGGCCACTGATGCTCGAGGGCTCGCGAAGATCGCATTCAACTCCGATATTCGCTGGGGTTCTATTTGTTGAACGGAGCTGGGGGAAACTAGTCGTGGCAACTACGTCGTCGACTGTAGGCATCCCGAAAAAGTTAGTATCACTCGTAGTTAGAGAAATGCCCCTGTTTGAGCAGATAAAGTCAAAGTCATCCACCACTGAATTTTCGAGCGCGATTCGGAAAATAGCATCAATGCAAGAAAATGGCTGCCAAAAGAAGTTTGGATCAGCGAAAATGGTTCCGCCTTCGAAGTCCTGCGTTAATTCCTCTTGTTCGTTTGTAGTGGCATCCCCAATAGGGTATCCGTAGCCGCTTCTCTCAAAGTTTTGTAAGGCCCATTTGGCCAATATTCCACCAGTTACGGCATGCGCTCCGTGTTGTGGCGTCCAGTAGATCATGCCGCCTTCGAATACGTTGTATCGTCCGATACCATCAGAAGCAGTTAGCTCATCGCTGATGGGAAAGCCAAGCTCACTGTTTTGTGCTCCAAGTGACTGCCATTTGTCATAAATGGCGCCTTGGATACTGGCCTGCGAAGCAGGGAGCGTGTTATGGGTATAAACGTGGCCTCCTTGGAAAGACTGCTTAAACCACTGATCACCTAACGCCATATCGCTAGTCGTTGGATAACCTAGGAAACCTCCCTCCCAGCCATGGCGCTGCCAAACGACAGAAACTGGAATACTTACGCTATGCGCACCAGTGTCAGGGTGCCAGTAGATGAATCCGTTGACGAATTCGGATCGCCGTCCAATACCGTCGGGGTTGATGAGCTGGTATGACTTTGGCAAGCTTAAAAAGCTTTGTGGACCACCCATGGAGTCGTATTTAGCTCTGATTGAGCCACAGACTTCAAACCATGATGGCCAATACACTGAGCATCTCGGGGACGCCTGAAGAGAAATCTCGCGATCTGATTCCAAAGCTGACTCGGCCAACTCTGCCCGATCTGCATCTGCATCACTGAAATCCTCAGGGACAGTTTCGATATCGGAACGCATCTGACCGTCAACAATTTCGTCTTGAGGATCTGGCGTAGGCTGCCACCCTTCCACACCCCGGGGATCGAGTTCTTCGTCCGAGACTTGGTTGACTTCGTAGTTTTCCGCGCCTGGAGGTGTTGCAAGTCCCCAGGCTGCAAAAGGCTCCTCACCGGCCTCAGAATTGTTTGTCGTGGTAACGGCAGGATGGCTTGGTGCCTGTTCCTCTGGATTGAGCTGCACTTCTGAAATGCTTGGATGCGGATCAAGAGGCTGCGCTGCAGCAGGTATGCCAATCGTCACTGCTGACACTATTGCGACAGCAATGGTTGCTGCGCTGAATGTTCGTTTCATAATAAAAGACTCCCCGTTCGCTGTTAAGAGGCTGACCAATCCCCTACAGGGATGTTAACACCGCATTGGAAGCCTTGGCTGGGAAATGCGCGAGTTGGTTTCAAATCGAGCAGACCGGCGCATGCATGGATGTTGAACTAGAGTTGGACGAGCACGAGAAAAAGCGCCCGGCGGTGTTTGGGCGCCAACCGCGAGGGACGTGGACGTTGAAGATTGTTGCGCATAGGGGCTATTCGGGAAAGTATCCGGAGCTGAGCCGGCTGGCTTTTGAAAAGGCCTTGGAGCTGCCTATTCATGGGATCGAATGCGATGTGCGGATGTCGCGGGATGGCAAGGTCGTGGTCAATCATGATGCAACGTTGGATAGGACTTCAGATCGCATCGGTAAGCTCTCTGCGCTGGATTGGGCGGAGATAAAGCTCGCCGACATCGGTACTGAAAAGCATCCGCAGCAGTATCCGCTGCTGCTAGATGAGCTTTTAGAGATGTGGGAGCCAAGCGGCCAGCATCTTTATATTGAGACCAAGCACCCGGGTGCGGCGGGGGACATTTTGGAGGAGCAGGTGGTGCTTCGTCTGCGTTATGCAGGGCTTATCGATGACCCCCGCATTCACATCATCTCCTTTTCCCACCGGGCAATCCGCCGCATGAAATCCCTGGCGCCGCACATGGACCGGATTTATCTGCGTCGTGATTGGGAACGCCATTTCAACCGTCCTGACGTCTTGCTCTCTGAGCCAACGGGCCTGGGCATGTCTTTGCTGCGCGGCAAACTACAACCATCTGCCATCGGCGCGTATGGCCTGCCGACGTACATGTGGACCATCGACAAACCTGAAGACATGAAATGGGCCTGGGCCAACGGTGTCGACATTCTTGCCACCAACCAACCCGAAGTCGCGCTGCACGCCATTCAAATGTGAGCAGGTTAAAACGTCACTGTATCGTGTAGGGCATGGCCAAGAAGAAAAAGAACAAAGAAGAACTACCTGAGGGTATGTCTCGCCGCCAAGCTAAGCTTGCTGCCCGTGCGGCAGAGCGTGCGGCTTTGGAAAAAGATCCCCGACCATACGGTGATTTAGCTGCTGAAACCCAGTTTATTGCGATGCAGGAATTCGTTCCTTCAGCTACCGCGAAGCTCAGCGTCAAGGGCATTGACCGTGACGTTTATGTGTGTACGATTTTGCCGGGTGCATCGGCAGCTATGGTGCGCGACGTGGAAGCTGGCGGCGCCGCATATGTTGCGCTGCAGGTTCGCACCCACACCCACAACCCCGGCCGCGACCTGGCGTATGCCCTGAACTGGGTAAAGAACGCCGAAGACGGCGCAACCTTGGATTCGACTGCTGCCGATGGCGCGCAGCCAGACCTGAAGGACATCCTGGACAAGTCCGCGGTTCTGGAGATTACTGACCACCGGGACTTTGCATGGTGGATTCCAGAAGGCACCCAGATCACCCCTGAGATCGCGCAGACCCTGAACCAGGCTAATGAGACCGTCATTGAATCCCACCAGGTTGGCGCGGATATCGATGGCACTTTGTTCTGGGCTAACTCCGGCGGTGACAAGGCGCACATCCGTTGGGTATTCCCAATCGAGAACGAGACCGGCGTCCTAAACGCGATTGCCCGCGTTGCTGCTCGTGGCGAGATGAACCTAGGCGAGGGCACCAAGTTCGCTGGCGTCTTCCGCACCCACGGTTTGATTGCACCAGTCTTTGACCTGCAGCCAGAGGTTGCTTATGACTCTTATGAGTCTGAGCTTGCTCGCGTGGAGAAGGCGTTGAAGGCTGAGATCGATAACGACGCTCAGCTCAACCCTGAAGAGCGCAAGCAGCTGGAGAACCTGAAGTCCCGCCAGGTCACCCTGCGCTAAAACTGCGCTTTTAATAGCTCGAAGCCTGCTTCGCCACCCCATAGAGGGGTGCGGAAGCAGGCTTTTTCGGCTCTCAAGGGTGCTGCCTGTGGATAACTTAGGCCTTTGCGTGACGTGTCAACGTAGTTATTCACAGATTTTGAGGCTTGCTCTGGTGTGGGGTTGCGCT
>OMJG01000489.1_pt1 | contig 29384 bp, 22 predicted proteins | sample 1646431 | NCBI WGS metagenome assembly OMJG01 (sample SAMN03771674, study PRJEB25209) | food metagenome | isolation source: Cotija cheese | place: Mexico:Jalisco,Michoacan | collected 2011-12-12
CATGATATAAAGGGTTAGCCTTAAAATAAATATCTTTCAGTTCACTTATATTGTTATTATCGGCTATACTAGTATTGGTCAAAAATTTGGATTCATTGTACTCTGAAATTGATAAATATTCTGATAAGATATAAAAAGCTAAATCCTCTATAGATTTTATTGTTTCTCGGTAAAGTAGATTTATTTTTTCATTTATATCCTTCATTTCATCAGCTGTTTTTAATTCATACTTTAACCTTTCACTATACAATGAATTTTCATAATATTCTCTACTATTAAGTTGATTATAGTCGTTACTATTTCCTTTAACTTTAATGTCTTCATCATATTTAAATGACTTATTATTTTCTAATGGCTTTTCTTCGACCTCTGTTTCATTGTATTTTTTATTTTTAATACGCTCTGATACTTTTTCATCTCTTTTTCTTTCTATACTTTTTGGGATATTTAAAATATTTTTAACAATGATATCATTTATAGTAGCTTCCGCTTTAGCATATTTATCAATAGCGTGATATTTATATACAGGATATTCTTCCTTATTATTTTTTGAAACAATTTTAGTTTTCTTAATATTATCGAGAAATTTAACCCTTTCATATGTCTCAATAAAACTCATTTTAGATGGTCTATTAGCTATGTCTTCAGTATTTTCATCATTAAATTTGATAGATTTAGAGAAGTAAGGTGCGAATACATCGATAAAACTATTCAGTACTCTTTCTTCGTCTGTTATTGTGTTTATCTTACTCATTGGTGCAACTTCTAATTGATGGAAGTCTAGGTGTTTCTTAATTGTCTCAAATATAAAGTCATTTGATGGTGGATTCTGATTGGTTGCATGATAAATTTTATGATTTTCTGCATAATCACATGCTACTGTGAGTACTTGTACAACATAATCAACGGGTACGAAATTCGACGTATGACTTGCATCTCCAAATAGTCTATATATTGCATGATCTTTCTTTTTTTCTACACGTCTTTTGAAGACTTTTAATGCTTTCATAAAGCCATACAGCGTAAAGTTTGAATCAGCTTCTCCTGTTACGGAATCGCCTATTATAATTGCTGGACGTATGATTGATGTTGCCATTGTTTTTCTTTGCATCACGATATGTTCAGCTTTAATTTTAGTAGCTTCATAAGGATTATTTGTAGGCGAATCGATTGAATGTAGTACTTCATTACCGAGTTCTTGTTCACCAACCGTATAGGCTGTTGAAACATATAAAAAATGCTTTGTTTGTATTTGTTCTGCTAAGTCCAAAGCATGTTGTGTACCGATATAATTGATTTGATAAAGATCATCTGCAAGTTCGAAATTAAATTTGACGAGTGCAGCTAAATGATAAAATTTATCTATTTGAGGTATCGTTTCAATATCACTTTCAGACACGCCACATAATGTTTCTGTAATGTCTCCGTTAATAAAGTGAATTCTTGAATGATACGATGGATTTAATTTATTGAGCAATTGGTCTTTCTTCTGCTCACTCCTGTATAATACATAAAATTGCTTTTGTGCATCTTTTGCAAGTGATTGTATTAACTCTGCACCTACAAATCCCGTAGCACCTGTTAAAAAAATGTTCATGTTTCCACTCCGATTCTAAGTTTCTGACTATATTTTGAACGATGACTATCTGAAAGTAAAGTATTTTAATAAGTGTTCACATATAACATTGCTATTTGAAAATTGTTAAGCAATAATATTAGGTAATAGATATAAAAGGAGCGTAGTTCATGAACGAACAAAAGATGGCTAAGCCTTCATTATTTTTAATCGTGATTCTCGGTTTATTAACCGCATTTGGACCATTTTCAATAGATATGTATTTACCAGCATTACCAGAAATTAGTCGTGATTTTGATACTACAACGTCAAATACACAATTGACCCTCACACTCTTTATGGTTGGTTTGGCAGTTGGACAAGTATTTGTCGGGCCACTATCTGACTTTATAGGACGTAAACGACCACTCATGGTTGCATTGATTGTATATACAGTAGCTTCAATATTATGCGTATTTGCACCTAATATATACGTCATGATGGCATTACGATTTGTACAAGGTTTTACTGGTGGGGCAGGGGCAGTTATTTCCCGGGCAATTTCCAGTGATTTATATAAAGGTAAAGCTTTAACGAAATTCTTGGCGATATTAATGCTTGTTAATGGTGTGGCACCTATTTTAGCACCTGTATTGGGTGGTATTATATTATCATTTTCAACTTGGAAAGTAGTCTTTATTTTATTAACGATATTCGGCTTTATTATGTTTAGTTTATCTTCAGTAAAATTGACAGAATCATTACCTGTAGAAGAACGTTCATCAGGTAGAATCAGTGAAGTGCTATCAGACTTTAAAAATTTACTCAAAAGTCCAAAATTTTTAATGCCTTTATTTATACAAGGATGTACATACGCGTTGTTATTTAGTTACATATCCGCTTCATCATTCATTACACAATCTGTCTATCATATTTCACCGTTAGCTTTTAGTTGTATGTTTGCTTTTAATGGTCTTGGATTAATATTATCAGGTCAAATTATTAATAAATTAGTCGACTATTATGATGAACATGTACTTATGCGTTTATTCGGAATAATTCAAATTATAGGTGTGATTATCGTTTCAATCACATTGATGAACGGTTTATCCATTTGGATATTAATGATTGGATTCTTTATACTCGTTAGTCCAGTATCTGCAATTGGTACAACTGGTTTTTCTATTGCAATGGCTAACAATAAAGGTGGCGCAGGAAGTGCTGCGAGTTTATTAGGATTATCTCAATTTCTATTCGGTGGTATCGTTTCGCCATTAGTGGGTATAAAAGGAGAACACGAAGTATATCCGTATGTCCTGACGATTATTATCGTTTCAATATTGCTGATTATTTTATTCTTTGTTAATAGTAAAGTGTTTAAAAAAGCAGTTTAAAAGTAGGAGAGTATGAACATGAATTTAAAATTTGATCATATTATTCATTACGTAGACGGTATAGAATCAATTGAATTTCCACATCAATATATACAAGCCATCCAAGGTGGTAAACATACGCAATTAGGAACTTACAATCAATTAAGTTATATAGATTTACATTATATAGAGTGGATTGACGTCTTTGATGCAGCTTTAGCGCGTTCATATGCTCAAACGGAAGAAGGTAGATTAAGCTTTGCGAATACGTTTAAAGATGAGTATGTACAAGAAGGATTTAAAAGGATCTGCCTTAGAACACAAAATATCGATAACGTGAAGACTCATCTAGAGCAATTTGATTTAGATATTGTAGGTCCAATTGAAATGTCGAGAACGAAACCGGACGGCACAACGATACAATGGCAATTATTATATTTAGATGATCAACAAGATTTAAATTTACCATTCATTATTCAGTGGGGAGAAAGTGATGAAGAACGAGCAGCATCTTTAAAAGCTCATTTTCATGATGACTTAACAATTGATGAAGTGACGATTCAAGTGAACAATCTTCAAGAATCGAGTCAAAATTGGCAATCTTGGTATGGTTTGAAAGAGCTTGAGAAAAGCGAAGAATATATTAAGTTAGGCTTTAAAGAAGATGATGTTGTCATTAAACTTACAGAGGATGTAGAAGAGCAATACACAACATTATCACTCTCATCAACAAATATAAAAGAAGACACGCGCATTTTATTTAAAGGCGCGTGTTACGAATTCAAAGCTAATTAGCATAAACACTGAGATAGACGCTTTGAACAATAATGCCTAAATGTACGAGTGCAATTAAGGCGCTTATAATGGCTATAAATAATATAGATTTGCGTGCGTTCTCAAGAATAAAGACAATGCTTAGTAGCAAGGTGAAGGCAACAGTTATGATACGATAGCTTAAATAATTAATTGTGCTATCAAAATTTAGACTGACCGCAATCAGTATGATATTTATAATAATAAAAAGCGTTAGAACAAGTTGTCTCATATATTTCAATCCTAACTGTATGTTTTATATGACAAGTATAACAAATATTGGTCTTTTGCGTGAAATTATAGTACGTTTCATTGTATAATTAAAAGACGAATTGATAAAAAGGAGATTTATAAATGACGATAAAGAAAATGAATATCACTCATGAGCAACATGATGAATTTGTAAAGCAACATCCAAATGGTGATATGTTGCAACTTACAAAGTGGGCAGAATCCAAAAAGCTTACAGGTTGGTATTCTCGTCGTATAGCAGTGGGCGATGGTGAAAAGATAACAGGTGTAGCACAACTTTTATTTAAGAAAGTGCCAAAGCTACCTTATACATTATGTTACATATCTAGAGGTTTTGTTGTTGATTATAAAGACGAAACATCTGTTAAAGTACTTTTTGAATTATCTAAAGAAATCGCACGTAATGAGAAAAGTTATGCCATTAAAATTGACCCAGATATAGAAGTGGATCAATCTGAAGGTGTTCTTGAATATTTAACTTCATTAGGATTTGAACATAAAGGTTTTGAAGATGGATTAAGTAAGAAATATATCCAACCTAGAATGACGATGATCACAAAAATCGATCAACCTGAAGAAGACTTAATGCAAAGCTTTGATAAACGAAACCGTTCACGTGTGAGAAACTCTTTAAAAAGAGGTACTGAATTAGTTATTGGTAACCGTGATGACTTAAAAATCTTTGCGAAAATCATGGAAGAAACAGGCGAGAGAGACAATTTCTTAACAAGAGATGTTTCATACTTTGAGAATATTTATGATCATTTACATCCAGATGGCGACTGTGAATTATTCTTAGTTAAAGTTGTGCCAGATACAGTCTTAAAAGACTTATTTAAAGAACGTGATGCACTACTTGAAGAAAAAGAAAAATTAACAAATAGAAGACAAACTAAGAAAGTCGTTAATCAGTTAAATGATGCTGATGAAAAATTAGGTAACTTTGAAAAACGAATTCAAGAAATGGAAGAATTAAAAAGTAGAAAACCAGATGGCGTGTATTTATCTGGTGGTATCTTAATCTTCTCAGGTAAGAAATCGTATTATTTATATGGTGCGTCATCAAATGAATATCGTGAATTTTTACCAAATCACCGCATGATTATTGAAATGATGCGTTTTGCTAAAGAAAAAGGCGCTAATAAGTTCGACTTCGGTGGTACGGATAATAACCCAGACCAAGACCATGAACATTATGGATTATGGGCTTTCAAGAGAGTTTGGGGTACGTATTTAAGTGAGAAAATCGGTGAATTTGATTATGTATTAAATAAACCACTTTATACTGCAATCGAGAAAGTGAAGCCAGCAGTAGTCACTTACAAAAGAAAAATCGAAAAGAAAATCAAAAGAAACTAGACATAAGATTAAGGCACTAAAACTTTAAATTATTAAAATTTTAGTGCTTTCTTTATGTATAAGGTATGTTTTAGCGTTAAATTATTATACAATTATTTACAAATCATAAATTAGGGGGAAATTGAGTGGTTCAAAAAATGATCAAGTTCTCGCTGAATAATAAATTTGCTATTTTGCTTATGACGATTATTATTTTGCTTGGCGGCATATATTCAGCGTTCAAAATGAAACTAGAGTTATTACCGGATATTACAACACCTGTTATAACAATTACGACGCCATATCCAGGTGCAACACCTGAAAGTGTACTAGAAAATGTAACAGAACCAGTTGAAAAAGAAGTTCAAAATCTAGAAGGTGTACAAAATGTCACAAGTCAGTCTTTAGAAAATGCTTCAGCAATTACATTAGAATATACATATCAGACAGACATGGATGAAGCTGAGACTGAATTAAGAAAAAAACTAGAAGCGTTAGATTTACCTGATGGTGTTCAAGATCCGGATATGAGTAGAATGTCTATGTACTCATTCCCAGTTGTGAGTTATTCAATTTCTGATAAAGATGATGATCTTGAAAAAGTCACAAAGCAAATGCAATCAGATTTAATACCTAAACTTGAAAAAGTAGACGGCGTACAAAATGTATCATTGTCAGGTCAAACATTAGAAGAAGTTAATTTAGAATTTGACCAAAATGAATTAACGAAACGTGGTATGAGTGAAGATGAAGTACTTCAATACATCGACGGTGCTACGAAAGAATCACCTTTAGGTTTATATACATTTGGTGATGATTTGAAATCAATTGTTGTAGATGGAAGATTCACTTCAATAAAAGCACTGAAAGATTTAGAAATACCTATGACAGGTGGCGCTTCAAGTGGTGGAGGGCAAAGTGCAGCAAGTCAATCACAACAAGGCCAGCAAGCTCAACAAGGTCAAGAGGGTTCTGAATCAAGTGATAGTAGCGCATCTCAAAGTATCCCATCTGTAAAATTATCTGATATCGCAGATGTTAAACAAGAGAAGAAACGAGATTCAATTTCTAAAACAAATGGTAAAGATGCTTTAGCGCTTCAAGTAACGAAATCTACAGATGCCAATTTAGTAGATGTCGTTGATAATGTAGACAAAGAACTTGAAGATTATAAGAAAGATCATAAGAACATAGAATCTGTACAATTGATGGAAACAGCTTCAACAATTAAAGACTCAGTATCGACAATGGTTGAGAAAGCTTTAATCGGTTCTATCGTTGCAGTGATTATCATTATGTTCTTCTTAAGAGATATTAAATCAACTATTATCGCGATGGTATCTATTCCAATGTCATTATTAATGGCACTCATTGGTCTAAAAGCGATGGATGTTTCATTAAATATCTTAACTTTAGGGGCATTAACAGTTGCAATTGGACGTGTTATTGATGACTCCATTGTTGTAATAGAGAATATTTATCGACGCATGTCGGATAAAGGTGAAGAACTGAAAGGTAGTAAACTGATTACAAGTGCAACGAAAGAAATGTTTATTCCAATCATGTCTTCAACAATCGTTACAATTGTCGTATTCTTACCGTTAGCTTTTGTAACTGGACAAATTGGAGAAATGTTTAGACCATTTGCTTTAGCAGTAGCATTTAGTTTATTAGCTTCACTACTCATAGCATTAACAATCGTGCCAGTTCTTTCACACATTTTCTTTAGAAATGGAATTAAGAAAGCTAAGAAAGAAAGAGGACATTGGTTAGCAAATAAATACAAAGGTATTTTAAAATGGAATTTAAATCATAAATGGCTTGTTATTGTATTAAGTATTGTGCTTGTTATCGCAAGTATTGCACTTGTATTTACGCCTTATATCGGTAAATCGTTTATCGATACAGGTGAAGATAAAATGTTAGCACTAACTTATAAACCTTCACCAGGTGAAAAAGAAGATCAAGTTGTTAAAAACGGTGAACAAGCTGAGAAATATTTATCAAAAGATAAAAACGTAGAATTCGTTCAGTATAGTGTAGGTGGAGAAAATCCATTTAATCCTTCTGCCAAAAATGACATGGCTTTAATGGTTAAATACGATAAAGATACACCTAACTGGGATAATGTTGGTAAAGAAGTTATGGATCATATCGGTAAATTCAACCATAAAGGTGAATGGAAACAACAAGATTTCTCTACTGGTGGTACAGCGAACGAAGTATCAGTAAAAGTATCAGGTCCATCAACTGAAGCAATAGAAGGTACAGTTAAAGACGTAGAGAAAGAAATGAAGAAAGTTAAAGGTGTAGAAAACGTAAGTTCGAACCTTTCTAAGTCTTATGAGCAATACGATGTGAAAGTCGATCAAAATAAAGCGGGCAAATTAGGACTTTCAGCTGGTCAAATTGCTATGACGCTTAATCAAACTACACAAGAAAAAGTTGTTACTAAATTAAATGATGATGGTAAATCTATCGATGTTAAACTGACTAAAAAAGAAGAAACAGATTGGTCAGAGAAGAAATTAGAAGATACTAAGATTACATCTCCATTAGGTAAAGATGTGAAACTAAGTGATATTGCGACATTGAAGAAAACAACTTCACCAGATACAATCACAAGAGAAAATGACAAAATTTCTGTTTCTGTAGATGCGAAAATCACTGCAGACGATGTTGCTAAAGTAACAACAGATGTTAATCAAAAAGTTTCTAAAATTGATACACCAACAGATGTTGAATTAAAAGTTGGCGGTACAAACGATGATATCAACGAAGCAATAGAACAGCTGTTGCTTGCGATGGGTGCAGCAATTTTAATCGTATATTTAGTAATCGTATTAACATTCAAAGGTGGATTAGCACCATTTGCAATATTATTCTCATTACCAGTATCTATTATTGGTGTAATCGCAGGACTGTTAATTACACAAGAAACGATATCCGTACCAAGTATGATTGGTATGTTAATGTTGATTGGCATTGTTGTAACGAATGCGATTGTATTAATAGATAGAGTGATTAATATGGAAGAAGCGGGCATGTCTACAAGAGAAGCATTAATAGAAGCAGCAGGCACGCGTTTAAGACCTATCTTAATGACAGCTATTGCGACAATCGGAGCATTAGTACCACTATTATTTGGTGGCGGAAGTTCTGTTCTTATTTCAAAAGCATTAGCAATTACAGTAATAGGTGGATTAATTTCTTCAACATTATTAACACTATTAGTTGTGCCAATTTCATATGAAATCATTATGAAATTTAAGCGAGCAATATTTAAAAGACCAAAAGAACGTATAGAATAGATGATTAACCCCTCTATGTCTGTGAGACATGGAGGGGTTTTTGTATGTAGTAAATATATATTGGTTAAGTTAGTAACAAAAGTCGTCGGAATTGTAACTAAGAGCGGCCATAGTAACAAAAGTCGGGAGAAGTGTAACTAAGGACGGCCATAGTAACAAAAGTCGAGGGAAATGTAACTAAGAGCTGCCTATCCTAATATAAGCAACCAGAATACCTATTCTAAGTACCTATTATGATTTATTTCTTAGTAATTTAATAAGAAAATACTTGTTCGTGTTTCATACTTTGATAGAATATATTCATATACAAAAAATAGTCTGAAGAATTTTATTTCGAGGAGTCGTTATTGTGCCAATATCAAAACTATTATCAGAAATACCAGACAGTTACTTTGGAAAGACAATGGGTCGTAAGGTTGAACATGGTCCGTTACCGTTAATTAATATGGCGGTTGGTGTCCCAGATGGTGAGACGCCAAAAGTTATCGTAGATGAATTTATTAAAGCTGTACAAAAGCCAGAAAATCAGAAATATGGTTCTTTTCATGGTAAAGACACGTTTAAACAAGCGATTGTAGATTTTTATAAGAGACAATATGATGTGGATTTAGATAAAGAAGAGGAAGTATGTATTTTATATGGTACAAAAAATGGTTTGGTCGGTTTACCGATTTGTGTCGCAGAGCCTAATGACCATGTGTTATTACCGAATCCTGGCTATACAGATTATTTAGCAGGTGTTCTACTCGCTCGTGCTAAACCATATTCTTTAGAATTAACACCTGAACATCAATACTTACCACAGTGGGATGAAATAGAACCTGAAATCTTAGATAAGACAAAATTAATTTATTTAACTTATCCAAATAATCCAACAGGATCTGTTGCAAATACAGAATTTTTTGATGAAACGATTGCTAAATTTAAAGATACACAAACAAATATTATACATGACTTTGCATATAGTGCTTTCGGATTTGATCAGAAGAATCCGAGTATTCTCCAATCAGAAGGTGCTAAAGAAACTGCTGTAGAGATATTTTCTTTATCGAAAGGGTATAACATGTCTGGTTACAGAGTAGGCTTTGCAGTCGGTAACAAAGAAATGATTGCTGCTTTAAAGAAATACCAAACGCACACACATGCTGGTATGTTTGGTGCATTACAAGATGCGAGTACTGTCGCTTTAAATGAATGTGATGATTTTCTTATTAAACAAAATGAAATATTTAAGACGAGAAGAGATCAATTTGAAGCGTCATTAAGAGAAGTAGGTATACCATTTGAGCCAATGAAAGGTGGTATATTCCTTTGGTTACAAACACCTCCAGATTATGATGGAGAAGCATTTGTAGAATATTTATTACAAGAGGTGTCTATTTTAGTTGCTCCAGGAATACCATTCGGCGATAATGGACAAAATTATGTCAGAATCTCATTAGCGTTAAGTGATGACGAACTATTGGAAGGTGCTAAGAGGTTACAAGGTCTAGCTCACTTATACAAATAAAAAGAGCTGAGAAATAATTTTTCTCAGCTTTTTCACATAAATGAGATTTTGTATATATGCTTTAGGGTATTAAAACACTATAAATAATAAAATCACAAATATGATCAATATAAAGATCGACATATAATTGAGTAGTTGAATCGCTTTTTGGTCTTTAATACGATATTTAAATGCTGTGATTTCAACATTGATAACGAGACAAACCAATACAGCTAATATCCACCAAGTTTGCATTGCAAAACTAAATACAATACTGCCTAAAAAAACAATAAGCATAAGCCCCATTATAAATCTTAAAGCTTGCGTAAGCATCGTATGTAGTTGGTATATACTTAAGTAACTAATAATAAGATAAATAATGGTAAATAATAAAAGTATGAGAATTAACATAGTCATTTCCTTTCGTTAATCTTGATCAAGTTGAGCGCGAACTTTACTGATTTCTTCTTCGATTTTAACAAGTTGTTTTTCAAGTAAGTCGGTTGCTTGACCAGTAGATTCTCTCTTTTCTAGGTCATTTTGTATACGTATGTAATCATATTTAAGTTCAGAAAGTTGTTGGTTTAAATCCATTTTAAACACTCCTTTTTATAAAATAGCTATGAAGTAGGTGATAAATTGAAAAAAGTTAAAACCAATGCGATGCGCATCTTAGATCAATATAATATATTTTATCATACTCATGAATTTAAAATAGGAAAAGATCATTTAGATGGTCATGAAGTTGCGCAATTAATTCAGAAACCAGAACACCAAGTGTATAAGACGCTTGTATTAACAAATGGGAATAGCGAATATTTCATCTTTGTTATTCCAGTCGTTGAACATCTTGATATGAAAAAAGCTAGTAAAGCTGTTGGTCAGAAAAAATTAGAACTCTTACCACTTGATCAACTCACCAAAGTTACAGGTTATGTAAGAGGTGGTTGTTCTCCAATTGGTATGAAAAAAACATATCAAACCGTAATTGATATCAATGCTGAATCATTATCTACGTTTATCGTAAGTGCAGGTAAACGTGGTTATCAGATTGAACTTGATCCAGCAGATTTAGCCAAAGTGATTGATGTAAGATTTGATGATATTATTAAATATAACTAAACTAATTTTAGTATAATTTATTAATATTTCAAACAAAAAGTGTGCATAGAAGTTAAACTGTTGTTAATATAGATAAATGTGAGTTTAATGAGAGAAGTGATAAAGTGACAGAAAAATTTATAATGATTATTTTATTAATTGCTTTAGGATACGTTCTAAAGAAGCTTAAATTCTTTAAAGCTTCTGATGGTAATGTACTTGCAACACTTGTACTAAATGTTACTTTGCCTTCATTAGTGATTGTAAATTTAAATGGATCTGATTTAGATTTATCTTTAGGATGGCTTCCTATATTAATGCTATTGTACGGCATTATAGCAAAGCTACTAATCATATGGTTATTCAAGAAAAAATATAATAATCAAATAAGAGGTACTGTGGGCATGATGGCCGCTTCAGTTAATATTGGACTGTTTGCATATCCATTAGTCGCACAAATTTGGCCTAAAAATGGTTTATTATACTTTGGTATGTTAGACATTGGTACAGCTATCATTATGTTCGGTGTAACATATTTTGTTGGTAGTTACTTCAATGATGGTGGCGATCAATTTGACTTTAAACGAATGGGTTTAAATTTATTAAAGACCGTACCACTTATGACATATATGATTATGTTTATCTTAAATATAATGAGCATTAAAGTGCCTGACAAAGCGATAGATTTCTTTGAAATTATTGCAAATGCGAATATGCCATTATCTATGATCTTATTAGGTTTATTCTTGAATTTTAAAATCGAAAAAGCATACTTACCGATTGTTGTTAAATACTTAGCATTTCATTATGGCTTTGGTTTATTAATGGGATTACTTGTTCATTTCTTCTTACCTGTTGATGATCCAATGATCAAAACGACATTACTTATTGGTTGGTTATTACCTATAGGTGTTTCAGTATTGTCTTATGCCATTACATTTAAATACAAGACCTTACCTATAGTCGGTATGGCTACTAATTTAAGTATTGTCATATCAATCGTCATTTTATATGTATATCAATTTTTCTTTGTTTAATAAAACATTAAAAAAAGCGTTTGGATTTCGTATCCAAACGCTTTTTGTTATATATTAACCTTTACCGCCCATGAAAGCAGGGTAGTTTGTCATTCCGCCATCAACATATATTGTTGTACCGTGAATGTAACTTGCTTGTTCTGAAGCTAGGAATGCATTAATATTTGCAACTTGATCCGCTTCACCAATTTCATGTAATGGAATCATTTCTAATGTTTCTTCGCGTGTTGCAGGGTCAGAGAATTTTTCGCGAGTATGTTCTGTAACAATAGCCCCAGGAGAAACATTATTAATTCTTATACCATTTTTACCGTATTCCATAGATAAAGTTTCCATCATCAATTTTAAGCCGCCTTTACTTGCTGCGTAATTGACGTAGTTTGGCCAAGGAATAACATCGTGCACACTTGCAGTATTGATGATTTGACCTTTAATATCATGCTCTAAGTAGTAATTAATGACTTCTCTACTACCAATAAAAGCACCTGTTAAGTTGATATCGATAACTTTAGACCATTCTTCTAAACTCATTTCATGAGATGGAATTGGTTTTTCGAAACCAGCATTATTGATTAACACATCTATACGACCAAATGTTTCATGTGTTTGTTGAATCAAGTTCTTGATATCTGCCTCTACTGAAACGTCTGCTTTAATTGCAACCGCGTCAGCACCAGAATCTTTAATAGATTGAACGATTTTTTCAGCTTCTTCAACGTGATCTAAATATCCAATGACAACTTTTGATCCTTCTTTACCAAATCGTTCAGCAGTTGCTTTACCAATACCACTGTTACCACCAGTGACAATCACAACTTTATCTTTTAAATCTTCATACATATTAAACACTCCTATTTTTATATATTGAGTTTACCCTTTAGCTGCACCAATAATGAATGCTGCAATAATGATTAACACGATACCTATCCAAATAAATGTCATTTGACGTTTTGTTTTTTGTTCGCCTAATAGGTAAATACCACCTAGAGTAGAAACGATTACTAACATTTGTGAAAATGAAAAGCTCGTTCCGACACCAACTTTTGGTTGTGAAATGAATAGGAACATATTACCTAATGCCCATACAATCCCTGGCAATAAGTTGAGTGACGTATGTTTAACAGTAGGTTTATGTTTGAATGATAAAATGATACCCCCAATTACCATACCTATAGATTGTGGAAATAGTGCATCCCAACCTTCAACACCGAATACTTGGCCGATTACAACGTATACGACATAACCGACAGTAGAGATGAGTAATATTGGAATAGCTTTACCAAGCTTTTTAGTATTTCCACTGTTTCCAGAACCTTTTTTCTGAACAGATGTAAATATCACACCGATAATCAGTAACACTAAACCTGATAGGCCAAGTGCAACTTGCGTACCTGTTGACCATTCTCCTAAAAATGCAGCACTGAATAATGTTGTTCCAAGTAATTGTAAGCCTGTAGATATAGGCATCGTTATTGAAACGCCAATTAAGTCTACACTTCTAAGTTGAAATCCTTGTCCAAGTGCCCAGAAAGCACCTGAAATCATACCGATAATAATTGTAGTGAATGTAAAGTGCACATCACCAAAGAAGAATAGACATAAACCGATGATGAAAGCCCCGATTGTTGTACCTAAGATTTGGTTATAAGGACCTCCACCAACTTTAACATTGATTAATACGACGCTTCCCCAGAACAATGCTGGTAATAGCGCTATAAGGTATTCCATACACAAGACTCGCTTTCTCTATTTATTTGTATTATTTAAACTACCCAAGTATTATACGCCCGAAACTTTTTTATTGTAAAACATATAGCTCACAATGTAATTTTACTATTAAAAAAGACCCATGAATGTCCAGTGAGCATTCGTGGGTCTTGGTCTTAATATTAAACATCGTATGGTCTCACATATTTGAAATGATGTGTTTCATTGACGATGTGGAAACCGACTTTTTCATATAATAATTGTATTTGTTCATGCTTTTTACTATCTACATAAATACGAACTGTTTCGACATCTTGATGATTAAATGCTTCTGTCGTCGCGAAATGTATCATTTGAAACGCGATGCCTTGTTTTCTGTAATCATGGTGAGAAGCTAAATTAGGAATTGTGGCTAATTTCTCAGGTATATCTATGGATAGATAGATGTATCCTTTAACAAGACCTTCAGCTATATATAAATAAAGCGCATGATTATCGTCTAATGAATCTATAATATCATCAGCACTTATATCACTATGTTTGAAACTATTGGAATGCAATTTATTAAAGGCATAGTAATAAGGTTTGCTGTATGGCGTCATTTGGTGTTGCTTATCAATTGGTAAAGGTGGTTGTTGAATTTCTAATGTATATTGCGTTTCTACATATCCCGCATGTAGTCTTTTCAGTTTACTATTATTTAAAATGTGATCTTTATGTAGCGAAATGTGGCAATATTTAATGTTTGGATGATCGTTTAAAAGTGTTTCCCATATTTCTTTTAAGGCGTTTAACGTTTCCTCATTTGTATCATTAACGATTGGTCCCCATACATTTGCAGTCTCGTCATCTACACGTTCAAATCCTAATATCCCGGTAATTGTGTCATTGTCTTCTATATAGTAGAAGGTGGTTTCATCAAATTTATGGCTTAAGTCATTCTTAATCTCTTCTATTGACTGAGGTATATGTGTCACGTAGTTTGTTTCTTGCCTGTTTTTTTCGTGTAAATAAGAAGCTATCGGATCGATTTCTTTAAGAGGCAGTATTTGCATGATAGTCACTCCTTTAATATTCAACGATTATTTTATTCCATTATACGATTAATCGAAAATTTATAAAAGTTTTTCATGCCTTTAGAACACTTTTTATTCATGTTATAATAGTACGAATGTAAAAAAGAATGGGTGAAAAGAAATGAAAGCATTAGTTCTTGCAGAAAAACCTTCAGTAGGTCGTGACATCGCTAAAGCATTAGGTATTCATGATCAGAAGAAAGGTTACTTTGAAAATAAAAATCATATCGTTACTTGGGCATTAGGACATCTTGTAACGAATGCTACGCCTGAAGAATACGACAAGAAATTTAAAGAATGGAATTTAAATGTCTTACCAATTATTCCTGATTATATGAAACATGTTGTAATTAAGAAAACAAGAAGCCAATTTAACACGGTTCAACATTTGATGAAGCGAGACGATGTAAATTCAATTATTATTGCGACAGATTATGGTGTATCTCTATAAAAACATACGTACAATATCTAAAATATTATCCGACTCATTGAGTTAGTTGCTATATAATAGTGTTTTCTTAGCTGTACATAAAAGAAATATGCACATAAATCTTATATTTCTATTATTTATGTGCACTTTTTTGAATATATAGATTTAAAAAATTATCTTGAACTCATCTCTCTAACATTAATTCGGTTAGTTTGAAATCCAACTTTGTCAAATTTATATCGTGTATAAAGCGAAACTTGGTCACTATGCGTAGATAATATAACTTGATAGTTTTTAAAGTCATTTTTAAGTAATTCTATAAAAGATACCATATTCATTTCATCCATGGTTTGAACAGGATCATCAATTAAGAGGGTTTTGATTCCGCTCTGATTATAAACTTTATTTAAAGATAATGTTAGAGCCAAAACAGTGGCAGATAATTGACCAGAACTAAAAGTATGTACTATATCATGATCAGTACCTTGTGGAGGAACAAACCTTAGAGTATTAACTTTTGACTCAATTTGCTTCTTGTCATAGAGAAATACACCCATACCACGTTGATAGTGTTGTAATATTTTACCGGTATATATGAAGAAAGGTACTTCTATTTCTGATATCATTTTTGAATTGTGAAAATTTATTTTTTCAATATAGACATCTAAAGATCTTTTAATGGATTCATATGCTTCATTGAGTTTATTATATTTTTCATTCAGCTTAATGTACTCTTGGTATTTTTGATTAGATTGTAAGAAATACAAATAATTAATATAAGCTTTCTTTTGTTCAAATTTTGAAGTTTGAATCTTCTCAATTAAAGAATCATCTTTCTTAAATATATTTATATATAGATCTTTCGATTCTTCAAATAGTGTGGAATCAAATGAGTTTTTATCATTCAGTTTTTCTTCAAGTCTATTTTTCAAAACGTTAACTCTCTGTGAGAGATCATCAAAATTGTCAAGTTGTTTATATACTAAATCGTTGATGGTGATATCTAGACTATTAAATATTCCTATAATTTCTTCTTTATTAAACTCTTTGGCTTCATAAATTTTCAATTGTGCGTAGGTTTCATCGTCTATGAGTTTACTAAGATAGTTTTCTACGTCTATCATTAGCTTATTTATTATATCGTCGTATATTTCTTTAACATGTTGCTCTGATATCTTAGAGGAGTTATCTAGTTGCATCTTTAGCGACTCTGATTGATTCGATAAGGCCTTGAGTAAATTGGTATAGTTCTCCCATTCTTGACCACAAAAGGGACAGGCACTATTATCAATTCCATGAGTTTCAACATTATGATTTTCTATTAAAGATTCAAAGTTTTCTTTAAGTCCTTCTCGTTGTTCGAGTATATCAGTAACCATTTTTGAGACCCTATTAGTTTGTTTGTTCAGGTTTTGTATGAAATTTATTTTATCTTCCAAATGTTCTCTTGTGATTGGCAAATCAAAATAATCATATATTAGATTCCAATTAATATCTCTATTTAGAAACTTTTTGTTTTTCAGTGACTTGAGAATCTCACTTAGATTTCTTTTCAAATAATGCTCTTCAGTGAGCTTTTCCATAGATTGATGATGGTGATAGAGTGTTATAACTTGCTCAATTTTGTAGTCACTATATATTAATTCAGTAATGTGGTTATTCATTAAAAGTTGTTTAAAAGATGTAAAGTTATTGACTAGGTAATTTAAAGTATCAATTCTATTAAAGTAAGTCTCTTTTAATTGGGCGTTTAAATTGTTAATCGCACGATTATCCCAAGACTCTTTTTGATTTACTTCATCGGGCAAAAGCTTAAAGTATTCAATTTTTTCTGTTTCTGGATTTTCTCTTGGTAGGTTTGTTTCTTCTTCATAATCTCGTATTTTTTTAATTAGATTCTGAAGGTTTTTAGACATTATATTCTTTACTTTTTCTAATTTATTACGTTCATTTACTTCTTTTTCTATATTAAATAAAGAACTTATCATTGCCATTCTCTCTGTTTCTGAACGCTTGAGAAAATGTGAACTATCTTCTTGTTCTATATAATTATAGAGACCATAAGTATTTTCGATGTCGTTTAGATTGATAATTTCTTCGAAAGACTCTTTTTTATTTTGGTTAGATAAATCATCTTGAATGTCATCTAATAAGTGAATTGTACTCTTAAAAGATTCAGGTCTATTCTCTTTTTTACGATTTGATGAATGATTTATTTTTCGGCCAATAATTACTTCATATTCATTTTGAGTATCGTAAAGTGCTATTTTTAAAACTATAGGTTGATTTTGGTCTTTAGCATATAAATAATCTTCATAGCCAATATTTCCATCTGTGATTTTTGTTCTTACTGCTCTACGTATCTGACCAGTTAATGTTAGCTCTATTGCGTCAAAAATTGATGTTTTGCCAAAACCATTAGGACCGTCTAAAATTGTGAGGTCCTTATTAGTAAAGTCAATATACCAAGAATTAATTGCTTTGAAATTTACAATAATAAGTTCTTTAATTTTATAATTCATCATTTTTCACCTCTAAACTCTTTAATATTTCTTCCCAACTGATAGATTCCAGTGGCATATCCAAAATGTTTTGAATTGTATTTTTATCTAATGGTGAAATGTCTGCTTCTATTTCCTCAGATAAATTAGGTAGAGATTTATCATCGATATCAAGCGTTATGAAGGGAAGTTTTATAAATAGTTTGGAGACAATATCATATGTCTTTGCTGCATGTGTTGATAAATTTGAACTATCTTTTTTGAAAGAAGAGAAAAAATCTTTATTATTTATTATATTATTCATAAAATTAATAACACTGGTGCCAAGAGTTGCTTCAAAAACTAATAGATCTGATTGATCTTTAATAAAAGGCAGTACATATTTTTTAAATTTAAAAGGATCTTCTTCATAATTATAAACTAGTTTTTGAAAATCATCTCTATATTGTGCATCAAGCCTCTCTACAAGTAATAACAAGGATAAATTTTTATCAAGCCCGGGGATTTCATAAGTATTGAGTATATCTTCGAAAAAGTCGTCAATTATTCCATCAATATTTTCTGTTTTCAATTGTTCTTCAGTAAGCTCAACAACTAAATAAAAATCAAAGAAGCTTTCATCATACCGAGTTGCAAATAAATATTCGAGGCCATGTGTTTTTATTCCTAAATTTTCATTAATATTAAAATTACTTTCACTGAAGATAGATTTTATGATACTAATCATCCAAATACTCCTTTTTAAAAGTATTTATACTTATAAATTTTATATTTTTGGGATCTGTAATACTATCGCGGTTGTCATGGTTGGTAACTATATTTGAGTCAATATCTGATTGTATCTTAGTAATGGAACCTTCGAACTCATTATCTATATCTTTATTAATATATCCGTCAATATCGTATAATAAAGCAAACATATCATCGTCTGTTTTTAAATTCTTTATGATACTTTCACCTCTATTTTTATAAGCACTAGGGCCACTTCCTTGAAGAGTAGAAAGACTGAAAAATAAATGTTTTGAGTGGATGTTGTATGAAGTTTTTGGTTCTTCTGGCAGATTAATAACTTCAGCAAGTTCAATTATTGCGTGTAAAAAAATCTCACGTACTGCTGAAGGTTCCATTAAATTTCTGAGTTCTGATAGAGTTGCCTTTTCTTTATGTTGAAGCGAGATGTGGGGTGCTAACTTTCTACATAATAAAAAAAAGTTTTCTGCGTTGAAAATTTTCAGTTGGTCTAAATGAAATTTCAATAATTCGCTAGGCTCATCCTCAAGTTCATAGTCAATATAGTATGTATAATATTGATCTATAATATCACTTAACAATAGGCTGGAAATAGTTTTTGGAGTCATATCAAATACACTTTTATTATTTAATATCTGAGTAAATTGTGTAAAGTCTATTAAAATTTTCCCTTCAGGGTTTTCTTTCTGGTGTTGTGACATGACTACTTCATCGATTAAGTTAATAAAGTTAGAGTACATAAACTCTCTGTTTTCCTCATTTTGAAATTGTGTGGAGTTTAAATCATCACTCTGTTTAGAGTAATAAGTCTGGATTTCAAATAAAATCATATCTTTGATATCTTTGAATTTTATAGCACGTTCAAAATGAATATCTCCTTGATGAGGGAATATGCCCCCATCTGTTGAAACTCTGAACTTTTTAAAAAGTTGATCAAATGTGCTTTCTTCAATAATTAAATCTTTGTATTTACTAAGGGACTTCTTTTTGTTACTGACATCGAAATCTTTAATTCCTGAGTATATTTCATCTTGGTCAAAGTCTTTTAGTTTTGAAGCAGTATGTAAGTTAACCTCTTTTATATTATTGTCATTTGCAAGTTTTCCCAGTAATTCTATATTAGCGGCTTTATAACCGCCAATTGTCTTCACTTCGGGTTTTGCTTTTACCTGATGAAGAGAAATATAGTTGTTACTCTCTAAGATTGAGAAATCTTCTAAGTGTTCGATCTCTAATTTTAAGCTATTAATCTTATGAGCGTTTTGCCCCTGTATATAGAAGTTTATGTATTTTAAAGTTGTGTAAATCGCGACCTTTCCTTGGTATGTATAACCATTCCAACTAGAAGATGCATCGTGAGTAGTTTGGTTAACTGTACTGTCTTTATTCGCATCAGATCCAGAACTTTTCACCTCATCTGCCATCTAATCCCCCCTATTTCTGAAAGAATTCCCATAAACAAATATCTTAATATTCTAATCCCGCAGTTATTGAAAAATGCATTTTGACACGTTACTTAACAGTATAACTTAAAAAAATAAATAAGAAACCCTCTGCTAGAGGATTTCTTATTCTTTGAGCTTGGATAATGCCTCCGCAAAAGGGTTGTTTACAAATTCATCATCTTGATTATTAACATATTTATCAATGTCTTTCTTAGACACCTTAGATTTTTGATGTTTTTTGCGTCTTTTTTCAAAAGTAGATAGTTTCTCTCGGTGTCCACAAACACATGTAAATGTTTGACCTTCACCTTCACCATAGAGTTTTAATCGTTTTTTACAGTTAGGACATCTGGCATTAGTGTTTTTATAGATGTTCTTTTTATGATTACATGATTGGTTTTTACACCTTAAAAATTTGCCCTGCTTATTTTCTATTTCTAGCATAAAATCATCACACTTAGGGCACTTAGTTCCAGTGATATTATCGTGTTTAAAAGTTTCATCCATGTTCTTAATCTGTTGAACAATATCTTTAGTATATGACTTTATTTCAGAAATGAATTGATTTTTTTCCAACTCTCCATTTTCGATCTTGAGCAGTTTATCTTCCCATTCTGCCGTTAAAGCTGGGGAACGAAGATCTTCAGGAGCAAGCTCCAGCAGTTGTTTCCCAGTCTTAGTTAGGTGCAGATACTTCCCACTTTGTTCTATATAACGTCCACTTATAAGCTTTTCTATTACATCAGCACGTGTTGCTACAGTACCAATTCCCCCAACAGCTTGAAGTGTCTTTGTCATTTTTTGATCAGTTTCTTCCATGTGTCTAGCTGGATTTTCCATAGCTTTTAATAGTGACCCTTCTGTATGTCGTTCGGGAGGTAACGTACTTCCTTCTTTAAGAAGAAGCTGACCTTTAATATGTTGCCCTTGTTTAAGGTTGCTTCCTTTGTTACTTTGTTTCTCTCCGTAAATCTCTTTCCAACCTAGTTTTGTAGTTAGGTTTTCTTTAGCGACTAGTGTTTCCCCGCTTACTTCTGCTATTATTTTTATTTGTTCATATTCAAAAGGTTCGCTAAGCACTGCTAAAAATCTCTTTATTACTAAATCATAAATTCTTCTTTCATTGGTATCCAATGTATCAATAAAAACGGGCTCATCTGTTGGAATGATTGCGTGATGATCGCTAACAGCTTTATCGTTTACTACTGATTTTGGTAAGTGAAAAGTTTTACGAGCCAACTTATTAGTGTGTTTGTTATATTCGGCCACACTGCACGCTTTAATTCGGTCTTTAAGTGTTGGTACAATATCTGATGAAATAACTCGAGAATCAGTTCTTGGGTATGTTAAAACCTTATGTCTCTCATAGAGTTGCTGCATTAAGCGTAACGTTTGTTTCCCGGAAAATCCGTAGATTTTATTAGCATCTCTTTGTAACTCAGTTAAATCATATAGCTGTGGTGCAAATTTTTTCTTCTGACTCTTTTCGACAAAATTTATTATTGCTGTTTGGTTATTCATTTTATTATAAAGATTGTCTGCTTGTTCTTTATTAAAAATTCTGGAATTATTTTTATCATCATTCCAGAGAAAAGTTATGTCATTGTTAGACTTAAAAGTAACTTCATTATATTTTCTTGGGGTGAAGTTTTTTATTTCTTCTTCACGTTGAGCTATTATTCCTAAAGTTGGTGTTTGCACCCGGCCTGCCGATAATTGAGCATTAAATTTTGTAGTAAGTGCTCTTGTTGCATTTAAGCCAACGTACCAATCTGCTTCAGATCGTGCTACAGCTGCATGGTATAAGTTTTCATATTGTTTACCTTCTTTTAAGTTTTTGAAGCCTTCTTGGATTGCTTTATCAGTCACTGATGAGATCCACAGTCGTTTAATTGGCTTATTAATATTAGCTTTATCTATTACCCATCTTGCGACCAATTCTCCTTCTCTTGCACTATCGGTTGCTATCACGACCTCATTTATATCTGAACGATTCAGTTGCCTCTTTATTGAGTTGAACTGTTTATGGGTTTGCTTTATTGTAGTCGTCCTTAAATTAGAAGGAATCATAGGCAGCTCTTCTAAGTTCCAAGTTTTATATTTAGTATCGTATGATTCTGGGTCTGCAAGAGTAACTAGATGACCAAGTGCCCAAGTTATAATATACTTGTTTCCTTCTAAATAGCCATCGCCTTTTTTATTACAATCTAGTACACGTGCAATATCTCTAGCTACAGAAGGCTTTTCAGCTATAACTACACTTTTCTTCATTACTCATTCAACGTCCTTTCAAAAATGATTGATAACAATTATATCATAGGAAATATAAGGGAGGTTTTATGAAAGTTAAAAGTCATTGATTTATTTAACAACACAATTCCAAAACGATTCTGACATTTATTGCTATTACATTGTTGTGAAGTAGGTTTAAGTGTATTATTGAAGTAAGTTAATTCTTACATGGTAGTACTTTAATTTAGATAAGACATTTTATAGATAGTGAAATAAACTTTAATACATAAAGAATAGAGGTAATGAGATGTCAGTTATTGAATTAGAAGATAAGGTAATAGATATAGTGAACAAAGATAACCATTCAAATTTCATCTATGATTTTTTGAGTGTTTATAACATACCTAAAGCAACAATTACTAGATTAAAATCTGGAAATCAAAATTTAACTAAGAGAGATGACGAAATTCATTTAAAAAATAGATTATGGTATAAAAAAACCGATGGTAATAAAATTTTTGATGCTTTTGTTGAGGTGGAAGAAGAAGTAAAGGAGCTATCTGCAAAGCCACGATATATTATTGTGACTAATTTTGAAAACTTCCTTGCTAAAGATACTAAAACTCAAGAAGCGCTTGATATTGATTTTAAAGATCTACCGCAATACTTCGAATTCTTTTTGGGGTGGATGGGGATTGAAAAGATTAATTTTGATAAAGAGAATCCAGCAGATATTAAAGCTGCAGAAAGATTTGCCAGGATATACGATACAGTTAAAAGAGAGAATGAAGATATTGTAGCTAGTGAAGGCTTTGATATATTCTTTATGAGACTTTTATTCTGTATGTTCGCGGAAGATACGGATATATTTAAACGAGGAAGTTTTACAAATACCATTAAAACTTTGACAAAATCAGATGGATCAGATCTTGATTATTTTTTCCACGAACTTTTTGATATCTTGGATAAAAAAGATCGAAAAGAAGTACCAAAACATTTAGCAGATTTTCCATATATAAATGGACAGCTATTCTCAAAAGAACATCAAAATATAAAATTCTCTTCTAAATCAAGAAAACTCATAATTGAAGGCGGCGAATTGCTTAACTGGACAAAAATAAACCCTGATATTTTTGGTTCGATGGTCCAAGCAATTGCTACTAATGAAAATCGCAGTGTATTAGGTACACATTATACGAGTGTCCCTAATATTTTAAAAGTGATAAAACCACTTTTCTTAGACGAACTTAATGAGTCTTTCGAACGAGCTTATAATAATGTGAAAAAACTAGATGAGCTCTATGAAAGAATAGGAAATATTAAGTTCTTTGATCCTGCGTGTGGTTCAGGTAATTTTCTTATTATCACTTATAAAGAACTACGTCGCTTGGAGATTAGAATTTTGTTGAGAAAACGTGAACTTACAGAAAACCTCATGTATCTACCTTCAGTAACACTTGATCAATTTTTTGGTATAGAAATTGATGAATTCGCACATGATATTGCAAAATTATCTTTATGGATTGCTGAACATCAAATGAATATGGAGTTAGAGGAAATTTTTGGAGATAAAGTTAGAGCAACATTGCCTTTACAATCAGCTGGAGATATTAGATGTGGCAACGCTATTAGGATTGACTGGAATGAAGTCTGTTTTGGTCAGGACTCTGATCAAATTTATGTTTTTGGTAACCCGCCATACCTTGGTTCAAAAAAATTAAATAAAAATCAAAGAACAGATATGTTAACAGTTTTTAAAGATGTGAAAAATGGAACAATACTAGACTATATATCTGCCTGGTTTGTATTAGGGGCTCAATACGCTCGTAATACAAATGCGAAGGTTGCCTTTGTTTCTACAAATTCAATTACCCATGGTGAACAAGTTTATCCGTTATGGAACCACTTATTTAAATATAATCTCCAAATAAATTTTGCATATCAGTCTTTTAAATGGTCAAATAATGCTAAAATTAATGCTGCAGTAACTGTAGTAATTATTGGCTTCAGTCAAAAAAATGAAAATATCGATAAGTATTTATTTACAAACGGATCAAAAAAAAATGTGAAGAATATTAATCCATATTTAATAGAGGCTAACAACATTTTAGTGAAATCTAGGAGAACACCGATTTCTGATTTGCCAAAATTAAGATTTGGTAATATGGCTAATGATAAGGGTGGCTTAATTTTTTCTATCTCTGAATATAATAATGCTATCAATGAATATCCTAATTTATCTCCATACTTTAAAAAGTTGATAGGTTCCGATGAATTTATTAAAGGCGGCTTAAGATATTGTTTATGGCTAGATGAAAAGGATTATGAGGAAATAAAATCTAATCCATTAATACAAAAGAGAATGTTAATTACAGAAAATCATAGAAAGAATTCCACTGATAAAGGAACAAACAAACTTGCTTTAAAACCATGGAGTTTTAGAGATACTAATGAAACTATTAAACATTCAATTTTGATTCCTAGATTGTCTTCTGAAAATAGAAATTATATTCCCATGGGTTTAATTGATTCTAGTATTATAGCCTCAGATGCTGCGAGTGTAATATATGATGCAGATATTTACCTCCTTGGATTACTAATGTCTCGTATGCATATGGCTTGGGTTAAATCTGTGGCAGGTAGATTTAAAACAGATTTTCGTTACTCAGCTGGGCTCTGTTATAATACTTTCCCAATTCCTAAGCTTTCAACTAGGAGAAAAAATGAAATAAGAGAAGCCGTTGTAGAAATTCTTGACGCTCGAGAAGAACTAGGTGGTTCTCTAGCAGAGCTATATAATCCGAATACTATGCCCAAAGTACTAAAAATAGCACATGAAAAACTTGATAAGATTATTGATTGTTTGTACCAAAACAGAAAATTTAAAGATGATGAAGAACGCTTAAACTTACTTCTTAAAATGTATCAAACAATGACAAGTGAGGAGCTATAATATGGAAAAATTAGTAGAAATTAAATATAATCAGACAGGGCAAAGTAAAAATGCAAATAGCTATGGCATGCGCGAAATGCAAGCAAGAGCATTTGAAAAACGAGAGTCACAATATTTGTTGGTTAAAGCTCCGCCAGCTTCTGGTAAGTCGAGAGCTTTGATGTTTATTGGTTTAGATAAACTGATTAACCAAGGATTGAATAAAGTTATTGTTGCTGTACCAGAGCGATCAATAGGAGCATCTTTTAAAAGCACTAATTTAAAAAGTAGTGGTTTTTTCGCAGACTGGGAGGTTAATCCTAAAAATAACCTTACAAGTCCTGGCGGAGATAAATCTAAAGTAAGTTCATTTGTAAGATTTATGTATTCTGATGATAATATACTTATTTGTACTCACTCAACACTTCGCTTTGCATATGAAAAACTAGATGACAAAGTATTTGATGAATGCCTGATAGCTATAGACGAGTTTCATCATGTGTCAGCAGATGTAGACTCTCGTTTAGGAGATGTATTACGTAACATTATCCGTAATTCTTCCGCACATATAGTCGCTATGACAGGATCTTATTTTAGAGGTGATTCTGTTCCTATTTTGTCTTATGAAGAAGAGGAATTATTTGATAAAGTCACTTATACATATTACGAGCAACTAGACGGTTATGAACATCTAAAAAGCTTTGGAATAGGCTATCATTTTTATCAAGGAAAGTACACCACAGCAATTCAGGAAGTACTAGACACCAATTTAAAGACAATAGTTCATATTCCAAATGTAAACTCTGGTGAGTCCACAAAAGATAAGTACGATGAAGTCAATCGTATTATTGACTTAATTGGTGATGTTGAGTATCAAGATGAAGAGACTGGTATAATCTTTGTAAAAAGACATGAAGATGGAAAAGTGCTAAAGATTGCGGATTTAGTTGATGATCAACTTGGACGAGAAAAAGTAGTGGAATATTTAAGAAATATGACAGAAGTAGATGATTTAGATATTATTATTGCTCTTGGAATGGCAAAAGAAGGCTTTGACTGGCCCTATTGCGAGCACACTTTAACAGTGGGATATCGCGGTTCTCTAACAGAAATTGTTCAAATTATCGGCAGAAGTACTCGAGATAGCTATAATAAGTCTCACGCGAGATTTACTAACCTAATTGCACAACCTGATGCAGAGGATGATTTGGTTACTTACAGTGTAAACACTATGCTTAAAGCTATCTCAGCTTCATTATTGATGGAACAGGTACTTACACCTGATTTTAAATTTAAGCGTAGAAAAGATGATGAAGAAAAAACATCAGGTAAAGAGGGAGAATTATTTGTAAAAGGTTTTAAGGAACCATCGACTAAGAACGTAAAAAAAATTATAGATAATGATATTAATGATTTGAAAGCTCAAATTTTCCAAGACCCTCAAGTCCAAAAGTCATTTACAGGCGATGTAGAGCCAGAAGTATTGAATAAGGTGTTAATACCCAAAGTAATTCAAAAAGTCTATCCTAAGCTAACTGATGAAGAAATAGAAGAAGTTAGGCAGCATGTTGTACTGGACACTGCACTCAAAGGTTCAAAAACAGAGAAAGTTGGGAATAAAAAATTTGTAAGAATGGCAGATAAATTTATTAATATCGAAGATCTTGAAATCAATCTTATAGACTCTATTAATCCATTTCAGAAAGCTTATGAAGTTCTATCTAGAGAACTGGATGCACCAGTATTGAAAATAATTCAAGAGTCAATAGATGCTAAGCGTATAACTTTTGATGAGTCTGAATTAATATATATTTGGCCTAAAGTAGAAGAATTCTTTCAAAAGAATGGCAAACGTCCAGATTCAAAATCTACAGATCCTATCGAGAAAAGAATGGGAGAGGCAGTACTCTATATGCAAGATCTAAGGAGAAAGAAGGAAAATGAACAATAGATATCATTCAATTGATGAAATAATGAAAAGTGATTTATTCGAAGACATAACATCAAAAACTAAAAAGATAAATAAAGTGAGTTATGATCCCGAAATAGAAAAGTTTAGAGAGATTATAGATTTTGTAAAGGAAAATGGAAGAGAACCTTATAAAGTTGATAACAACTGGGAAGAACGTAAATTAGCTAGTCGTTTAATTGGTATACGTAAAGATGATGAACGATTAAACTATTTAAAGCAGTATGATGAAATTGGGTTATTGGGACAAAACAAAAAAGGAACAAAAATACCCGAAGTGAACTCTGTTGAGGATATTCTTTTGAGTGGATCTTCTGATTTGTTGAGAGATAGTTCATTGGAAAACGGTAAGAAGTCCATCTTTGACACAAGCTCAATACGAAAACCTATGACAATGCCAGGTTACATAGCTAAACGAAAGAAAATTAAAGATTTTGATAGATATGAGAAATTATTCAAAACTTGCCAGAAAGATATTGCGGAAGGTAAAAGAAAACTTTTACAATTTAAAAATGAGCAAGATATTCATCCAAATAACTTTTATGTTCTAAATGGGGTTTTACTTTATGTTGAATCAGTTGGAGAGCGAAAAAAAGTTAATAATAAAACTAATGCAAGATTAAAGTGTATATTTGAAAATGGGACCGAATCAGATATGTTACTGCGGTCTCTAAGTGCAGAGCTATATAAAAATGGTAGAAGAGTGACTGAAAATGAGGATACACTTTTAGACAATATAGGTACGGATGACGTGGCTACAGGATTTATTTATGTACTTAAATCTTTAAGTGAAGATGTTCAAATTAGCTCTATTAAAAATCTATACAAAATTGGTTTTACCACGGGAGCAGTTGAAAATAGGATAAAGAATGCAGAAAAACAGGCAACTTTCCTTTACGCACCAGTTGAAGTAGTTGCAACTTATCAAGTGTTTAATTTGAATGTGAGTAGATTTGAAACATTACTCCACCGAATACTTTCTCATAAGAACGTTAATATTTCTATAGTAGGACCGAATGGCAAAACAGTAGTTCCTAGAGAGTGGTTTGTGTCCAGCTTAGAAGAAGTTGAAGAAGTGATTAATGACATTGTCATGAAAATCAATCTATAAAAAAATTAGTTTCTTGTGTCCTTTAATACTCAATCAAGAATGGATATAGTTTTAGAGAGTATTTCAAAATTGATAAATATAATAGGAGCTAAAATCCTTTAAATTAAGGAGCTAAAATCCTTTAAATTAGGTATTTATAAAGATGTTTTTATGAGGGCTCAAGATCTTAGGACTCTTAGGCTGAGACTTATGTTTCAGCCTGTTTTTTAAAATATAATAACGATATTATTTCTGTATTATGTGAATTTTATATTTTTAATCTTTGTTTCCAGCCCTGCTTTGCCTACTTCATATACGTATCTATATGATTGATCTTCTGTTATGTTACTGATTAACTCCAATTTACCTAAAAGAATTAACGTTGTTAATATATCTATTTGTTCGAAGTTATTATCATACACATCTTTTAGATGTTTATTGAAATCAATAGTGATTTCTTTAAATAAGTTGTCTAGATCTATATTACTTAAGTTTAAAAAGGACTTTTTATTGTCTTTAGACTGTAGTTCTAAGTTGTTGTCAAGAATCTTTTTTAAATAATAGTAATAGGCACTATGTTCTGAGCCTCGTTCAAGAGTGGTGATAATATAAGAACTAAATTCTGTTTCATCGAAATAGTATAAAGCAGTATAATATATATATAACTCTTCTATTTCATCCAGCATTGCTTCATCGATGTAGCTTTTCCCACGCATACTTGTTATAAAATATTGTTTAAGTTGCGCTGGCATATTCTTCTCTTGAATATAATCATCTATATTATTTTTCAATATTTTCACCTCAATTTTTATATTCCCATATTATCATATATCACTGCTTATGTAGACTATAGTCAGTAGACTTGAAGCCACATTCCTTTAAGAATTAGAATAAAGGAATGTGGGGATAGTTATGGAGATTGATAAAGCATTTGGCGAAGTATTAAAACAAAAAAGAGTACATAATTCAATTTCTCAAGAAGG
>OMJG01000490.1_pt1 | contig 29380 bp, 34 predicted proteins | sample 1646431 | NCBI WGS metagenome assembly OMJG01 (sample SAMN03771674, study PRJEB25209) | food metagenome | isolation source: Cotija cheese | place: Mexico:Jalisco,Michoacan | collected 2011-12-12
AATTTATAAGGAGTGTGCTTTAAATGGAAATCAAACAAGGTACAAACAAATTTTATGTAGGCAATTCTGAGAATGATTTTGAAGCAGAAATCACGTATCAAGACTTAGATGGCAAGACACTTGTGGTCGATCATACATTTGTAGATTCTTCACTACGAGGACAAGGTATTGCTAGAAAATTGGTTGATGTTGTTATTGAAAAAGCAAGATCTGAAGAGAAAGTAATTGATCCAGTTTGTCCGTACGTTAAAGATGTTATGACTAAAGATGAAAGCACACATGATGTATTAAAGAAATAATCAAAAAATCCTGACGAAATGATATCATTTCGTCAGGATTTTTTATATTTCTGTACTTTCTAATAACCGTTTAAGCAATGATTTATATTGAGGCTTTGCCTTTTCTTCTGTGCACGTATTCATAGGTGGATATTTTAAATCTTGAGCATCTTTATATGTTACTTCATCAATATAATTTGATGCTTTTTCGTAATCATAACAACTCGGAAATGCATACTTATGATTAAAGTGATCAACGACCACTCTTGATGTGGATGATGGGTTTTGTTTAAATGGCACAAATGCCACGACTAAAAGTAAAACGATAATAATCACAGATGTAATGATGAAGTACTTTTTAGACATTAAATTGAACTCCAATTTGCTGTCTAATTTCATCTAATACTTTAATCGTTTCTAATGATCTTTGATGTGTATTAATAGATGACTCTACCTTATGATTCTGTACACACTTAATAAATTCAATTATTTCATCTTTCATTGTTAACGGTGAATCATTATTATATTCTTTCTGTAATACACCTTCTCTATTAAATACTTTTATATTTGAAGGTGCACTTATTTTATCAATTAATACATAACCATTTTCCCCTACTATTTCTGAAGGGCTAACACGGTCACATATTTTTGAATAACTAATCGTTGCTTGGAAAGTATGATAATCCAATATCGCATTACCTTGTCCATCTGCTCCAGTATCTAATTTAAAACCATTTGCTTTAATACTTTCGGGCATACCAAACAAATGTATCATCGGTGCTACCGCATAAACACCTAAGTCCATTAAAGCGCCGTTCCCTAACTCAGGTTTAAACGCATTTTCTATGATGCCTTTTTTATAGTTATCATATCTTGAAGAATATTGGTGATAATGAAAATCAGCATATCTAATTTCACCAATATCAATTTGATTATTTGTAAATTCTACAAATGGTGGTAATAATGTTGATTTCATCGCTTCCATAACAGTAACATTATATTCATATGCAAGTTTAGATAATGCTTCAAATTGCTCTTGCACAATTGTCGCAGGCTTTTCGATCAAGACATGTTTTTTATTTTTAATCGCTATTTCTGCTTGTTCAAAATGGAACGCATTTGGTGATGCTATGTATACCACTTCAAAATTAGGTGATTGACAAAATAACTCTAAATCTGTGAATGTTTCAGTAAGTTGATGTTTCTCCTTATAATAGTCTGCTCTTTCTTCAGTACGTGAATAGACAGCATAAGGTTCAAACGCTTCAACTTCTAAACCATTCTCTATAAATTTATCACTTATCCAATTGGTACCTATAAATCCAAATCTCATATTATTTCACCTTTTCGTTATTTTTTTAAAAATAAAAATTTCATAAATAAACACTTCGCTTTTAATTATAACTATTGTTAAAATATAAACAATAGAAGTATAAAGGAGACATCCATATTGACTATCGCGACTCAATTCGAAAACTTACAATCACTTTTTGATAGTGATGTAACAAAAGATATTAAATTCAGAAAAAAACAGTTAAGAGCACTGAGAAAATCCATTAAATCAAATGAAAGTGCCTTAATTTCAGCATTGCAACAAGATTTAGGTAAAAATTCTGTTGAATCTTATGCTACTGAAATAGGTTACATTTACAAAAGTATCTCTTTCATGCTAAAAGAAGTCAAGAGTTTAGCAAGTAAAAGAAACGTGAACACACCTGTATTTTTATTCCCAGGTAAAAGTTACACAATTAACGAACCATATGGCACAGTCTTAATCATCGGTCCGTTTAATTATCCGTTTCAACTTGTTATCGAACCTTTAATTGGTGCCATTGCTGCTGGAAATTGTGCAGTTATCAAGCCTTCAGAACTTACACCAAATGTTAGTGTTATTATAGAAAAAATTATACAAGAAGCATTTAACCCTTCATATGTATCTTGTATAACTGGTGATCAAACTGTAACTGAAGAACTGTTAACTTACCCATTCGACTTTATATTCTTTACGGGTTCTACAAAAGTTGGACAAATTGTTTATGAACAAGCTAGTAAACAACTGATTCCAGTAGCACTTGAATTAGGTGGAAAGAGTCCTGCAATTGTAGATAAGACTGCAAATATTAAAGTAGCAGCAGAAAGAATTGCATTTGGTAAATTTATTAATGCCGGTCAAACATGCGTGGCACCAGATTACGTCATCATCGATGCATCGATTAAACAACAATTCATTAAAGCGATTCAAACAACTATTCGAGAGTTTTATACCTCATCAGCACAAAATAGTGAAGATTATGGCCGAATCGTAAATGAACGTCATACAGATCGATTAGTGAATTTACTTAATCAAACTAATGGTGACATCGTTTACGGTGGTAGCTCGGACAGAGTGAATCGCTATATAGAACCGACTATTGTCGATAATGTTAAATTTGATGATATTCTAATGGAAGACGAAATTTTCGGTCCAATATTACCTATTATGACGTATGAAGCATTCGGCGATGCCATTCAATTTATCAAGAATAAGCCAAAGCCACTATCACTATATTTATTTAGTGAAGACGAAAATCATACTGATGAAGTCGTAAGAAGAATATCATTCGGTGGCGGTTGTATCAATGATACTCTTTTACATTTAGGTAATCATAACTTACCATTTGGTGGTGTCGGTCATTCAGGAATTGGTAAATATCATGGCAAAGCTTCATTTGAACTCTTTAGCAATGAAAAGAGCATCATGTTTAAAACAACTAAACTAGAAACTGGTGTCCTTTTCCCACCTTATAAAGGAAAAGCTAAATACGTGAGAGCCATGTTTAAAAAGTAATACATAAGTGTTACTAATGGCGAAACAATTAAATTTAAGCATATAAAATAAGCATATGGTATAGACATTCTTTAACGTCTTAACCATATGCTTATTTTTATTTATATTGACTTTCAATGAGTTGCTGCTTTTTATTAAATAAAGTTGGATATGATAAGAAACCTAATATTACACTCGTCATTGTAGCACTTGTTAATAACATAAATACGATTAATATTTGAAAGAGTACCGCTTCAATTGGATCTGCCCCACCTATAATTTGACCACTCATCATACCGGGTAATTGAACAAGACCAATTGTCTTTTGTTGTTCTATAGTTGGTATAACACTAGACTGTATAGAAGTGATCAGTTGCTTATGTATAGCTTGTTTAGGCGTACCTCCCAAACAAAGAACAAGCTCTATCACATTTTCATTTTGTTTAACTTCTGACATAAATCTATTTAAGAACAATATACTTAATACCATCGCATTACCAACAATCATGCCGCTTATTGGTATGATGTATTGTGCTGTTGGTGGTGTTATTTTAAATCCTAATAAGATACATTGTGTAATAACTTCTATTGCTACAAAAGCGAGTAATAATTTCCAAGTGATGCCTGGTATTTCCAAACCTTTTTTTCGTGCATTTTGTGTTGCAGCACCTATTATGAGCATGACCATTAAAATGATAAAAATATGGCTTTCTTGATCAAATATAAATTGTAATATATACCCTACAATTAACAGTTGAACAAATGATCGAATAGCTGCAATTAATGTATCTTTCCCTAATCCTAAATTAAAACTTTTCGAAATAACGATTGGAATAATTATAAAAATAAACATTAACACGATTGATGTTAGACTCATATTAATTTTTCTCCTATAAAGCTTCTGACGTTTGATTGTTCTGTATTTTTAACATTTTCAGCTGTATCAGCTTGTGCAACTTCTCCATTGATCATAACCCATATGTAATCGCTCATTCTAAAGGCTTGATTAATATCATGTGTAATCCATATCATCGTAACTTCGTGTTCTTTAATAATTTTTTGTAAAAGCTGTTCAATTACACGCTTTGAGTTTCGATCTAATGCCGATGTCACTTCATCTAGCAAAATCACTTTAGGTTTATTAACGAGTGATCGAGCTAATGATAACTTTTGTTTTTCTCCACCTGATAATTCTTTACTATTTTTATTCAAAAAAGTTTCTGGCAAATCGACTATCTTCAAATAATATTTAGCTTCTTCATCTGTCATTTTTTTATTTTGTAGTATTAATGGCAGTTCTAAATTATCTTTTACAGTTCCTTTAATCATCGTTGCTTCTTGAGAAACTAATTGTACTTTTCTTCTTAGTTCCATTGGATTATATGTATCAATAGAATGTTGATCAATGAATATTTCGCCACTTGTACAAGACTTCAACAAATTAATTAAAGAGAGCAGTGTTGATTTCCCTGCACCTGATGGGCCGATTATAGAAGTAAGTTTACCTTTATAAATGGCACCTGTAACACCTTTTAAAATTAGTGACCGTTCTATTTTATATTCTACATTTTTAAATTGGACTGCTACACTACTTTCCAAATAAATCATCTCCATGACTTAACTATTTTCTGTCTTATAATTGATTTTATACTTTTTCTACAAATGTTCAATATGACATTTGTAAGATAATAATAAGAGACTGGAATATCATATAATATCCCAGTCTCTAACTACATCTACCTAATATAAATCTGTTCTTAAACTATTGAAAATAGGAATGGCTTCACGAATTTTTTCTTGCGAATCAAAGTCTATATCTACGATTAATGTATCTTCATCATAGTATAAACTATCAATTAATGTACCATCTGGTGCATATGCTAAACTATGCCCACCAAATTCGTTATCATCACAAGTCCCCACACTATTACAAGCAATAATATACACTTGGTTCTCAATTGCTCTAGCACGTAATAATACTTTCCAATGATCAATTCTTGATTTCGGCCATTGTGCCGGAACAAAAATTACTTTTGCATCTTCTAAAGCTAATGAACGTGTTAATTCTGGGAATCTTAAATCATAACAAATAATCGTTCCCATCTCTATTTCATCTAACTCATATACAGTTGATTTCTTACTACCTGAAGTTAAGAAATTATGTTCATTAAACATTGGTACAAGATGTGCTTTGTCGTAAGTATTAATGCACTTTCCTTCGTTATTGACGACAATTGTTCGATTATAAATTTCAGTTCCTTTTTTATATGCAATTGAACCAGCAACAATATGTTTGTGGATTTCTTTTGCTTTTTGCTCTAAGAAAGGTAAAATTCTTTGACCGTCTTCATCAGCAAGTTCGGTTAACTCATTTAATCGATAAGAAGTGTTCCACATTTCAGGTAACACTGCTATGTCAATTTCATCATCTAACTCATCTAACCATTGATTAATTTTTTCAATATTTTTTTCTGGTTCTCCAGGTATTACATGCATCTGATATAGTGCTATTTTCAACGTTCATCACCTACCATTATATAAATTGAACACAAACGCCTTCTGCAGCTTTTTGTTCATTCTCTATTTCTGTCAGCTTACCAGTCTCTTTATTTCGACTAAATAATACTAAATTATATGAATGTTCATGTGCAACAACTATAAATGAATCACTTGGTGTGATATTTAAATCTCTTGGCCAAGTTCCACCACTCGTTACAATTTCAACTAATTCAACATTTGCACCATCACCTAATATTTTATAAACAGCTATACTATTATGTCCTCTATTAGAAACATAAATAAACTGTCCATCATGACTTAATCTAACAGCAGCAACTTGTGAGTTTAAATCAAAGTCTTCTGGAATCGTTAATAGTGCTGGACTGATTGTTGCAAACACACCATTTTTATATGACAACACTTGAATCGTATTGCTCAGTTCACTCACTAAGTATGCGTAAACGCCACTTGGATGGAACGCAATATGTCTTGGACCACTTCCAGCTTGAACTTCTAATGTTTCATATAATTCCAATCCTTCATCAGAGAATTTAAATGTTCTAATCACATCTGCACCTAAATCAACTGTAACGATATAATCTAAATCTGGTGTCTGTTCTGCAAAGTGTATATGGCTACCCTCTTGTCTTGCTTCATTAGGTCCATGACCTTCACCTTTATACACATCTATTAACTCAATAATTTCACCATTCTCATCGTTTAATTTATAAAGTCTTACATAACCACTTCCATAAACAGCTTCGAATAAATATTGACCGTCTTCAGAAACTGAAATATAACAGCCTGTTCCTTCTTGAGAAGCTAAGCAATCATTTATATATGTTAAGCTACCATCATCATTAATATTAAAACTTGCAACACCACAATCATCGCCATCCCTTTTAATAGCGTATAAAAATTGACCATGTTGTGTTAAATATGTAGATGCTTCAACTTCATAACCAACTTCAACCTTCTCGATTGTTTGATCATTCTCATCAACATCAAAACGATAAATCCCTTTTCCTTCTTTCTTCGTATAACTTCCAATATAACCTTTCGTTTTCATAAAATTAAATTCCTCCCTAATTTGTTCTTTAATATCATTCTACATGAAAACGCTCAATAACTATAATAAAAACGCATACCAAATGGTACACGTTAAAATATTTATTATATGAATAACCACGTATCAAACACAGCAGATATTTAAGTAAACAACCCATTAAAAAGTTCTACTAACCAATTAAAAATACTACAAATAGCATTGACGATATCGCCTGCCATAAAGGATCCTCCTTTATATTTAAACTTTTTAATTTATCATAAAAAATTAAATTTTCACTAAATATATTATAGTATTTCAATAATAGAATTTTATATTTTCCCTAAGTCGTTAATTTAAGTTCTTAACTGCATTAAAATTATGTTAAAATACAAATATATTATAAATTCAAACAGTTAGGCATTGAAATAATACAGTTAGGCAAAAGAAGTAAAATGTAAATCAATATGTTCTATAATCATAATGAAGGAGGGGCGCTATGTATCAACCTGTCCAAACACAAATAGATAAAATTGCTGCAAGTCTTCAAAATTCAAATAATCTAGATCATGTTAGTTATTTAAAGGTAAAGTATGGACTAGAAGTATTTGTAGGGAATATGATGAAGACCATAGTTATATACGGCGCTGCCCTTCTATGCCATATATTTTTATACACACTTATTGTACATCTTAGTTATTTTGCCATTCGATATTTCGCGTTTGGCGCGCACGCTAAGTCCACATTTCTATGTACGATACAAAGCCTAATTATGTTTGTCGTTGCACCACTTATAATTATAAATACCAACATACCCTACTGGCCATTCTTAGCCATAGCGTTAGTCGGTTATCTTATCATTATAAAGTACGCACCAATGCAAACAAAGAAACACCCAATATTAGGCAAATGGAAAAAAGGACTTAAACTAAGATCAATCCTAGCAGCAACAATTTTGATAGTATTAACTTTATTCCTTAAAGAACCCTATCAACAATTAATATGTTTAGGATTAATCTTTGAAGCAGTATCACTATTACCTATATTTTACAAAGAGGAGGAAACATTATCATGAATTTATTATCTAGCCTATTTTCAAAATCAGTATCAAATATCCTTTCAGCAATCGGTGAAAAAGCGGTAATTAGAGGTTGTAACGTATTCTTAGATGAAACAGAAGTACCACAAGAATTATTAAACGAAAAACAATAAGTAATATATAATTTGGGAAGTGTAAGTATATGGCACAATTATCAATTACAGAGACTATTATATATGGTTTGTTTCAAACATCATTATTTGTAGTTTTATTAGCACTAACTCAAAACTATCGATATTCAAAAAGGGATTATGTCATCCTATTATTAGGGTACATGATCCCTTCTCTTGCTTTATATTTTATAGTTGGTGTAGCATCTATAATATTTGTTATAACTTTTTTGGGAGTCTTTTTCTACTTTAAATTTAGAATATTTGGGATTATAAATACATTACTGGTCATAATCATTTCAGTAGTTTCAGATTATTTATCATCCTTATTAATTAGACTCATCTTTAATATAGAACCTTCTGCAATATCAACACATGTATTTTATTTTGTCTTTCATTTTATAATCTCAGTATCAATAGCGATTATAATAAGACAATTAATGAATAGACTTAAATTAAGCTATTTATATAACAACCGTATTTACCTACTTTTATTAGCAGCGTTCTTAGGTCTTTCTTTTACGGTGTTCTATGTATACATGCCAAAGTCTTACAATACTGAAAAAGAGTTTGAATTTCAAACTTTATTTTATGTGATTTATGTATGTGTTGCGGCTATTTTTATTATTTTAATTTCTTTCACGGTTATTAGAGAGATGGCTTTGCAGCGTACGAAGAAAGAAATTAATCAGTATTATAAGTATACGTTGCAGATTGAGCAGATTAATAATGAGATGCGTAAGTTTCGTCATGATTATGTAAATATTTTAGCGACGTTATCTGAATATATTAGAGAAGATGATATGGATGGTTTGAGAACATACTTTGACCAAAATATTGCACATCTACATGATGATATGAAATTAAATGCGATAAAAATTAATGGTCTTCAAAATTTACATGTTAGAGAAATTAAGGGTTTATTAACGACGAAAATTATTCAATCTCAAGAACAGAATATCAATATTAGTGTTGAGATTACTGAACAGATTGATCATATAAATATGAACATTGTTGAATTAAGTAGATGTATTGGCATCATTATGGATAATGCGATTGAGGCTTCTGAGTTTGTTGATAATCCAACGATTCAAATTGCATTTATTAAAAATGAGGAATCGATTTTACTTGTATTCATGAATAAATGTTCTAAAGATACGCCTAAGGTACATAAACTATTTGAAAATCATTATTCTACTAAAGGTCGTAAGCGTGGTATTGGGTTAACTACGTTGAAAGAAATTACTGAGAAGACAAACCATGTTTTCTTAGATACTTTTATTAATAATCAATACTTTATTCAAAAGCTTGAAATTTTAAATGATAGCAATGAGGAAGTGATTCAATGAAAATCATCATTTGTGAAGATGACCCGAAACAATTAGAGCGCATGCAGACGATTATCAATAATTATATTATGATTGAAGAAAAGGAAATGTCTATTGAACTTGCAACACGCGATCCTTATGAATTGTTGGAGCACATTAAATCTTCAAATGATATAGGCTGTTACTTTTTAGATATTCAATTAGACGCTGATATTAATGGTATTACATTAGCAAGTGAAATACGTAAGTATGACCCTATTGGTAATATTGTTTTTGTCACAAGTCACAGTGAACTGACTTATTTAACATTTGTTTATAAAGTTGCTGCGATGGATTTTATTTTTAAAGATGATCCTGATCAATTGAAGACTAGAGTGTTAGATTGTTTAGACACTGCATACATAAGGTTAGGTATGCTTTCAAAAAATACAAACGTTGAAAAAATAGAATTAACGAGAGGTAGCAATTCTGTATATGTTCAATATGATGACGTTATGTTCTTTGAGTCGTCATCAAAATCACATCGACTAATTGCTCATCTAGACAATAGACAAATTGAGTTTTATGGCAGTTTAAAAGATTTATCTAATTTAGATGACCGCTTCTTCAGATGCCATAACAGCTATGTCATTAATCGTAATAACGTTGATACTATTAACACGAAAGACCGTGCAGTATATTTTAGTAATGGTGAGCATTGCTATGCATCTGTACGAAATATTAAAAAAATATAAACAAAACAGCGTACATGATTTTTTTCAAATGTACGCTGTTTTTTATTAATGATTTTCTTTTTTATTCATGTTAATAGCATTTCTAAATGATTCAATATCTTCTATGTAATATTTCACTTCGCCGCATTGTAAACATACTGCTGCTTTCGGTATTGCAATCGCTTTGTTTAAAATATCTTCATTCTCTTCTTCTTTTATTAATCTAACATCAACTAGAGTGCCTGGAACATTCGTACGAAGATCATCTACCATTTCTTGATTACAACTTGCACATTTCATATAAGACATCCCCTTTTAGATTATGCTCGTTCTGATTATATTTTACTCTTTTATTTTATCACTTGCAAAAAGATTCAAGCGTCCATTCACAAAAATTTTGAATGACATATATATAGGAAGATTTTAGTTGTATTAAAAATTTTATATAAAAAGTATAAAATAATAGTGGCATATCACTTGAGTTTATGGCATAATGATATCAGATGATCATCTAACCATTAATAAGATGAAAGGAGGACAATATGAAACCTTTCCCAATCTTTTTATTTAGTTTTGTTTGTATGGTCGCTACTTCATTCAATACGTCACGAACTGCACACGCTAATAATGATATGACACCTATTGGCTTTCAATTCTATGCTTCTGATAATACCCCGATATCTAATGAAACTTTCCAATTGCAGTTGGATCAAAAAGTTAAATCATTAACAACTAAATCTGACGGTTTAGCATTTATAGAAATTCCTAATAAGAATATTAAACCTCATTACACTTTAACCACTTCAAATAATCAAACTTTTACTGTTGAACCTAATAAGTTATATAGATTGACTTCTTCTAGCAATATCCAACGCAATATACCAAATACAAATAATCAATCCATTTCAATTAATGTACTTTCAAAGACCTATCACCCTTTAAATAATGTCGAAGTTAAACTCATTGCAGATAATCAAGAACTATCTGGCGTAACAGACCAGAACGGTAATACCACTATCAATATACCCAATACATTTACTAAGTCTACTAAATTTAATGTGAAGATTAACGGCGTAGATAGCCACTCAACAATTTCACTAGGAGAGGATAAATATTATACATTTAATTCTGACGACAGGACTACTTCAACTTTTGAGCAAAATACAAATCAACCTACTCAAATAGATCAAGGACAACAAAGTCAAAGTCAAATTACTGATAATCCGAATTCTAATCATATTCCAAGTCAAAATCAGACATACCAAATATCAGTCATTAAAGACTCTTTAATTCCAAACCCTAATAAACTTACTAACGATCACACTAATAAAGAAAAAAGACCAAATCAGAAACATCAAAGCTTCCTGAAACTGGTCAAAGTTCAAAACATTTCTTGAATTATTTAATAAGTGCATTACTCATATGTATTTCATCAATTCTATTTTTTATATTCAAAAAGAAGCGGTCTAAACAATAGCATTGTATTTTGAAATGATTTTACCATCTTCGATTATAATTGGTTTACCGAGATGATTGATACTTTTAATATGTTCGAAATACTTTTCACCTACTATTTGAAACATCGTTTGGGACAATAACCCATTTGAACAATATGTTCGATTAGCCTCCCAATTTTCAAATCTATATAATCTTTTTAACAAATTGCAAAAACCTATATGTGATCCTAATATTATCCACGCATCTGGTTCATACTTCATAAATTTATCAACATATTTTTTAGAAGAACCAACATGATTCTTCCAAATGACGATATTAACATATACTTCAGATTTTTTTCGTTCGTACCACATATACTCTATGTTTGCTTTTAAATGAAATGCTGTATTAATCATCTCTTTTTCATTACTCGTTCCAATTGTAATCGATTTTAAAAATGGTTGGTCATATTCAATGCTTTCAAGTATGGCATATAATTCATCTTCGCTTGGTACTTTGAGATTATGAGATAAAGCTTTTAATTGATGACACTTGTCATTTTCTAGTCTTGGGGATATTAAAACATTACGCTCATATCGCAAATATAAACCCTCCTAATTTTTAAATATAAAAAAGGGAGCAATCACAGAAATATTGTGATTGCTCCTTTATTTTAATTATTAGATTCGATTTCAGATACAATTTCTTTTGTTTTTTGTTCTAATTCTTCAAAGTCTTTTTTAAACACAAATGCTAAGACAGCAATACCTGCCCCAACAGCAACTGTTGTTATAGCAATTAAGATGAAAAAGAATTTGAATATCCCTTTAATACAATCCATTGAAGTCACCTCATTCATCATTTTCTACCTCTTACATCATAACATAATATTTAAAATACATAAAAGATATTATCCTTTTCTAAGCGAGATATTATCGATATATAGATATTTTAGTATAATTTCACTTAATATATGTATCATTTCATCATTAATAAGTGAAATAAATAATTAATTCAAATAAAGTATTGAAAAATTTTTGTATTATTGTTAATATTCTGATTATTATTTAATTGGAAGGTGTGTATATGAGTAATATTAAGAAGTTCAGTCAGTTTATCAATAAAACATTTGTATTTTGGATGCTTTTGGCAGCAATATTAGGCTTTAGCTTTCCAAATGCCATTGCTCAAATAGCACCTTACATTCCTTATTTATTAGGAATTGTAATGTTTGGAATGGGCATGACTATCTCTACAAATGATTTTAAAGAAGTATTTAAATCACCCAAAAGCGTATTAATTGGTGTTATTCTTCAATATACCGTAATGCCTGTCACTGCATATTTAATCGCTAAAGGGCTTAATTTAAGTCCTGACGTAGCATTAGGCGTTATTTTAGTAGGTTGTTGTCCTGGTGGAACTGCATCAAATGTTATTAGCTATTTAGCTAAAGCAAATACTGCGTTATCCGTTTCTATCACAACTGTTTCTACACTATTAGCACCTATAGTAACACCTAGTTTAATATATTTATTTGCAAGAGAATGGTTACAAGTATCATTTGCATCTATGTTTATATCAGTAGTTCAAGTTGTACTGATCCCAATTATATTAGGTTTTATCGTACAAAGATTCTTTAGACCAGTAGCTGAAAAATCTATTGATATATTACCGATTATTTCAGTAGTATCTATTTCACTTATTCTTGCAAGTGTTGTTGCAGGTAATAAAACACAAATCATTGAAACTGGTCTTATTATGTTCGGCGTTGTTTTACTTCATAATGTCAGTGGTTTAACAATCGGATACTTATTAGCTAAATTATTCAAACTTAACAGACCAGATAAACGAGCAATTTCTATAGAGGTTGGTATGCAAAATTCCGGACTAGCTGTGTCACTCGCAACAGCACATTTCAATCCCCTATCCGCTGTTCCAGGTGCAATATTCAGCTTTATCCACTTAATCACTGGACCTACAATTGCTATTATATGGTCTAACCAAACTAAAAAGACTAATAAAGCGCAATCTTATAGAACATCAACAGATCAAATATAAAAATTTAGGAGCAAGAGACATTAAATCGTCTCTTGCTCCTAAATTTCAAAAATATATATTCTAGCTGTTCTATAAGCGTCATTTAATAGATTATCTTCTATACCATTCTTGCCATATTTTCTTTACGTAAATATATCCTTGATTCCACATTTTACATACCCCCTTCTCACATAATCTGTGAGATAATTGGTAATTCAAATATAACATGGTAATAAATTACATAGGTTAAGCGATTATTACAATCTCTTTAACATCATATTTCCAATTATATGAGAGGATTTACGTGACAAAGTTCATAAGTTCAATCAAAATATATATATGAGGAGTGATAATGTGCAAAATGTTAAGATGCAAACATTAGAGTTTAGAGGTAACCATTATGATTATGGTGTTGCCCAAGCAGAATGGTTAAAGTCTACTAAAATGTTGCAAAATAGAGAAAAAGAATGGCGAATTAGAAGACCCCGCTTCGATATTAATATAGATGAAACAAAAAATATATATCAAAAATTCGCACCAAAAATTTGGGACGAACTAATGGGGATTCAAGATACATTAAAATTTCCGTTAGAAACAATCTTGTTAAACTATGGTCATTATAGAGTTTATGCTAAAGACAGTGGTTGTTCTATCTTCTTAGGAGAAGATTATATGGTTAGAAACTATGATTATAGTCCAGCTACATATGATGGTAGATTTAGTCTATTTCAACCTACAGATGGTGGATACGCACAAATTGGCCCTACTTCTAGAGTAACTGGCAGAATGGATGGCATGAATGAACATGGTCTAGCAATGGGCTATAATTTTATGCATCGTAAAAAACCTGGTGATGGATTTGTTTGTTACATGATTGGAAGATTGATCTTAGAAACATGTAAAGATGTCGGTGATGCTGTTAGATTATTAAATGAAATTCCTCATCGTAGTTCATTTAGCTATATTTTAATGGATAAAACAAACAAGAGAATTACTGTAGAAGCGACACCAAGAGAAGTTGTGACTAAACAAAACAATTTATGTACCAATCATTTTGAAATATTAAGTCATGAGAATCGAAACTATATTAAAGAGTCTGTTGAAAGATATAATCGAATTGACCAAATCACAAATGATCAAATGTCTTTAGAAGATGCTTTTCGATATTTTAATGATCCTCAATATGAAATTTACAGCAAGTTATTTAAAAGTTGGTCAGGTACGATACATACATCAGCATATATACCTAGCCAATTAAAAATGAAAATTGCTCTTGGTGAAAATGGCACCATACATACATTTGATTTCAAAGAATGGTTAGATGGCAAATCCATTACCCTCCCTACAATAACAGGTCAGATTGATTCAGACATTCTATTTGCTAGTGAGTGAATGAAAATAGGCTGAGACTTCTAAGTCTCAGCCTATTTTTATACTATTTTATATAAATATCTCCATTATCTGTATAACTTTCAATAACGTGTTTCCCTTTACCTACTTTTTCGCCATTAAATGCTTTATTTTCAATTTTTGTATTGCCAGATTCAGATTGAAGTTGTAATAAAGTATTCTTAGGTGGATTCATATAAGAAATTGAAATATCTCCATCTTCTGTTGAAGATTTAATATCGCATTCATTTTTCAGTTGTCTAATATTAATATTACCTAATGATGTAATCATTTCACTATTAACAAGACTACTTTTATCTACAGATATATTACCCGTTTTAATTTCGCCTGTGAATTCCGTTAAATCTGAATGTTTAACTTTAACACTACCTAAGTCAGTCATCGCTTTAGCATGTTTCAAGTTCACATTATGATAAACAATGTCACCTGTATCCGTAATCATATTACTATTGTTGCTTTTAGCATCACGAACTGAAATGTTTCCAGTATTCGTTGTAATGTTAAATGATTCATAATTTTTAGGTGGTAATGTAATCACTAAGTGATTGACCGTCTTTCTAAATGGAATAAAATTAGCATTAAATTTGTATTTATTTTTTCTCTCCGTAAAATGCAATAAATTATTTTCTATGCTCGCATTTACGTCTTGATTACCATTATATTTAATACTTAAATATTTCCCTTTCTTAACTTCAACATTTGTATTTTGCCCGTTCACGATAACTTGTTCTATTTGATTGTTTTTATATACTTTTTCATACGTTTCTTGCTTTTCATATTTATTATTAACCGTAAACCAAAGTATCGTTCCTAAAATGCCAAAAATTAAGAAGATGCCTAGACCAGATAAAAATAACTTCTTCATGATTCAGCACGCCCCTTAACGAGTTTCACACACCATCTTAAATATTTTAAGATACCTTTGTAACTCACTTCTATTAATTTAAGCCCGGCTATTAACAACATCAGTCCTAATCCTAAGAAAGAGATTGAAAAAATGATATTTGTAATATCAACCCAATAAAAACCATGAACAAATACATTAATCACACTAACGATAGGACCTAACATCATTAAAGCGCCGATTACAACTACAATTAGCAATACAAAGGCAATGATAAGAAATGGAATAATTATAAAAATTATATTAAAAAAGCTCAATCCTAATGTAGCTAAAATTGCTTGAAATACATTCTTAAAATTGGGTGATAACTCTGCATCATGAATGGCACTTGTTGCATATATTTCCTTGGCGATTGCTTTAGGTTCACCAAGTTCTTGTATTAAACTTTGTTCATCTTCTGATTCAAAAAATTTCGTTTCATATTCGTACATTATTTTATCTCGTTCTACTTTAGGCAGTCGAGATAATTCATCCTCAAGGTAATTAAGGAAGGTTATTTTATCCATAGAAATACCCCTTATTTTCTGAAGTTAACCTTACATTATTCATTATTTTACCATTCTTTTTACAAACAAACTTATATTATCATTTGAATTATTTGATTTCAAGTTATACCCGTATGCTATACTAATTTCAATATACAAATAAGGGGGTAATGATGTGAAAGAATTAATAAAACCGAGTAAGCTTTCTAAAGGCGATACTGTAGCAATTGTCTCGCCTTCTTCAGGATTAGCTGGCGAAAAAGACATATTATGGAGAACTGAAGTTGGTATACAAAGATTAAAGGATGAGTTCGGATTAAATGTCAAAGTCATGCCACACGCATTAAAAGGTGCTGACTATACATATAACCATCCAGAAAAACGAGTAGAAGATTTACATCAAGCACTTCAAGACCCAGAAGTTAAAGCTATTATCTGTACATTAGGCGGAGACGATTCTGTTCGATTGTGGCCATACATAGATTTAAATATTATTAAGGATAACCCTAAAATTTTCAGTGGTTATTCAGACACGACTGCACTTCATTTCATGTTTTATCAAGCAGGTGTTTCTAGCTTTTACGGACCATTGTTATTAACTGATTTTGCAGAAAATGTTCAGATGGATGACTACACTGTTCAATCGATCAATCAAACGTGGTTCCAAAATGGAATTGTCGGTAATGTACCTACTTCACCACAAATTAGAAAATACGGTTTACAGTGGGATGAAAAGAATAAAAATATTAACCGGGAATCTTTTGACAATAACGGATATGAAATTATAAATGGTTCTGGCAAAGCTACTGGACATCTTATTGGCGGTTGTATGGAATTATTCCATTCCTTAAAAGCTACTGACGTGTTCCCTAATAAAGACGTCTTTGATGGTGCTATTCTTTTCATTGAGACTGCTGAAGTTCATGCCCCACCATGGTTGATGGAAGATTATGTTCGTGCATTTGGTTCTATGGGTATTTTTGATAGAATTAATGGCGTTATTATCGGACGACCTCAAGACGATGTATATTATGAAGAATATAAAGAAGTTTGGGTTAAAATGTTAAAAGAGTGGCATCAAGAAGATATGCCCGTTTTCTATAATGCTAGTTTTGGACATAATGAACCAAAATGCATTATTCCATACGGTGCACAAGCTGAATTAGATGTCGATAATAAGACATTTACAATAATCGATAATGCGGTAGATTAATTATTCATTTTAAAGTATTGTACTTTGCGAAATATTTCAGAATTGTTATAATATTAAGTATATCAAAGGGGGATTTTTACAATGACAAAGTTAGCTACATACTATGAACAGGCACAACCCATTAAAGAATATGTTAATGAGATGACAACAAATAAAGAGCAATTACTCGATATTTATCAATCTTTCCAATTACCTAAAAATGATGAACGATTAGATACAATTAAAGATAAAAATTATAAAGTACTTGTGATTACTGAAGATTGGTGTGGAGATGCAATGATGAACATACCTGTTCTATTAAACATTGCTGATTACGCTAATATAGAAGTGAAAGCATTCCATCGTGATGAAGATACAAATTTAATTGATCAATACTTAACAAATGGTACTGCTCGCTCTATACCTATTTTTGTATTTTTAAATGACAAACATGAACAAGAACATGTTTGGGGACCAAGAGCAATCAGTGTCCAAAAATTTGTAGAAAATATTCGCAAAGATTTACCAAGTAAAGACGATCCAACATATGCTGAAAAAGAAAAAGAAGTACATCATAGCATCCATGAAACTTATCAAAATAAAACAGAATTTTGGGATGACGTATACGAATCAATCGTTAGTTCAATTTCATAATTAAACGTATTAAGGCTCGGACATTCAGTCCGAGCCTTATTTATGTATGAATGCCCCTATTCACTTAGGAGAATTTCTCGCCATCCCCATGGCTACTAATATAACTATACTTCAAATCAATAAAAACTGAAAATTCATGTTATTAAAGTTAACATATAAAAATTGGCAAGTGAAAAGCGCTCGTCCGGGAATTAACGAGCGCTTTTCGGGGAAGGGTTATTAATTAAGGAAACATGTATTTTTATAAAGCCGGGAAACTTTATAAAAATATCTTGAATCATTTTATGATCCATTTCAACGTTACAATTACAGATAACTATCAAAACACGTTCTACACAAAGTCATTTACAATCATGAAAAAAACATATACGAAATAGTTTTGAGGAATTGAATGGATTGTGCTTCGTGTTGTGTTATCTATGACTAAAGTATATCAGTGAGATAGGAATTTTTGTTGATTCATTCTTAACTCAAATATTTCATTTCTTAAGTGTATTTTACAACTATTTTTTTAACAGTTAGGAATGCCTAACTGTTAAAAAGACGATGAAATCAACATGCATAAATGCTGCCTAACTGTTCAATAATGTCACTTTTTTCAAAATTTTGATTGCTGAATATTCTGAATTTAGCTATAATGACATCAATTGGACACAATTACTATAGGGGGAATATGATGAACAAGAAAATCAAAAACAGGTGGCTCATTGCTGTTGCAGCAGTTGGAATACATATTTCAATAGGATCTGTTTATTCATGGAGTGTATTCACGAAACATATTCAAAATGATTTAGGTTTTACATTAAGTGAAGTATCAAGAATATTTAGTATAGCAATATTGTTTTTAGGACTTTCTGCAGCTTTTATGGGTCATTTCGTTGAGAAATTTGGTCCACGTTTATCCGGACTTGTTTCTACGATATTTTTCATCTCAGGATTGTTACTTTCTAGTTATGCGATTTCCATTGAGAGCTTGCCCTTACTTTACTTAGGATATGGTGTATTATCAGGTATTGGACTTGGTATTGGTTATATTGCACCTGTATCTACATTAGTGAAATGGTTCCCCGATAAGCGTGGTATGGCTACAGGATTAGCGATTATGGGATTTGGATTCGCATCAATGATTGCCAGTCCAGTTATAGAATTTCTCATTACACATTTTAATCTTGTATCAACTTTTATTATTTTAGCTGTCGTGTATTGTATTATCATGCTGATCTCTAGTGTATATTTAGAAAGACCACCGGAATATTATAGACCTAATAGTTTTAATCCTCAAAAGGATAAAAAGAAAAAACCAGACTTAGTTCAAATGTCTGCTAATGAGGCCGTTAGAACTAAAAGGTTTTATTATTTATGGTTAATGCTTTTTATCAATGTTACTTGTGGTATAGCGATTTTATCTGTAGCAAGTCCAATGGCACAAGAAATTGTAAACTTAACACCTGCAAAAGCTGCGACAATGGTTGGCATTATCGGTGTGTTTAATGGTCTTGGTCGTCTCATTTGGGCAAGTATTTCTGACTTTATTGGCAGAACAAATGTTTATACAATTTTCTTTGTCATTCAAATCGCATTATTCTTATGGTTGCCAATCGTTGATAGTCCAATGCTGTTTCAAATTATTCTATTCATCATCATTTCTTGTTATGGCGGTGGTTTCTCTTCTATTCCCGCTTATATCGGTGATATATTTGGTACGAAACAACTTGGTGCCATACATGGCTATATATTAACGGCATGGGCAGCAGCTGGATTGGTTGGACCTTTTATATCGGCAACTGTCAGAGAAGTTACACAAAGTTACATGGCAACGTTATATATTTTCGCAGCATTCTTTGTCGTAGCTTTAGCGATTTCATTATTAATCAGAGTAGATATTAAAAGAATTAAAGAAATGCAAGCACAGTAAACATCAAATAAAACCACATAACAAAACCTCCAAATCTTTAAATAAACAGATTTGGAGGTTTTTATATTCATATTTAAATATATTATACAAATAGACTTATAAATAGTATGAAGATAATACCTGAAACTGAGATAACTGTTTCAAGAAGCGTCCATGATAAGAATGTTTCTTTCATCGTTAAACCGAAATATTCTTTAAACATCCAGAAACCTGCATCATTCACATGTGACGCGATTACACTACCAGCACCAGTTGCTAATACGACTAATGCTAAATTAGCATCTGATGATTCTAATAATGGCATAACAATACCAACTGTTGAAATAGCAGCAACTGTAGCAGAACCTAATGCTAATCTTAGTACTGCTGCAACGATCCAAGCTAATAATATTGGAGACATTGCTGTATCTGTAAATAGTGACTCAACTGTTTTACCTACGCCGCCATCAATCAATATTTGCTTAAATGCACCACCGCCACCGATGATTAAGAGCATCATACCGATTGGATAAATGGCATTTGTTAAGGTATCCATAACTTCTGTAACTTTATATCCTCGTTTAAGACCCATTGAATAAATAGCGAATAATACTGAAATTAACATTGCAGTACCCGCTTCACCAATAAAACTAATAAAGCCTAAAATACCTTGTGGGTTTTCTGGTGAGCCTGTTAATAAATCTACAATAGTTGAAATAAGCATAATAAATACTGGTAATAAAGCTGTTAAAGCAGAAATTCCAAAGCTAGGTGTTTCGTCTATATTGAATGTTTTTTGTTTACCTAATGAAGCTAAGTCACCTGACTTAGTAAATGCTTCTGGAATTGCTTTTTTCGCAAATCTTGTAAAAATAGGACCTGCAATAATTGTTACTGGTATTGCAACAATAAAGCCGAATAGTAATACTTGACCAATATCTGCACCAAATTCTTTAGCGATCATAACTGGACCTGGATGAGGTGGTAAAAATCCATGTGTAACAGATAATGCAGCTGTCATTGGAATACCTAAGTATAATGTTGAAACTTTAGACTCTTTAGCAATTGTAAAGACAATCGGAATTAATAGTACTAACCCTACTTCGAAGAATAAAGCTATACCAATAATAAATGATGCTGTTACAACAGCCCATTGAATACGTTTTTGACCAAATTTATCAATCAATGTATGTGCAATTCTAGTTGCACCGCCCCCGTCTGCTAATAACTTACCTAACATAGCACCGAGACCAAATATTAAAGCAATGTGACCGAGTGTAGATCCCATTCCTGTTTCAATTGTGCCGATAACTTTGCTTAGTGGCATACCAAGCATAATACCTGTTAACATAGCTGTGATAATCAGAGATACAAATGTGTTAAGTTTTAACCACATAATTAAACCTAATAATATAACAATTGCGAGTGCGACAATTAATAATGGTGCAATATCTGAAAACATATAAACATCTCCTTATGAATGTGTTGATTGAAATTCTGAAATTAAATCGTATTCTTCATTTAATTTACGACTTAAATTGATATAAATCGGAATTAACAATTGGTAAATATCGACATTCTCTTGATCAGGTTCATGTTGATATGTTTTACCGACCATTTCGTTTAAAACTTCAAAATCCTCAATTTCCCCAATAGATTTTAATCCTAATATGCAAGCACCTAGACAAGAACTTTCGTAACTTTCTGGTACTTCAACGGAAGTATCAAATATATCTGCCATCATTTGGCGCCATACTTCACTTTTAGCAAATCCACCTGTTGCTTTTATTTGTTCAGGTGCTTTATCCATCACTTCTATCAAAGCAAGATACACTGTATATAAATTAAGTAGAACGCCTTCTAACGCAGCACGTATCATATGTTCTTTTTTATGAGACAGTGTCAAACCAAAGTAACTACCTCTTGCATTTGCATTCCAAAGCGGTGCCCTTTCACCGGCTAAATATGGATGGAATAACAAACCATTTGCCCCAGGTTTTACTCTACTTGCAATCTTAGTTAAAACATCATATGAATCAACGCCGAGTCTTTTAGCTGTTTCAACTTCACTTGCTAACAATTCATCTCTTAACCATCTTAGAACGACACCACCGTTATTCACTGGTCCACCGATGCAATAATGATCTTCCGTTAATACGTAACAGAATATTCTTCCTTTATCATCTGTCTTTGGTTTATCAATAATTGTTCTAATAGCACCGCTCGTTCCAATCGTTACGGCTACTTCTCCTTCACGATAACTATTAACACCTAAATTGGACAATACGCCATCTGAAGCGCCGATTACAATCGGTGTATCTTCATTGATACCCATAATATCAGCATAATTCTTTTTAACTTGCTTCATAATATGTGTTGTTGACACTAATTCTGGTAATTGCGCTTCACTAATTTCAAGCAAGTTCAAGACATCTTTATCCCAATTTAATGTATTCAAATTCATCATACCTGTCGCTGAACCAATTGAGTGATCCATAACGTATGTTTCAAATAATTGATAGAATACATAAGTCTTAATATCTATCCATTTCTCAGTGTTCTTGAATATATCGGCATGTTCATGTTTTAACCAATAAATTTTTGATAATGGAGACATTGGATGAATCGGTGTACCTGTTCTTTTATATATTTCTAATCCGTTATGTTCATTATTAATCTTATCTGCGTATTCACTTGCTCTATTATCTGCCCAAGTGATACATTCAGTTAATGGCTGATTGTTTTTATCCATTGCTATCAAGCTGTGCATGGCACTACTGAAACTTAATAATTTGATTTCTTCTGGCTTAGCACCAACTTCTCTAATCACTTTTTTTACTGTAAATAATACAGCGTCGAATATTTCTGCAGGACTTTCTTCTGCAACGCCAATCTCATGGGTCGTCATTGGATATTCTATATTATGTTTTTTCAAAAAGTTCCCTTCGCTATCATAAATAACAGCTTTAGTACTCGTTGTACCAATATCTACACCAATCATATATTTCATTACAAAATCCTACTTTCTATCTATATTAGTTTGAGAATTCCACAAGACATCAATTTGTTCATCAACGTCATCGAAATTTAAATGAAATGCTTCTTTCATTTTATTTCTATCTTTATTTTCAATCGCTTCAATATATACTTTATGGTTGTGTATCACTCTTTTAAAATCTTCTGGTTCATTTTGCATTCTTTTTCTCATCGAAATTAAAACTAAACATTCCATAACTGGCGTTAAATTGTGCCATATCATTTCAATGTATTGATGGTGAATAGCAGTGATCATTGATTCATGAAATAGTAAATCCAATCTCGTGAATTCATCTGCATCTTCAAATTCAACAGCTACAGTCATCATTTTTAATATTTTATTCAGCTGTTTAATCACTTCTTCATTATTTTCAACGAGTAATCTTTCAAATACAAATGACTCTAAAATCAACCTAATATCATATATTTCTTTTTGGTTAGCTTTAGATAACCCCATAACAACTGCTCCCATACGTTCTAAAGATATAAGTCCATCTTGTTGCAGGAGTTTAAGTGCATCTCTTACTGGCGATCGACTCACTTCAAATTGTTGAGCAATTTTATTTTCACTTAACTTATCGCCTTCTTCTATAATCTTACTTATAATTGCTAGCCTAAGTTCACTCGCTACTTGCTCTCCCGTTGAACGATGCTTTAACCATTCGCTTGGATAATGATAATGATGTTTCATAAAATACCTCCAAACTTCGTATACTTGTATACAAGTTATTGTAAACGTTTTCGAATTATTTGTAAACGGTTACTGCTTATTTTTTAAAATACAAAAAAGAGTTCAGGATATTTTTTCATCCTAAACTCTCATAAATATAGCGCTATTCTATTGATAATCGATTTAGTACAACTTCCCCTAATGCTTTACTCGCCGTTAATAAAGCATCTTCATTTACGACAAATTTCGGACTATGGTTAAAGTGCGCTTTATCAATTCCATATGGTTTACATCCGACAAAGAAAAATGTACCTGGTATTTTTTCAAGATATATCGCAAAGTCTTCAGAACTCGTTAATTGTTCATGTTCTTTTAAAGATTCAAAATAATCACCTTGACTCGTTGCCAAAATATCTATTAAATAATCTGTTTGTTTATAGTGATTGACTAGTGGAATACAATCTAATTCATATTTAAACTCACATTGAATATTAAAAGTATCTTCTAATCCTTTAATTAACTGTTCGATTTCATCATGGATTTGATGACCTATACGACTTTCCATATATCTTACATCACCAGCTAATTCAACACTATCTTGGATAACATTTAATGATCCTAAACCATTAAATGAACTAATCGTAACAACACCCATATCAAATGGATTCAACCTTCTCGATACAACGGTTTGAACATTCGTTACGAAAGTACTTGCTGCCATAATTGCATCATTCGCAAGGTGTGGACTTGATCCATGACCACCTTTTCCTTTAACTTTAAGGTGAAATAATGATCGACCACCCATTGTAGGACCTTTCCTATATGAAATAACATCAGGTGTATAATCTGGGAATAAATGAATACCATAGATTTCATCCACACCATTTAAATATCCTGATTGCATCATGTCAATTGCGCCACCTGGTGCTAACTCTTCTGCATGTTGATGGATAATCATAATCTTACCTGGTAAATGCGCTTTAAGTTCAATCAAACATTCCGCAAGTATTAACAAATATGCAGTATGTGCATCATGCCCGCAAGCATGCATCCAACCTTTATTTTTAGAACTAAATGGTAATCCCGTATCTTCTGTAATATTTAAAGCATCAAAGTCTGCTCGTAATGCAATTGTTCTTCCCGGTAAACTGCCTTCAATTTCTACAATCAGCCCGTAATTACCACCAATGCGTTTATGTATAATGACGTCTTTATTTTCATAAAACACTTCTATATATTGTGATGTCTTCACTTCATTAAATGACGGTTCAGGATATTGATGTAAATATTGATAATGCTTAATCATATCTTGTTCTTTTTGTTCGAGCTTTTTGAATAGTAAACTACGTAACATAGATTCACCTCCTCAATTTCATAAAAAGTAACTACCACAAAATGTAGTAGCTACTTTTTTTCGTTTTTATCTTTTAATTTATCTGGATGTTCATCAACTTTATCTTCTTTTTCAAATTTCGCTAATACGGCTGTTAGGAAAAATCCTAGTCCAGCTCCAATCATTAATGAGCTTGGTGTGCCGTGGAAAAAGAAACTTGCAACAATACATATTATACCAATAATGATATAATGTTTAATAAATTTTTTACCCAAAAATATCCCTCATTCTTATGTCTAATAATTTAAATTTAACATAGAAATGAGGGATAAACCATTAAATATTCTTATTTCTTATCATGTAATGATTGATACCTGTGAATACAGCAATACATGCTACAGATATCCATATTTGTGAAACTTTCATTGTTAGTAAACCTTGATTCAATATTTTAGGTAAAAAGTCTAAAGGATTATATTTCATCATTTTTGATAAATCTTCCCCTATTTCAGGAATAAAAATCAATGCATCAAAGATGTTAGGTAAAAATAATATTAATATGATGGCAGTAGTATAAACAACTGCTGATTTACCAGTTAATAAATTAAGGATATTTAATAATGTTCCGTAAAATAGCATGATAAGTAGAAATTCACCAAACATTTTGAAATAGTCCGAAACACTTAATTCGCCTGCATCAATTATAGTTGATGCTAATAATGTAAATAGCGTACCTAAAATCGTAAATATAATAACAATGCCAATGATAGATAGTAACTTGCCATATAAATACTTCACTCTATTTGTTTTAGAATTTAAAAACAACTGAATCGTACCATACTGCATATCACGTACTATCGTTCTAATAGAGAACATTAATAATACGAGTCCTCCAAATACGAAGAACATAGCCAATACAACTTGTGCATCAAATGGTCCATCTAATGTTTTAACAGAAATCATGATAGCTATTCCTGGAAACAATGAAATAAGAAATCCTAAATAGCCTAATGGACTTTTAAATATTCTCGTTAAATCATATTTTACATGTTGGGCGATATTCATGATACTTCAACTCCTTTGTTAATATTAAAGTATTGATCTCTTAAAGTCGTTTTATTATTTTGAATAAACTTAGGATAAATATTTTTAGCGCTTAACGCTTTTAACACGTCTTGATAATCTTCTAGCGCTTCTACTGAAATAATCGATTCTTGTTTATTACTTGTTACTACTTTGTAATTCATCGTAAGAAGATTAAGTGCTTCATTATAGTTTGAATGGTCAAAAATAAATTTAGTCACGTCTTTAGATTGAGCTCTCATATCATAATCTTCAACGATCGCACCATCTTTCATAAATACCATTCTATCGCATATTAATTCAATATCTTCTAACTTATGACTAGAAATGAGTACTTTAATATTCAAATCTTTACTTACTTTTTCTAATGTTTTTAAGACATCAATCGAACCGTCTGGATCCATTCCATTTGTCGGTTCATCTAAAATCAAATATTGTGGTTTATTCATAAGCGCAACTGCAATAGATAGCTTCTGTTTCATACCCATTGAATATTTTTTTACTTTTTTGTCGATATAAGGCTTAATGCCAAATGACTCAATTAACATATTGATATAATCATCATCTACATTAGTCCCTAATACCTTTCTAAAGAAGTTCAAATTATAATAGCCTGTTTTATTTAAATATAATTTAGGATTTTCTATTAAATAACCCACTTTGTCACTATTTTCTTTGTTAAAATTTCCTTCATACTTCATAATATTCTGGTTCATAATTTTCATTAATGTTGTTTTACCTACACCATTTTTACCAATCAATCCGACAATTTGGCTATCCCCAAAATCAAAGTCAATATTTTTGAGGATATGTTGCTTACCATAATACTTTTGTATATTATTTAATTTCACGATTATTCACCTCTCCTTTAAATTGTAATTGCATGTTTTCGTGCTTTATTAATTGAAATGATATAACTCACGATAAATAGAATGATGGAACAGCCTAAGAATATAGACATGTCGTGTGTCTTAAATATATGCGATTGTACTGAGAAGAATTTAAGCACATAATCTATAAACTGAATTGAATTTGGTACAATTGCACCGACTATAATCATCCAAAATATAATAGGGATTTTGATTAATCTTTTATACTCAGCAAATGGCAAGATTAAACTAATCGTCAACAAATTCCCTGCAATGCTTAAACACATGCCTGAAATATCATATGAGACATCCATACCTGGTTCTTGTATTAAAAATGCTACAATCGTACATAAACCAAGTAGTAATTGTGTTAATAAAATAAAGATTAGTCCAGTTAAATAATGTCCATTAATCACTGTTGATTGCTTAACAGGTAAACTTAAAAATGTATATTCAGAATGGTTTTTATTGATTCTATTAAATAGAAAATACATTGGCACTAAGAACACAATATGGATCATAACGACGAGTATGCCTAATATACCTATTTTAATAAAGCCATTAAGAGGTAATACGACTATTAATGGTAATAACAATGCTGTAACTAACATTAAATATAGGTATGATTTTGATAAAATTAAGTTTCTATATAAGATTGCCTTCATTTTATACCTCCATAAACCGTAATTTGATCTTGTTTAGCTAGTTTGATAGCTCTACTAAACTGAATCGACCATATGATTGCAACGATTAACAATATGATTGCTGGTGTATAGTATAAAAATATTTTCCAACCTAAAACTTCAGCAAATTGGCGAGTTCGATTCGAATATATACCAAAGTAAAACATTGTAAATATCCCATACATAGCAACTAATATCCAAGCACCGAATTGATTAATATTCAAATGTGCAAATGTTGGATAAACGATGCTTAACGTAAATAAGTTCGTTGCTACAATAAATAACCCAGCTTGAATAAATATTGTGTCTTGTTTTACGAATGCTATGACCATAATCATGATAAATGAAATGCCTGTTACTAATAAGTTATATAAATAATGCCCTCTTACAATATCAACTTTAGAAATTGGTAAACTCATATAAAAGATTTGACTGCTTTGTTTATTTAAAAATATCGCATGATTAATACTATGAACTGAAACGACTGCGACAAAATATACCTCTACTGCATTCTTGAATTCTATACTTTGATAAGATACAGTAAATTTCGTTAACAATACTAATCCGAAACAAATTAAATAAAGTAAGTAATACCCTTTCTCATATTGAAAGTTTCGGTAGAAAACAGCTTTCATTTATACCACTTCCTTATCGAACTGATCTTTCTCAATTCTTACCATGATATCCTCTATTGATGGCGTTTCAACGATTACTTCATTTCCAAATAACTCAACAAATACTGAACTTTGTCTTGTTAATCCTGAGAAACCTGTTTTCGTTTCTTTCACACTGATTAATAACGATCTTAATTCATCATCAAGTATGGATTGGTCTCCTTTAATGATTCGATAACCATCTGTTAAATCTTCTACACTTTCATTAATAACAATGGATCCATTTTTTAAATAGACAATATAATCAGCAATTTTCTCTAAATCTGAAATAATATGTGTAGAGAAAAAGATTGTTTTTTCTTCATCTATTAATTCTCTTTGTAAAATTTCAAGCACTTCATTACGAGTTACTGGATCTAAACCCGCTGTCGGTTCATCTAGTATATAGAGTTCTGCATGATGACTGAAAGCAATCGCAAATGAGAGTTTCATCTTCATTCCTGTAGAAAAAGTCTTGATTTTCTTATTTAAAGGTAGTTGAAATTTTGCGATATATTTTTCAAATAATGCTTTATCCCAAGTGCTGTACATCAGACTAAAGATTTTTTCGCACTTCGTAATATTCCATTTTTCATTTAAATATAACTCTGAATAGATAAAGCCTATTTTTTCTTTGATTTCTTTTTCAAAGTTCGGCATTTTTGCGCCCAGCATATGAATAGTACCGGAGTCAGGTGAAAGAAGATTCATAATCAAACGAATCAATGTTGTCTTCCCTGCACCATTTGAACCAATAAAACCAGTGACATAACCTTTTGGCACGTGAAATGAAATATCACTAAGTTCAAAGTTGCTAGTCTGATATGTAAGATGCTTTACGTCAATGGCGTTTTGATTCATTCTCTTTCCTCCTCATAAATCAGCGATAAAATTTCAGTCAGTTCATCAAGCGACATGCCAATTGTCTTTGCTTCTTTGACTAATGACTTAGTCAAATCTTCAATCACTATAAATTGTTTTTCCTTCAATATCGCGTTATCTTGTTCTTTGACAAAAGTGCCTCTCCCTCTCACAGTGGTCACAAATCCATCTTTTTCCAGATCTTCGTAAGCACGTTTAGTTGTAATTAAACTCACACTTAAATCCTTTGGCACGTTGATTAGTGTCTTCATTGGCTTCAATATCACGCATATCCGGTGAA
>OMJG01000491.1_pt1 | contig 29369 bp, 31 predicted proteins | sample 1646431 | NCBI WGS metagenome assembly OMJG01 (sample SAMN03771674, study PRJEB25209) | food metagenome | isolation source: Cotija cheese | place: Mexico:Jalisco,Michoacan | collected 2011-12-12
ATGACAATGCTTCCCCGGAAAATGGATGGGTAAAATGCAACTCATAGCAGTGCAATGCTTGCCGCATTATCCCTAAGTCTAAGCGACCACCATAAAGATAATCACCAAGCAATGGACACCCAATCGATGCAAAATGAACACGGATTTGATGGGTTCTCCCGGTATGCAATTGGATATCGACCAAGGCGATTTGCTGGTATTTTTTTTCTAACCAATATTCCGTCTTGGCATAACGTCCATCCGTTACGACTTGTCGTTGAATCAACGAAGCATCGTTGCGGCCAATTGGCGCAATAATTTCTGCATGATTCTCAAGCGCATTTGCTTCATCAAACACGAGCGCTTGGTATTTTTTAATAAACGATTTGTCGCGTAATTGAACATCGAGCTTGGCATGAGCAAACCCATGCTTGGCAAAGACCATCAATCCAGTCGTATCTCGATCCAATCGAGTCACGATATGAACGACTTGATTCGGATAGTTCTTCCGCTTGTAATAACCCTTCACTCGATTGGCCATCGTTTGATTCGGATGATATTGGGCAGGGATGGATGGGACATTGGCTGGCTTATTGACAATTAAGAGATGATCATCTTCAAAAACAACCTCAATTGGTGCATTGTCTACCAACAATGTCTCATGTTCCTTTTCATCGGGCGTCACAATCGTCACTATATCCCCTTCTTGAAGAAAATACAAGACATTTTCAACACGCTGATTCACTAAAATCGCGCCACCTTGAAACTTAATTTTAGCAAGCAACCCCCGAGAAATGCCTTGCTCCTTTAAAAAAAACTTCACTTGCTGTGTTTCAGCTTTTTGAAAGGTATACTCAAACCTCATTCTTCTATCTCTCCAATAAATGCATCGCGCACGCGACGCCAAAAATGTGTATGCCGATAAGATGCAAATTGAATCTTTTCTTCAGCAATTCGATAAAAGATCGACTTAATTTCCTCTTGTTGTAACTGAAATTGATCTACCGTAACCAAGCATTCAGCACTATCTTGCATCCGTAACTCGATCCATTCATGGCTGGCAATTACCATGGGTGAGCCAAGTGTCCGAAAAACACGGTTATTCAATGAGGCAATCTCGGCAAGCTGAATGGCATTGATTCGTGGATGCAAGACCGCTCCTCCAATGCTTTTATTATACGCTGTCGATCCTGTTGGCGTCGATACGGACAGGCCATCGCCACGAAAGCGCTCGAATAGTTCATCACGAATGTATATATCTGCGACCATCGTAGAATCAGTCCGTTTGACAATTGATTCATTCAGCGACAAGAAATGCTTCGTGGGCTTACCATTTCGATACGTAATCCGCACGTCTAATAAAGGATAACTGACACTCTCGTCTTTTCTTGTACTTAACAGCTCAATTAAATCATCCAACTCATAATCACGCCAATCAGTATAAAAACCTAAATGCCCCGTGTGCACACCAATGAAGCGCACTTGGTCCAATTTGTGGCTATACAAATGAAAAGCAGACAAAAGTGTACCATCCCCACCTACCGAAATAACTAGTTCTGGATTTCGTTGATCGATAGTATGGCCAGCAGCTACTAATTTTTCTAATAGTTCAGCTGTAATTTGTAAGGTGTGTTCAGTCTTATTGTGGACCACTGCTATCTTCAATTTTACCATGCTCTAGTGTCCTTTCTGTCTCGTCAGAATGCGCACGATGCTCGCCTTTACCTCTAATAAATAAATGTTGCGCTTCTTGAATTTCTTCGCGAATACTAGACATCTCTTCGTCTAATTGATAGGCTGCTTCCGCTGCTCGTCTCAAACGATTGCCGATTTCTGGTGGGAAATCTCCTTGATATTTATAGTTTAGCGAATGTTCAATTGTTGCCCAAAAATTCATCGCCAATGTGCGAATTTGAATTTCAGCTAATATTTTCTTTTCACCAGTAACTAATTGGACTGGATACTCGACGACTAAATGATACGACCGGTACCCACTGTTCTTTTGATTGCTGATGTAATCACGCTCAATTAATACACGCATATCATTACGATTGCGAATAAGCTGCACGACTTGATGGATATCTTCTGCAAACTGACACATAATTCGTAAGCCAGCAATGTCAGACATCTCTTCTTCCAATCGGTCAAATGGGATATTTCTTAATTTACTTTTGGTGACGATACTATCGACAGGCTTTACCCGCCCCGTCACAAATTCAATTGGTACATGCTTATTTTGTTCACGAAACTGTTTGCGAATGCCCCGTAACTTCACTTTCAATTCTGAGACGGTCTGCTCATACGGCGCTAAAAAATTATCCCAATCACGTTCCATTTGGATCCCTCGTTTCTTTTAAACATACAGGCTTATCTTATCATAGTTTAGAGAAAATCTTTAGTCCTATTACTTTCTTTACAAAAAGGAAAGCTCTTAGAAAGTTGACAGATTATCTTCTTTCAAGTAAAACCAAAGAAAGCACACAGAAAGAAGGACCCTTATGAGTGAACAACTTGAAATCGAATGGAAAACTGCCTTAACCAAAGAAGAATATACTCGCCTTTTAACAAAGCTAAACATCACGGAATTTTTCATCCAGACAAATAGTTATTTCGATACCCCGACTTTTACCTTACAATCCAAAAAGTGTGGCTTGCGTATTCGTCTATTAGATACTTATGCAGAACTCACCTTAAAATCTCCTCAACCAGTCGGAAAGCTCGAAACAACCAATCAACTAACGCTCGCAGAAGCCAAAGAATTGTTGCAGCTAGGACGGATTCCAAATGAAGGCGCAGTGGCACAAGCTTTAGAGACACTTGGGATACATCCAGCTGAGGTCGTAAAATTTGCCGAATTGACCACCAAACGTGCCGAACTACCGATCAATGAAGGACTATTAGCCATTGATGAAAACTGGGCTCATAATCTCCATGACTATGAGTTAGAGCTAGAAGTCGATGAGGCACATGCGGATCAGGCTCATTTTTTAAATCTTTTAAACGACTGGAATTTGACCTTTCGTCCAACAAAAAATAAAATTCAGCGTGCAAAAGAAGCCGCTGATTCAACAAAATAAACCAGCGAGACACAACGAGCTACTACAATAAAAAGACCAAAACATCCAAAAGTTTGAGAAACTACTTCCGGATGTTTTGATCTTTTCGTTACTATTTATGAATGCTTTCTCATTATGAATGCTTTCTCAGCTTCTTTTATCAGAAGCTCGTTTTTACATAACTAGAAACAAATTAATTTTCTAATTCTTTTACTAATGCTTCCAATTCATTCAGACGTTGTTCAAAGACTTTCATCGCATCAACAATATAATCAGCTTTAGTCATATCCACGCCTGCTTTTTTCATTACCTCTACTGGATAGTCACTTGATCCAGATTTCAAGTAAGTAAGATAGTTCGTTAATGCTTCAGGTCCTTCTGTCAAAATCTTGTGAGACAAGGCCGATGCAGCAGAGAAGCCTGTTGCATATTGGAACACGTAATAATTATAGTAGAAATGCGGAATTCTAGACCACTCAAGCTTGATTTCATCATCATTTGATAACGCTGGTCCATAATACTTGTTGTTCAATTCCCCATAAGATTCACTTAAAAACTCGGCCGTCAGTGGCGTCCCTTTGGCATCTTCCACATGCATAAAGTGTTCAAATTCAGCAAATTGCGTTTGACGGAAGATTGTTCCTTTAAAGCCATCTAAATAGTGATTCAAAATATACGCACGTACTTTTGGATCTGACTCAGTCTTTAATAGGTACTCTGTTAAGAGATTTTCATTTGTTGTTGAAGCAATTTCTGCCAAGAAAATTGGGTAATCACCGTAGACATATGGTTGGCTAGTACGAGTAAAGTAACTATGCACGCTATGACCCATTTCGTGAACCAAGGTAAACAATTGATCCAATGTATCATGCCAATTCATTAAGATGTATGGCAAGGTGTCATACGCACCAGAAGAGTAAGCACCACTGCGTTTGCCTTTGTTTTCGACAACATCAATCCAACGATTGTCAAAAGCAGACTTCACGACTGCTAAGTATTCTTCACCCATTGGCGCTAATGCTTCTAAAGCTTTTTCGACCGCTTCTTCATAGGTATAAGAAATTGACGCTTCGCCTAATAATGGTGTGTAGACATCATACATATGCAATTCATCGACAGCCAATAAGCGTTTGCGTAATTCCATATAGCGATGCAACAACGGTAAATGCTCATTTACCACGTCAACCAAAGTATCATAAACAGATTCAGGCACGTGGTTACTGCTTAGGGCCGCTTGGCGAGCACTCTCAAAATGGCGCGCAGATGCTTTGAAATTATGGGCTTTTATATTTGTACTTAATGTAGAAGCAAAGGTATTTCGAAATTGTTTATATACTTCATATAATCCCTTAAAGGCTGCTTCACGCACATCGCGATTCGTACTTTCCATTAATTGACCATAAACACCATGAGACAATTGAATAGTCTCGCCATTTTCACCCTTGATTGTCGGAAATACTAAATCAGCATTGTTTAATACAGAGAATGTTTTGCTTGGTGAGCCGAAAATTTCTCCAGAAGCTGCTAATAATTCTTCTTGCTCAGCAGGTAAAACATGGTCACGATTCGCAACGATGGTCTCAATAAAATGACGATACGGTGCTAAAGCCGCTTCTTCATCAAAATATCCCCAAATCACATCATCCGCTAATGAAAGAACTTCTGGTTCAAACCAACTCAATGCGGCTCCTACTTGAGCAGCTAGATTTGTTGCACGTGCATTTAGCGCTTGATATGTCGTATTGGCAGTATCCTGATCATTTTTTAAATGACTATACACATAAAGTGTTTCTAATTTTCTGGAAATACTTAGCAAATAATCAATCGCACTTAAAAATGCACTTGCCCCATTTGTTAAGGTCCCTTTATATGTATCGGCTTCCTTCAATTCTTCTTGTACTGTGGCAAAAGCAGCTTCGAATGCTTCATCGGAGGCAAAAATCTTCGTTAAGTCCCAAGTCAATGCTTCAGGTACTTCTTCTCGTATTGGTAATTGTTGCACTTCTGACATAATTAAAAACTCCCCTTTTCGCTTATTTCTGTGATGATGGTAGCTTTTCTCACAGAAGACTTTATTGTATCATACTATATTTTTTTTAGAGATGCATTTTATTTTTTCATATACTTGGCTAATTGCTGACACTCTTGATACAGTTCAACACATAACTGCTCGCAATCAAGATACGGCCACCCTTCTAATAGATTTGTCTTTTGACATGCGTGCCGCCAGTCATCAAAGGTTGACCAATAGCAAAAATAGGCCCGTAAGACCAATAGTTCATGTGTAAATAAAAAGCCATATCGACTCGGACTATAGCACCAATTAGGAAGCGAAAAAATTGACAGACCAAGCTCATAAACTTTTTGTTGCAATGTCAGAAATGTTGGGTTCAGCTGCATAAGCTGCCGTTGTAACCAATGTGGATAAGACTCAGTCGTGTGTAGTGATTGACAGACCGCTCGTTCAAATTTCCACTGGTGCGCCGGTGTTTTTGAATAAACTTGCCATGTATAACCGACAGGATAAGACCATTGCATCCCTCGATAACAAAGCAGCTTCTCCTGACTCACATCTAAGCCAAAGCTATAAAAAGTAGTAGCAGAATTCAGTTGACAGCATGCTTTTTGGAAATGCGTCCAGTGGCGCTTCGGCTGTAACTTTGAGCCTAGGATCCAGATTGGTTGATATTGTGCCTGGATATACCCTAACGTCCGCTCCTGAAAGCGCGAAAAAGGTAAAGGAGAACATTGAAATTCAAGTGCCCGCTTATCCGCTAATAAATCAGGTCTTTGTTTCAGTTCAGGTAAATAAGCTTCAATTGTTGCAGATGAGACGAATTGTAGCAACAATCGCTTGCCCTGCAAATGTTCCACCGTCTCCCCTTCAGAATACGTCTGACAGGTCGTCCCTTTACAATGTGCAAAATGAGCAATTTTTTGCTCTCCTGCTTTTAGCATGACAGGAGATTGACAGCCTGGACAGTGTAACCTTGGTCGCTCACGCTTCTTTTTTTTCGCCAGAAGTGCTGCGTCAATATATGAACCATCTTTCGACTGTGCCAATAACATTGTCATCCCTCCTGCCTATATATACGCAAAAAGGCCACCAAATCCAAAAGTTATATCTCAAACTTCTGGATTTGGTGGTCTTTTTATAGCAGCGCTTTTGTCACAACCTAGTTTAAACGGTGTTCTAAAGCAGCTCTCTTGCAATAACTAAAAAATTCCCAAAATTTGAAAAAACAATTTTTGAAATTTCTGAGTTATTGCTCAGAGCTAAGCGCTTTTGTCACAACCTAGTTTAAAGGGCAAATTGTTCACGGATAAATGGTAAGGCGTCATTTTTTACAATTACTTGACCATGCTCGTCCAGAACAGCTTTTGTGATTGTGGATTTTCGGCCAAATTCTGAAACATGTGCTAGAATATTTTTCTTTTCTGCTTCAAGAACATCCTCACCTAAAAACTGAATAGCCAAATAATATTGTTGGTTCATCGCGTAGAGGGTCGTATCGACCTCTTCAAGTTGAACTTCGTGGGCCAACCAGACAACCATTTCAAAATTGGCTATTTCAATAATAAGTGATTGCTTTGGTAAAAGTACAGGGTGCGTCGGCTTCTTATCAGCATCTTCTTTTTGTGCTGCAAGCTCTTGCTCCAACTCTTCTAACCCAGCCTCTTCGAAATCACTCTCATCATCCATCTTGCCAAACCATTCAGGTAATTCGCCATCTTCGTCACGGAACGCTTTAAATGATTCATTTAACTCTTCAGCATTGCTTTTGCTAATAAATAATTCAAGGCCGTCCCCTTTTGGCATGACTTGAAACGTCACAGCTTCACTACCTTTGAATTCTTCATTGACATCTACTTCTTCTAAAATGCTATAGAAAAAACTCTCAATTTCGTCTTTATTTCCTAATAAGTCTAAAAAAGTGAATCCTCTCGCAGCTAAATCTTCGCCTTTTATTAAGACACGGATTGTATTTTCATTGATGTGCTCCATTTCCATCTTAGCTACACCTCACTTTACGATTTCTAGCTACTTTCATTGTAACGAATCTTACCAAAATGTAAAGGATTTATCACTAACTCAATGTTAGGAAACACAAAAAAAGATGTAGCTACTCACTCGTAACTACATCCGATCGCTGCCTATAAACCAGCCATCAATTGCGCTTGCCGCAACTCTAATTGACGAACATCTCTTGGTAAGAAACGACGAATTTCATCTTCGTTAAATCCAACTTGCAGGCGCTTTTCATCGACCATAATTGGACGACGTAACAATCCTGGATTTTCTTGAACGAGCTTTAATAACTCATTCAATGGCAAATCATCTAAGTCCATATTTAACTTTTGAAACACTTTAGAACGGGTAGAAATAATTTCTTCTGTCCCATCTTCAGTCATCTGTAAAATGGTTTGAAGCTCATCAATATTTAATGGCTCTGAAAAAATATTTCGTTCGACAAAAGGAATTTCGTGTTCTTGAAGCCATGCTCTGGCTTTTCGGCAAGAAGTACAACTTGGGGAAGTATACAATGTCAACAACGTAATCACTCCTTTTTCTATTCAACCATATGCAACATATTGTTTCAATTTCATAAGTTTATTATACAGGACAAAAAATTAAATTACTAGCTATTTTTTCATGCTTTTTCATTTCATCATCGTAAAAATTGATGAAAAACTTTGTGATTGTAAGCTTTCTTTCATATGTTAAGACTTTGTTAAAACTAGGTAACTATCAGAAACTTATTATATAACAACTACAAAAAACTGTTTTATTCACAAAGTTTATTAAAGCTGAATTCTATTTTTCTTATTAGACTTAGCAAGACAAAAAAGTCAGGTATCCTTTTTTCTTTATGAAATATAGGTTTTCTTTCTTTTTAGCTTCCTTTCGTAATCAATCACTTCGTCACAGGCTCCTTCACCTGTCCCCTTATGTGTCACTTCTCCCAAACTGAGATTCATACAATCGTCGATAGGCACCATGAGTAGCCATCAATTCTTCGTGTGTCCCTTGCTCGACAATCCCCGCCGGACTGACCACAATGATCCGTGTCGCATGACGTATGGTAGCCAAACGGTGGGCGATAATCAAGGTTGTTCGCCCTTTTGCAAGTTGATTTAAGGATTCTTGAATCACTTGTTCTGTCTCGGTATCTAGTGCCGAAGTTGCCTCATCTAATATTAAAATAGGTGGATTCTTTAAAAACATACGGGCAATTGCTACACGTTGCTTTTGACCACCGGATAACTTAACGCCGCGCTCCCCAATAACCGTATCCAAGCCATCAGGTAATTGATTAATGACAAACTCTAAGTGAGCTAGCTTGACTGCGCGCTCTACTTCCGCCTCTGCCGCTTCTAATTTCCCGTATAATATATTTTCTCGTATCGTACCGGGAAATAAAAAGACATCTTGTTGGACGGTACCGATTTGTTCCCGTAGTGATTGCAAGGTAATGTCTTGAATGTCTATGCCATCAATCGTAATTTTTCCACCCGTGCGCTCATAAAAGCGTGGCAGCAAATTACAGACTGTCGTTTTCCCAGAACCACTTTGTCCGACAAAAGCAATCGTTTCTCCTTTTTTGATGGAAAAGGAAACATGGTCTAAGACTGGATGCTGTGGATCATAGGCAAATGATACATTGTCGTAGTGTATATCCCCAGCTAATTTTGTGACAGGTTTCGCGGTTGGTGAGTCTTGAATTGCTGGTTTGCGGTTAAGCTCTTCATTTAAACGTTTGAAGCCGGCAATTCCTTTTGGGTAACTCTCAATCATAATATTGACTTTCTCAATCGGTCGCACAAAGACATTAGACAACAAGATAAAACTCACAAATTGCCCACTAGTCAGCTCACCGCGCAAAGTGTAGTATGACCCAAATACCAATGCAAACAAATTCATTAGGCGAATCAGAAAATAATTATACGCTGAACTGATACCCATCACGCGATAAAACGTGTGTTTGGACTGGCGATACAACTCACTCAGATGATGAAATCGTTGCTTTTCATGCGCTTCATTGGCAAACGATTGTGTTACACGGATGCCACTGACTGATGCTTCAATCCCCGCATTAAATTCACCGAGATTTTCATAAATCTCAGTATTGACAGTCGTCATCTTCTTATTAAAGAAATACATGGAAAATGTAATAAAGGGCACCAGTAGAATCATGGCAATCGCCAAGGAAGCATGCATTCGAAACATTAAGTAAAATGAACCAACCAACGTCATAATTGTTATAAAGACATCTTCGGGCCCATGGTGAGCTACTTCGGATATTTCAAACAAATCCGTCGTCAACCGACTCATCAATTTACCAGTCTTCTGGTTGTCGTAGTACTCAAATGATTGCTTTTGTAGATGAGAAAATAACTTCCGTCGCATGTCTGTCTCGATGTTCACACCTAATGCATGACCGAAATAGACGACAATATATTGCAAGAACGTATTCAAAATATAAAACAATAATAAGCCCAAACAAGCTAGTAAAATATAGCGGAAATTATTATGTGGCATAATATCATCGATCACCACATTCACAGCGACAGGAAATGCTAACTCAAGCGCCCCTGCCAATACAGCACAGCCAAAATCTAATAAAAATAAGCCCTTATAAGGCTTGTAGTACGCAAAAAACTGTTTCATGACACGCAATAAACTCACTCCTTTTCTTTCTCAATGATTATACCTTAACTGAGAATAATCACCACCTTCACTTGCTTGGCGAAAAAAATAAGGTCGTGGCAAAAGCAGATCCATCGGCTTTAAGTAAAAAATCCTCAAAAATTTTAAAATCAATTTTTGGGATTTTTGTACTTATCGCTCGGATCTATGCGCTTTTGTCACACCTCTATTCGTCGCCCATGCTTAATATCAAACGAATATCTTCTTCAGTCATTTGTTGTAGCTGCGCTTCGTTTCCTTGGATTACTTTTTGAAATAATTCTCGTTTTTCATTTTGCAAATCATCCATTCGTTCTTCAATTGTGCCTTCAGAAATCATGCGCCAAATTTCGACCACTTGCTTTTGACCCATCCGATGCGCACGACCTGCTGCTTGCTCTTCAACAGCAGGATTCCACCAAAGATCATAGAGAATCACGGTGTTGGCTCCTGTAAGATTCAGTCCCGTGCCGCCAGCTTTTAAGGAAATCAAGAACACATCAGCTTCACCTTCATTAAAGGCATCGACCATCTCAATTCGATCTTTCGACGGCGTACTACCACGCAAGTAAAAATGACTTAGTCCCATCTCATCTAACTCATTGGCAATCAAGCTCAACATACTTGTAAATTGAGAAAACAATAAGACTCGACGCTTGTTTTCCTTCGCTGCAAGCAATAAATCTTTAACTTGCTCTAACTTACCTGAACCACCTTGATACTCGTCCACAAAAAGTCGTGGGTCGCAACAAATTTGGCGCAAACGGGTCAATCCAGCCAAGATACTGATACGGTTCTTTTTAAAGGTGCTCGAGTCCATCTGACTAATTTCTTCTTGCATTTGCCGCAAGTAGGCTAAGTAGATCGTCTTTTGGTCGGTCGTCAGTGTGCTGTAATAATTCATCTCAATCTTTTCAGGCAAATCACTCAATACCGTCGCTTTGTCTCGACGAAGCACAAACGGCTGAATCATTTGTGCAATCTTTTCGGCTGAAAATTGACGATATACTGCTTTAGCTGGGAAGAATCCTGGCATAATCAATTGGAATAACGACCACAATTCATCCAAGTTGTTCTCAATCGGTGTCCCACTTAATGCGAAACGCTGACGAACAGATAGCGAGCGCAGTGCTTGAGCCGTCTTCGTGCCACTGTTTTTCACCATTTGCGCTTCATCTAAAATCAAATACTCTAATGCAAGCGCCTGATACTGGTCTATATCTTGACGCAGACTAGCGTAAGAAGTGATGTAAATATCTGCTTTTTGCTGCAACAACGCTTCACGTTCTTCTTTGGTGCCATTCACTACGACTGCATTCAAACTTGGTGCAAACTTACGAATTTCTTGCAACCAATTGTACGTCAAGCTGGCAGGTGCGACAATTAATGCTTGTAAAGATTCGTTTGCTTGCTTTTCCGATAATAAGTAACAAATCGCCTGCAATGTTTTACCAAGTCCCATTTCATCGGCCAAAATCCCGCCAAATTGATAGGAACTTAACATTTTTAGCCAACGATAGCCGGCCACCTGATAATCGCGCAACTGCGCATTTATGCCTTGAGGTAACTCGACCGCAAATAACTCTGGATGGACCAGATTTTGCGTCATTTGCGTAAAGTCATCACTGTATGAGACGTTCGTGCCCAATACTTGCTGGACATGGATACTTTGATTTTTCGGTAGCTGAACGACCCCATTCTCTAGCTGAAAGCCCGCGCGCAATTGGGCAAGGACTTGTGCCGTTTGTTGGAATGCTTCTGTTTCTAACGATACGACTTGACCACTTTCCAACGTATAAAACTGATCGTGCTTCATCAGACTGCGTAACATCGCATCAATTTCATGATCTTGAATCCCGGTCACATCAAAACGAATCGACAACCACGAAGACTCTTCATCCACCAAGACATCCGGCGCTAAAAACTTGCCATCCAAATACAATTCACGCAACTTTTGACCAATCTTCACTGTCCCCATTTGGCGTAATTTCGGAATATCCACTCGGAAAAAGTGATACAATGCCTCACCTGTCGGAATGGGTCTTTGCCAACTCGTTTCATCTTTTTCAAAGCCTAGTGTAGCCAAAAGTGTTAACACAGCTTGCTCATTTTCTAAGTCACGCAAGACTTGTTGCGTACGTATTGGTTTGACAGATTCTTTGTCATCGGTTGAAAAGATCGAGTCGCCATATTGAAAGTGCACTTTTGTATCGATCATGCCGCGTCGTTTGCGCAAATAAAACGTCACCTGTAATGCTTCTTCCGTCACCAATTCTTGGACTTCTTGAGCCACAGTCACTTGACCAACCGTCCGTAAGACGGGGACAACTTGGCGAAAGAGACTTGAGAAATGCTCACGATCAAATGATACTTCCGGCTCTGGCAATCGTTTGATTAATTGTTCAATCGTAGTATAGGCAGTCAGTTGTTCATCAGATAGCCGATAGAGATGCCCATCTTTAAGCGCCCAGTGATAATAACGATAGACTTTATCAAACGCATCTGCTACATCTAAGACTGCTTTATCCCCTTGCTTTTTGATAAAATACAATAATGGTGCCTCGTGAAACTCAGCCGTCATAGTGGTCCACTCAGACGGTCCGCTAAATTGAAAAGGGACCGTCTGTAACGTAGCAAGGACACTTTCTGCTTGTTCTACCGGTAATAGCAAATACTTTTTGTCTAATTTCCCTTTTACTTGCAAACCTTGTTGGCCAAGTAGTTGTTGAGTTTGCGCAATCGCTTGTAAACAATCAAGTAACGCAACCGTCTTTGAATCAAAGGCTTGCTTAGCTAATAAGAATGTATGTTTTTTATTGGCTACATATTTCTTCTCTTCACTCACCATTTGCAAAAATTTATAAATATTTTTCACAACATATTTGCGCTCTTCTAGTAGCCCTACTTTAATCGAAATCCCCAAAACATCCATATCATCGTGGTAAGGGTTCGTAGGCAATGACTCAAGTAAGACTTCTATCCCTAGTTTCGGTGCCAAGACTGGTTTTGTCCGCTCGTGAAGATTTTTTAACCCATTCGCAAATAAATCGACTGGTGAAAAAACGCGAGGAGCCGTAGTATCGTCCTTTGGCAACTGCCGAGTCTTGCCCTGCTGGCGCAAGTATAGCTCAGCCGCTACCGTATGCTTGCAGTATTTATGTTCTTCCCAGTACGGACACTGGCAAAAATCTTCTTCTTTAGCTGTCGCATCAAGTTCTACTTGATATAATTCACTCCCCAAAACTTCTGCATGCCAGACTTGCTGCGCGGGATCAGGTGTGATAGAAAGAACCCGGCCACTTTCTAAATAGGCCCTTCCTTTACCGATGATGCGTTCTGGAATACTCCATTTCATAAAGATGTAGCTCCTCCCGTAAAAATGATTCTTTCTCTATTATACCACCAAGCAAGACAAATACAGAAAAACTTACTTATAAATGACAAGAAAAAAACAGGTCGGGCATTTTCGCACCTTCCTGCTTTCTTTGTTACTTATTTTTCTTCAATTTTGTAAACAAAATCGGGATTTGCTGCTTGATCGATTGCTGTGAATGCGGTTTGGATTCGTCGCTCGACTTCAAGCATGCCGGCATCATTCATTTTGGGAATATCACTAATATCAATCGGCTCACCAAAGCGAACAATGACGCGTTTGCGCTTAAACAACTCTTTGAGCGTCAATGGTCCTTGGTAGACACATGGCACCACGCGGACTTTCGCCATCTTTGCAATCAAGGCCATGCCTCCTTTTAGATCCGTCGAGTGCCGGGTCCCACTTGGAAACATAATCAAGCTCAGATCCGTGTTCTTTAAAATTTTGACAGGTGTCTTGATTGCACTTGGCCCAGGATTTTCGCGATCCACAGGAAAGGCATTCGCATGACGCAAAATAAAAGACAATACTGGATTTTTAAAGAGCTCTTTTTTCGCCATAAACGCAAATTTTTTCGGTCGTGCTGCCACAGCTAAGTACAACGGATCCCACCACGTGCGGTGAGGAGCAACCAAAATATAATTTTCATCTTGCGGAAGTGCTTGGCGATTTTGATAGCGGGCGTTGCCGTTAATAACAAACAAAATCACGCGCACCAACCCGCGCATAAACGTAAAAAACATCGTGTCGTTCCTTTCTCTCTTTTAACAGTAGTATGCAAGAAAAGGACTTGATTGACAAGTCTTTTTCTCAGTTGCTTCTTTGAAAAAACAAGGTATAATGTTGAACGTAGTCTTCGGAGGTGAAAAAATGGTTCAATTATATGCGAATGAACGTATTGATCAACTATATGCAGATGATATTAAAATTATTCAAAGCAAGGAAGTTTTTTCCTTTTCATTAGATGCGGTTTTGCTAGCCAATTTCCCGCGCATTCCTAAAAAAGGACGGGTCGTCGACTTATGTGCGGGCAACGGCGCAGTCGGCTTATTTATTAGCCGAAAAACCAATGCCGAAATCATCCAAATCGAATTACAAGAACGCCTAGCTGATATGGCGCAACGTAGCATTCAACTTAACGACTTAGCCAATCAAATGAAGATTTATACGGCCGATTTAAAAGATAGCTTAGCCTTTGTTGCCCCGGACTCGGTCGACTTATTGGTCTGCAATCCGCCTTATTTTCCTCATCAGCCACAGAGCGTCAAAAATCCCAATCCTTACTTGGCGATTGCTCGACATGAAATCCATACAAACTTAGAAGAAATCGTTGCAATGAGTAGCAAATTACTCAAAACTAACGGCCGCTTGGCATTGGTCCATCGTCCAGATCGCTTTTTAACGATACTAGATGCGATGCGTCGCCAACGCCTTGTACCTAAGCGCGTCCAGTTCGTCTATCCCAAAAACGGCAAAGACGCAAACATCTTACTCATCGAAGCCATTAAAGATGGAAAAGAAGAAGGCTTTAAAGTCAATCCGCCGCTCTTTACCTATGATGAAGACCAGGCCTATACGCCAGAGATTCGGCAGATGCTTTATGGCAACTAAGCATTATTTCTATGTACTCCTATGTAAGGATGGATCGTACTATGGCGGCTATACGACAGATCCGGATCGCCGCTTAAAGGAACATAATGATGGCATTGGCGCGAAGTATACACGCCTCCAGTCCCGTCGCCCACTGACGATGATCCACACGGAATGCTTCGCCACTCGCAGTGAAGCCACCAAGGCTGAAGCTGCTTTCAAAAAACTAGCCCGTAAGCAAAAAGAACGCTACCTACAAATAAATAAAAAGAGAAAAGAGTAAACGAGCGACTCGTTTACTCTTCTGTTAATTTCCCATCTTGCATACGTAACACGCGATCACATGCTTGAATTAAGCGCGTGTCGTGGGTCACCATTATTGTCGCTTTGTTTTCTTGTTTTGTTGCCTCTGCAAGTAGTTCCACTACTTCAAACGCACGATCAGAGTCCAAGCTAGCAGTCGGTTCATCCGCTAAAATTACAGTCGGCTGATGATACAATGCACGCGCAATCGCGATACGCTGCCGCTCCCCTCCAGACAATTCACTCGGGTATTTGTTTACAAGTCGCTCAACACCTAGTCGCTCCAATAACATCTCTCGTCGGTCGCTTTGTTTTTTCTTAGTAATGTCGTCTACTAATTGAAATTGTTGCTTGACCGTCAAGAATGGTACCAGATTCGACGACTGCAAAATAAAGCCGATTTCATCGAATCGCCGGCGTGCACGTTTCTTTTCTGATTCACTGCTAAAGGACGCACCATTAATCAATACTTCCCCTGTAGATGGCGTCTGCAAGCCACCAATTATTGTTAATAAGGTACTTTTCCCCGATCCAGAAGGGCCGATAATCGCCACAAACTCTCCAGCTTCAACGGCTACGTTCGTCTCTTTTAATGCATCAATGGTCTCATCGCCATCGATGAACTGCTTGGTAATTCCTCGTAATTCAATTGCACTCATCTGCTTCCTCCTAACCGATTGCCTGAATCGGATCAATCGTAACAATCGTCCGCACTGAAAAGGCCGATCCGATTACTGCTGTGACAATCATCAAGATAGCTGATCCTAGTAAAAAATACCAATTATTTTCATAAGGAACCGCCGCTGGTAAAATAAACGACCCACCGACACTAATCACCAAGCCTAAGATAGTACCGACTGTCGCCAAAAGAAACGTCTGGACCATAATGGACTTTGCGATGTATCCATTGGCAATTCCTTGCGCCTTCATAATGCCAAAAATCGTGCGTTTTTGCATCGTCAAGACATAAATAAAAATGCCAATCACGATTGCGGCAATCAGTATCAATGCACCAATCATAAAGCCAAACGTCAAGACTTGCGCACTATATCCTGGTAAATCATTAATAAAATCAGCCACGGACACATTGGCCAATTGGTCGTTATCATAGCTTGTCACCTTCCCGCGATAGACAATAGCATTTATTTTCGCCTCGCCCTCTGGAAAGCTCTGATCATAGCGAATCTTCTCAAAATTGGCCAAAGAAAGATACACTACTGGCGCCACATTAAACTGTGCATTTTTGGTAAAGCCGACGATTTTCACCGTCTGATCACTTCCTGAAAGACTTAACGTATCACCGAGCTTAAAACCATCTTGCTTTAAGGACTCATCGGCCACTACCTCTCCATCTGCAGAAAAAAGCTTTCCTTCTGTAATCTCAGGTCGTAAGAAACTCTCTTTGTCAATCGCAAAAAGACTGACACTCGCCTTCTCATCGCTATCAGCTTTTGAAGCAATAGCGGATAGTTGTGCAAGATAGGTCTTATCCGTTGCTTTGACATTGGCTAACTCTTCTTCAGAAAACGTTGATAGATTCAAGCTATTATCCGAATCTTTCGCCAGCAATAACCCATCTATCCCCCATGTATCGACGGCTGTGCGATTTTGTTGGGCGAGCCCATATGATAGTCCCGTTAAGAAAAATACCAAGAAAGCCACTAAAAAAATAACCCCCGCTACCAATCCATACCGTAATTTCGTATGACGAATCTCATTCCAAGCTAAAAACATGCTTTCACACCCTTACTTTTTTCTTCCCATAGCATAGCATGCAGCGCCTTTCTTCGCTATTGATTAGCCTAACTGAGAATGATTCTCTAAAAAAAGAACCAGCGACTCCGCTGATTCTCATCTTACCTTATCAAAGCAACCTACTTATTTGCTGCCCATTCATTTTGGTTCACAGTAAAGTCTTTACTCATTTTGCCATCTTTTTGTTCGTATACGACTGACTTTTCCGACATCGGCAAGACAACTTTGGTCAAAAAATTATTCGTTTCCGAAAAAAAGCCCAATTGTTTAAAGCCCGCAGCACTCGCTTTCAAATGATATTGAACCCCTATCAACTTGGCTGTAGCATTCTCCTGAAACTCAGGTGTCGTGCGTAAATAATACTGCTGGGCACCCACTTTAAAATATACTGATCCATAAGCATACCCCAGATACTCGATCTCTCGTTCCACTGGTTTTGCTTCATAGATACCTAGTTTTTCGATGCCTGCTATGTTTTGGATATGCGTATAGGCAGTCATCGTCGCTCCATCGTAATATTTATAGCCAATAAATGCCCGTTCACGATCACGAATATTGGGTTGCACATCTGGCATGTATGTATAATACGCACCATAATAGCTATTTCCCACAAGATACACCACTCCACACATAAGTAGCATGCCACCAAAAATAGCTACTGAACGCCATTTATGCGATTTTACATACAATAAAAAAATACATAAAAATAACAAACAAACGACAGCCAATAATAATAGACTCATCACACCCGTGTGATAAAAGAATTCTGCGTGACGCCACTTTTCAGGTGTAAATACCTTTCCAATCAAACCTTTCCCCCCTTATGCTATACAAATGATCCGCAAATAATCCCCAAAAAGCTTGCCAATAAACCTAGCACATACGTACTAATAAAGTACCAACGAAACAGCCGTTTATTTTCTTTTAACAATAAAAATAGTTCAAAATTCATCGTTGAAAATGTGGTATAGCCACCCATAAGACCTGTCCCAAAAAACAGATACATCGTATGGTTCATCTGCATCCCGACAAAAAATCCTAAAATAAATGCTCCAGTCAAATTGATAAGCAAGGTTGCCTTTGGAAAAGGGTGCGGACGTTTCTCAAAGAAGCGATTCATTGCGTAACGACAAGCAGCACCTAAAGCCGAACCAATCCCAACAAGTAAGAGTGTCATTCGCTCACCCTCCTTCTTACAATCACTTCACCTAACCACACAAAAAAGAGCCCTCCAATAATCGACGCAGCCAAATACAGAAATGCTAGTCCGTATGCTTGTTGCTGAACAAGCTGAACAGCATCCAAGGCAAAGGAAGAAAAGGTCGTTAACCCTCCACAAAAACCAGTCCCCACGCCTAATATTAGGCGACCATTTACATCACAATCGACCATGATGTGCTTTACCAACCAACTAAATAAAAAACACCCCAGGTAATTAGCAACCAACGTCCCGATTGGAAAAAGGTCAATCTTCGGTAATTCAATCCCTAGCCAATAACGCAAAATGCCACCAAAAAAAGCAAAAAAAGCGACAACAACATAATTCATACCAATTTCTCCTAAAAAAAGACTGAGAAAATCCGCTCTCAGCCTTTTTGATTTTAATTATTTGTTGGCACGTTTTACATAGGTGCCTTCTGTCGTATTGATTTCAAGCGCTTCGCCCGCTTCAACAAAGTCTGGTACGTTCACAACTAAACCAGTTTCCATTGTAGCTGGTTTACCTGAACCAGTAACAGTCGCACCTTTGATTGATGGTTGTGTTTCTTGTACAGTTAGCACAACCGTTGTTGGTAATTGAATACCAATCACTTCGTCACCGAAAAATTGGATTTTTACTTCCATATTTTCCAAAATATATTTCATTTCTTCTGCAACTGTATCGACTGGGATTTCATATTGATCGTATGTTTCTAAGTCCATAAAGTTTGCTGTGTCGTCCATTGTATACAAATATTGTACTGTTTTTGTATCAATGTGTGCTTTTTCAAACTTTTCTTCAGGTCTAAACGTTGTATCATATGTCGCTCCAGAACGTACATCGCGAAGTTTCATACGCATAACTGTATTCCCTTTTCCTGGTTTGTGGTGACTTGCTTCTAATACTTTGATTAATTTACCATCTTGAACAAATGTCATACCAGCTCTTAAATCACTTGCTGTAATCATGTTTAAACGTCTCCTTTATATAAAAATAGTCCTTGTCCATTGTAACAAAAACGAACAAATTAAGCTAGTATTCTCAGCTCTTTACTAAAAGAGGTTGTGGAAAAAGCGTTTTGCTCCGAGCAATAAGACAGAAATCTCGAAAATTGTTCCTTAAATTTTTGAGGATTTTTGTCTTATTGCAACGAGAGCTGCTTTTGACACACCGTTTAAAATGAAGGAATTAACGTATCACTATGATCTTTTTCTAAAAACTCTTTTACTTCATCGCTTGTCATCGCTTTTTTCAATGCTTTAATTTTAGCAGAGTCTTGGTTGTCTTCACGAGCAACTACTTGAATAGAAAAGCGTGTATCGATTGTTTTTTCTAATAACAAAGCATCACTTGGTTTTAAACCGATTTTGGCGATGTATGTCGGATAGTTGTAGACCATCGATACATTTGGTTCACTATAGGCTTCCGCCAAATTCAGTAAATCGACAGATAAAAAGCCAAAGTTTTTAGGATTTTCCGTAATATCTTTGACTGTCCCATCTGTACCGACACCATCTTTTAAAGTAATCAAGCCATAATCAGCTAAGATTGCTAACGCACGTCCTTCGTTCGATGCATCACTTGGAATCGCTACTTTGGTTCCAGAAGGGATGTCATCGACTGATTGATAATCTTTTGAATAAAAGCCGACTTTTGCATCATAGATTGGTTGGATAGCGACCAAATTCGAGCCTTTTTCTGAGTTGTATTTTTCCATAAAGGGCTTGTGTTCGGCAAAACTCGCATCTGCTTCTTTGCTCGCTACCATATCATTGTATGCGACATTGTCATTAACTTGAATCAATTGAATGTCCCAGCCATCTTTTTTCGCCACTTCTGCCGCTACTTTTACGACATCGGTCATTGGTGTTGTTTGTGATGCTACTTTAATCACTTTGTCTTCACTATCAGAACTACTGGTTGAGCTTGACTTTGACCCACACGCTGCCAAACTAACTGCCATACCTAGTGTTACAAATCCCAAAACTATTTTTTTCATCGATTCTCCTACTTTCGTTTGTCTAATTTTCTTGCTAATAGATTGCCGATTAATTGAATCAAAAATACTGTGACAATCATCCAAATAATTGCGACATACATAATGCCGTACTCATAGCGTTGATAGCCATAACGAATGGCAAAGTCACCAATCCCTCCACCACCGACGATTCCCATCACCGTCGAATAGCTTACCATACTCACTGTCGTAGTCGTAAAAGCCAGTACAAGCCCACTTCGCGCTTCGACTAATAAAAAATACCACACATATTGCCATCCTTTTACTCCCAGTGAATCAGCCAAAAGTCGAATATCACTCGGGACATCTAGCAATACTTGTTCGACTAAGCGAGCAAAGATGGCCACCGCGACAATACTTAGTGGCACGGCTGCTGGGACTGGGCCAAATGCGAATCCTATCAACCACCGAGTAAATGGAATTAGCGTCACAACGAATAATAAATATGGAAACGACCGAATCAACGTAATCACCAAATTGATCAGCCAATACATACCCGAATGACGCTTACTTAATTGCGGATTAACCAAATATAATCCAATCCCTAATGGCAAACCACCTAGTAAACAGATTGTCAAAGAAATCCCCATCATGACACCTGTTTCTTTTAATGATGTCACAAGCTCTGGCCAATAATATTGAATGGTCTCAACTGTGGTCATTCACTCATCCTCCGTTTCACAAGCGTCAAGTACGATTCTTCGGATTCTCGTAGATTGGTCGGTTGATTCGCAATTTCTCCTAACAGATGACCATCCTCCATCACCAAGACGCGTGTGCAGACTTTCTTGACTGTCTCTAGCTCATGACTGACAAAGACGACGGTCAAATCCCGTTCACGTTGCACGTTTTGCAATAATCGGAGCATTTCTTCGGTATTGGCTTCATCTAGTGAACTGGTCGCTTCATCACATAGTAAGACGCTTGGCTTACGGACAAGCGCTCTAGCGATAGCTACACGCTGCTTTTCTCCACCCGATAAGTCTTTTGGATAGCGTTTGGCTTTGCCAGAAAGTCCCACAAATTGTAACAATTCTTCTACAAGAGCCGGTTGTTTCTCACCGACTAACTTTAAAGGCAACGCGACATTTTGCTCGACGGTCAAATTATGTAATAGATTGTATTGTTGGAAGACCATCGCCACTTCTTGTTTGACTCGTCTCAAGTCCTTATTGTTAAACTGACTGCCCTCTTTGCCCATAAAAGAAATCGTTCCATCAGAAGGCTGTTCCATAAAATGCAGCAAACGCAATAAGGTACTTTTGCCCGAGCCGCTTTTGCCGACGATTCCCAAAAACTCTCCTTTCGCTATATGAAACGAAAGATCCTCAAGGGCGACTGTCTGGCCGTACTGCTTCCCCACTTTAGCTACCTTGTACATAGCGCCCTCCTAATCAAATAATAAATCCAAACACGCTTGCTTGGTGAAATGAAGTATATACTCTTCCAATGGTTGAGTAGCTAAAAATGCTTGCACCGTCTCATAGACAAAAGGTAGACCAATCATCGCCTGCTCCAACTGCTCAATTGGCAATGCGCCAAAGAAGTCACCTGAAAAATGAATGCTCGTAATTTTCCCTGCTTGCGTGGCCATTTTTACATCGACGATCCCGACATTCGGTATCCGCGTACGCATGTGGCGATCAAAATCTGGTGTCTCTCCATAAATCCATTGATCGTTTGCATACTTTTCATCAAACAAGACCTGAATGGCTTGGCGATCTTCCGCTGTCAATAGCAACTGTTTATCTGAAATCTCAGTAAGTTTTGTCACTTGGTACAACTCACATAATAATTGCTCGCGAAATTCTTCAGTAGTGAGTTTTTGCCATTTTGCATCGAGATACGGTCGGACATTGGTGACATTTTTACGGACTGATTGCGTCGCTTTTGACGCTATCTTTTCTTTTGCCACCGTTAGTAATTGATCGAGCACCGACACATCCACATCATACATTAGCGTCCCATGCGAATAGGTACGACCATTTTTGGTATACATCGCATTGCCTGAAAATTTTCGACCTTCGATATACAGATCATTACGCCCACCTGACGTTGCCTGTGTCGCTCCCATGCGATGCAATGCTTCTAAAATCGGCTGCGTCACACCTTGATAGTCACCAAATGTCGTCACATTTTTTTGCGTTACAAAACTAAAACTCATATTACCTAAATCATCATAGACTGCCCCGCCACCAGATGTTCGGCGTGTCAGGACAATTCGATGCGCACGTAAATAGCGAAGATTAATTTCTTCATAGACATTTTGGTTGCGACCAATTATAACACATGGCTCCTGTATATATAACAGAAGAAGAGGTTCATCCACATTGGCATGATCCATTAAATATTCTTCTGTCGCTAAATTCATTCGAATATCCTTGCTTTCCATTAGATGATATCGCATACAATTCCTCCTTTCAAAATAATTTCAGGAATGAAACGACAGCTACCTGTTTCTTTTTCCATATAAAACTGTAACATTTCAAGTAATAGGCTGCAACTTTTTTTCATAAACACATAAAAAAACCAAAAGAAGATTTACTTTACAAAAATCTTCTTTTGGCTTACCTCATGTTACTTAGACATTTGCTGTATCGTGTGACTTTTTATACCAGATAATCGCACCAACCATTAACGCAGCACCGATAGCTAAGAAAGAATAGGTTCCTGTGCCACCAGTTGAAGGAAGGGCACCTTTTTTCACGTCCAAGATTTTTGTTTCATTTTCTTTTGTAATTGCGTAGGTCCCATGACCGTCTTCATTCGTGACTACATAAAAGGCTGTCTCAGGAGTGTCAGGAAGTACATATCTGTCTACCGTTGCCGTTTCAATTAAAGTATAATTTCCTGTCTTCAATCCTGTCACTGATAATTTACCGTCTGCCTGTGATTCAATCGTTGTTTTAGCCCCATCAGTTGTATCTGACAATACACATTCATTTGAAGCATTTAATTTAAAGGATAATAAGTTATCTGATTCATCTTTCACTTCAAACTTCACTCCTGCCAATCCAGCTTTAGAGTTTGCATCTTGTTTAATAAAGTTGTAGCCACCAGTGAAGACTTCAGGTGTTGGTGTATCAGGCTCATTTCCTTTTTTCGTATCTGTATCTACCGAAACCTTATTCACCATACCTTGATCTATAGGTGCTACTGAAGTAACCATCATATTGTATTTAATAACTAATTCCTTCAGCAATGAATCACTATTGTATTTCAAGCTATCTGAAGAAACATGACAAAAAACCTGACGCACTTCAGGTAGATAATAGTTGAAAGTAGTGCTAGAAATAGATCGTTCTAAAAATTGATACAAGTCAGTCTACTCCATTGACAGATAGTAATGGTATTACTTATTTTTTTCTTAACCATGTCAGAAAAGATAAGTAATCAACGGAAGACACAAAATCACTAATCAAAAATTGCTTTTCTTTTGGAATATCATCCAATAAATCAGTCGTTGCGATATAGGCATTAACTGGTAATTTGCATTTATTTTCATCGTTAAATATTTTGAGAGTACTGTCTTCATTGAAATACCCAAGTAACGGAATCATTTGTTGATAAATGTAGTTTATCCTACGAATACCCACGGAAGAATAGACGAATAAATGAACTGTCTTTTTCTTTTGAAATCCCAATAAGTCATCATCTGCTACAAAGTGAAAAACCATCTCATAACGTTTCATTAAGTCGACTCTCACAAATTTTGACGCGCGATAAATAAAATTATCAATACTGTCTATCCGTTCTGGATAAGCAATTCGGTATTTTAGGTCAAAAAACTTCATTCGTAGTGGTAAAGTATTAACATTATAAGGGAAAAACTTAATTTGAAACCCGACACAAGTCGCTAATTTAATAATTGCCTCTTTGGTCGTATTAGACAACTGTTCTTCTGGAAAACTTGCTTCTAAAACAATTCCGATTCTTTCTTCTACTTGCTCACTAACTTGACTCATTACCCTGGTGAATTGCTCAAACAACTCTGAAAGAGGTCGATAGCGATGTCCGTTCTCATCTAGTTTTTGATCATAGCAATGATATAAACAATTAGTCATGCAAACTGTTTGAAAAAAATATACTTCAAATGGGTCATCAGCATATGTATATGATGAAAAATCATAGTTCATAATTTCCTTTATCTCACGTTCCTTACCAAATGAATACAGTACTTCTTCTAGTTCATGTCTTGACCAAAAATAAAATAGCCCTATGTAAGAAAATAAAAAGCTAAACTGAAACTCGTCTTCTGCCTTTATTCGATAGCCATTTCTTACAATAATCGTCATATGAAAACTTTCTAAATCCTCTTTTAAATTAGCAATCAAGCGTGCAAAAGAGGCATCGCTTGTGTTGAGTTTTTTCTTATAAAAATATGCTGCATTGCCTGGATATAAAAATAACAAACGTAGCGTTTCTATTTTCTTCGATCTTGAAATAATTTCTTCAGCTACTTTCGTAAGTGAATAAGAATTGTACAGATCTCCTGATTCATAGTGTTCATTATATAATTCAGTAATCTCTGCTAAATATTGAGATAGTGTGGAATTTGAAATATTTAGATTTTTTGTGACCACATCTCTTGGAAATTCACCCCTATAAACATGCAAGCGCTCTGCCACTTGTAACTTTTTTCTCAAATAACCTTCTAAAAAATGCAACATTCCTTTATCACCTCTATCTCATTGAGTTTTAACATTTATTCAGTAATATTTTCTTTTGTATATAAAATGATAACATTTTCAACGTTATCTGGCTAATAATAACACTTTATATCAAATAAAAACACCAACATTAAATAACGAAATGTATAAAAAAGATTCAAAGCTAGTTCGTGAAATCTAGCTTTGAATCGTGTTTAAATCGCTTTGTTATGTGAGTAATTTCCCAAACCCTTTAAAGTCTCCTAGTGCAAGATAGCCTTTTGTGCCATCCGCTCGTGGTTGCTCGCCCCATACGTAGCCATCTGCAAAATGAATATTTTGAATCACTACTTTGGATTGCTTAGGTAAGAGCGCGATGGTATTACTAGCCACACTTGGTTTTGCTCGTAAATATATAGGATAGTCTAATTGAAATGTACGCACGGTTAATGCCCCCTTTTGCTCTGATTGTATAGGTATTGAACTTCCAAATAATCGTTCAAATGGCACACCGTTTAGACGATTGAGATCGAGTGGACCGTCATAGCCTTTCAGACGACCGTTGGATGTGTATTGATGGAGCTGATAATTTCTCGTGGCGGTCGGAAGTGTTCCTTCGAATGTACCGGTATTTCTTCCATACGTTGGTATCCAGATTGCATCGAAAGGATCTGTATCTAGTTGAAATTGTTGGTACAGGTGATTGGCAATATAGGCTCCTACTTTTTTTGCACCGCATGCTTTAAGTGTCTGTCGATAGACTTCGCAACCTTGGCGCATATTAGCCATTGATTGTTCTTCGACATCTAGCCACCAAAAGACCGGCTGATAGGCATGTGCTCTTTGGTAAAAAGTACGTGCTTCTTCTTTCATTTCTTGAATGGAATGGCCGCGCACCCAAGCATAGACAGCACACGGAATACCCAATGCTTGAAATTGTGCTAAATGCTTTTTGTAGGCGAAATCCTCATAGTTTTTCCCGTATTGGACTCGGACAATGACCCCTTTGACTTGCTTGTCTAGTAGCGGATAGTCAATTTTGACAGGCTCTTGCCACTCTGAGATATCGATAATCATGCTTTTCCTCCTAAAAAGACTGACCACACAGTCTTCGAGTATGCTGTGTGGTCAGCCAAGTGTCTTAGAACAATGGTGTTTCGATTGTTTCGACGTATTTCGCTGAGTTGACTTGCTGATAAAGCGCAATGCCATTTCGCTCAAACAAGTTTAATGCGATTAAGTCTTCGGCTGCTTTGCGTACTTCTTCTTTCGTTAAATCTTCGGCGGCTGTTTGTGGCACCCATGAGTGTTTGCCACCTTCACTATTTAAAAAGACAATCGTTAATTTTTTCATGTTGGTTTTCTCCTTTATGGTTTATTAGTCTTGAATCATTTGGTATTCGATTGTTTGGTATGTGCCAGCTACTTCGGCAGCGCCTTTGGTCAATGATGCCACGATACCGCTTAATGCTAACACCGCTTCATCCGGTTGATCTGCTTTGACATTACTAAATGTTTGTTTGATCGTGCTTTGTGTCTCTAAATCGGTCAATTCTACTCGAATCGTTCCTTTGTTGTGTACTTTCATGTTTTTTCCTCTTTTCATTATTTGATTGGTAAGCCGCGCGCCTTACACCTATATAAACGAAATTTTTTTAGCAAATGTCAAAAGGATTGGAAAAAAAGTTTAAATTTTTCTCGTAGAATTTGACGATAGTACGATTTCATCTGTCTGGAAAGCGGGCGTCCGCCTAATAGAGCAATCAGCCTTTCTTGATCCTTCTCATCCAATTGTGTATAGAATTCTTGAAACGCCAATTGAATTTCTAGTTCATTCAGCGCTTCGAGCTTTGCTGGTACTTCTAGCCCTTCTTTTGCAAGATCCACTAAATTTTCGCATTCTTTTTGTTTCCGCTGAAAATCAATGAGCGACCAATAAAGCTTCTTATAGAGATACGAAAGTGGAAAAGCCTCTTCAAATGATTGAATATCCGTATAATCGACCGCTAATAATACGAGTTGCCAGCGTGCTTCTTGCAAATAATCTTCAAAGTTGGGATGGTGACTGTGTACGCCACACCGATACGTGACTTTACGAATCAGCCCTTCATATTTTTCTACTATTACTGGTGCAATTGTCTCCTTCATCTTTTGACTCCTGTATTCGTATTCCTCGAGGTAAGACCAGTATAGAAAAATAGGAGTTTTCTTTTAGGCGTCAATTTTTATTTATTTGGATAAATTTTATGATTACGCTTTCATTTTGGCGTAAATTATGCTAAAAATGGAAATAGAATATTAAATATGTATTGTGATTTTATCAAAGGAGTGTGTGTCATTGAACCCAGCTTACCCATCATCCGAACTAACGATAGAATGCTTGATTGCGTTTGCTCACTCGTTTATCAATCATTCTGACCTTTCTTCCAGCGAACCAATACGTTCTTTACCCTTTCGGAACAATCCTTTCCTATTATCTGAAGAAATACTTGCATTGTACCCAGTTGAAATAACCTCGCAAATGTATACAATCGTGGTCTATTGTGACAAGTGGCAACTCATGTGTCGATCACCCCTTGACGTTGTTAACGACTGGTTGCGCCAGTTTCAATTTGATTATTCGCGCTTTTGCTTATTATTTGAGGGCTTTGAAAGAATGCAAAAATATTACACCCCAGCTTCTGATTCGAATTACAGCTTAATGCCGATTGGTACCGCTAAAGACAAAAGAACAACATGGATCAATGCCCATCAAATACAAAAAATCCAAGAGTCTAAATACATCACGCGGGTACAGCTACTCAATGGTCTAAGTCTACCCACAATCAAGAAAGAACATTCCTTAAAAAAGAATATTCGTAGCGCCGTCATTACTGCCCATTTTTTAAAAGAGGCAGACTCCTTGTGGTATGGTTTTAAAAACCAACATAAATACTTGCAACCTGAAAAGCTGAATCTCTCCTGTAAATCACTTGCGAGTATCCTCGTCAATCAAGAAGACTTTCTCTTTTCATCAGAAGAAATTACGACATTGCAACAAAAAATTGTAGAACAACGGCAGCAACTCTTACTAAAATGAAAGTTAATTTGCTTTTTCTTCATCTATTATTCAAAATAAAGAAACAAACAGCAAATTTAGAATAAATAACCAAAATTACATTTCAAATAGATTACAATCATAAGTCAAATGGAAAAAAAATGTTCACACTTTCTTTAATCAGTTTATAATAAGCTCAGGCTTAAGTTTATCTTAAGAAAAAAAGGGAGTGAACAATGTAAATGAATAAAAAAATTATTGCAACAGTAGCCGCGACGACTTTAGGAGGCGTTTCACTTCTTATTGAAGATCAAGTCGTAAAAGCTGACGATACAACATCAAGTAATCAGACTGCGACAACCAATAAAGTGACGCACACTGTCAAAGTGGGGGATACCCTAAATAAAATCGCAGCTACTTACCAAACGACAGTCGCGAACCTTGTAAAAACAAATGGCATTTCAAATCCGAATTTAATTATTGTCGGCCAGACATTGACAGTGAGAGGCACTAGTTCTACGACAGCTACCTCTACTTCAGATTCAACTTCTACGACAGATACCACGACAACAGGTACATATACAGTAAAATCCGGTGATACAGTAGCAAAAATTGCGGCAGCATATGGTGTATCCGTAAGTGATATTAAAAGCTGGAATAGCTTAAGTAACGTCAACTTAATTCTTGTCGGCCAAACTTTATCAGTCAAAGGTGCTACAAGTACTGCTACGACGCAACAAACAACGAAAACAACTCAAACAGCAGCAAACTCTACCACGACTGCTACTGCAACTGGTACGTACACAGTAAAATCTGGTGATACACTATCTAAGATTGCGAGTCAGTTAGGGACAACTGTTGCGAACATTCAATCGTTAAATAACTTGAGCAATGTGAATGTCCTTTATGTGAATCAAACATTAAAAGTATCTGGCACTGCGTCAACTGCTACCACATCAACAAGCACCACAACGACAAGTACGGCTACTTCGACAACAACGAAAACAAGCACAACCGCTGCAACATCGACTGCCGCTGCAAAAATAACGACCTCAACAAATGGTCAAACCGTCTATACAGTTCAGTCAGGTGACACGATTGCCAAAATTGCAAACTCGTTTGGCGTATCTGTTTCACAATTGACACAATGGAATAGCTTAGCAAATAGCAATGTCATCTATGTCAATCAAAAATTAGTTGTTGCAAGTACTTCAGCTGCTACGACAACAAGCACAGCAAAAACGATCACTGCCACTGCAAGTAGTACGAATACAACCGCTTCGAACACAACAGCAAAAAGTTCAAGTTCGACAGCAACGACTTCAGCAGATAGCACGTTAAATGCACTAAATGCTTTACGCGCCTCAAAAGGCCTAAATCCAGTAAGTTGGGACGCAAGCTTAGCTGCTGCCGCAACGCAACGTGCCCAACAAATTCTAGCAAGCAATTATACGATTCCAAATAACCACTGGAGTACAGCCGGTGAAGTCTTAGCCTTTTACTATAGCGCTGGAACAGATGTCATTAATGCTTGGTACACTGAGCGTAATATGATTAGTGCTACTGGTACTGGTCACCGTGATTGGGAATTGGATCCATCTACGACCAAAGTTGGTTTTGGTTATGCTGGCCAAGTCATCGTCGGTCGCTCAAATTAATTTATTCTGGCTCTTTGTCAAATGATGTTGGTGAAGAGAAATCTTAGAATTATTGGAGATCAA
>OMJG01000492.1_pt1 | contig 29229 bp, 28 predicted proteins | sample 1646431 | NCBI WGS metagenome assembly OMJG01 (sample SAMN03771674, study PRJEB25209) | food metagenome | isolation source: Cotija cheese | place: Mexico:Jalisco,Michoacan | collected 2011-12-12
TAGAGCATCACCTTGCCAAGGTGAGGGTCGCGGGTTCGAGTCCCGTCATCCGCTCCACTACTCTTTCGCCTATGAGGCGATGCGCGTCAGGACTCGGATGTAGATTGTCCGTGAGTGGCATAGCCTCAGCATCTTTCTCCCCAAAAAGGTCCGTACCCTCGATGTAATAGAGGTTCGGGTCATCGGCGCGATGGGACATGACTTCTTTCAGCGCTTCCCGCACTGTCTGTAGCGTCAGCCGACCGTTCGCTGTATCCCCCTGCGTGCCGGTGGCAATGAACCGCTGCCTTCCCGTCACAAAAGTCTCAGGATCGAACGCTCCTGGGCCAGGTGTATCCTCGTGGATCCCGCAGTACAGGGGCGATGACAAAACGATCGGAGTCTCCGGATGTCCATCCCGGATCGTATCGAGGAATCCGTGAACAGCAGGCACAAATACCCGATGCTTCATTCCATCGAGGTTCACAACATTGATCCCGAAGTTCAGGCTGATGACATCGGCTCTAAGATCTCGAATTGTCCGCGCCATGAACTGATCGACGAAGCAGCTTCCACCGAAGCCGAGGTTCGTGACGTCATAGCCCATCCGGCGCGCGACCATACCAAGCCATGTCTCACTCGGCTCCGTAGCGTTCGAACCCTGACTGATCGAACTGCCGTGATGAATCCACATTGGCCTCTTGCGTTCGTCAGGCACGACTGGTGCGTCGGACTGCAATTCGATGAGCTCGAGGGGTTCATTATGAGGCAGCCAGATCTCGATAGTTTTCTTGCCAGCTGGAAGATCGTTGACAGCTAAGATGTGGTCGCTGCCTAGAATGAGTCTGGACTCACCGGTCTGAAGGTTCGTTTCAACGTTGTCTCCGCCGCTGAGGACCTGCTGCTTAACGAGTTCGCCATCCACGTATACGTCAAGGACACCACGCGGCCTTTCCACACCTTGATAAGTGAAGTAGCGAGGGTGAGAGATCAACTTGAGCTGAGTTGCTGAGGTTGTCACAATGACCCGTCCACCCGCAGGCTGGACCTCATTGTGATCTAGCTGGGAGTCTGAAAACTGTTCGCGTACCCAACGCGGCAGCCGGTGTGGGCGAAGTCCGCGTTCTGTCGGCTCCAGCTCAAGAATGCCGTGAACCAGAGAATCGGAAAGTGGTGTTGTTATCAAAGCTGATGTGACAGTCATTAGTCTCGTGCGTATTTCCTAGCGAAGTTTCTCAGGAGCGAGTGAGAAGGCCCAACATTCACACCCTGAAGCACAGCCAGAGTTTGCGCGGCCTCCCCACTTGGATAGTAGCCGTGGCCGTCATAGGCCATCACGCGCTGAGCGAGAGCGTGCTGATCCAGCTCCGGGTGGAACTGGGTAGCGTACATGTTCTTCCCAACCCGAAACATCTGGACCGGGCACGGGCCGGACGTTGCGAGCAGCGTTGCTGTTTCTGGAAAATCGCGAATCGCCTCGGTATGGCCCACGTAAGCGTGGAAAGTGTCTGGTAAATCCTGCGCCACCGGATCGGCGCGGCCGGCATTGGTCAGTGAAATCGCGGGCGCCGATACGGTCTCTCCGAACGTTGTATCCACCGTTCCGCCCTGATGGAGGCCGAGGGTTGCAACCCCGTAACATGCGCCAAAGAAGGGAAAGTCCCGCGGCACCAACGAGTCGAGCAAGCCAGCCATTTCGCGTTCCACTCGGTGCTGGAGTGCGGACTTTTCTTCAGAAGGCATGGAAGCGTTGAACGGGCTACCGCCCACGAGGATCCCGGAAATCGCATCCAGATCAAGTTCGGGCAGCGGTTGCAGATCCACCCGAACGTGCCGAAGTTGATCCTGAATAAGCCCACAGTGCTTGAGGAACGAAAGGTACTCTGCCCGCGCCAGTTGTGGCTCGGGACGCGAAGAGATGAGGACGAATGGCTTCACCCTCGCATTATAAATGGTGGGGTGGGTGGATGGGGGACGAGGAATCGTCGTCGGTATAAAAAGCCGAGTAGGATATACCCGGTACGTGCCCTCGTATGTGCGTACAACACCTAGATAAAGGAGACCACGTGAACGTCATCATCGACGGGATGTCCACCCCGATCAATGAGCAGACCACCGGCATCGAGTTTTACCAGAAGCAGCGTGAGATCGTGGCGTTGCGAGTGAATGGGGAGCTCAAGGATCTGGATACGGATCTGGCAGCGTTGCCGGAGGGCACGCAGGTTGAGGGCGTGAACATCTCCTCGGACGACGGCCTGAACATTCTGCGGCACTCAGCCACTCACGTGCTGGCCCAGGCGGTTCAGGACACTTTCCCGGATGTGAACCTAGGGATTGGCCCGTTCATTACGGACGGCTTCTACTACGATTTCGGCAATATCGATGCCGTGACCCCAGAACTCCTTAAGGACCTCCAGAAGAAGATGCAGCGCATCGTCAAGGAAGGACAGACCTTCCGCCGCCGTGTAGTGAGCGAGGAAGAGGCACGTGTTGAGCTAGCGGATCAGCCCTACAAGTTGGAGCTGGTGACCACCAAGGGCTCGGACGCCGATGGCGCCTCTGTTGAGGTTGGCCACGGCGAACTGACCATCTATGACAACGTCCGCCGAAACGGAGATGTGGCATGGAAGGATCTGTGCCGCGGCCCGCATCTGCCCACAACGAAGCTGATTGGCAATGGTTTCGCGCTAACGAAGTCCTCGGCCGCCTACTGGAAGGGCGACCAGAACAATGACGGCCTCCAGCGCATTTATGGCACAGCGTGGCCCACGAAGGACGCGCTAGTGGCCTACCAGGAGCGAATCAAGGAGGCCGAGCGTCGCGACCACCGCAAGCTGGGGGCGGAGTTGGACCTGTTCTCCTTCCCTGAGGAGGTAGGCCCGGGCCTCGCGCTGTTCCATCCCAAGGGCGGGATGCTGCGCCACAACGTCGAAGAGTTCATTATCAATGAGCACATGAAACGCGGCTTCGAGATCGTTTACACCCCTGAGATTACCAAGGGTGGGCTCTTCCACACCTCCGGGCACCTCCCGCACTATGCGGACACGATGTTTCCGCCGCTTGTTGCGGACGAGGAGCGCGATGCCGAGGGTAACGTCACCAAGGCGGGGCAGGATTACTACCTCAAGGCCATGAACTGTCCGATGCAGAACCTCATTTACCGCTCGCGTGGACGCTCCTACCGCGATCTGCCGCTCAAGCTGTTCGAGATGGGCCATGATTACCGTTACGAGAAGTCCGGGGTGGTTGCCGGGCTGACCCGTATGCGCGGATTCACTCAGGATGATTCGCACATCTACTGCACGCCCGATCAGGCACCGCAGGTGATCAAGGAGCTGCTGGGCTTCTTCGATGATGTGCTATCCGCCTTCGGGCTTTCGGACTTCTACCTTGAGCTGTCCACTCGCGATACCGAGAAGAATCAGGATAAGTTCATCGGCTCGGAAGAGGATTGGGCTGAAGCAACGCGCGTGCTTCAGGAAGTGTGCGAATCCACCGGGTTGGACCTAGTGGCGGACCCGGGCGGGGCCGCCTTCTACGGACCCAAGGTGTCCGTCCAGGCAAAGGACGCTCTGGGCCGTACTTGGCAGATGTCCACCGTCCAGTATGACTTCAACCAGCCCGAGCGCTTTGGGTTGGAGTACACAGCGCCGGACGGCTCGCGCCAGCGGCCCGTCATGATCCATTCGGCAAAACTGGGTTCGGTGGAGCGCTTCATCGGGGTTCTCACCGAGCATTACGCTGGGGCTTTCCCAGCGTGGCTGGCCCCGGTGCAGGCGCGCCTCATTCCTGTGGCCGAAGCGTTCGACGATTACGTGGACAACGTTGCTTCGAAGCTCCGGGCACACGGAATTCGTGTGGAGGTTGATCACTCGGACGATCGGTTCGGTAAGAAGATCCGCAACGCTTCCAAGGAGAAGATCCCCTTCACGCTGATCGCCGGTGGCGAGGACGTTGAATCCGGAGCCGTCTCCTTCCGTTACCGCCACGGACATCAGGAGAATGGGATCGCCGTGGATCAGGCTGTCGAGCACATTCTGGACGTCGTGGCCCGGCGGGTTAACGATGTTGAGGGAGAGCGTTTGGTATGAAGCTGGACAGTGCCGAGAGCCACCCGGGAGACCCGGACGGATTTCAACGGTTGTGGACCCCGCACCGCGCCGCTTATGTGAGTGGGCATGAGAAGCCCACTAACGAGGATTCTTCCAAGTGTCCGTTTTGTAAGGCTCCCGATGGAAACGACGACGACGGATTGATCATCGCCCGCGGGCGCACATGTTTCGCTTTGCTGAATCTGTACCCGTACAACTCGGGGCACGTCTTGGTATGCACCTATCGGCACGTCTCCCTCTACCCGGACCTTACCGACGAGGAGCGTACGGAGATGGGTGAGATGACGGCACGTGCCATGAAGGTTCTGGACGCTGCCATGCATCCACAGGGCTTTAATTTGGGCATGAATCAGGGAGCAGTTGCCGGGGCCGGGATCGCCGCTCACATCCACCAGCACATAGTGCCGCGATGGGGTGGCGATGCCAACTTCTTCCCGATCATCGCCCAGGTGAAGGCCGTTCCGGCCATTTTGGGGGAGACGCGCGATCAGCTTGCCTCCATGTGGGAAGAGCTATACGGCTAGAAGGTAGCTAGTGCCGCCCCGAGTGGGGCAATGTTTGCTTCGGAGGGGACCAGACGTATACGTTCGGCTAGGCCCATCTGAGAGAGAAACTGCGATTGGTTTGCCTGCCGCTCTAGTTCGGAGCGTAGGGCGTCAAGGAGCGGACCTCCTACCTCTGTGACTCCTCCAGCGATCAGGACTTCGGCAACGTCGAGGGTAAGAACTAACAGGGTCACAGCGTGAGCAACTGCCCCGATCCACGTGGAGAGGGCGGTTTGGGCGGCAGGATCGCCATTCTGAGCTGCGGCCAGCAGGTGGGTGGCGGGGTGCTTGCCGCCCTGGGGCCACAGGCGCGAAAGCGCTTGGCCGGAAGCGTACAGCTCAAGGCAGCCGCGTTGTCCGCAGGGACACTCGAGCCCGCTCGGAATGTAGGGGATATGCCCGATTTCTCCAGCGCTACCTAGAAGACCGGTGCGGGGGCGGCCATCAAGTATGAGACCGGCCGCCAGTCCGGTGCCCAGTGAAATCAGTGCTACATCGTTGCTAGAGCCAAGGTAGTGTGCGGCACCAATGGTTGCGGCGGTTACGTCATTGGAGAGCCGGGTGGGTATGCCTGTTGCTTCAGTGATGGCTCGGGCCAATGGAACGTCGCCCGAATCGAGGCCCACATTCACGCCGTGAGAGACCGTTCCTCGGTCCGTATCTACGATCCCGGGAATGCCAATACCGATGGCTTCAATGGTGTGCCCTGCTAGCTCCGGGGCCGCGGCAAGCTCGATCACTAGCCCACTTACGGTTGCCGTGAGGCCGTCTAAACCATCCGTATTGGTGTAGCTGTGAGCTTGGGCCAACGGGCCATCGCCCCCGTACGCCACCGCGAGCGCCTTCGTGCCGCCGATGTCTATGCCAATTCGGACGTTCATTCCTTCACCGCCCCTGACACTAGCCCGGAGGTCATCTTGTTCTGTACGAACAAGAAGAAAATCACTACTGGGATGGCGATGATCGTGGAGGCCGCCATCACCTGAGCCCAGTCCAAGCCGCGGTTTGCCGAGGCGTTGAGGAACTCACGTAGCCATAGGGGAAGGGTATGCGCGGGGCCCGCAGGCAGTGCCACGAGGGCCACGGTGAATTCGTTCCATGCCTGTAGGAAGGCGTAAACGCCCGACGCCACAAGGCCCGGCGCCAGCAAGGGGAAAGTGATCCTGAGGAACGCTTGGGTGCGCGAGAGGCCATCCACCATAGCTGCCTCCTCAAGCTCAAGGGGAACTCCGGCCACAAATCCCCGCAGCATCCAAATGGTAAATGGAATGATGGCCGCCGAATAGAGCACGGTGACGCCCAGAACGGAATTTAATCCGAGGGCGGGAACGCTTTCTCCCAGCGTGGAGAGCATCTTGTACTGGGCAATGAACAGACCTTCCGCGGGCAGCATCTGGATGATCAGGATGGCCAAAATGAAGGACTTCCTGCCGCGGAACCGGAATCGACTCACCGCCAAGGCTGCAAGGAATGCGAAGATCAGAACGATGGCCACCGTGAGCAGGGTGATCATGAGGCTCATTTTGAGGGCCGGTAGGAACCCTGGATCAGTGATGGCGCGCTTGAAGTTGACGAGCGTGGTGTTTGTAGGCAGGAACGAGGGAGGAACCTGACGAAGCCGCGCGTTCGGGGTGAGCGCCGAGAGGATCATCCAGTAGACGGGGAAGGCCCATCCCAGTGCAACTACGATGCCCAAGAGATCGAAGGCGATCTTGCCTGGGCGGATATGGCGTCGGGTGGTGCGCAGTGGAGTGACGGTCACTGTTCGTCCTCCTTCAAGAGTGAGCGGACATAGGGCCAGCTGATGATGATCGTCAGAGTTAGGACAAAGAGCGAGACTGCAGAGGCTCCTGCGAAGTCGTGACTTCCCATGCCGAGCTCATAAATGAAGTTGCCGAGCAAGTTGGTTTCGGAGACGGGCGCCCCGGCATCTTGGAGTAGGCGGATCTGCGCGAACACTCGCAAGTCCCATATGAGCTGGAGCAGAAGCACGATTGACAAGACGGGCCGAACCATAGGCATAAGGATGTAGCGGATTTGTTGGGTGCGTGATGCGCCGTCGATTTCCGCCGCCTCGATAACGTCAGTGGAGATCTGGGTGAGGCCAGCAAACAGTGACAGGGCAACAAAGGGAACTGACATCCATATGATGATGAGGCTGGCCACGATGAAGAAGGTCATCGGGTGCGAGAGCCACGCGAACTTTTCGAAGCTAGATAGGCCAAGGGAGGTCAGGAGCCAGTTCACAACGCCCGTTCGGTAGTCAAACAGCCAGCGGAACACGGTCACGGCCGCAACCATGGGCATTGCCCACGCCAATAGAAGTGCAATCTGAATGACGATGCGGATGCCCCCATGAACGGCCCGCATGAGCAGGGCAATCATCAGGCCAATGAATACCGTGACAAACGCGTTGAAGAAGCAGAAAAGGAGTGAACGGACAACCACGGACCACAGGCGATCATCGGTAAAGATCCGAATGTAGTTGTCCAGTCCGGCAAATGTTGGGGGAGCGCCGAACTGCTGCTCCAGCCCAAAATGCTGGAACGAGGTGATGATCTGCCACAGAACTGGGTAACCCAGCCCGGCAACGAGGATCACGAGGGAACCGGCAAGCAGAAGGCTTGCGGCCCGATTAGTTTTCTTGCGGCGTTTGGTGTGTGCCATGGCGAGTCCGATTCGATGGTGGGGCGGCTCTGCCGCCCCACCATGTGATGAGATTAGTTTCCGTTGAGCATAGGTGTGAGCTTAGCGTCGTACTCCGTTGCCAGAGCCTCGACGTCTCCACCGTCAGCAATCTTCTGGAAGAGCTCCTCGTAAACAAACGCTCCCTCAATGGCGGCCCAGCCCGGTGCGGCGGGCGTTAGCTTTGATGCTTCGGCAGTCTCGATCATGGTGGTGGCGAATTTATCGTCTCCAAGGGAATCGACGTACTCAGAATTGGCTGGCCCCAGCCCATTCTCACCGAGCATCGTCTGGTATTCCTCGGAGAAGATGATCTTTAGCAGATTCTCAGCCAGCTCGGGATTCTGGGACTTCGCCGAAATTGCGATATTGGAGCCTCCCGCGAACACGGGGGCAACGCCACCGTCCACTCCGGGCAGAGCAAAGATATCGTACTTGGATTCGTCGGCCATGCCGTCACGAACTTCTTCGCCATCCTCGTTTGTAGTGAGATCACCAATGGACCAGCGGGCCCAACCTGGAGCCATCATGGAGGTGGCTTCAGGAGCAGCCCCGTCAGTGCCGTCATTGACGAAATCCCAGTAGGCAACGTCGCGTTCTGTTGTGGGCAGCTTCGATGAGCTTGTGACGAGCTCCTGCCACATTTCCAGGCCCTCGATGGTCTTGGGATCGGACAGTGTAGACGTCCACTCCGTGCCGTCCACCGTAGCTAGCTCGCCATCGTTCGCAAATACCCATGAGATTCCGTTACGCCAATCTTGGCCACCCATCGCGAATCCCGACTGATCATCGGTAGTGAGCTCCTTGGCGGCATCCGTGAATTCCGCGAGAGTTGTGGGCACATCTACCCCAGCTTCGTCCCAAATATCGGCGCGGTAAAACACATAGCGTGAACCGAAATAGTAGGGCAGCGCGTATTGCGTTCCGTCAACAGTTCCCACATCCACGAAGGACTGGAGGAGGTTGTCTCCGCCCAGCTCCTCATAGATCGGGCTGAGATCACGGAATGCGCCAACGGTGGTGAAGGTGGGAGCCTGAGTATTTCCAATCTCCACAACGTCGGGTGTGTTCTTTTCATCGGGCAGAGCTGTTGTTAGCTTGGTTACTAGATCGCCCCACGCCTGCTCTTCGATAGTGAGGGTTGCCCCTTCGTTTTGCTCCTCGAACGTCTTGACCAGATAATCGCGGAGTTCGTCGGGGGTGTCGCTACCGGCCAGCCAGAGCGTGATGTTGGCGCCGTCCTGATTTGTTGCGCCGCCGGAATCGTCCGATGTTGTTGAATCGTCCGAGCTACAGGCGGATAGCCCGAGCATTGATGTCGCGGCAATCATTGCCGCGATCTTCTTGTGTTTCATGGTTTTCCTTTCAAGGATGCGCTGCTTTGCGCCGTGGTGGATGGAGGAATCGATGGGAAAAGAGTGAGGGAGTTTATGCGATACCAAGCCTCCCCGATAGAACTAGGACGGCGGCGCCCCGAAGGCCGCTATCGTGACCGAGTGTCGATAATCGGACACGGAGCTTCCGATGAGATCTGGGGAGGGTGCGTTCGCGAATTTGATGCTCGCAGGATTCAAGAAGTGGGCCGCGGAGCAAAGCCTCCGGGCCCGAAGCCACAATGTCCGAAACGTTCAGCATGGCAACGATAGGAGCAAGAATTGTGCCCAGCCGTGCCCCGATGGCACCCAGAAGGGTTTCACTGCCTTCGGTCCTCGCATCGCCTGCGGCGGCGTGAAGCGCGGCCTCGCTCATGATGGTCTCGAGGCAGCCGGTACGTCCACATGCGCATAGCCGTGGGGTGCCTAGAGGTGAATCGCCAAGATCCCGGCTGTCCATCGCCGTAACGTGCCCGATCTCCCCAGCAGCGTCCCCTGCACCGAGGAGGAGCGTTCCGCCAGAGACAATCCCGGCTCCCATTCCTTGCCCCACCACGATACTCAGGAGTTCATCGCCTTCAACGCCGCCGAAGGAGTATTCGGCTAAGGCTATGCAATTCGCATCATTAGCTATGTGTACTGCTACACCGAGCTGATCGGAAAGAACTTCGGCCAAGGCCACGTCGTACCAGCCGAGATTGGGTGCTTGTTCGATCACTCCATCCTCACTAATGATTCCGGGGGAGGAGATCCCGAGGCCAAGGATTTGCGAATCTGCCTGAGAAATGAGGCGGCGGCAGAAGGAGAGGAGCGCATCGACGCCCTCGGCGCCCTTGGGGAGGGGATGTTGCTCATCGATACGCTGCCTGATGGTGCCAGAAAGAGTAAGAATGGCACCAGAGATTGATCCGTCGTTCGTGAGATTGACTGCCGGGATACACCAGCGATCATCTGACAGGCCCACGAGAGTGCCGCGTTTGCCCACCTTTCCAGTGCGTTCCTCGCTCCCTAACTCCTGAACGAGCCCTTCGCTCAGGAGTCCGTCCACCAGGGCCGATACTGTGACGCGGGTGAGACCGGTAGACCGGGCTAGATCGGCCCGGGATTCCGGCCCCACCTGAAACAGGTGCTGCAACACGAGTGACCGGTTGTGCGCACGTGCTTGTGTGGGCCGCGCCGTTTCGGTGCGGCGAAGATTCTGTGTCCCCATGTATGTTAGTTAAGCATACTTACAATTACTGTGTCATCTATTACAGTGAAGTTTGTCGATGATTCTTGGAAGGAAGGATGAATGCGATGACGAGCGACGATCTAGGCTTGCTGCCGCGCCCGTGGCAGATGTCGATTACCGGAGAACAGTATCCGTGGCAGGGGGACCGGGATGGAGAGGACGTCGTCGTCATAAAAAATCAGCCCGTTCCCGGACTACTGGCAGGGAGTCCAACTTGGCAGCGCAAGGAGGCCTATCGGTTGGAAATCGTGGCGGGCCGGGCGGAAATCACTGCGGAGGGGGAGCTAGGCGTTGCGAATGCGCGGCGAACCCTGCGCCAGTTACGGACCTCTCGAACCGTCCCGGACCTCGTGATCACGGATCGGCCAGAGTTCGAATGGCGTGGCTTGAGTGTAGATATTGCTCGGCACTTTTTTGGGGTCGAGGACCTTGTGGCAGTCATGGATATCATGGCCGAGTTGGGGCTGAATCGCCTGCATCTGCATCTGAGCGATGATCAGGGTTGGCGAATCGAAATTCCTGCCATCCCGGAATTGACCGAGCGATCCTCGCGCACAAGCGTGGGTGGTGGGCCCGGGGGATTCCTGAGCCAAGAAGATTTGGACTTTCTGGTTGCTCAGGGGGTGCGCCGAGGGATCGCGATCGTGCCGGAGGTTGATGTACCCGGGCACGTGACGGCCGCCTTGCACGCCCTGCCGGGGCTGAACCCCGATGGCGCCCAGCCAGATGTGTACGAAGGAATTGAGGTGGGAATCTCTAGCCTTACCGAAGATCTGCCAGAAACCGAGAGGTTCCTAGAGGGAGTCTTTGGAACGCTGGTTCCGCACGGTCAGGAGGGCGTCCACATAGGCGGGGACGAATGCCTACTAACCCCTCCCGCGGAGTTTAATAGGCTCGTGGCGAGCGCGGCTGGATACGTGCGTGCGGCCGGCCGGCCCGTGATTGCTTGGCAGGAGGCGGCACCCGTGCTTGAGGAGGGCGAGTACCTACAGGTGTGGGATGAGCGTCAGGATCTTTCCGGTGTGGTGGAGGCCGCACGGCGCGGTGTTCGGATTATTGCCTCACCGGCCACGCGTGTCTATCTGGACATGAAATACGCCGACGATGAGCGGCTTGGCCTCACCTGGGCCGGCACTACGACGCTGCGGGAGGCCTACGAGTGGGATCCACGTGCTCTGTTCGAGGGCCTTGATCCGGCGGCAGTCCACGGCGTGGAGGCCTGTATCTTCACTGAAACTATTGAGACGCAGGACGAACTTCTCTATATGCTGATGCCACGTTTGGCGGCGGTGGCCGAGGTTGCTTGGGCGGGTACTGGGATCGGGACTGAAGGACAATGGGAATCTTTCGAAGCCCGTGTTCGGGTCCGCGAGTTGTGGCGCCCACCATCGCCATAGGGTGGCCCCTCGCCGCTAGACTGTAGCGTGGCTGCCCGCAACCGTGCGGGTATGAAGGAAGAGGAACCGAATGCTGAGCCGAACTGGCCGCCCACTCTCACAGGTATTGTTTGGGCCGATCGCTCGCCTGTGCGTCAAGGCGCACATATCCGCCGATGCCATCACGATAGGAGGAACGCTTGCCGGTGTCATTGCTGCGCTAACGCTCCTTCCGTTCGATCATCTGACTGCGGCCGCGTGGACCATCGGCGTACTGGTGATCTTCGATAACCTCGATGGACAGATCGCGCGCCTGACAGGGACCTCTTCAAAGTGGGGAGCCTTTCTCGATTCCACACTGGACCGAGTGTCCGATGGGGCGATCTTCTCCGGCATCTTGATTTGGGCGTACCTGTGGGCGGATCCGAGCTATCAGGACTGGATTCTGGTGGGCACGCTGGGTGCGCTCGTGTTCGGATCGGTGGTTCCGTACGCCCGGGCTCGCGCCGAGGGACTTGGCATGACAGCGAGCGTGGGGCTTGCTGAACGGGCGGATCGGTTGGTTGTTTCGCTTGTATCCGTGTGGTTCGTGGGCATGGAATGGGGAGACTGGATCTTGGCCGTGGCCATGTGGCTCCTGTTCATCGCCGCCGTGATTACCGTGATTCAGCGGATGGTGTTTGTGTACGGCCAAGCGAAAGCGTGATATGGATATCCTTCGAGTATTTGATTTAGCCCAGCGCGCCGTGGATCGCCTGCCAGAGCCGGTAGGACGCGGGCTGTTCAACATCGTTGGGTCGGTTTCCGGAGTGTCCAGCATGGGGGGAGCCCGCCAGCTTCGGAAGAACCAAGCGCGGCTACGCCCGGGAATGAACTGGGTTCAGGCGCGGTTGCTTTCGAGCCGGGCCATGCGCTCCTACATGCGCTACTACTACGAAAGCCTCCGGCTTCATTCGCTATCGCGCGAACAGATCCTCGCCAGAGTGAGCGAGGCCGGCACAGAGCGGGTCCGGGCAGAGCTCGCCGAAGGGCGATCGATTACCGGTGCTCTCACGCACGCTGGAAACTGGGATCTTGCGGGGGCATGGTCCAACATCGCGTTGGCTGAAGTGCACACGATTGCCGAAAAGTTGGATCCCCCGGAGCTTTACGACGGATTCCTCGCCTTCCGTGAGGGCTTGGGGATGACCATCTACCCACTGGTTAAAGGCGGCGGCGCTCTACACAAGCTGGCCCGCGATATGGAAGCCGCACCGATATTCACTCCGGTTCTTGCCGATCGCGATCTCTCCCACACCGGCATCGAAGTGGTGCTCGCAGGCCACACCGTGCGTGTTGCACCTGGACCCGCTCTGTTGGCTCAGCGCACCGGGGTGACGATCTACCCAACGTTTGTACACTACGAGCGCCTGAGCGGTGAGCGTAGGAAGAAAGCCGGTTCATCGTGGGGAATTCGGGTCACGATCCTCGAGGGCGTCCGCGCAGCCACCACCCTCGATTCCACGGCGGAAGAGCGGCGTCAGGATCTTGTCCGCATGAGCCAAGAGTGGATGAGCGCACTCGAGCCCTACCTCAAGGCTCACCTAGAGGACTGGCATATGCTGCAGAAGGTGTTTATTGATGATCTCGATCCGGCGCGGCTTGCGGCTTCGCGCGCCAAGGCGGCTGAGAAGGTGCAGCACCTCGATTCTGAGCAGGAGGGCTAACACATGAGAATTGGTATTGCCTGCCCCTATTCGTGGGACGTGCCCGGCGGCGTCCAGTTTCATATCCGTGATCTTGCGGAGGAGCTAATCAGGCGCGGTCATGACGTCCGGGTGATCACCCCGGCAGAGGACACAACGGACCTACCCGATTACTTCACTTCTACGGGTGCGGCCATACCGATCCGATACAACGGATCAGTGGCGCGCCTATCTTTCGGGCCCCGCGTGAACGCCTGCGTTCGGAAGTGGATTCGGGAGGGCAACTTCGATGTTATCCACGTTCACGAGCCGTTTATCCCGTCCGTTTCGATGCTCGCGCTCATGAGCGCTGAATGCCCGGTGGTTTCCACTTTTCATACCGCGATGGATCGTTCTCTTGCTTTGGAGATCGCGGCGCCTGCGCTGCGGCCCGTACTAGACAAGATCCAGTCGCGGATTGCCGTGTCTCAGGAGGCGCGGCGTACCGCGGTGCAGTATTTGGGCGGAGACGCTTACATCATTCCGAACGGGGTCTACACCCGCACCTTCGAGAAGGCCCCGCAGGACAACCGCTTCACGGGAACTGCCGAACACCCAACTATCGGCTTCTTGGGGCGCATTGATGAGCCGCGGAAAGGCCTTCCCGTTGTGGCGGCCGCCTTCACACAGATTCTCGAGGCCCACCCGGGCGTGCGGCTCTTCGTTGCTGGCCGCGGGGATGAAGCTCAAGCGCGTGAGTTGTTCGGGGAATCGGCGGGTTCCGTCGAATTCCTCGGCGGAGTCAGCGAAGAGGACAAGGAGGCTCTGCTTTCGAGCGTGGATATTTACCTCGCACCGAATACTGGGGGTGAATCCTTCGGAATCATCCTCGTTGAAGCCATGAGCGCCGGAAGTTTCGTTATCAGTTCGGATATTCCGGCGTTCCGCGCCGTCTTGGGCAACGGCGAATTTGGTTCGCATTTTTCGAACGACGACGCCGAATCACTCGCCCAAGCCGTCATCTCCGCATTGGCGGAGCCCGAACACCGGGCCGACGTTGTGGCCAAGGCGCACGAAGAGGCCCACAGATACGACTGGGACACAGTGGCATCTCAGGTATTCGCCGTATACGAGACGGCATATCGGACCGCCCATATGGAGGTACCGGAATGACGTGGTTGTGGTGGCTGCTACTTGGCGTTGGCTTGATTCTCGTGGTTGGCGGTGTGATCACGCTGCGTGCACGCAGGATCGATAACTTGAATCGAAACGTGTTGAAATCGCGGCGCTCGTTGGAACACGCACTGACGGCACGGGGGCAATACGCGCACGATTTCGCCGTGTGCGGCGTGCTTGATATGGCTGGCGCAATTCTACTTACGGATGCGGCGGATTCATGCCTACGGGCCGGGATGGATCCGATCGTCAGCGATGGGCTGGACACGATGGAGAAGGTGAACTACGCGCAGGAGAACTACCCCGATCGTCGCGATCTCGAATCGAATCTGTCCCGCACGCTGCGGCTCACAGTGGATGAAACTGACTCCGAGGGATACAGCGATTACCAACACTCCATCGCGGAGAGGCTTGATAAGGCGCGGCTAGACGTTGTGCTCACGCGCAGCTTCCACAATATTCACGTGGGCCAGGTTCGGCGTGTACGCGGCACGTTACTAGCTCGCCTTTTCCGGCTGGCTGGAACGGCACCCATGCCAGAAACCGTTGATATGGATGATGAACGATGAGTGAGCAGGGGATTCGCGTAGGAGCGCCACACCACGGGCACTACTCCGCGCCTAGGTTTGTTGAACCGGCGAAGCACGGCATCGGCTTTTATATTGCTGTCGTTTCAATCATTGCCGTGGCGGTGGCCGGATTCTTCTACACCCTTCCGCTTATCAGCTTTGAGGGAGCGGGAGTCACGTTCGTCCTTATTCTTTTGGCGCTCGTTCCCGTTGTGCTTATTTTGATCCTTATCAAGTGGATCGATGAGTGGGAACCCGAACCCAAGTGGCTCTACCTAGTGGCGTTCGCATGGGGAGCAGGAATATCCACTCTCCAGTCCATCGTGGGAAACCAGAGGTTCGAGGAAATTGTTGGGGCGCGAACCGATCTTGACGCCTATCAGCAGGCCGCGCTTCCGGTTATCGTAGGCGCTCCGATTGTTGAGGAGGCTTTCAAGGGCATCGGGGTGCTTCTCATCTTCTTCGCATTCCGCAAGAACTTCAACGGCCCTGTTGATGGGATCGTCTACGGCATGCTGATCGGCGTGGGTTTCGCGTTCACAGAGAATATCTTCTACTTCGGACAGTTTTACGATGAGCTAGGTGCCGTATTTCAGGCGCGCGCTATCGAGAATCCTTTCGTTCATCCCCTCGCCACTGCACTGACTGGGATGGGCGCGGGTTTTGCGAGCCAAGGGCGCAGCAGGTTCTCGATCGTCCCAATGTCCATGGTGGGATACGCGGGTGCCGTACTGCTTCATGGATTGCATAACTTTTCGGCAGTTCAGGACATGGGCAGCGCGCAACGCTTGGGCTACCAGCTCCCCATCTATATCGCCACCGTTGCCCTCATCTGCTACCTCAGGGTGCGCGAGCGAAAGATGGTGCTCGGGGTACTGAGTGAGTATGCGCTGGCCGGCTGGATTACCCGGAACGAAATGGCCATGATCCAAACGGTGGCGAATAGGGATTCGGCGGCCACATGGGCCGGCGAAAACCTTGCGCGTGCCGGGGGCAATCAGCAAGACGGTGTTCGTGCCATGCGCAGGTTCCAAGAGGAGCTACTCAATCTAGCGAATGCCCGTGTGAGTGCCTTGCACCGAGGAACCGTCAATGCTCCACGGGTGCGCGCGGAGGAGGCCCGCAGGCTCGAACTGTTGGCCTACCTGCGTGAGGTCTTTACTGGACATGTGCAGCATACGGGTGGACAGAATGCCCCAAGAGTCTAAGAATAGGCAGAATGGGCTGACAAAGAGCCAGCAGGCCGAAGTCAACTCCGAGTGGGTGGCTGATGCTGACGGGATTCTGCACCGTAACGCGGCCCGCGTGATCCTGCTCGATGATTCGGGGAGATCCCTGCTGGTCCGAGGACACGATGTTGGGGATCTCAACCACCAATGGTGGTTCACCGTGGGTGGTGGAGTTGGCCCAGATGAGGTGCCGGTTCGGGGTGCCTGCCGTGAGCTCTTCGAGGAAACCGGACTGTCCTTGGATCCAGATCGGCTGATAGGGCCTGTGCTTAAGCGCCGGGCCACATTCTATTTCGCGCTGGAGACCCGGCGTCAGGATGAGCTGTTCTTCTGTGCGCGCGTTGATAGTGCTGAACGCCGTGCGGCCGGGAAGAATCAGCATCTGACTTCGCTAGAGCTCGATGTGCTTGATGAGTTTCGCTGGTGGGCGCCCGAAGATATTCGAGCTGCTGAAGCGGCTGGCCAGACATTCTATCCACGAGGCATCGCAGATATCATTGAGCGGTTGGATGCCGGGTGGGACGGTTCCTGCCCGGTGTTGCGCGAGGATTAGCGGGTATTCGCCCGTTCCGCGAGGGGAGAAGTGCTCCATACCGGCTCGCGCGGTATGATGTGAGGCGGAATATACGTGAAGAATCAAGGAGAAACCTGTGTCGGGACACTCTAAGTGGGCAACAACCAAGCACAAGAAGGCTGCTATTGATGCCAAGCGCGGCAAGCTATTTGCCCGCCTCATCAAGAATATTGAGGTTGCAGCGCGCACTGGTGGGCCAGATCCAGCAGGTAACCCAACTCTGTATGATGCCGTCCAGAAGGCGAAGAAGAACTCCGTTCCCGCCGATAATATCGATCGCGCGCTCAAGCGTGGTTCGGGCGAAGGTGACGATGGTGTCAGCTACGAAAACATCCAGTACGAAGGGTATGCGGCGGGCGGCGTTGCCGTGCTGATCGAGTGCCTAACGGATAATCGAAATCGCGCGGCCTCTGAAGTTCGGGTTGCATTGACACGTAATGGTGGCCAGCTTGCAGATCCAGGTTCGGTTTCCTACCTGTTCTCACGCCGCGGCGTTGTCGAGGCTCCAAAGGTAGATGACCTGGAGGAAGATGACGTCCTGATGGCCGTACTTGATGCGGGTGCGGACGAGGTTCGTGAAGAAGATGATGTGTTCATTATCGAATCTGAGCCAAACGATGTTGTGGCTGTACGTACCGCTCTTCAGGAAGCCGGGATCGATTACAACTCTGCTGAAGTCGAGTTCGTTCCCTCCATGAAAGTTGAGGTTGACAAGGAGAAGGCGGCAAAGGTCCTCAAGGTGATCGACGCTCTGGACGATTGCGACGATGTTCAGAACGTCTTCTCGAATGTGGATATCCCCGATGCTGTGATGGAAGAGCTGGAAGCAGAGAACTAATTGAGGATCCTGGGCGTAGATCCCGGCCTGACTCGGTGTGGGCTTGGCACCATCGATTCTTATGGCGCGCGCCAAGTTTCGCTTGTAGACGTGCGGGTGGCCCGTTCGCCGGCCGAACTTGCTCCCCATAAGCGCCTGCTCATGATCGCCGATGAGCTTGACGTGGTCCTAGATCAGTTCAAGCCAGACGTTGTGGCGATTGAGCGTGTGTTCGCGAAGGATAACGTTCGCTCCGTCACCGGCGTGGCTCAGGTTGTTGGCATCGTCATGTTGGCGGCCGCGCGTGCGGACCTTCCCGTTGAACTGCACACGCCGCCCGAGGTGAAGGCCGCTGTTTCGGGCAACGGGCGTGCGGAGAAGCAACAGGTGCAGATTATGGTTCAGCGGATTCTTCGCCTGCAGGCACGCCCAAAGCCCGCCGATGCTGCCGATGCTCTGGCCATTGCCATTACTCAAGCATGGCGAGGCGGCCAGCAGTCCTTAATTGCTGAGCCGGACCGCACTCAGCATGGGGGAGCCGGGATGCTCCCGAGGTCCACTGGTTATGATCTGACACCCGCGCAGAAGATGTGGGCGGGTGCAGAACGCATGTCGAGGAGACACGGGGCCGTTGCTCCAACTGAAACGTCAGAGCAATGAGCTAAACTGCAAACAGTTGTTCGAGAGGTGGGGGAATGATTGCGTCGGTTCATGGCACGGTGGCGCACGTGGGTATTGCCCAGGCCGTGATTGAGGTGGGCGGTGTGGGTTTGGCGGTGCTTGCTACTCCCACAACACTGTCCGGACTACGCGAAGGTGCTCCGGCAAGGCTGGCCACCTCGCTCGTGGTTCGCGAAGATTCCCTTACTCTGTTTGGTTTTTCCGATGATGATGAGCGTGATACGTTCAACATTTTGCAAGGCGTTTCCGGCGTTGGGCCCAAGGTGGCATTGAACGTGCTGAGCGTCCATACGCCGGACGCGTTGCGGACGGCCGTAGCGAACAAGGATAGTGCCGCTCTGCAGCGCGTCTCGGGCATTGGCAAGAAGGGTGCCGAGCGCCTCCTGCTCGAGCTTGGCAATAAACTGGGGCCGGCAACCGGTGTGGGCGCTCGGCCAGCGGCACCGGCTAATGCCCTCGAATCTGACGTTGTAGAGGCGCTCGTGGGGTTGGGCTGGCCCGAGCGTGATGCTCACGCAGCCTACGAGAGTGCCGCCGCCACTGAAACTGATGGCAGTGTGGCTGGCCTTCTGCGTTCAAGCCTTCAAATTCTCGGAGCGAGGTGACCATGTCCGAATCGTCCGATCTTGTCATGCCCGATGCGGCAGATTCCGAACGTGCCGCAGAGGCCGCGCTGCGTCCGCGCCATCTGGAGGACTTCGTGGGCCAGCCGGTGGTGCGCGAGCAGCTCTCGTTGGTGTTGGAGGCGGCGATCTCCAGAGGAAATGTTCCCGATCACGTTCTGCTCTCGGGTCCGCCGGGACTGGGTAAAACAACCCTATCGATGATTATCGCCAATGAGGTGGGAGGGTCACTCCGGCTCACGTCGGGACCCGCGATCCAAAAGCCTGGAGACCTAGCCGCCGTACTCTCCTCGCTTCAGGAAGGAGACATCCTTTTTATCGATGAGATCCACCGTTTGGCGCGAACCGCCGAAGAAATGCTCTATCTCGCGATGGAGGACTTCCGCGTAGACGTCATGGTGGGCAAGGGCCCGGGCGCCACCTCGATTCCGCTTCCGCTTCCGCCGTTCACGGTGGTGGGAGCAACAACGCGGGCGGGTTTGCTTCCGGCCCCATTACGTGATCGCTTCGGATTTACGGGTCACCTTGAGTATTACGACGACGACGAGCTCGCCACCATCGTGGTGCGCAACGCTGTGAAACTAGGCGCGGACCTGACTCAGGATGCGGCTAATGAGATTGCCTCGCGTTCCCGCGGTACACCCCGCATCGCCAACCGATTGCTCCGCCGTGTACAGGACTGGGCTCAGGTTAAAGGTAACGGGAAGCTTGATCTTTCTGCTGCTCGGGCTGCGCTGGATGTGTTCGAGGTGGATCAGCGAGGCCTTGATCGTCTGGATCGTGCCGTCCTTGAGGCAGTGTGCGTGCGTTTCGGGGGAGGGCCGGTGGGGCTCACAACTCTTGCGGTCTCGGTTGGGGAAGAACCGGAAACCGTCGAATCGGTGGCAGAGCCTTATTTGGTTCGCGAGGGCTTCCTTGTTCGTACGCCTCGGGGCCGTGCGGCAACTGCCCTGACTTGGCAACATCTGGGGATGGCTCCGCCCGAGCAAAGTGACACCCTGTTCACTTAGTGATCACATAAGGGAGATGCAACGCACGTTTTTTGAGCATCGGTATTCAGCCAAGCTGAGTAGAATGTGGCGGTACATGTCTTGTGAATACTAGGAGTGGCCCGTGGATCCCTCAATCTCAATGATCATCCTTCTTGCACTGATGGTCCTCATGTTTTGGTGGATGTCTCGTTCGTCAAAGAAGATGCGCGAAAAGATGGCGGCAGAGCGCGAAGCTGCTGTAGAGCTAGGAAATAACGTTGTCACCACGGCCGGATTCTTCGGAACCATCGTGGATATTGATGGAGATGCTGTGACACTGCAGAGCCCAAGTGGCGATGAGTCCGTGTGGCTGCGCAGCTCAATCAATGCCGTATCTGATCTTCCTCTTGGCGATGATGAAGATGAAGAGACCGTAGAAGACGCTACAGAGGAATCTGGCACCGGAGATCTCGGAGAAAACAAGTCTGGATCTGCCTGGGAGTAATCACCTCCCAAGGTGCTAGAAAGAAAGCTACATGTCCTCTTCTAATCAGAAGGCGGCCAAGGTAACCCCTTGGCGCCGCCTTGTCTTCCTTATTGTCCTAATCCTTGCTCTGGTTGCCAGCTTGCTTGTTGGCTCGCTGACGGGGAGCAAGTCCCGGTGGCTCCCAGAGTTTGCACTGGACCTCGAGGGCGGAACACAGATCATTCTTACCCCTACCACCACAGATGGTTCGGAGGTTACTCAGAATGACGTCGATCAGGCGATCGAGATCATCCGCCAGCGCGTGGACGCCTCAGGCGTGGCCGAGGCGGAGATTACCTCCCAAGGCGGCAGCAACATAGTGGTGGGCCTACCCGGCACGCCATCGAAAGAAACTCTTGACCTCGTGCGAACCTCCGCGGTACTGAGGATGCGCGCCGTGATTCAGACAGCCGATACGGGCCCCTTGACCCGCGAGACCTACGATCAGATGGTGGCTCAGGCCGAAGGCTCGGACGAAGCTGAGTCGGAGGACACTGACAATTCAGAACCCTTTACGGATGACGAGTTGAAGGCGGCCGCGATGGAGATCGCGGATGCCGACGGTGATGGTGAACTCTCAGCTGAGCCGGCCACTGAGCCCGAGAGTGCTTCTGACGCGGCATGGATAACTGAGCAGGTCACCTATGATGCGTTGACAATCGACTGTGCTGATACAGCGGCGGTAAGCCGCGGCGAGGACGATCCGGACGCGCCTCTGGTCACATGTGAACCCGAAAGCGGCGCTAAGTACATCGTGGGTCCGGCCGAGGTCGAGGGCACCCAGGTCACCTCCGCTACTTCTGGTTTTGATCAGCAACAGAACGAGTGGATCGTTTCCATGGAGTTCAACTCCGAAGGAGCCGATGCATTTGGTGAGGTGACCGGCCGCCTCGCGCAGCTGGAATCACCGCAGAACCAGTTTGCGATTGTGCTGGACGGCCAGGTGATTTCGGCACCACAGAATGAGAACGCGATTACGGACGGCCGTGCGCAGATCAGCGGCCCTGGGCTTAACGCCGAAACAACGAAGACTCTCGCGAATCAGCTGAGCTTCGGATCCCTACCTCTTCACTTCGAAGTACAGTCTGAGGAGCAGATTTCTGCCACGCTCGGATCGGATTCGCTTCAGTCCGGCTTGATCGCGGGACTGATTGGTATGGTCCTCGTGGTGCTCTACCTTCTGTGGCAGTATCACGGGCTCGCGATCGTTGCCTCGGGGTCCGTCCTTCTGGCTACTGCCACCTCCTATCTTCTGGTCTGCCTGCTCTCATGGGTGATGGGATACCGGCTTTCTATGGCTGGCGTTGTAGGCCTCATCATCTCCATTGGAGTGACGGCCGATTCCTTTATCGTGTTCTTCGAGCGTATTCGTGATGAGATCCGTGAAGGGCGCCCGCTGCGATCGGCCGTCCATCACGGGTGGAACCGCGCCAAGCGAACCATCATCGTTGCGGACATGGTGAATCTGGCGTGCGCCGTAGTTCTGTACTTCCTAGCCGTCGGTTCGGTGAGAGGCTTCGCCTTCACGCTGGGCCTCACAACCCTGATCGATCTTGTGATCGTCATGATGTTCACCTATCCCGTCATGGTGCTCCTCACCCGGACGAAGTTCTTTGGTGAGGGTAGGCGGTTCTCCGGCATGGATGCTGCGGCCCTCGGGCGCGAGCCAACATACCGCGGAGCTGGGCGGAGGAAGTCCCGCAGCAAGGAACGTGTGACAGTCCCCGAGACCCCGTCGGCGGATTCTCCGGCACCCGCAGAGGCTTCTCCGGAGGATCTGGGTAACGCCTTTGACGGGGAAGAACATCTCAGCTTGGCCGAAAGGCGAGCACGCGAACGGCGGGCAAAGAGAATAGAAGGGGGCGATCTGTAATGCCTATGTACAGCTTTGCCAACGATCTTTATACCGGCAAGAAGTCCTATGACATTGTGGGTAAGAGGAAGATCTGGCTGTCGATTGCAGCCGTAGCTGTAATTGTTTCGGTTACGCTCCTGCTAACTGTTCGCTTGAACCTTGGTATCGAGTTCACCGGTGGATCGCAATTCACGATCTCGAATACGCAGAATACGGATCAGCAACCCGCCACCGACGTCATGAGCGATCACGGGGTAACCGATGCCGCTCGCGTTGCTCAGGTAGGAGAGCACACGCTGCGTGTCCAGACGGTCAACAACGATGACTTCTCTAACACGGAAACCGAAGAGATCCGTACGGAGCTTGCGAAAGCATACGATGTGGATCCTGCTGACGTCACCTCGACGTATATTGGGCCATCGTGGGGTCAGGACATCCTGAGTAAGGCGCTGAACGGTTTCGTTGTGTTTTTGGTGCTGGTTGGGGTGGGACTATCGCTCTACTTCCGAAGCTGGCGGAATGCCGCCGGGGCAATCATCGCTCTGTTCCACGATCTAATCGTGACTCTGGGCGTATACTGCGCATTCGGGTTCGAGGTAACTCCATCTACTGTGATCGGCCTGCTGACCATTCTCGGTTACTCGCTGTATGACACCGTGGTTGTGTTCGATAAGGTCCGTGAGAACACTGATGAGTTAACGAAGCAATCGGCTTATACCTTTGCTGAGTCAACCAATCTCGCGGTCAATCAGACGCTCATCCGCTCGATCAATACGTCGGTCACCAGCATCCTGCCGGTGGGTTCGATTCTATTCATCGGCGTTTTGCTTCTGGGAGCAGGTACGTTGAGGGATTTGGCCCTCGTGATGTTTATTGGGCTAATCCTGTCCACCATTTCGTCGATCTTCATCGCCTCGCCCATCGCGGTGGCTCTTGCTGAGAGGAGCTCCGCTATCAAAGAGCACACGGCTCAGGTGTTGGCTGCCCGAGATCAGCGCCCAGAAGATGAGGATATTGATCTGCTGAGCGACGGTGTCCCGAGCCACGGGGTTATCCGCCACCCAGGCGTTCGCAAGGCGAACTCCGCCCAACCGAAACGCAAGAAGAGGAGCAAGAAGTGAGCGAAAGCAACCCATTCCCCGAAGACACAGTTTCTCTTGTCCAAGCGAGGCTACGGGAGGTTCAGGACTTTCCCGCTCCGGGTGTCCTGTTCCGAGACATCACGCCGCTGATTGCGGATTCGGAAGGTTTCGGCGCGCTTATCGATATGCTCGCGGACCGTTACCGCGGCAAGGTGGATGCCGTTGCCGGGTTGGAGTCACGCGGATTCATACTGGCGGCACCGCTGGCGATCGCACTTGGCGTTGGCATGGTGACCATCCGTAAGGCCGGGCGGCTGCCCGGACCGGTAGTGGGCGTGGATTACGATCTGGAATATGGATCGGCCCGTATGGAGGTTCAGCCCTTCACCGTTGAGGACGGCCAGAGGGTCCTGATCCTCGACGATGTGTTAGCAACGGGAGGCACCGCAAATGCCGCGTTCAACCTTGTTGAGCAAGCCGGAGGGGTTCCAGTTGGGCTGTGTGTGCTTATCGAGCTGGTTGATTTGGGCGGACGCTCCGCCCTTGACGGCCGCGAGATCGAAGCTATTCTTTCCTATTAGATGAATGAACGGCGGAATTGTTTAGGCAGTTCCGCCGTTCTTTTTAGGTGTGGGGTGTACAGCTCCAGCTACACTATGGTGAAAGATTGGGGGAACAATGAGTGAAACACAACCTCGGGTGCGGTCCCGATTGAATTGGTTGACGGGCCGTAGCGGCCCCCAGTTTCCGCCGATCCTCGAGCCGCTTATGCGCGCGCTCGGTACCGCCAACGTCAACAAGTCCCGCATCATCCACGCCTTCGAGGTAGCGGACGAATGCCATCGTGGCCAGACTAGGAAGTCTGGTGAACCCTACATCACCCATCCGGTTGCCGTGGCAACGATTCTCGCGGAGATAGGGCTGGATGAAGACACGATTGTTGGTGCCCTGCTGCATGACACGGTTGAGGACACTGGCTACTCGCTGCAGGAAGTCCGCCACGAATTTGGCCCCACTGTAGAGCTGCTGGTTGATGGCGTCACCAAACTGGACAAGGTGGAATACGGCGAGGCCGCCCAGGCCGAAACCGTACGAAAGATGGTCATCGCGATGTCCAAGGACATCCGGGTCCTGCTCATCAAGCTGGCTGATCGCCTTCACAACGCCCGCACGTGGAAGTACGTGAGCCAATCGAACGCCTCACGCAAGGCGCGTGAGACTCTCGAAATATACGCGCCGCTAGCCCACCGTCTGGGGATGAACTCCATTAAGTGGGAGCTAGAAGATCTTTCCTTTAAAGCCCTCTACCCGGCCGTCTATACGGAGATTGAGCGCCTAGTTACCGAGCGCACGCCCGAGCGGGAAGCCTACATCGCCCAGATCAAGGAATCTTTAGAGAAGGAGCTCAAGGCCACCCACATTAAGTGCACGATTACCGGGCGGCCAAAGCACTACTACTCGATCTATCAGAAGATGATTCTGCGGGGTAAGGACTTCGAGGATATTTACGATTTGGTGGGCATGCGTGTCCTTGTTGAATCGATTCCCGATTGCTATGCCACCCTCGGCATTACCAACACGATGTTCACACCGATCCAAGGCCGCATCAAGGATTACATTTCCTCTCCGAAGTTCAACCTGTACCAGTCTATTCACACAACCGTGATTGGCCCGGGCGGGCGCTCGCTCGAAGTCCAGATCCGAACGTATGAGATGCACAGGCGCGCTGAATACGGGGTGGCTGCACATTGGCGGTACAAGGAGAACGTCAAGCAGCACACTGAAGAGGTTCCAGAGACTAGCGAGCAGGAGACGCAGCTCAACTGGCTACGCCAACTGGTGGATTGGCAGCGCGAGACGGCCGATCCCACGGAGTTCCTCGATTCGCTGCGCTACGAAATCTCCGGCAATCAGGTGTACGTGTTTACTCCTAAGGGTCAGGTTCAGGAGCTGCCATCCGGTTCAACGCCCGTCGATTTCGCCTATGCAGTACATACGGAAGTTGGCCATCGCACTGTGGGCGCCCGGGTCAATGACAGGCTGGTGACGTTGGATCACCGTCTTGAATCCGGCGACACGGTAGAGATCATCACCGCCAAAGGTGAGGATGCTGGGCCCTCCCAAGGGTGGCTGGACTTTGTTGCTTCCCAGCGTGCGCGCTCGAAGATCAAGGCATGGTTCAAGCACTCCCGGCGCGATGAGGCCATTGAAACCGGCAAGGAGAAGCTAGCCCGCGCAATTCGCCGGAAGAACCAGCCGATCCAAAGGCTGATGAGTCACGATACGCTGCGCGGAGTGGCCCAGGACCTGTCCCGTAATGATGTGACCGAACTGTACGCTGCAATCGGTGAGGGAGCTATCTCTGCCGAAACGGTAGTTCGGCGCCTAGTGATGTCTCAGGGTGGGGAAGCCGGCGTTGAGGAGACTCTCGCTGAAGCGGTGACACCAACGCGTATCCAGCACCGCCGTACCGCAACAGGCGATAGCGCTGTGGTAGTCCAATCCATCGATTCCACGGATGTTCTGGTAAAGCTGGCCAAGTGCTGCACCCCAGTCCCGCCGGATAAGATCGTCGGATTTGTGACCCGAGGCAGCGGGCTATCAGTGCATAGGGCGGACTGTGCGAACGTGGCAGCCATGCGGGAAGAGGAGCCGGAACGCTTCATCGATGTTGACTGGTCAGATACGGCAGATGCCGTGTATCTGGTCCAGGTACAGGTGGAGGCACTCGACCGCCAAGGCTTGCTCCACGATATCTCAAAGGTTCTGAGCGAAAACGGAGTGAACTTGCTTCAGGCATCGATCTCTACGTCTCAGGAGAGGGTTGCTAAGTCCACTTTCGTTTTCGAGATGGCCGATCCTCTGCACTTGCAGACCGTGCTGCGCGAGATGCGGAAGATCGAGGGCGTTTACGATGCCTATCGCGTCACCGGCTCGAAGAAGGGTGATCATCGCCGGGTAACGAAGTAGCACCGCTCGTTTCCTGTGCTGCCTCTTGCACGGCTTCGATCATCGTGTCACGCCGCCACGTGGCGTAATCGGCGAACTGGTTTACGATCTCTCGTACCATCGGGAGCTTCTTGCGGCGCGCTTCCAGATCCACTTGGGCGCGAAGTTCGGCCATCGTCAGGTGTGCGCCGTAGAGCTGCAGGAGCCCTTCCATCGCCTCCTCGAGAGGCTCAAGGAGGAGCAGATCAACGGCGGTTCGGGCGGGAGAAGTAACCATTAGTCCGCCTATCCTCCGCGTAAATTCCTCGGGAACGGCGTGGCGGTATACGGCTGGTGGCTTCGTCCGCTTGGGATGAGCCGCGTAGACCTCACGCATTCTCCCGGGAGGCCACCAGCCCGTGAATATCCAGCAGGCGGAGAAGGTGACGGCAATGTGACCTCGGGGAATATGACGGAGAAGCTGGTTGGCGCGTAGGGCAGGTGCCCCTGCCAAATCCGCTTCGATCACATGTCCGGGCGCAACCTCCGTGTAGAGCCCCTCGTGTATCAGGAGCCGTTCGTTATTCGTGAGTTCGGGGGAGTTACGCCACGTCGCCATACATTATTGTGACACGAACCAGACAGAAGCGGCCCCGGCAATCCCCAAAGGGATCACCGGGGCCACATCGGCTGTGGAGAACTCAGAGGTCCTTGTTCACCTGTGCTAGCCACGCCTCACGGGCGGCCTTCGCGTCTTTGAGTTCCTTAATCTTCTTCGCGTTCCCAGATGCCTCGGCCGCGGCGATGTCATCGTCAAGATCTGCGATCAACTGCTCTAGCTGAGCCGCCATGCCATCGGAACGTTGCTTCTTCTGCGGATCCGTCTTGCGCCACTTCTCCGCCTCCGCGTTGCGGATGGCATCCTCAACCTTGCGCAGGCGGCCTTCGGTGCGGTTGAGTTCGGCACGGGGAACCATCCCGATTGCCTCCCAACGGTCCTGAATATCGTGAAGCTGCTCGCGTGCCTTCTCGAGGTCTTTGACGGGCAATAGTGCCTCGGCCTCTTCCACGAGCTTAAGCTTAGCGGCCAGATTCTCCTCGAATTCGGCATCCCGTTCGGCGAAATGGGCGTTGCGGGCATCGAAGAACACCTGCTGGGCGGCCCGGAACTGAGCCCACAGCTTGTCATCATCCTTGCGTGCCGTGTGCCCGGCCTGGCGCCACTCGTCCATGAGATCGCGGTACTGTCCGGCCGTGGCCCCCCAATCAGTGGAATCGGACAGCGCCTTAGCCCGCTCGATGAGCTTCTTCTTGCGCGTCACCACAGAGGCTCGCTCTGTGTCCAGTTCGGCGAAATGGGCGCGGCGGGTGCGCTCATACTTTGTGCGGGCTTTCGAGTAGCGCTGCCACAATTCATCTTCAGTGGTCCGTCCGATGCGTGGCCCGTTCTTCTGTGCGGCCTTCCACGATTCGAAGATCTGGGCGAACTCATCACGCGAATTGCGCCAGTGGATCTTCGCCGGATCTGTATCGGCAATCTCCTCGGCGCGTTCGATGAGTTTGGTTCGTTCCGTAATGGCCTGATCGCGTGCAGCTTCGCGTTCGGCCTGAATCTTGGTCGCAAGGGACTTGATCTTCTCTTTTACCGTGGCAACACGAGTGCGCAGCGCCTGAACATCACCAACAACGGCGGGTTCAACAAGCTGTTCTTCCAGAGACTTCACCGAGGCCCGGGATTCTTCTGGGCTGACATTATCCACACGAGATTCGAGGAGTGAAACCTGAGAGGCGAGGTCAAGGTATCTGCGTACATAGAGCCCCAGTGCATCTTCGGTACCGCCACCTGCGGCGTACTGGCCAACGATGCGTTCGCCTTCGTCCGAACGTAGCCAGACGTTGCCTTCAGAATCTACCCGGCCCCAAGCTGCAGCCGCTGAGGCCGCTGCCTGATCGAGGGGAGCCGGTGCAGGCGCAACATCCTTGGGCGCCGTTGGCCGCGGGCGCGGAATTGGGCGTGGCTTCGGCTTAGGGGTAGGAGTGGGTTCACTCATGTGGAGCTCCTCAGTGGAGACGGTGGTGATTCACCGTACGTGACAATCTTCGGGGCTAGTCTACGTTGTTTTGACGGGTTTGTGATGCGCCGTCGTCGTCCGTACTTTTTATAACGACGACGAAGCTTTCGTGGCAATTACTAAGCGGCGCGTATAGCGTAGTCGTATGATCTTCTTGCGCTACTCGAACACGTTCATTGAAGCCAACTGCTATATCCTCGCCGATGAAACTCAGCGGAAGGCTCTCGTAGTTGATCCAGGTGCAGGGGCGCGGGACTGGGTGAAGAACTCACTAGCTGCCCGGGATCTGCAGCTAAGCGCAGTTTTGTGCACCCACGGCCACGGCGATCATGTGTGGGACAGCGCGGCGGTAGCGGGGAAAATACCTGTCTATATTCCCGAACCTGATCTGTACCGACTGGAAAGCCCAGCCCAGTTCACCGGTTCTTTCTCCCAGTTGTTTGTGCAGTACTCCGGAAGTGAATGGGTGCGTCCGGATAACCCATTGGCTCTTCCGAAGGAGTTTTACGAGCCTGACGGCGCGGAGATCGTGCCAGGAATCAGCTTTGCGGCCATCGCCGCGCCCGGGCACTCGGAGGGATCGAGCGTCTTCACACTAGAGGGAAACATCGCGCCCGATCCAGAGGCTGCACCGGCGCCAGAAGGTTCCTTCGGTACGGCGCTCATGCTCAGTGGGGACGTACTTTTCCGCGACGGGGTGGGACGGACGGACCTGCCGGGAAGCGATCCCGAGGCCGCAAAGCGATCACTTCGGAACCTCGCGCAGGTGATTCCGCCAGCAACAATTTTCTTCCCGGGGCACGGTCACAGCTCCACAATGGGTCGTGAACTGCGACGTTCTCCATTCCTCAAGCAGGCGCTGGCTTAGAGGCCGTTGCGTGTTGCCATGTGAGGCCACTAGGCAAAACGTGGAAGAATAGCGCCTATGAAGATTGCCCCTCTATCCGGTTTTCCGGAATGGTTGCCCGACGGACGCATCGTCGAGCAGAAGATCCTTGATACACTGCGAGCCACATTTGAGCTCCACGGCTTCTCTGGGATAGAAACCCGCGCCGCCGAACCTCTTGATCAGTTGTTGCGCAAGGGAGAGACCTCTAAGGAGGTTTACCTACTCAACCGTCTTCAGGGTGGGGACGCTCAGGATGCGGAACTGGGCCTGCA
>OMJG01000493.1_pt1 | contig 29191 bp, 33 predicted proteins | sample 1646431 | NCBI WGS metagenome assembly OMJG01 (sample SAMN03771674, study PRJEB25209) | food metagenome | isolation source: Cotija cheese | place: Mexico:Jalisco,Michoacan | collected 2011-12-12
GGCGCCCTAACAACCAAAACTCCAATTATAAACACCACGTATTGGCCTATATCCCTTCATTTAATACCCTCGTGTCAAGCCTTTGGCAAAAAGCGCTCACAACTCCAGCTCATCAAGGCTCTGGACCGTGGGCTCTGGTGCTCGCATAACCCTATAGACCTCCCAGATTACGGCGATCAGAGGGATGGCGACGATCGCCCCGAGCAGCCCCGCCAGCATGGTTCCTGCTGCGACGCCAACGGCCACCACCACCGGGTGGAGCGATACTTGACGGCCCATGACGAGTGGCTGAAGGATATGTCCCTCGAACTGCCCAATCAGTGCGATGCCGATTCCTACCACGGCAGCCTTGACGATGCCATCGGCCGCGAGCGCCACAATCATCGCAATGATCATGGCTGCGGGAGCACCGATCATCGGGATGAAGGCGCCAATCATTACGAGGACTGCGAGCGGTGCCGCCAAAGGAACGCCAACAATCAACAGCAGGATGGCCGCCAAGATCCCGTCCGTAACGGCGATGATAATAGTCCCACGAGCATATCCGGAGAAGGTCTTCCAACCAGCGGTGGCGCTGTGATGCACGTTCCTGCGGTTCTTGGCGGGTAGCAAGTTGATGAACCAGAGCCACATCTTGGATCCTGACGTCAGGAAGAAGACCGCCATGAAGATGGCGAGGGCCAGCATGGTCAGGCCCAGCGCGATGGCGGAAGCGGAACTCATCGCCTGAGAAGCGACGTTGCCCGCGTTATCCTGAACCCATTCCATCACGGCAACTGTGACCTCATGAAGCCTCTGGTTCACTTCGCCGTCACCGATCATGTCGCTTAATGGGCTGCGGTCAAGGAAATCAAACACCTGCGCGATGCCGGTCGAAAACTGCGAGCCGAGATCAGCCCACTCGTTTGAGACGGAGTATCCAACGAAGAACAACAAGCCGCCGAAAAAGATGAATGTTCCCAGGAGCGACAGGGCAGTGGCCAATCCTCGCGGTATCCAGTGGGATAGCCACCCAACGAACGGCCCAAGGAGCGAGGTAATCACTAGTGCCAAGAACACTGCGATAAACACCATTTGGATCTGAGCGGTAGCGAAGATGATGAAAGCCACGACCAGCCCAATGCCGATGAGGTACCAGGCTCCCAACCCGTATTTCGTAAGAACCGCGGACACTCCTCCGTAGCTTTTCGGGGTAGGTCCCTCGGCCTCGACCACCACGGCAACTACTTCCTCCTCAGGAGGGGCTTCAGGTGGGATTGGCACTGATTCTTCTTTGTGTTCCTCAGACATGTTCGTCTCTCATCCGCCATAGAACGCAACCTAAGTGCGACACTACGGCACGATGAGCATTAGTGCGAAGTATCGATATTGGCTGATCGCCGCTTTTATGTGGGAGCCTGCACTTAAGGTGTGGTTATGAGTACACAACCGCCGCCCAGTCAGCAATTCCCGTCATTCCCACCTAGCCAAAATTCAGCGATACCCGAACAGAGCCAGCCAGATTTTGGCAACCAATGGGGCCCGAGTCAACAGGCTAAGTCTCCCTTCTTCAAGAAGTGGTGGTTTTGGCTTCTTATTGGCTTACTACTCATAGCGGGCGGAGTGATTGGCGGACTCCAAGCAAACTCTAGTTCCACAAGTTCCTCAACACCCGCCACGTCGCAATCGCCTGAGCCGACGGAATCTGCCATAACGGTTGAAACCGAGCCACCGACGCCTCCAAGCGAGGCGCCGCAGCCCACAGTGGAGCCACCCGAATCTACTCCAGAACCGGCTTCAAACGTGCCAGCTGAGTACCAGTCCGCTCTCGATTCCGCGAAGTCCTATTCAGACATCTTCCATATGAGTAAGGCGGGCCTCTTCGATCAGCTCACCTCCGAATACGGCGATGGCTTCTCAGCAGAAGCTGCCCAATATGCAGTCGATAACCTCGACGTTGACTGGAAGCAGAACGCCCTAATGAACGCCGCCTCATATAACGAATCGATGCCGATGAGCTATCGAGGGCTCTATGACCAGCTAGTCTCCGGGTATGGCGAACAATTCACCGACAATGAAGCCCAATATGCGGTGGACAACCTTGATGCCGATTGGAACAAGAACGCCCTAGAATCCGCGAAAAGCTACCAAGACCTCATGGATATGTCATCCTCGGAGATCTACGAGCAGCTTGTCTCCGAGTACGGGGAAAAGTACACCGCAGATCAAGCTCAATACGCGATCGATCATCTGGACGGTTAGTCTGGGAGGCTCAGACTTGCTGCGCGCTACTTCGCCGTCGTTGTAAAAACACAATCAGCCGAGCAAACCTCGAAAGCGCGCCCACCCAAAAAGAAACTGGGGGCCGGCTCAACGGTACCCCGTACTACGAGCCGGCCCCCAGAATGGTTCTTCTCAGGTCAGAAGGCGGGCGAAAGCCCCGCATCGGACTGATCGCTTACTCGAATGAGGTGATCGTTGACGAATTCACCAACGCCCCATTGGGCAAGCTCACGGCCGTAACCGGAGCGTCCAACGCCGCCGAAAGGCAGGCCAGCACCGGTCACAGATGCCTCATTAACGAAGCTCATCCCGGTCCGGATCTGCGCCGCAACACGCTCGGCAAGCGCCAAGTCACTGCCCCAAACGGAACTAGCCAGCCCATAATCAGAGTTATTAGCGATGGAGACTGCTTCCTCCACGTCCTGCGCAGAGAAGACGATTGCGACGGGGCCGAAGATCTCATTGGAACCAGCGTCAGAACTTGGATCAACGTCAGTGAGCAGAGTCGCCTCCATGTAGGCACCTGGCCTGTCGGGTGAGTTTCCACCAACCGGCACGCTCGCCTCCCCACGCTGACGAGCATCTTCGATTCGCTCTACGATTTCATCGCGCGCACCGATCGACGAAAGCGGACCGATATCCGCACTCTCATCGTCCCACGGCCCAACCGTCAACTCGCCGATCTTCTGCTTGAGAATCTCAAGGGTCCGGTCATAAAAATCGTCCAGAACGATCAAGCGCTTTGGAGCGTTGCATGCTTGACCCGTGTTGTACATGCGGATCTTCACGAACTGATCAAGAACCCAGTCCAAGTTCTGATCATCAAGAATCAGGAAGGGATCGTTGCCGCCCAGCTCCAGGAGCGACTTCTTATAGTGCTCGCCTGCAGTCTTCGCCACGGAAGCGCCGGCGGATTCCGAGCCGGTAAGGGAAACACCAGCAACGCGCGAATCGGCCACAAATCCACCCATCTGCGAGCCGGACGCGTAAACGTTAATGAACACGTCTTCGGGCAGCCCCGCCTCGCGGAGGATGTCCTCGCAGGCCTGTGAAGATAGCGGGCAGATCGAGGCATGCTTGAGCACAAGGGAATTGCCCAACAAGAGGTTCGGTGCAGCCCACCGAGCAACCTGATAGTAGGGGAAGTTCCACGGCATGATGCCAACTAGCGGCCCGATAGGATCCTTGCGTACATACGTGTGGAAGGCGCCTTGAGCCGGAAGCTCTTGAGGTGCCAGCAGTTCGTGGCTATGTTCGCCGTACCAGCGGTAGATATCGGATACGATGTCGATTTCGGCGATTGCCCAACGCTTGAGTTTGCCCATCTCGCGGCCGATGAGAGCAGCGAGTTCATCCTTGCGATCCTCATAGAGCTGGGCCGCACGCCTTAAGACCGCCGCGCGCTCATCTATCGGCGTTTGCCGCCACGATTCGTAGGCGATTTCAGAACGATCGAGGATTGCATCGCGATCAGAATCCTCAATTCGATCGAATGTGTCCTCGGATTTGCCGGTAGAGGGATTGTTCAACGAAAAGGTAGCCATATTGCCTCCTACGTGCAATGCGGCTAAGCCGAGGCTAGGCGGTTGAACACCCAATCGAGATCATCGGCTTAGCCGTTCATCTTCTTTTCCACGCTAGTTGGGGCCACCGGGGATGTAAAGGCGAATCCTCTTCGCTGAGAGCCTAGTTCTGACTGAATGCCCCCACAACGTAGGCGGCCTGGCCGATGTGTTGGGCGGCGTCGTCGATTATGCTCACAAGCCGAACACCGCGGGTGGTGGGTGGGTCCCAACTCGCATCAATCACGGTATCCAGATCGTCATCCGCGACCCCATGTAGGTAGTCAACAAGATCGGCAGTCACTGCATCAATATAGTCCAAGAGCGGCCCGGCATCGTCCACCCGTATAGCACGCGCCTGCGCGGGAGTATGGCCGTATCCCTCGGCTGCCCCAGCATCACCCAGCCCAATGCCATCCTTGAAGCGGTCCCACGCCTCGGGCTGGCCAGCCAGATCGGCGAGCTGCGCATCAATCTCGCGGCCCGTGTGCCACAGTAGCCACGCGACCGAATTGTCGTGACCACCAAGGTGACCGTTGAGAACCTCTTGGCTGAGTTTGCTTTCAAGGGCTCGGGCGGCCTGCGCTGGGCGGGTCGCAGCGTCTATCAATACATCTCTTGCATCCATGCCCCCAGCTTCCTCGCCGGAATAACCCACGTCAATGCCAAAGTTCGCGGCCAGAGGATCTTCGCGCCGCTACGCAAGCGGACGGCGTGTAAGCTAAGGTTCAGCGAACTGTCCAGCCCGAGGAGCAACCCGTGGGTATCGAATTCCGCAACGTCTCGAAGATCTACGATGATGGGACGGAAGCCGTCCGCGATTTCAGCCTGACTATCCCGTCCCGCACCTGCACAGTTTTGCTTGGTTCGTCCGGCTGCGGGAAAACCACACTTCTTCGGATGGTTAACAGGATGGTTGATCCGACTTCGGGGAGTGTTTTGATTGACGACGACGACGTTTCCTCCGCCAACCCCGTCAACCTCCGCAGGAGTATCGGATACGTGATGCAAAATGCTGGCCTACTCCCACATCGCCGGGTGGTGGATAACGTGGGGACGGTTCTGCGGCTGAACGGAGCATCAAAGAGTGAGGCACGGGAGCGAGGACGGGAGCTGCTGGACATGGTGGGGCTGGATCAATCGCTCGCCGATCGCTATCCCGAACAGCTTTCCGGTGGCCAACAGCAGCGCGTGGGAGTGGCTCGCGGGTTAGCGGCGGATCCCAATATCCTCCTCATGGACGAACCGTTTGGGGCGGTCGATCCGCTGGTGAGGCTGGACTTGCAGCGCGAGCTCATGCACCTGCAGAAAGATTTACAGAAGACGATTCTATTCGTAACCCACGATATTGATGAGGCGCTGACGCTCGGTGATCAGATCGCTGTGATGCAATCCGGAGGAAAGACTGCTCAGGTGGGCAGCCCGCAGGAGATTATTGAGAATCCGGCAGATGATTTCGTTGCTCGGTTTGTAGGCGTAGATGAGGGTGGAAGACGCGAACTTGCTGCTTCCCCGCGGCGCTCGGGCGGCTGGAACGTGAGCGACGCCGCGGGTAGGCCCCTCGGAGTTCTCAGCCAGCTCGCCGGAGAGTAGACCGATGAACTGGGTTCTCACCAACAGCGCGCATATTGCGTCCCTTGCTGGCCAACACGTGGCGCTGGCACTGCCGGCAATCTTGGCCGCGTTCGTGCTTTCGTTACCGATTGCTGCTTTCGTTAATCGGTTCCGGAGCGTGCGCGGCGTCATCATCACAGGTACTGGACTGCTTTATGCAGTCCCCTCGCTGCCGCTCTTCATCGTGTTGCCCGTCATTCTGGGAACGGGCGTTCGCGATTCCATCAATGTGGTGGTTGCCCTGACACTGTTCGGGCTGGCGCTTATGGTTCGTTCGGCGGCAGACGCTCTGGATGCCGTGCCAAACACAGTCCGGCTTTCGGCAACTGCGCAGGGGTACTCTCCTATCGGGCGATTCTTCTCAGTTGAACTGCCTCTGGCGATGCCGGCACTTCTGGCCGGTTTGCGAGTGGTGGCCGTCAGTACGATCAGTCTTGTGACGGTAAGCGCCGTGATCGGAGTTCAGTCGCTGGGCTCCCTATTCACGGACGGTTTCCAGCGCGGCATCGTCCCCTCGATCCTGAGCGGAGTTGTGATCACAGCACTGTTGGCGCTGATCCTTGATCAGATTATCGTCCTTGTGGGGTATCTGGCTGCTCCGTGGCAACGTTCCCACTCAAAGGGGGTGGCCGCGTGAACCAGATAGGTGAGGCGTTCCAACTTCTTTTCACTTCAGATATATGGTCCGGACCAACAGGCTTCGGAATGCGACTGGGTGAGCACTTGTGGTACACCGTGGCCGCTGTGGCAATCGCGTTAGTGATCGCGTTGCCCATCGGGCTGGCTATCGGGCATTTTCACAGATTCCGCAATTTGAGCGTAGCTACCACGGGCATGGTACGCGCCCTTCCCACACTCGGTTTACTCACCCTCGTAGCGCTCTTCACCGGCCTAGGGCTGGTGGCCCCGATGGTGGCACTTGTAACCCTTGCGATTCCTTCAGTACTTGCCGGGGCGTACTCGGGAGTTGAGTCGGTGGACGCACGTGTTGTGGACGCCGCAAAAGCCCAGGGAATGAGCGGCTGGCAAGTGCTCTTTCGGGTAGAGATCCCCCTCGGCCTTCCGTTGTTGATCGGCGGAATTCGCACGGCAACAGTGCAGGTGGCCGGCACCGCCATTCTTGCAGCCTACGTGGGAGCTGGCGGGCTCGGAGCGCCCCTCTTCCTCGGCCTAAAAACCTACGATTATCCCCTCCTTCTTGCAGCATCACTTGTAGTCATTGCCTTGGCAGTAGTACTCGATATCCTCTTCGAGGTTATAGGGCGGCTCCTGCGTAGATTGCCCGGATTGAGGTAAACAATGAGAGTAAGGACGTAACCATGAAAACATCCATCAAGGTCGCGGCTCTTTCGGGCGCGATGGCACTCGCACTGAGCGCTTGTGGCGGCCAAGAAGATCCGCTATCCGAATCTGGCGGAGAATCGGGCGAAACCATCGTCGTCGGCTCCCAGCAGTACTACTCCAACACGATCATCGCGGAGATCTACGCGCAGGCGCTCGAGGCCGAGGGCTACAACGTCCAGCGCGAGTATGAAATCGGCCAACGCGAGGTTTACGCCTCTGAGCTGGAGGATGGGAACATTGATGTATTCCCCGAATACGAGGGGAGCCTCCTGCAATACTTTGACTCTGATACCACAGCAACAAGCGCTGACGAGATCGAGGAGGAGCTCGCGAGCGCCCTACCCGACGGATTGACCGCGCTGGATCGTGCCGAAGCTACGGATCAAAACTCGCTGGTTGTCACGAAGGATTTTGCGGAGGAGCACAACCTCCAAGAGATCGGTGACCTTGCCTCCATCGATGGGCTCGTGGTTGGCGCAAATCCCGAGTTCGAGATACGGCCATACGGCCCAACTGGCCTCAAAGATGCTTATGGCGTTGAAGTAGAGCTCCAAACCATCGACGATTCCGGTGGGCCACTCACCGTCAAGGCGCTCAACGACGGGGAAATCGATGTAGCCGCCAATATCTTCACATCTAGCCCCTCCATCGCGGCCAACGATTTCGTGGTTCTGGAGGATCCAGAGCAGATCGTCCCTCAGGAGCACATTGCACCCATCGTGACCGACTCCGTTGATGAGAACGCACAAGAGGTCCTCAATGACATCTCTGCGCGGCTGGATCAGGACGAGCTGTTGGCGCTGAATGCCAGAAGTGTCGATGAGCAGGCGGTGCCCGAAGTGATTGCTTCGGACTGGCTGGCCGATCAGGGCGTTACCGATTAGCCCACTTCCTAGAGACTCGTACTCCCTTTCCTGCAGAATTGACGCAATTCCGATTTCGTTTCTAAAGGAATGACGCAATCTTTGGAACAACGACGGATCCCACCTCCGCGCAACCTCATTAGAGCGGGTGGTTGCGTGAGGTGACGTCGTCGTCCACAAAAAAGTGACGCCGGTTACTCTCTAAGCGCAACAGCCTTCTCCTCTACCACCTAGTTTGACATGCTGAAGGCTGAGTGTGTGTATCCATTACGTACGGAAAAGGAGCCACAATGGCTGAATCACCAAGCCCGGAGCTAGTAGATGCCCTTGCCCATCCCACGGAAGACGACGTGGCCGCCATGGATGCTTGGTGGCGCGCGGACAACTACCTGACGGTGGGGCAGATCTACCTCAAGTCCAATCCGCTGCTTCGCGAACCGCTCACCGCAGACCACATCAAGCCGCGGCTACTTGGACACTGGGGAACGTCTCCGGGGCTTTCCTTCATCTACACGCACGCCTCGCGGCTGATCCGGATGACGGATCAGGACATGATTTATGTGACGGGGCCAGGGCACGGAGGCCCAGCCCTCGTGGCGGCAACGTACCTAGAGGATACGTATACGGAGACCTACCCGAAGATCACCGAGGATGAGGAGGGTGTGCTTCGGCTGTTCCGGCAATTCTCGGCACCAGGAGGCATCCCCTCCCACGTGTCCGTAACAACACCCGGGTCCATAAACGAAGGTGGCGAGCTTGGGTATAGCTTGGTCCACGGCTTTGGCGCCGTGTTTGATAATCCAGACCTCATCGCGCTCACAGTGGTGGGCGATGGCGAGGCTGAAACTGGGCCACTCGAAGGCTCTTGGAAGGGTATCTCCTTCCTGAATCCGGAGCGTGACGGTGCCGTACTGCCAATCCTCCATCTGAATGGGGCAAAGATTGCCAGCCCCACGGTTCAGGGCCGCAAGGATCCTGAAGATCTGCGCAAGCTGTATGAAGGTCACGGCTATGAAGTCATCGAAGTCAGCGGCGATGACCGGCCGGGTATGCACTATCGTTTCGCCGAGGCGCTGGCAACAGCGTGGGCCAAGATCCGCAAGATCCAGACCGATGCCCGCGAGCATGGCGTGACCGGGCAGCCACGCTGGCCGATGATCATTCTGCGCTCACCAAAGGGGTGGACGGGCCCACACGAAGTAGACGGCACGGTTGTTGAAGGCACGTGGCGCGCCCATCAGGTCCCGCTTTCCGGCGTACGAGAGAATCCCGAGCACCTTAAGATTCTGGAAGATTGGTTGCGTTCGTACCGGCCCGAGGAGCTTTTTGACGCCGACGGCGCGGCCGTGGACCTGGTCCGCCGCGCCAATCCTTCTGGCGAAAAGCGCATGTCCGCCAATCCCGCAGCCAATGGCGGTGGCGTCTATACGCCACTCAAGCTGCCTGAGTGGGGCACGTTCGGGCTTGACTTCGCACCAGAGGAGCGCGGCACGTTCCAGAAGGAATCCACCCGCAGCTTGGGCGAGTTCATGGCGGAGATTTACCGGCAGAACCCTGAAACTTTCCGACTCTTCTGCCCTGATGAGACTAACTCCAACCGGCTCGGTTCGGTGTTTGACGTATCGGATCGGACGTTTATGGAGCCGACCAACGATCAGGACGTGAAGCTGTCTCCGAGTGGTCGCGTCATGGAGGTACTCTCCGAGCACAACACTCACGGTTGGCTGGAAGGCTACAACCTGACGGGCCGGCACGGGATGTTTGCCTCCTACGAGGCCTTCGGGATGGTAAGCGTTTCGCAAACCATCCAGCACGCGAAGTGGCTTGAGGAGGGCGTGAGCCTTGACTGGCGTACACCCGTTCCGTCACTGAACGTGCTTCTGTCCTCCACCTGCTGGCGCAACGATCACAACGGATTCTCTCATCAGGGACCCGGCGTGCTGTCCACTGTGGTGAACCTGCGCGGTGACGTTGTGCGCGTGTACCTGCCGCCGGACGCGAACTGCCTTCTGGAGATCGCCTCCTATGCGTTCGAGACCAAGGATCGGGTGAACCTGATCGTTCAGGACAAGCAGCCGCAGTTCCAGTGGCTCACCAAGGAGGAAGCCTACGATCACTGCCGGCGCGGATACGGCATCTGGGACTGGGCAGGGAACGAGGATCTCGATTCTGAAAAGGACCCCGACATCATCATCGCCTGCGCCGGTGACGTGGTCACTCTGGAGGCTGTGGCAGCGGCGCAGATTATTCGCCAGCAGCTACCGCAGATGAAGGTTAGGCTGGTGAACGTTGTGCGGTTGCAGACGTTGGCGCGGCCCAAGGATCATCCCAACGGAATGTCCAATCAGGACTTCTCCGAAACCTTCACCGATTCAACGGACGTGGTGTTTGCCTTCCACGGCTATCCTGGCGTTGTTCACCAGCTCGTCCACGGCCGGCCGGATGCGGATCGCTTCCACGTCCGCGGGTTCATTGAGGAAGGAACAACCACTACGCCGTTCGATATGGTGGTCCGCAACCGGGCGGATCGCTACCACCTCGTAATTGACGCAATCAACAACTGCAAGCGCACGGTGCGCGGCGGGGCCGATCTCAAGCGTTGGTGCGAGGAGCAACTGGCCAAGCACGAGGTCTACAAGGTTGAACACCTTGAGGATCTGCCCGAGGTGCGGGAATGGAAGTTCCAGGGCGAGTCAGCTGACGTTTCGAAGGCTGGCACCAGTGATTCGGGCCAGCCACTGCGCGCATAGGTTCTGAGCACCACGCTGAAGGGGGCCGCTTTGCTAAAAAGAGCGGCCCCCTCAACGTGTCCCGTGCCGCAAGCCCTAAATTTGAGGACGACGACGAAACTCCACCTCCGCACTAAGTTGCCGAGGTGGGTGTGTAGCCCCCACTACTCACTCTGCCTCTACTGAGCGCGATTGCTCGTTATTTTCGGAGGCCCACAGGCAGGTGGCGATCGCGTCACGCAGCCCTAGAAGCGCGTGCGTGATGTTTCTGCCATTGTCCGTGAGCTCGTATGAAGGTCGGCCATTTTCGTCCAGAGAACGGCTGATCAGCTTGTCATCCGTGAGTGTTGCAAGGGTCTGAGACAGCATCCGTTCGTTCGAACCACCGATGGTACGGTGCAGCTCCCCAAACCTACAAGCACCATCATTTAGGGCCATGAGAACCAAGGGCGCCCACCGTCCGGTGACATCCCGCAGGATAGATCGAGAAGGACATCGCGGATCAAATACGTCAATGACCGGTCCATCTTCATGCTCAAAGTTGGCCACCTTAATTGACTCCTCTTTCACCACAGCTACTGGTTGACACTTCTATGAGTAGAGCTTACATTAAGTAAGTGCTTACGAAAAGTAAGTAATTCACGAATGGTTCATGTTACGGACGGAAGGAACACTTATGGCCATCGCCTTTACAGGTGCCACAGGCCAATTCGGAACACTACTTGCGGACGAGCTTCTGGCTCGCACCAGTGCTGACAACATAGTTGCACTCGCCCGCAATCCAGAAAAAGCCAGCAATCTGCGCGATAAGGGAATTGAGGTTCGCGCTTTCGATTATGACCAGCCTGACATGCTCACGCCAGCCCTCGAAGGGGTGGACCGCCTCCTCTTGATCTCCGGATCAGCGATCGGCCAGCGTATCCCTCAGCACGAAGCGGTCATCCGTTCCGCCACCGAAGCAGGTGTGGGTTTCGTTGCCTATACAAGCTTCCTGCACGCAGAGACCGCCTCTATCATCGCCGTAGCACCTGAGCATCAAGCAACCGAGAAGCTATTAGCCGAGGCGCCATTTGACGTGGCCCTGCTACGCAACGGTTGGTATACAGAGAACTTCGAGAGTCTCGTGAAGCAGGCCGTCTCCACCGGCACACTTCTCGGTAGCACAGGCGATGGGCGAATCTCGTCTGTACCACGCAAGGATCTCGCCGAGGCAGCAGCTATCGTACTTACCGCCGAAACCGCCCAGCCAGCCACCTACGAGCTCGCGAGCGATGAGTCATGGACTCTTTCCGATCTGAACAGCATCATCGGTGAAGCTTCTGGCAAGAGCATCACATTGAACAACGTATCCTCCGCTGAACACCGCAGTATTCTCCTCGACTCGGGCGTTCCAGAAGGAATGGCGGACTTCCTTGTAGGCACCGATCAGGCAATCGCGGCAGGAGAGCTTGAGGATAAGAACCCCGGCACCCTCTCCAAACTGATCGGCCACCCCACAACTTCCCTCGCGGAAGTTGTTCAGGACTGGATCTGAGACTCAGCCCGGACACACTGACGCGTCAGAGGGGCACAAAATTCACTTCTGTTCCCGAGATCTGACGCAAACCCGAGGTGGGTGCCGCCATTGGAAGGCGGCACCCACCCTTGGTTGGAGAGCCCGGCTAGGCGGCCTCAATCGCCTCTGCGATAGTGTCCAGCAGGATGGTTACCGAAATGGCACCCGGATCCCGGTAGCCAAGGCTCCGTTCGCCGAGTGACTTGGACTTTCCAACGGTGGCCTTCATATCGATGGTCGCCTCGCACCCATCGTGAGCGGCTGAAGCCGCAGCCTTGGCAACCGCCAAGACGTCTCCACCTGCGTCAGCCGATTCCCTAGCCGCCAGGCCTGCGGGAACCAGCGCATCAAGCATGGTCTTGTCCCCCGGCTTAGCCTTTCCCCGGAGCTGAACCTGCTCTGCCGATTCCTCGAGTGCCTGCGCCAGTCCCTCACCGTCCAAAGTATCTGCCTTCAATATCTTGGCTGGCCCACGGAACATCGTGCCGAATACCGCTCCAGAAGCGCCGCCACTTGTACGCATAACGGCGGATCCCACAGCCTTGAACGCATCTCCGACTGTCGATAGATCTGCGGTTTCAACCGCTTCTCGGGCCGCTTTAAAGCCACGCCCCATACCTACCCCATGATCGCCATCGCCGATCTGGCGATCGGCATCGGACAGTGCCTCGCGCGCATCGTAAATCGCTTGGCATGCAGCCGCGAGAACGCCGCGAACCTGTTCAGTGGTCAGTGGTTCTGTCATAGCTGTGCCTGAGTGTAGGGAACGGAGTTGCAGGGTGCAGCGAGCAGTTCGGCAATCTCGTCGTCCAGCTTGAGCATAGTAAGCGAGAAGCCCGCCATTTCCTGAGACGTGAAGTGGGCACCGATGTCCGTGCGCTCGATCTTGAGGCCACGATCCTCCAGAAGCTCGGCCACCTTCCGGTACACAATGAGCATCTCCATCTAGGTTGTAGCCCCAAGGTTATTCATGAGCACTGCAACGCGATCTCCCTTCTCAAAGGGAAGGTCATCGGCCACGCGATCCACCATGTTCTTGGCTAGTTCGTCCGCGCTCATCATCTTCGAGCGCTCCACGCCCATTTCGCCGTGGACGCCAAGACCGATTTCAATCTCGTCGTCGCCAAGCTCGAACGTCAACTTGCCGGTGTCTGGCAGTGTTCCCGCTTTTACCGCAACACCGATCGTCCGGGTGTTGAACTGGACGCGCTCGGTTGCGGCTGCGGCTTCGTCGAGTGAGAGACCCTTCGCGCAGGCGGCACCCGCGGCCTTGACAACGTAGAACGCACCGCCGATGCCGCGCCTACCGTCAATGTCCGGTGTGGCAACGTCATCGCGTACAAGCACGGTCTTCGTCTCAATGTCGCTATCATCCGCGGCATCCTCGGCGCCCATATCGAAGTTCATAACATCGCCGGCGTAGTTACCGTAAACCAGCAGAACTCCTGCACCTGAATCGGCGGCCTCGACAGCCTCTTGAACGTGCGGCGGTGCCGGGGCCGCAAAAATATCTCCGGATACGCTTGCGGCCGCGAGTCCTGGACCCACGAACGCCCCATACATGGGCTCGTGTCCCGAGCCTCCACCAACTACTAGGCCTACCTTTCCTTCATCGATCTCGGTACGCCGGATAACTCGCGAACCTGGATCTCGCGCAAGCAGCCCACGTGAAATGGCGACCAGCCCGTCTAGCACTTCGTCAACAATGTTCTCCGGATCGTTGATGATCTTATGTACCTTTGCCATGACTACCTCGTTGTTGTCGACATGCGGCTTTCGCCGCTCCCAAGACACTTCATTCTCAGCGTGTCGTAGATAACAATACGTGGCCCAACATGGCTCGCGCTACATTCAGTCACCGCGCCGGTAGCGAAACTCGCGGTCTGTCTTATGACCCATTTGGAATGGCACCCAATCGGTTCCGTACCTTCACGGTTGGCCCTCATCCTTGGGAGAGTTCAGTACTGGTTACGAACTGCGGATTGTTCGCCGGTTCAAGCTGGCAATACCTACTACCGCGAGAACAACCGCGCATCCGACCATGATTCCCGTGCCTGCACCGTCAAATCCCGAAGTCAGCGGCTCGGTACTCAAAGCCCAGTGCCACAGCGAAATCTTAGCGATTCCTGTGCTGCCGGCGAGCGGCAGGAGGGCGTGGAGGATATAGCCCAGACCGAGCACCCCGAAGGCAATCCCTGACGCCAGAGGGGCTCTCCAGCCGATGCCCGCAATCGCAAAGACCACAGCCGCATGCGTAAGGGCGAAGAGGAACAATGCGAGGGTTATGGCTGCCACGCCTGTTCCATTAAGGGACATGTCCACGGCAAGGCCGCCCAGCCCCACCACGAGCCCCACGGCCACGGAAGCAATGGCCAGCCACGCGGCAACTGCCGCAAACCTGCTGAGATAGATCCGTGTGCGGCTCACCGGGAGCACCATAAGCAATTCCAGACGTCCCGAATCCTCATCGCCTGCAGTCAGCGAATTCGTGTGGGTGATGGCCATGACGGCTAGTAGAGCGGGAAGGAACACTGCGTAAAGATTCCCATTGAGAAAGCCGACGGCGGATCCGTAGTCCTCTAGGCCGAAAGCCACAAGCAGCTCCGGGGACAGGCCATCCATCATAGTGTCGAGCGAACCTGAGCCACTCATCGATGGCCATAGCGCGATCACAGATCCGGCAAAGAGAACCAGCAGGCCAGTCCAGATGGATCCCGAACGCTTCAGGCTACCGAATGCCCTAGCAAATACTTCACGATTCACGGGGATCTCCGCCTCTCCTTTGTGTGCTGGAGGTTCGCTTTGTTTCTGGCGTTGAATAATAGGAGAGGAATGCGGTTTCAAGATCAGGTTCGGGAGCCGTGATGGCTGTGATGCCATAGCGGGACAAAAGCTCCAGAAGCGGCCCGGGCGGGCCAACCCATTCAATTCGCATCTCCCCGGGGATTTCAGCTTCAACACCTCGGCAACCTTCGAGCCTGCGGAGCTCCCCGTCACTAGGCGATCGGTCCGAAAAGGCCACTCGAAACTCTTGGGCTGCTCCCCGGCGCAGATCACCAATAGGCCCATCAGCGACGATCTCACCAGTTCGGATCACCACCGCCGAATCGGCAATTCGCTCTACCTCGCTCAGAATGTGTGACGACAGGAAGATTGTGGCACCTTCGCTTGCAGCTTCCGCCAATATGGTCAGGAACTCGTGTTGGACGAGGGGATCGAGCCCGCTAGTCGGCTCATCCAGAATCAGAAGGTCTGGGCGCGCCATCAGGGCGCCAACCAAAGCAACCTTTCGCCGATTGCCTGTAGAGAGGCTTCCCACTTTCTTGCTCGGGTCAACTGAGAGGCGCTCGATGAGCTCATCTCGATAGGCAGGGTCCACCCCACTCCGTAGCCTCCCCCAGCTCGCCAACGTTTCGCGAACCGTTGGGCGTTCGTCCAGCCGAAGCTCGCCGGGAACGTAACCGAGACACTCCCGGGTTTTCTGGGCCCGTGGATCCGCCCCGAATAATCTGACCGTGCCCGCGCTCGGGATCGAAAGCCCCACCATCATGCGGATGCTCGTACTCTTTCCCGCACCGTTTGGCCCTAGGAACCCAACAACACTCCCTGGGCTTACGTTTAAGCTGAGATCGTCTACCGCAGTGAACGATCCAAACTTCTTCGTGAGGTTGTTGCACTCGACTGCCGCCCTCATCACTTCTCCTCCCCGTCTCGCAATGCCTTCAAGATCGAATCGTCCGCGTAGAGCCCGTGAGTGAACATCTCGAGGGTGGGCAGGGTGATTCGGCGGAGCAACTCGCCGTCAATATGCTCACGCCCCAACACCTTTGCAAACGGCGCCTCCAGGACAAACGGAGCTAATCCAAACACCACAAGTAGGGCCGCTGTTGCCTCAAGATCCTCCTGCGGGCGGATCATGCCCGCAACACTTTGTGCCTGGAGCCCCTCCAAGGTAGTTGTCATAAACCCGTCGAAGATCTGCTCGGCCATGCTGGGATCTTCGGTGAGCATCCGCCTCAAGTAATCGAGCGCGGGCCCGTACGTGTCCGTTTCGGCGAGCGCGCTCTGCACTGCCTCAATCGTCAGCGTTTCGAAGGCTGCCCGATTACTGCCTTCATCGTTCGTGTCGCCCCGGCCTGAAACACTGTCGCCAACACCTTCGGTCATGCCCGTACCGAACAGCTCAATGACATAGGCGTCGCACGCCTTTCTGAGACCATCTTTCGTACCAAAGTGGTGGATAACGAGGCCCGGGCTCACCCCGGATTCCTCGGCGATTGCCCGCACGCTCGTTGCAGCGATGCCCTGCCGCCCGAAGAGGCCAACAGCCGCGTTGCGAATGCGCGCTCGGGCGGTCAGGTCATGGGATTCGTTGACTGAACGCATGTTTCTATTATTAAACATTCGTTCAGCGCATGCAAGATCCAAAGCCAATGCACATAAGAAAGTGGAGATGGCTCGAAGGCCATCTCCACTTTCATCAGAAACATTGTGGAAGGGACGAACGAGCGAGGAGAAATCCGTCGTCGTTAAAAAACTCAGTAAGTCTTCAACTTCTCGTGAATCCCGCCGTAAACGTCAGCCCCGCCAAGGAGAGCCTTCGGGATCTTGCACACCACGGTGTAAACGGTGTCCACGGCGTTGGCAACAGGGGTAAGCGCGGCCTGAGATACAAACTGGTAGGAATCCAGCTTGGACATGCCCGTGATTTCGCTGATCCAGTGCACCATTTCAGTGTGGGCGATCCGGTAGGCATCTTCCATCGGGCGCATGGACCCGGTGGTCATGATGAACTCGTCCGTCTCAATTCGCGGCCACGGCGTGTAGTAGTTGGACACCACATCGAAGGCAACAGTGGAATCCATCGCGGTCTCCACCGCAGTTCCGCATGATTCACCCTCACCCTGACGGGCGTGCCCATCACCGAAGTTGAACAGGGCACCCTCGACGTTAACACCCAGATAGCACGTGGCCCCGGCCCGAAGCTCAGGGGTATCCATGTTGCCGCCTCACGCGCCCGGAGTAAGCGAGGAATGGACCTCATTCTTCGCTGGTGCCACACCAACCGTCCCGTGCATTGGGTCCAGTGCAAAATCGAAGGAATGCGCAGACTCCTTGGCGTTCAGCGTGACCGTTCCCTTGGCCGTATCGATCCCGTAGTACCACAAGCGCTCAGGAAGCGGATCCTGCAGTGTGGGGGTTTGTGGCGTAGATGTGAGGGCACCGAAGAAGTGGATCAGCGTACTCACACCGAAATCGAAGTGGGGAACAATGGACTTGAAATGGACCGCCAGTGTGTCACCGGGATGCGCCTGAGGAATGAAGAACGGGCCGGTTTGGGGATTCAGGTAGCCCTGAAGGTCTGCATCACTCGGGAGCATATCCGGGCGATTGAGCCTCCCAGCGAACGCATCAAGCGTGGATGTGGACAAGGTTCCCGGGGCAGGAACTTCCGCCACCGCATCCTTGCCACCAAAAGTAAACGTCAAGAGGCCCGGATCCTGATCGAAATCAACCGGATAGTCAATGTGGGGAACGCTCATCATCGGACTCCATTCTGTGCTTTTGCGCTAGCAGCGCCAGCGCAAGACTGGACCTCAAGCGTAACCCAGAATGGCAACGGCGGGCAGTGGAACTTCGGCGGAAAGTGCCTAGCTATTGCGGATCAGATCGATCAATTCGTCCTTGCGTAGCTTTGAGTAGCCGCTCAGGCCGAGCTCCTTAGCGCGCTGACGCAGCTCTGGGACCGTGCGATCGGGTAGATTCTCCGCCTTGCCGCCGCGTTCGCCTACCTTCTCTTTGCCTTCGCGCGCAGCCGCATTCGAGATACGGGCGGCCTTCTGCTCGCTCATGCCACGGTCCTCGAGTTCGTCGAAGTAATCCGGATCCTTGAGTGAGGGGCGCGAGGGATCAGGAGACGGAGGCGTTTTGCCGGATTTCCCCGAGGTCCCTGACTTACGGGCCTTCTTCGCTGCTGCCATGATCACTCCTTGTAGATAGAACTCTGACAAGCACTGTCGAGTCTAGTACCACGATGTGGCGTGCAACACCCCTTGGCTCACCTGCGGATTCCCCGTAGTGTGGAGGAAGAGCTTCATGAGCCACCTCATGAACGTCAGAATTTGTCATTTCCACACACCACCAGGATTGGAGGCATCATGGCAACGAGATCAAGAATTCCCGCAGCGCTTCTAGCCGCCGGGGCGATCATATTCGCAACGGCGTGCAGTACGGACGCTGATTCCAATGCGCAGGACTCATCAGCGCCAACAACCGCACCTACCGCCGAGGTGGGGCCAACCACCTCAGAACCTGATTCCTCCACCTCAACATCTCAAGATGCTGATGCCACCCAGACTGGGCCATCGGACACCGGCGAACTACTCGCGGTAGACGCCATTACTGCTGCTGAGGATTTGGAGCCTGGCGGCACGGTAGTGTCCGTGGACTATGAGCGCGACCAATTGGCATGGGAAGTCGAGATACTGACTGAGTCGGGCGAGGGCATCGAACTGCTCGTAGATGCCCAAACGGGCGAGGAGCTTGGGCGCATGCCCACGAATCTGGACGAAGAGCAGATGGCCGCCCCAAGCGTTTCCGCGCAGGACGCTGCAAACAGTGGGCTGGAGGCCAAGCCCGGCACCATCACGAGCCTCGAACTTGAACGTGAGGCTGGCATAATCATTTGGCAGCTCGACATCACCGCAGACGATGGCTCCGAATGGGAGCTAGACATCGATTCGGAAACCGGTGAGGTTCTTTCCACCGAGCAGGATTAAGGCAGGCTTTGGCAGGAGGCTCGGATTCTGCCACTTCCCATATCGCCACCTCTGAGACACGTCCCGCAGCACGTTACGGGCGCGTAGGATCACTCCTTGAACCCGCCCGCCGCGCTTCCGGCATGTCTTAAGGAGCCCCCACGAAAGAGCGTTTTCTCCGCGCGCTAGCTGATACCCGCCCGCTCGCCTATCCTGATTTTGCACGGCTGTGGTACGCGAACATCGTTACGGTAATCGGCGCCCAGCTAACGGTGGTCACCGTGCCCGCCCAACTCTGGGCGATATCGCGCGATTCGATGTACGTGGGACTTACTGGACTGTTTGGCCTAGTTCCGCTCATCCTCTTTGGCCTATGGGGCGGAGCGATCGCGGATGCTTTCGACCGCCGCAAGGTGCTACTAGTGAGCACGATCGGCTTGATCGCTACCACCAGCGCCTTCGCCGTTCAAGCCCTCCTTCAGTTCCATAATGTGTGGCTTATACTCGGGATCTTTGCTGTCCAGCAATCCTTCTTCGCCCTGAACCAGCCCGCACGCAACGCGATCATCCCGATGCTGATCCCCAAAGATCAGCTACCGGCCGCCAACGCCCTGTCCATTCCGGCGAGCCTTCCACTTCCAACGGCACCAGCACCGCGCGGGACGGTTCTGCCTCCCCATCCAAACCCTCGCGCCGCCAAGTGATCGGAATCGGCAGCATCGTTGACGGCTTTAGATACACGTGGGCCCACAAGATTCTGCTCATGAGCTTCGTGGTGGATTTGATCGCTATGGTGTTTGGAATGCCGCGAGCGCTCTACCCGGAGATTGCGAATATCAACTTCGGCGGCCCGGCTGGTGGCGGTATGGAGTTCGCCCTCTTGTCCGCGGGCATGGCTGCCGGCGCAGTAATCGGCGGAGTCTTCTCCGGCTGGGTTTCGCGGGTACATCGCCACGGAATGGCCGTCTTGATGGCCGTGGCGTGTGGGGGATTGCGGTTGTTGGCTGCGGTATTGCAGTAGGGGCCGCTAACGGGCGCGCGCTTCCCTTCCTTGCGATCGCCATCGTCTTCCTCGCCATTGGCGGTGCCGCGGACATGGCGTCCTCTGCCTTCCGCCAGTCGATTCTTCAGTCCGCCGCAACCGACGAGGTTCGCGGGCGCCTCCAAGGTGTGTTCCTCGTTGTGGTGGTTGGCGGGCCGCGGCTGGCTGACATGCTGCACGGCGCGGTGAGCGGCTCGATCGGCGCGGCGTGGACCGTATTCGGCGGCGGCTTGCTAGTTATTGCGGGAGTTGCCCTGTGCGCGCTAGCAGTCCCGCAGTTCCGTAACTACCGGGCATAGTTTTTTGCCGACGACGGCACGAGGGCCCGAAACAGCTTTCGCTGTTTCGGGCCCTCGGCTCAACTATGTGCTGCTTAGATACCACTCGGGGTACGAAGTTCGGCGCTCAGGAACCATGCCTGCTGCTCGAGCTGGGAGATATAGCCGTGGAGCACATCCGCGCTGGTCGGATCCTCGGCATCGATACCATCATGAACACGGCGCATCGTTGCCACTGTGGCTTCGATGGACTGAACCATGAGCCGAATAGCATCGTGAGTGGAGATCTCCCCCGCTGCGAACTCCGGCAAGTTCGAATGTGCCGCTACTTCCTTCGGGCGGCCATCCGGCGCGGCGTGAAGTGCACGCATGCGCTCTGCGAAATCGTCACTACCCGTACGGGCGATCGTTACGATCTCATCAAGATTCAGGTGAAGATCGCGGAAGTTCGGCCCAACGATATTCCAATGTGCCTGCTTTGCTACCAAGCTCAGATCGATGAAATCGACGAGCACTTCCTGCAACGATTCGCGCAGCTTGGAGGAGGCTACAAAACCATTCTCCGCCTGCTGTAAATTCGTACCTACTTCGCCTTCATTTTCAACATTGAGGTCAGGATTTTGATTTGCCACTTGCGTTTCCTCTCTACATCCTAGAGGGCGCTCTTTAGCTGGCGCCCTTGATCATCACGTCTTCTATTCTAGGACAAATGCGAGTATTTAACTTGCTTTCCTTGCCCTAAGCGCAATTGGAATAACGCCCGTATTAGTCCAATGCCCGAAGAGCAGAATCGTAATCTGGTTCCGTCGCAATCTCGGGCACTAGTTCCGTGTAGACCACCGTGCCATCCGCATCGATCACCACCACGGAGCGTGCCAACAGCCCAGCGAGCGGCCCATCAGCCATGGTGACTCCGTACACCGATCCAAAACGAGAGCGAAAGGCCGATCCGGTTACAACGTTCTCGATCCCTTCAGCTACGCAGAAGCGCTCCGCAGCAAAGGGGAGATCATCAGACACACAGATAACAACTGCGTTCTCGAGCCCCGCGGCTCGCTTATTGAACTCTCGAACGGTGTTCGCGCACACCCCGGTGTCGAGACTAGGGAAGATATTGAGAACGATCGGTTTGCCAGCAAAGCCAGCGCTCGTTACGTCCGACAGATCGGAGCCAACAAGAATAAAGTCAGGGGCGTGGGTGCCCACGCCTGGTAGTTCACCTACGGTATGGACAAGTTCACCCTTAAATGCAGTCGTAGCCATGCCCCTATTGTGTAACGTAGATCTCATAAGAACAAGAGTTGGCATGCCGTGGGCGAAAGGTTGGGACCGATTTTCCCGAATAGTCGCAATTCGTAGCCAATTTCAGGGACAATGAGCGTATTAAGCCACAAGCTGCATCAAGCGGCGCAGATGAATTGAAAAGGAGTTGCTGAGCGTGGAGAACCAGACACCATCCGAATCAGCAAAATCTGAACGAACGATCGGGGAACTGATCTCGAAGGTTTCAGAACAGATCTCTTCGATTGTGCGCGATGAAGTAGAGTTCACCGTTCTCAATCTCAAGGCGAAAGTGAAGAAGCTCGGCTTGGGCGGCGTCCTCATGATCGTTGGGCTTGTTCTGGCGGTCTTTGCGTTCAACCTGCTCCTGTTCGCCGGAGTGGCTGGATTCGCGAACATCGTCCCATGGTGGGCCGCATTCCTCATCGTTGCGGGTATCCTTCTGCTGATCACGCTCATCCTCGTGGGCATCGGAGCGATCTTCTTCAAGAAGTCCCAGAAGGATGTTGTTGACCCTAAGGGCGCGATCGATCAAGACATCGCGACCATTAAGAAAGGATTAGACAAGTGAGCCCCGCCAAATCAGGAGACGAGATCCGGTCCGCTCAGCAGATTGAGAATGACATCAAGAGACAGCGTGAGGATCTAGAGCAGACGGTTAACGAACTGGCCGGGCGGCTTGATCCCAAGAACCTCGCCCAAGATGCGCAGGAGCAGGCCAAGGAGAAGGCAACCGAAGCAGCCGGCGCAGCGAAGGACTTCCTTGAGGAAGCGAAGAAGGGCAACCTTCTCAACATCGCAGTTCTTGCCGGATCAGCGGCGGCCTGCCTGGGAGTTGTGATCCGAAAGGCGCGCCGCAGCAAGTAAGCGATGGGTGGGCGTAAACTGCGCGCCCACACGGTTTGAACGCTTCCGTCTCAACACATGGAACATGCAAGATGTTGTCTGTACCATGACGGGCCGCGTAGCGTCGGCCGCTATATTCGCGGTAAGGTATACGCGAGAACGGATATGTCCATGGGGGATCTTTACGATTACCCCACGAAGAGATGAAGGGGGTCGAGCCATGGGGCGCGGCCGTCAAAAGGCTAAACAGCGCAAGGTAGCCCGAAATCTCAAGTATTACACTCCGGAGACTGATTATCAGGCCTTGGAGCGTGAGCTCAGAGGTCAGAAGGCTTCTGAGGAAGACGAGGATTACGAGGACTACTATGACGTCCCTTCGGCAGAAGATGCCTGGGATGAAGACGAGGATGGTTCGTCGAAACCCTCGTGACAACGATTTGTGATGTGTGGGAGCAACTGGAGTTGCTCCCACATTTCGTTGTACGTCCCTAGCGCTCAGAGATTAGACGCAATCTCGGGCAACGACGACGAATCCCCACTTTCGTACCCAATTCAACGAGCACGTGTGTTCCACCGTGAGCACACCCGGAAAATCGAACGTGCTCACGGCACAATGGGCGTGCTCACCACAACCTGGCCGGGTGCAGATGCGGGTTAGATAGTTGCCCGCATCAGGCAAGGGCGTAATCCCCCGAGATCCGCACTGACCCAGCGCTTACTCCCTTGGTGCCAGATACGGTTCTTGTAGCGGTGTGGGCGTGAACGGGGAGAACGTCGTCGTTATTATCTACAACATCCCCAATAACCCAAGCCTTCACACCGGACTCTTGGCAGGAGCGAAGCGCGCGATCAACCGCGTGCTCGGGCACAACGGCGATCATGCCGACTCCTAGATTCAAGGTGTCCTCAAGATCCTCCCACGAAGCGCTACCCAGCCGACCAAGCACTTGGAACGTGACGGGGACGCGGATACTGGAACGGTCCACGCGCGCCTGGAGTCCTTCTGGAATCACGCGCGCAAGATTGGCCGCGAGTCCGCCACCGGTCACGTGGCAGTAAGCGTGGACGTCTGTAGCCTCGGCAAGCGCGAGGCAGGCCGTGGTGTAGAGGGCGGTTGGCTCAAGGAGCTCCTCGCCCATGGTCCGGGCAAACTCCTCCACGTGATCTTCCAGGCCGATTCCGGCGTCAGCCACAATCTTGCGCACGAGCGAGTACCCGTTGGAGTGCAGCCCGGAGGAAGCTATAGCCACAAGGGCGTCCCCGCGCCGGACACGGTGGGCGCCGAGCATGTGATCGGCCTCGACCACGCCGGTGGCCGCGCCAGCAACGTCGTAATCTTCGGGCCCCATGAGGCCGGGATGCTCGGCCGTCTCCCCTCCCAGCAACGGCACGCCCACGTATTCGCAGGCCTCGGCGATCCCGCGCACAATGGCTGCGATGCGCTCGGGAACAACCTTGCCGCACGCAATGTAATCGGTCATGAGGAGCGGCGTAGCGCCAACCACCACGATGTCATCTACCACCATCGCCACAAGATCCTGACCGATAGTGTCGTGGATATCGAGCGCCCGAGCGATCGCAACCTTGGTCCCCACGCCGTCCGTGGACGTGGCCAGCAGCGGCTTGCGGTAGTTCTTCAGCTCGGAAACGTCCACCATCCCGGCGAACCCGCCCACTCCCCCGAAGACGTTAGGCGTCATGGTGCGCGCAACCGCGGCGGTCATGAGTTCCACGGCGCGGTCTCCGGCCTGAGTATCCACTCCGGCTTTGGCGTATGCGTTAGGCTCTGTGTTCACAAGTTCACCGTTTCGTTGTTGGATGCGGGGGCCGATCCCGCGGGGTAGCCGCCGGTAAAGCAACCGATGCACATGCTGTCCGGGCTCTGTCCCGTTGCTTCGACCATGCCATCAAGGCTGATGTAGCCCAGCGAATCAGCGCCGATGGATTCGCGGATGCCTTCCATAGTGAGATCATTGGCGATCAGTTCTTGGCGCGTTGGGAAATCGATACCGAAGAAGCATGGCCAGCGCACGGGCGGCGCCGAAATCCGCACGTGGACTTCCTTGGCTCCGGCACTGCGCAACATTGCCACGAGGGCCCGTTGCGTATTTCCACGGACAATAGAATCGTCGACGACGACGAGCCTCTTCCCCTCAATCACCTCCCGCATCGGGTTGAGTTTGAGGCGGATCCCGCGCTGGCGTGCCAATTGAGTGGGCTGGATGAATGTGCGCCCCACATAAGCGTTCTTGACGAGCCCCTGGCCGTAGGGAATACCCGAGGCCTGCGCATACCCGATTGCGGCCGGCGTGCCAGATTCGGGCGTGGGCATCACGAGGTCCGCCTCCACAGGGTGTTCACGGGCCAGTACGCGTCCCATCTGCGTGCGTGCCGAGTTCACCATCGTGCCGTTGATCGTGGTGTCTGGGCGTGCCAGATACACGTACTCGAACACGCAGCCAGCACGCGTGGTGGGAGCCCAGCGGCGAGAGCGCACTTGTCCGTCCGCCGTGATAATCACCAGCTCGCCAGGTTCTATCTCGCGGACGAACTCTGCTCCCACGATGTCCAGTGCAGCAGACTCGGATGCAACAACCCAACCCGCGACCGCTGTGGCAGCGCCGCCGCCATTCGCCTTTTCGCCCCCATTGCCGTTCCCAGCTTCGTTTGTTACCGCGCTCCCATTACTGCCCGCGGCCCCGTTCGCGTCATTGCTCGCTTTCTCGGGTGTGACCAGCCGGCCCAATACGAGCGGGCGGAAGCCGTGGTGATCCCGCGCCGCATATAGCGTGGATTCGTCCATGAAGGTGAGGGAGAAGGCTCCCTTCAGCTGAGGAAATACTTCGAGAGCTCGCTCTTCGAGCGAGGATGCCTCGGTGGGCAAGCCAAACATTGACGTGATGACGGCTGTGTCAGTGGAGCTGCCGTTGCCGAGTGCACCGCGCAGGTCCGTGCCTGATGCGGCGCGCACGCCAGCCATGAGATCTTCGGTATTCGTTAAATTGCCGTTATGGGCTAAGGCGACAGTGCCGAACGGCGTTGGCCCAAGTGTTGGTTGGGCATTCTGCCAGGATCCTATACCCGAGGTGGCGTAACGGACGTGGCCGATTGCCAGGTCCCCACGCAAGGTTGCGAGATTCTGATCGTGGAACACCTGAGAAACAAGGCCAAGCTCCTTATACACAAGGATCTGCTTCGTATCCGATACCGCGATGCCCGCCGCCTCTTGGCCGCGGTGCTGCAGCGAGTACAAACCGTAGTAAGCCAACTGACTGACCTGTTGGCCCGGCGCAATCACTCCGAATACGCCGCATTCATCTTGCGGCTTGTCCTGCGGGAAGAGCTCAGCGCTTAGGCGCCCATCAGCAATCACTCATCTATGTTCTCACATCGCGGGTGTTTTTCGAGATCTGTCCATCCACTATGTGGAAGGGTTTCTGAATTCCGTTGGGCCTGGCATTATCTCACCTGCACTTCCTCCAACACAGTCTCACCAGCTCGCTCCCACGAGTGCGGGAGAGTTGCGGCCTCACCGGATGGCAGCCTGCGATCTCACCAGCGGGCAAGCGTCGCAGTATTGAACAGAGGCAAGAATTCGTGCAGATCGGCGCGGATCCCCGAGGCCGAGATACTCGCGTCTCCCTCTGCCTGCTCCCATGTCATTTCGCCGATACAGAGCGCAAGCCACGTCGCAGTCTTCATCTCCACCACATTCGGCGGTGTTCCACGCCGGTGCTTCGGCCCCTCAATCGCTTGGACCGCGCCGGCGAACGGCACGCGAATCTCCACGCTGTGGCCGGGGTGGCGCTCAGCCATCTCTTCGAGGCAGAAGCGGGCCGCGACCTTGGCGGCAGAGCGTGCGAGGGCGGCCACGCCGTCACGCGCCGCCTTTCCGAGGAGAGGCATTCCGTCATCTACGCTAATTCGCCGAGCCATGGACCCAACCCTACCTTGGCGTGACAGCACCGTTTACACCGTGACAGCACCTCCTCCAAGGGTCACCGTCAGTCCAAAGACGGTGCGCTCACGCGAATCCATCCGGTGACAGTACCCCTTCTGGGCTGAGAGAGACCCCTAACCCTTCTCACAAGCCTAGCCGTCACCCCGCAAACGGTACTGTCACCCGAGAAACGGTGCGCTCACCATCGCGCACCCCTTCGCGGGCGATATGCGAAAGGGCGGCGGAAGTGAATCCGCCGCCCTCAGGCTCTTCAGTATTCAGTTATGACTATTCTCGGCTACGCCTGATCGGCCTTGCGTCGGGCAACCAGCACGCCACCAGCAGTCACTAGCAGGAGCGCCACAACCACGAAGCCAGCAACGGATGCACCGGTGTACGGAAGATCCTTGCCGGGCTGCGTTGTTGAACCATCAGATGGCTGACCCGTGCCACCATCGGACGGATCCGTGGATGGCTCGTCCGTGGGCGTGGGCGTCGGAGCAGGCTCCTCTTCCACGGTCACGCCTGGGATCTGGAAGACCGTGGTGCCTGCTTCAACTACAAGGGCGTACTCGCCCTCCTCGAGATCAGCCGGAATTTCTAGATCTACCGCGGCTTGCCCAGTCTCATTCAAATCGGGCGTAACCGTGTTATCAATATCCGCTGTTCCAGAAGCGACTGCATCAGGTATAGCCCGCGCCTGAATCGGTGCATCCTCAACGTTCACCAACGAGACGTCGACCGTCTCAGGCAATGGTTGCTCCTTGCCCGTATAGGTCATCGAGAGCGACTTGAAATCAACGGTGGCAGTCGTGCCTAGGTAGAGTGCATCTTCACCAGTAATCGCAATGTTGCGCTGGGAGTAATCAACGGTATGAGGCGAGGCATCCGCAAGGAAGTCGTTAAAGACCTCGTTATCGATCAGTCCAGTCGCGTTGTAATTCTTGCCATCTTCAAAGACGGTGAATCCGTCTCCACCTGCGAGGAGGAACTGGTTCGACGCAACCGTGTACAGATCCGAACTGTCAGGGTCTACCAGCTCATTATTGATGAACACCTGCTTGATGTGGCTCCCAAAATCAGCATCTGCGTCATAAGTAAAGCTGATGGAATCGGAGAGGCCAAGGGCCAGCATTGGGCGGGAGGTCTGAGTAGACTCATCCGCCCACTGCTGCTCGAGCATCTTGTAAACCTGAGCACCGGTGATATCTACCGTTGCAAAGTCGTTGCCGAATGGCTGAGCGGTGAAGGACTCCCCCTTGGTCACGGTGCCATCACCATTGCCGTCAATACTCGCGCGAACACCACCCGGATTCATGATTCCGAAATCCGCCTTGATTGACATGCCTTGAGAGTACTCATAGAACGCTTGGGCAATCAGGTTGCCACCGGTCATCTCTGTACCGCGGTTAGCGCCAAGATCGGAACCATTATTCGTGCCCTGGTCTGCACCACCAACGATTTCGCCAACGGGATCCTTGCCGAGTTCCTCAGCTTCCTCGACAGCCGTTAGGTACGCCTCACAGATCTCAGCGTTTTCGACCAATTGGTCTTCAGAAGGCCGGTCTTCCGGCTTTTCGGCGTTCCATGCCGGGTCACCCTCACAGTACATCTCAGGCACCTTGGTAACCTGAGCCTCGGCGGACACGTCAGCACCATCAACGGTCACGGTAATGTGGCCAAAAGATGAACCGTACTGGCCTGTCTCGATGGCGGGTGCACCAGAATCGGTTGTACTCTCGGCGATCTGATGGGTGTGACCCGCCACGACAGCATCGACGTCTGGGCCAACCTGCTTAGACGTACCAAGAGTCTCGTGGATCATTGCGATCACAACGTCGGCTTCGCCACTCTCCTTGAGATCTTTTGCTTCCTCATTAACGGCAGCTACCGGACTTTCAATCGTTAGCCCGTCGATACCACCCGGTGACACGAGAGTGGGCAGCTGATTGGTGACGGCACCCACATAAGCGACCTTAACCTCAGAATCTCCCGAACCATAGGCCTCAATAACATACGGCTTAATTTCGGTGTCAGCATCCATGCCCTGAACATTGGCGGCGGTGTACGGATAGTTAGATGCCGGAACAATTCGATCTTCAAAATCCCGGTAACCTTTATCGAACTCATGGTTTCCGGCCGAAGAGTTCTGCAGGCCCAATGAGTTGGCACATCCTCAGCGATGGCGGAGACATACGCAGAACCGCCAACTAGGTCGCCGTTACCAACAAAGCCTGTGTAATCCGGATTATCTGCCTCGATCGCCTTGACCATGTTGTCGAGCTGCGGAGCATTCTCGAGGTGACCATGGAAATCGGAGATAGCAATGATGTCTAATGTGATCGGGTCATCCTCGGCCTGAGGCTCAGGGGACTCATCCAGAGCCGCGATCTCAGCAGTTTCAGCATTGCTGGGTTCAGTACCGTCGTCAGTCGATGCGCCCTCGGTGGGCTCATCTGACTCTGCATCTGCGTCGTGATCGGTGGAATCAGCAGCATCATCGGACGGTGCGTCCGCGTCGGCTTCAGCGTCATCCTCTTCGGTGGCATCTGATTGTTCTGACGGTTCGGTGGAGTCTTTGGTTGTAGAGGTCTCGTCTACTTCACCACTTGTAGTGGTTTGTTCCTGTGATGAGGCGGGTTTTGTCAACTCATCGGTCTCTTCGGCGGAAGCAGGCAGCGCCGCCAGTCCCATTGCACTGAGCGCGAGCGCAGCAACGGCACTGACCGAACCGCCCGCACGCATTCTTGCGCGGGACATATGGTTCCTTCACGTGAAACATTACGGACCCTCCAAGGCTAGCCTGTCCCCGTGGCCTGCGCCATAATAATTTGCTATGTGGGGGAATAACAGTTCACTAACATCAGTTTAACTGCGAACAAGTGAGCCACTTTTCCGCTTAGATTCGCGGTTCCATCTGCTGAAGAATTCACTATCCAGCGCGTGTTGCACCGTATCTCAGATTTCATTCAGGTTTCCAAATGCTACAGTGCACCCGGATTAGGGGTCTCGATGCAGCTTTTGGTAGGCGTCATACCGCATTGCCGGGGCGCTTGCCAGGCAGTTGCCACATATCTGGAACGACGACGGAGCCCCACCTACGCACAACCTACGGAA